>Ga0078972_1000411_pt1 | contig 176976 bp, 144 predicted proteins | sample YelNatPaOPGAMG01_FD_67568 | JGI IMG/M metagenome (GOLD analysis project Ga0078972, IMG submission 67568) | Hot spring thermophilic microbial communities from Obsidian Pool, Yellowstone National Park, USA - OP-RAMG-01 (SPADES assembly) (version 2) | ecosystem: Environmental > Aquatic > Thermal... | reverse complement strand
CGACGAAGGTCATGGTTCCCGCCGCCGGATCAAGCAGAGTCACTCCATCCGACGCCAACCCATCCTGTTTGCCGAATTCCGTTTTGAGCAGGTGGTGGAGGGATCGGACGATATAGGAGACGACCGGTTCCGGCGTATAGTAGACTCCCCGGCGCTCCCGTTCCGTAGGGTCATACTGCGCAAGAAAGGTCTCGTAGAAATGGACGATGGGATCGCCTCCCTTTCCTTCCCTGTAATAGCGGGCGAGGATGCCTGAAGCATCAGCCACGGCCAGTACCTCGGCGATGTCTTCCACGCACCAAGCAAGTTCATCGTTAAGGTCACCGAAAGAGATAAATCGGAAGAGATCACGAAGAACGCCAATGGTATGGGGGATATTATCAAATGCCGCACGGCGACTGAAGTCTTCCCCTAACTCTCCTGCTCTGGTGCGAGCGGCGAAGAGTCCATATGAAATGGTCTGGGCAAAGAGGTCGGCGAAATCCTTCTGTTTCAAAGTGCCGATTAGAAACTTTTGGAAAGCTTCGAAGAAACCGAACAATTCACCTGGAGCTTCCTTTTCCTGTTCAAGCTGCTGCTCGATGACATCGCGTAGGAAGCGGGTGCGTTTGGCAAGCTCCACAGCGAGGGATTCCGCAGTGAAGGCTCTCGGAAGGGAGAAGTCCAGAAAGCGTTCGAGCAGGGCGTGAAGTTCATCCGGCTTGTCGGCCGGCGGTGCGACGCGCAGGGTGTTCAGCGTGAAAGGGTTTGCGAGGGGAACCGTCTCCACCCTCTGACCGTTCCTGTAAAGCCTGAATTCGAGAAAGTTTGTAAGGATGAGATTGGGAAAGGTTGACAGATATCGCTTGAGCTGTTCGGAGCTCTCGATCTCATCCAGCCGTTCCACGGAGGGCTTTTTCGCCTCCACGTAGCCGATGATGTGGTTCTCCCCGTCCCAGACGCGAAAGTCGGGATTGCCCGCCTCGGTGGATTTTGGAAGCGTGGTTACGCGAATCTCATTACGCCCGCCCGCGTGCGCCTCCTCCCCGATCAATTCCGCGAGGGCCGGATAGAAGCTCTCCTCCCTCGCGTCGCCCTGAGAGTCTATTTCATGAATACGTTTCAGATATTTGTCGTACAAGGGTTTCGTGTTCATCCGTGTCTGTCATCCTTGGCGCGAAATTGGCGTTTTCATTCATCCCGCAACGTGTCCCTTCAGCGCATGCGCCCTTCGCATGCTCTCGCTTCGCTTCCTGTTCGCATCTTCGCCATGCGCCCTCTTCACTTTACCCTCGTTCCATAACTTTCGCCATTGTTCGCTGAACTTTTCGCGTCGGTGCGTGTCGCAGTATCGCCTGGAGCCGGGAACCTCCGCGCCGCATACGCAGCATCCCCTCTTCCGCGATGCGGGGGGTCTTCCGTCCGGGGTGGCGCGCCCTCCATGACACGCAGCACATGCTTGCCGCCCATGCGATCCGCTCCGATCGTCCCAATAACGTTGTGATCCGCAAACACCATTCCGTCAGCGTATATCACGAGAATGCCGATTTCATCGAAGGGGAGTTTAAAAGAACCGTCTCCAAGGTTATGCGACAATGATGAGCAAACATTTTCTCAACGGAAATTCTTAAATTATCTATCAGATCAACCCTATGTTCAATGAGTTCCCCATCACGTGCCAAAAGTTTCACCAATTAGTGCGCAGCCGTTTTAATGATAATATGGTATTCTGATTTACGACGGTTTTCTCCTCTCTTATGAGATTTATACAGCCCGATTCCACCGTATTCAGGCGGAGATAAGACGCCGGCCTCTTTAACTTTACACTATATTTGGGACATACTTGTCATTGAAAAAGACCTACGCTTAATATCCCGATCGTGCGGCGGATCTCATGAAACCAATTATAAATCCACGTATGAACCCAATTAAGAATCCGACAATTTCAAGCCCGATTATAATCCATCCATTGATTCTATCCGTTTTATTTTTTTGATTCACCAGCACTATGGCAATAATCAATGACGGGAAATCGATGATAACACTCAATCCCGGGGTTCCCGTGTAAAAAGTCAACATCGATAAAACATGTAACGCCCACATAACAATTATTAACGTCATATGCGGCGGCTTTATCGTTTCCGTGCTCTTGAGTTGGAACCCGCAATTCGTGCAATAGCGTTGGTTAAGAGGAACATTCCCATGGCAGTTAGGACATTGCCAAAATTGAGGTTGCATAGGGTATGAGTCGTTGATGGATGAGGTGGGTGATTGTGTCTGATTTTCGGGCGCTGCGAATTGAGAGGGATATGCATGTCCGCACTGCGGGCATGTTTTCGCGTTGCTATCGGCCAGGGCGCCACATTCCGGGCAAATCTGATTTGAAGGTTGTTGCATGATATTCATCCTTTCCTCAAAGAGACTATAATGCTGCATAACCTGTCGAAGCTATTCACTTGGCATCACAACAGTTCCGGCAATTGCCTTGGGTGAATAAGCAATAACATCCTTACCATTTTAATTCCCAATCATTTGTATCCTCTTGAAGTAATCATCCATGTATGCCTGGCATAATAGTATTTTCAAATGAAGCCAATGCTCCCGCCCTCCATGGGAGGGTTCCCCGGCCAAAGTGATTATGTTGTTCGCTAAAACCGCGATACTATTCGTTCATTCTTGTTTCTCCATGTTGAACTCTGGAAATCCTAACTGAACGCATCTAATTATCTCCGTGATCAAATATATCTTGGATGAAAGTTATTGGTGTTGTGGAAATGGTTCGGTTGGGCAAAGAAAATAGCCGATCCACTCTCATGAGAGAGTCTGGAACGATCGGCTTCCGCAGCGGGACGGGGATACGGCGACATGCGATTATTTAATGTCAATTATTGCATATTTTATACCAAACAGTCTGTTCGTTTGAAACATCTCGCCGATATCTCCTTGCATGATAATTCACAATAACCGAATGACTTCTGCTGTCAAAACGAGCGTTATTCATGCGGAAAAGGAATCTGAATTCGCCTTGATCAGGCTGCGGATGCTCCCATCGAAATCAAGCCAGCTATTGCGCAAGGAGACATTCCATCGATACGCGTCCGACGAATGCTACAATGAGTGTGTGGGGCGTGCGGGTCCAAATCGCAAAAGTAAAAAGAGAAATCGATAAGATATCTCCATGGATGGCGCTTGATACAATCGAGTAGTATCAAGCGCCATGGACTGTTTTAAAATTTTGGATCGGGGCGCCGCCGATAAAAACTACCGATCGACACGCCCCGGTTTCCAACGCAAAACACCAATCCAAAGATTACGCCAAAGTCACTTCCTTTCCGGTTTCCGCGCTACGGTACAGGGCGTCCAGGATCCCTATGACGGGAATGGAATCCTCAGGTGGAACCGGAACCGGTTTGTTATGCGCCACGCAATCCGCGAAAGCGATGCATTCCGCCATATGCGCCTCGCCGGAGCTTGGATTGAGTTGCAGCTTGGTGTTGAACTGCTGCCGGATTTTGTTGTCCGTGGTGAGGATGTCATTGTCCGGCCAGAGCGCCCCGCCCTTGTCGCCGTAAAGCCACATACGCATATCCTCGCCCGCCGTATTGTGATGCAGCAGCCAGCTCACTTCTAGAATTAAAGTGGCGCCGTTCTCAAATCGCACGAAAGCCGCAGCGAACTCCTCCACATCCAAATCCTTCGGGATGTCTCCGCCCCACACACTGAAAGCGCCCGGCTGATGGATCAGTTTGTCCTGAGTAACACCGGTAACGGATATCGGTTTGGGATGCCCCATCATCCACAGGGTGAGGTCGAGAATATGCACCCCGATGTCTATGCAGGGTCCGCCGCCGCTGTTCTTCTTGTAAATGAACGTGTCCTTCACCGGTGCGGCGGCTCTGCGCAGCATCCAACTCCGCGCATGGTAGATATTGCCTAGGAGCCCCCTGTCAATCGCAGTCTTCAACGATCTGGATTTCCCCTCGAAACGAAAATGCTGCGCGGTCATGAGCTTCTTCCCGCTCTTGTCACGCGCCTCAATCATCATCCTTACATCCTCCGGGGTGGGAGCCAAAGGCTTTTCGCAGATCACATGCTTCCCCGCCAACAACGCCTGGACCGCCAAGGGGCGATGAAACATGTTCGGGGTGCAGATATCGATGATGTCTATCTCCGGATTGTTGATGATATCATCGTCATCGTCATACAACGTTTCGATTCCCTGCTCCTTCCCCACTCGGCGCAAAATTTTCGGATCGATATCCGCGAACGCCACCATCTCCGCATCCGGACTGTTCCGCCAGCCGGGAAAATGAGAGTGGGCGATTCCGCCAACGCCAATCACACCAACCTTTAACTTTTTAGCCATTCTGCATTCCTCGCAATAATAGAGATTATTACTGACCCTCTTACGAAGCGTCAATCCGCTTCAAGTCTCTCTTACATTTTGACAGATTATCCCATGGTACGGGTAATCATATCCGCCTATGATTAAAAAAAAGGATTTGATGTTCCGAATCGTCCGCTTTAGGGCAATCCTGTCATGTTTTGTTGATAAATGGATGATCCAAACGGAGAATAAGGCATGCGGAACGGCCCAAGTCATGCAGGAAATAATGAACATTTGGTCAATAATATATATACACATTTCACTGAATGGAGAAATAGATGCATTTCCGAACAAATTTCGCCGTGGCATTGGGGACAATGGCATTGTTTGCAGTCGGAGGAGTTGTTAACGCCAAACAGGCGCCTCTATCCGTCACGGTGGACACATCTCAAACCGTTAACATCGATCAATGGGCTCAAAAAGCGAAAGCTCTGGAAATTGAATGGTATCCAAAGATCGTTAAGATTATCGGAGCGAAGGAATTGAACCCCCCACCGCCCGTCAAGCTGGTCTTCAAGGCATTCGACGGCGTAGCGTACACTTCCGGCAATGTGACTACTGTCAATGTCTGCTGGATCGAACAGCATCCCGATGATATCGGGTTGATCGTGCATGAGTTGACGCATGTCGTGCAAGCCTACGACAAACCCGCCCCCGGATGGCTGGTGGAGGGAATGGCGGATTACGTGCGCTGGTGGCGCTACGAGCCCGCCTCCAAAAGAGCTCATATCGATTTCACGCACGCCAGCTATAAGCAAGGGTATCAAGTTGCGGCGGCATTCCTCGCCTGGCTGGTCAAGGATCATCCGAACATCGTCAAGGAGGCGAACACGGCATGCAAGGCGGGAACCTACAACGACGATCTCTTCGTGCAGTGGGCGGGCAAGCCATTGGATCAGCTTTGGGCTGATTTCGTCAAAGCAAACTCTTAAAATAAAACTTCATAGCATTCACGGCGCACATGCAAGCGGCACATAGGCAACGGCGCCGCTGGGGAACACGATATTATCGGGAAATTCCGAATACGCGTGAGATTTCAGATTTGCGCGTTCCCCATCTATTTGGAACCATCCATTGGCCTCAATCGTTTTACTTGTGTATGATGGAACGCAGTCTTCTTCGCAATCATATATATCCTTATTTACACTTAATCTATTGTCACCTTAGTGGAGGGGAAGATGCGAATTCATTCATTAACTTGTGAATACTTGACTAATCCTATTGGGATTGACAACGTCAAGCCTCGCCTCAGTTGGTTGATGGAATCCTTTCGGCGCGGCGCGGCTCAGTCCGCTTATCAGATTTTCACCGCTCATAGCGAGGAAGACCTGAACACCGGGAAGTCGCTGATTTGGGATTCCGGCAAGGTGGGTTCCTCGCAAAACACTCTGGTTCCATACGGCGGACCTCCTCCGCACAGCATGGAGAGAATCTATTGGAAAGTGAGGGTTTGGGATGAAACGGGGGTGGCTTCCGAGTGGTCGCCTCCGGCGTGCTGGGAAATGGGCTTGCTTGATCTCGAGGATTGGGAACCCGCAAAATGGATTCGGATGCCGAAGGATACTCGAAACTCCCCGCTAAGCAAACGCCCGGTTCAAACCGAGAACATGCCCGAGCCCCAATATTGGGAATCTTATCCCTCTCCGATGTTCCGTCGCGAGTTCGAAGCCAGGTCCGAAATCAAACAAGCCAGAGCTTACATCTGCGGCTTGGGCTACTACGAACTCTATCTCAACGGGCAGAAGGTCGGGGATCATCTCTTGGACCCCGCCATCACCACCTACGATGTTCGCGCCTTTTATGTCTCTTATGATATCACACCCTTTGTTCAGGAAGGCCCTAACGCCATCGGAGTATGGCTTGGGAACGGATTTTACGGTCAAAACATCGCCTTCGCAGCTCCGGACCTAGCTTGGGGTCCGCCAACCCTTCTGTGCAAAATCGTGATTGATTACGCCAACGGGGGGCGGGACACCCTCGTATCGGACGGCGAATGGAAGGTTGAGACCGGTCCGATTTTGTTTGACAACGTATATGCTGGGGAGACCTATGACGCGAATCTAGAGCGGCTCGGTTGGGACCTTCCCGGATACGACGATACGGATTGGCAATCCGCGATGGAGGTGAATCCGGTTACGCGAAAACTCCAGGCGCAAGTGATTCCCCCCATCAAAAAAATCCGAACCGTTCATCCGGTTGCGCTCTATCCCATCGAGGGAAACAAATGGATCGTGGATTTGGGTCAAAATATCGCCGGTTGGCTGCGCATCAAAGTCCGTGAAAAGCAAGGGGCTCAAATCACAATGAGATTTGCCGAAGCCATCACACCGGATAAGAAGGCTTTGTCCATGCGCTCCACAGGAGTATTCGCCACCGGGGTGGAGCAGACTTGCATCTATGTGTGCGGTGGCGATGTCGCGGAGGTTTGGGAGCCGCGCTTCACCTATCACGGTTTCCGCTATGTGGAGGTTGCGGGCTTGACGCATCAACCCGAATTGACGGATTTCGAAGGCGAACTGGTGCGTAATTCCGTGGCGAAAGTTGGGAATTTCCGAAGTTCCGATCCCCTTCTAAACCGTATCTATCAAACCGCCCTGTGGACCATCGAGGATAACCTGCACGGTATCTCCGAGGATTGCCCGCACAGGGAAAAATGCGGCTGGCTTGGGGACGCCCATGTGGTGGCGGAAACCTCCATCTTCAATTTTGACATGGCGCAATTTTGGTCGAAATTCGAAGGAGATATTGAAACCACATTGGGGCGAGGGGGAAGAACCTACACTGGCAGACCGGCGACGGAGGGCATCCCCTGCAATATCGCCGTGGGCAAACGACTGTGCGAGGAGGCACGCCCCGACTGGGGAGTGGCGACGGTGATGCTCCCATGGTTCCTGTACCTCTACTACGGAGACACCAAACCACTTCAGGAACACTATCCCTTGATGAAGAGATGGACGGAATATGTGATAGCGTTGGCGAAGGATCACATCGTTGAGGAAGGATATGGGGATTGGTGTCCTCCGGGAGGGAACCGGAATATGGAGTGTCCGGTGGAGCTCTCTAGTACCGCCTACCAATACGAAACGTTGAAAATTATGGCTCAAGCGGCGAAGCTTTTGGGGAGGAACGAGGACGCAGCGCGATACGCTTCCGAAGCGGCAACCACGCGTGAAGCTTTCAATCGTAAGTTCCTCGACAACGAAACCAAAAGCTACGGTTCGCAAACCGCAAACGCCCTAGCGTTGCGTTTCGATATTCCTCCCGAAGAGTTTAAAGGTGACGTGGAGAGGGCTTTGGTGAGAGATATCGAAGAGACACACTCCGGGCATATGTTCGCCGGAATTCACGGGGCGAAATCCATTCTCTCCCTGCTTAACGCGTACGAATACCAAAGCCTGGCGTTCAACATCATGCATATTCCCGATTATCCCGGTTTCAACGATCTGTTCGTCAAGGGACACACCACTATGCCGGAGGAGTTTCGGGATGAGATCCCCGGCGATCCGAACACGTCACGATCTCTCGGCTCCCTGAACCATCCCATGCAGTGCGGATTCGCCGCTTGGTTTCACGAGAGCGTCGGCGGGATAACACCTGATCCGGAGCATCCGGGATTCAAACGCTTTTTGATCCATCCGCACAATTACAAGGAGTTGGATTGGGCGGAGGTGGATTACCTATCCATTCACGGGAAGATACGCGTGGAATGGCGAAAAGAGGCGGACCGTATGCTGTGGAGAATACTCATCCCGGTAAACACGCAAGCCACCGTTTGGATTCCGGGTATCAATATTCAATGCCTTCAGGAGAACAGGAAACCCATTACGGAATGCCAGGGAATCAGCCATGTGAGAGAGGAGCGCGGGTATGTCGTAATGGAAATGTTATCCGGCGATTACACCATTGCCTCGACAGCCGCATGAGAGAATTGCATCATTCAGCCTCTTTCCGCAACTCATTGCACCGAAAGAGGCTGATGTTTCAATTCGGATTGGACGAAACGCCACCCCGCATGAATAATCCCATGCTTCCAGTAAGTCGAGAACTCCGGGATCGAGAGCATTGGCGGGTGCGACAGCCTACTGATCGAAGAAAACATTATTGATACCTGTGCTCCATGTGATCCCTTCGATTGGCAATTGCGAAGCGGTTAAATTCAGGGGTTCCGATACTGCTCGGTTCGATTGGGATGCGATGGATTTCAGTATATTTCCATTATTTCAATAGGTAACCTTCCTTTCCTGATTGGTTCTAATATCCTCTTATTCCCCTTCCCGCTTTACGATTTTGAACGGACCTTATATTTTTTGGCTATGTCCCATATAGCATCCCCGGACGGAATTAAAAGGTGGATATTTATGGAACCAACGGATAGAGCGTAGCCATGGATTCCATCGAAATCCGCGCTGCGGATGCTACAATAAACCAAACGACGGAATGACGCATTTACATTTCACAAAAGGAGATATCGAATGTTATCTTTCAATCTGCCCCCCATCATCCCAAGAGAGGATCTGTTTGGCAATCCGGAAAGAACAAGCGCGCAAATTTCCCCGGATGGCAAATACCTTGCATGGCTCGCTCCGGACGAGGGGGTGTTGAATGTTTGGGTGAAAACCCTTGGCAAGGAGGATTCTCGCCCTGTAACCCATGATCGAAAAAGGGGAGTTCGTTTCTTCTTTTGGGCGTTCGACGAGAAACATCTGCTTTTCATACAAGACAAGGATGGAGATGAGAACTGGCATCTCTGGTCCGCAAATATGCTAACGAATGAAAACCGGGATATGACCCCTTTCCCGGAAGTGATGACGGAGGTTCTGGGATTGAACCACAAGTATCCTAACGAGGTGTTAATCGGCTTGAATAAACGCGATCCGCGTATTCATGACGTCTATCGTCTTAACCTTGAGACAGCCGAACTCACCGAGGAGCAGGAAAACCCCGGGGATATTGTCGGATGGGTGGCGGATGCGAATATGAAAATACGCGGATCCTTTGCGGCGATGCCGGATGGAGGTTTTCAACTCAGGGTGCGTGAGACCACGGACGCGGATTGGAAGCCTCTGGTGACCTGGGGGCCCGATGAGGAGGGAAGCCCGTACTCATTTACGGAGGACGGCGACTCTCTTTACATTGGTAGCAGCATCGGCGCCAACACGGTGGAACTGCGCAAAATACATATCGCCACCGGCGAGGAATCCACCCTCGCCTCTCATCCGGTGGTGGACCTGAGCGACGCGATATTTCATCCCACGGAGCATCGCGTTCAAGCGGTGGGTTTTAACGAGGATAAATTGGAATGGAGATGCTTGGATGAATCGATTGAAAACGATTTAGAGTTCCTTCAGAACGCCATGGAAGGAGAGATGCATATCTCCTCCAGATCCTTGAAGGATGATCTTTGGGTGATTCTCTACACACAAGACAAGGCTCCCGCCGGTTATTACTTGTATGACCGAAAAGTCGGGAAGTTGGATTTTCTGTTCACCACCCGACCGAAACTCGAAAAAGCGGTGCTTGCGGAGATGAAACCGGTGCATATCCAAGCCCGAGATGGATTAACTCTGCACTGTTATCTAACGCTTCCGGTTGGAATTGAGCCTAAAAACCTCCCCATGGTCTTAAACGTGCATGGGGGCCCCTGGGCGAGAGACCATTGGGGATACGACGCGGAATCGCAATGGTTCGCCAATCGCGGATACGCCACGCTGCAAGTGAATTATCGCGGCTCCACGGGATTCGGCAAGCGTTTTCTACACGCAGGCGACCGCGAGTGGGGCGGGAAAATGCACGATGACCTAATAGACGCCGTGAATTGGGCGATCGCCCAAGGCATCGCGGACCCCAAAAAAGTGGCGATATACGGCGGCTCCTATGGGGGATATGCCGCCTTGGTTGGGGCGGCATTCACACCGGACGTCTTCGCATGCTCTGTGGACATCGTTGGACCAAGCAGCATTATCACGCTTATCAACTCCATACCGCCCTATTGGGAGCCATTGAAGAAAGTCTTCACCGTGCGCGTGGGAGATCCGGACACGGAGATGGAGTTCCTAAACTCTCGCTCCCCTCTCAATAAGGCGGATCAAATCAAGTGCCCGATGCTCATAGCTCAAGGAAAGAACGATCCGCGGGTGAAACAGGCGGAGAGCGAGCGGATCGTCGCCGCTCTCAAGGAACGAGGCAAGGAGGTGGAGTACATGCTTTTCGAGGATGAAGGACATGGCTTCGCCAGACCGGAGAATCGTCTTATCTTTTACACGGCTGCGGAAAAGTTCCTCGCCAGACACTTAGGTGGAAGAGTGGAGGAATGAAAAAGGGGAGGCGTCAATCGCCTCCCTTTTGCGCATGTCCCGAGAGACAAGAGGTTTATTTCCCTCCGCTCTTCGTTGTTAACTCCTGAATGAGTTTGTTGATATCCACGCGCCCCGGTCGGGCGGGCATACCCTTGGGTGGATTCAGAGGATTGAAGTTCCTCGGAGGACCTCCGCCCATCATCGGTCGTCCTCCGGGGGCTCCTACCGCAGGAGGACCTCCGCCCATCATCGGTCGTCCGCCGGGGGCTCCTACCGCAGGGGGCCCTCCGCCCATCATGCCTCCCGAAGGTGGACCGCCAGGACGCATTCCGCCTGTTCCGCCCACTCCCGGGCGACCGCCGCCAAAGCGTTGCGGCGGGGGGAACGATTTGATATCATTCAGTTGGGCGGGAGTGAGTATCTTTTGAATACTGTCCAACGCCGTTTTGGCGTCCGCCTCCTCCAAAGTGGGTTTTTTCCGCAAGGGTTGAATAATTCCCAGGATGGATTTAGCCTGCGCAGGAGTGAGTGTATCCTTTTTGCCGGCTTCCAACGTAGCGATGTTGTCTAAAAAATGCATCAGTTGGAACGCGTTGCGGTGCGCTTGGAACATGGCGGCAAACCCGCCTCCGCCTCCACCGGGCATGCCTCCGCCCCCGTTAGGAGGAGTGCCTGCGCCGACGGAACTTGATTGACTGCTACAGCCGTTCAAAATCACGCTTCCAGCCACGAGGATGATGAGAGCCCCTAAAAGCGGAATCATCCTGTTCAATCTTAACATCGTGCCACCTCCTTAATGATAGACACCACATTCCGTTTTTCAAACGCGGAACGCCAACCATTTCCTTCAGGAATGGGAACTCCACGATTGAATTCATGCCGCCAACGTACGGAAGGGCTCGTTCATTGTTGATAGTATACTCGGAAACATGAAATTAAGATGAAAGCGACACGTAGCCCGAGGATTGTCTCGGACTGCGTGTCGTTTCATATGCCGGGCTGAGCTATTCCGTCACTCTCCGGGGGGAGGGGTCGTGGGATTCCCGTTAGGCGCGGCTGGAGCCGGAGCCAGATTGGAAGGCCGCCCTTGCGGACCTTGCCACTGGGGACCTTGCCCGCCTTGCCATGGTCCCATTGGACCGCCTCCCCCGGGACCCATTGGACCGCCAGGCGCCGGTCCGAAACCGTTCGGACCGCTAAATCCCCTTCGGAAGCCTCTCTGTGCCATCCCCATGGGATGAGGTCGCGAAAGCATCTCTTGCAAACGTCCCATCTGATCCGCATTCAACACCCCACGAATATCGATCCACTCATCCACCGCAGCGTTAACCACCGCATTTTGCGCGATTTGAACCTCCTTTGCAGCGCTTTTAACTGTTTCCGCGTTGAAAGTGGAGCTGTTCAATGCCGCATGAAGTTTTCTCGTGGCGCTCATCAGCTTCTGAATCCGCGCATGAACCGCCTTATCGCCTTTGGTGGCAACAGCCTGCAGTTTGTCGGATTGCTCTTTCGTCAAACCTAATTCAGCGCTCATTCTGTCCAATGCGAAAGCCGGAGGCGGCAGTATCTGCATCAAAGCGCCGGGGTCTATTCCAGGATTCCGCATTCCCATCGGTCCCATTCCGCCTGGTCCCATGCCTCCGGGTCCCATGCCGCCAAAACCTTGCGGTCCCCCCGGCATTCCGGGACCGCCAAAACCCTGACCAAACGCAAAGGTCGCGCACAGCAACAGTGCGGCGGCGATTGAAATTCTTAAAAGTTTCACCATCTTCCCATACCTCCTTCTTGGATTTTCGGACGTCCTTTTCGGAACCATCCCTTTATCCGCTACCATGCGTATTTATACCACCGCTGTGAGAAGAAGAGCATCACAGGTGAATCGCCGTTTGATCTCAGTTTCGTCACATCTGTTTTAGGGGTTCCAATTACGTTGCCAAGAGTGATTCGATGCGCTACAATCATGGAGGATAAACATGGAAAGCCGTTCGTGGAATTGCCATTGGAGAAACAAATGAACGCTCGAATACTTATTGCGGATGACGATGAAGACCTGGTTGAGGGGTTAAGATGGTATTTGGAGGCGGAGGGTTTCGTTATCCTCACGGCATCCGACGGGGAAAAAGCGGTTGAAGTGACTATAAGGGAGCATCCCGATCTGATCATCTTGGATATCATGATGCCGCGAATGGATGGAGTGAAAGCGTGCCGGAAAATTCGGGAGGAGACGGATGCGATGATATTAATGCTCTCCGCGCGAGACGGCGAGATCGACAAGGTGCGCACTCTGCAGCTGGGCGCAGACGATTATGTCACCAAACCTTTCCACACCTCGGAATTACTTGCGAGAATCCAAGCCCTGTTACGTCGCAGAAATCGAGTGCATACGGATGCAACCGTTCTTAAGTGGCGCAACCTGAGCGTCTATCCGGAGGAACATCGCGCCTACGTGGATGGAAAAACCGTGGAGTTGACCCCCATGGAGTTTGAGCTATTGGTGGCATTGATGAAAAGCCCACAGGTGGTGATGAACCGTGACAAACTGGTGGAGGTCATCTGGGGGGCGGATTTTTACGGGGAGTACCGGCTTGTGGATAACCACGTGTATCGCCTCCGTGACAAACTGTCGAAGGCGGGATGCGCGGATTTCCCCATCTCCACCGTGAGAGGAGTTGGCTATGCGTTTCGTCCCGAAGATTGGCGTTAGAACAAGCCTGACTCTCGCAATTCTCCTTGCGATCCTGTTTAGTTGGGTTTTAAGCAGCGGTATCGCCAACTACCTGAACTATCTGAGCATCCTCTCCATTCGAAAGGAGATGATGAGGTTTCGTGGCAACGGAATGATCATGATTCCGAAACCAAGGTTTGGGTTCATGGATTTCTTGACTGGCCGACCTCCGATTCCCCCTTTCAGGTTTCAAAACCCGCCCCCGCCGGAAGGGGCTGGCATGCCGATGGCGCCTCCACCGTTCCCCGGCGCAAATCGCCGACCGATTCCTCCAAGAATGGAGATGTACCACCCTTCCGATTTTTGGGCGACCAGGGAATGGTTCGATTTGAAAATAACTCTGCTCCGATTGCTAATCGCGTTCGGATTGGCGGGACTCACCGGAGCGTTGCTTGGAAGAAGATACGCCAAGCCTCTCATGCAACTCTCCAAAGGGGCGGAGGCGTTCCATTCCGGTCAGTTCGATTACCGCATCCCTGCGAAAGGACAAGATGAGTTCGCCGAGGTGGCGCATGTCATGAATGACATGGCGGAGCGAGTTTCCGAGCAGATATCCAATTTGGAGCGAGAGGCGGAGAGAAGACGACGGTTCCTCGCCGACATCGCGCATGAGCTACGTAGCCCCGTGACCACCATGCGCACCATGGCGGGGGCGCTAAAGGACGGATTGGCGGAGCAACCGGAACGGAGGGATCGAGCCGTCAACGCTTTGGTAGGCACATCGGAGAGATTGCTAAGGTTGGTTCAGGATTTGATGGAACTGGCGAAACTTGATTTGAATGAACTTCCGCTCAATAAGGCGGAAATTGATCTCTGCGAACTCACCCAAAACCTGTTGCGATACCATCAAGAGGAGGCGATCTCGGCGGGCGTCACGATTCTCACGCTTGATTGCGCGGAGAGCGTGACTGCAAGGGTGGATCCGGATCGCATAACGCAGGTTCTAGATAATATCATCGGTAACGCCATCAGTTACGCCGGCAAGGGAGCCAAGTTATGTGTCACATTTGCAAACGGCGATCCTGTTCATCTCACCATTCGCGATACGGGCAAGGGGATACGATCCGAGGATATTCCCTATATTTTCGAACCATTCTATCGGGCGGACCAGGCGAGGACTCCGGGCGAGGCGCATTCCGGACTGGGCCTCAGCATCGCCCGTAAATTGACGGAGGCTCATGGCGGAAGCTTGACGCTATCCAGCGAAGAGGGGAAAGGTACGCAGGTGGATATCCTGTTGCCCAAGAACATCCTTGAATCATGGTAGCTCATCGGATTCCATACCCGTAAAATATGGGAAGTGCGATACTGAAGCTTCCGTATTCCTCCCGCCGTTTACGTTCACCGCAAGATAGCTTCGCGGTTCGCCGTCGATACGGGCGTATCCCATCGCCACCCTTCCGTCCGAATCGGATCCGCCGAACCTTCCGCCATCCCCCCACGCGGCGTACAAAGAGCCATCCTTCGCCCAGGTGACCTGCCAAAGGTCACTCCCGAAGGCGGCTTGGCGAAGGGTGTCCCACCCGGCAAACACCCTGCTTGGAGGATAAGGCGACTCAGCGAATGACCTCAAAGATAGCGCGCAAAGGAGGGTGACGAGGATCATCGCGGCAATGCGTATCTCATCCTATTCCCGTTCGGATTACAGGCTTTTATATATGATCGTCCGGTTCGAGGTGGGTTTTCAGAGGATTTGTCATTCGGCGGATCAACCGGTTTTGTGCGCCCCGATCGATCCGTTCAATTCCAGGTTTCTCATGGTAAACTCTTTAAGAATCACATTCCTTCCAAATATGATATCAAATAATTCATCTTCCCGAAAGGCGTACCGATGCACTTTCAATTATCCAACTCCAAAACATTCAAGCTGAGATTGCCTGCCGTTTTCGGCAACCACATGGTTTTCCAACGCGGTCAGACGCTACCGATATGGGGAGTAAGCGCTCCGGGCGCTTATGTCACGGTGAGCTTTCATGGGGATACGGCGTCCGCCATGGCGGATATCCAAGGCGACTGGGCGGTGGAATTGGGCCCGTATCCCGAAGGGGGTCCGTACACCATGACGGTGGAAAGCGGAAACACTAAAATCGAGTTCAAGGATGTTCTCATAGGAGAGGTTTGGCTTGCCTCGGGACAATCCAACATGGAGATGAGTCTGAATTCGGTGCAAAACGGTTACGAGGAGACACAGTCCGCGAATTTTCCTCAAATCAGGCTGTTTCAAACGCCCTTGGTTGCGGATTCGGAGCCTCAGTTCACATGCGGAGGCTCATGGGCTCCCTGCACCCCCGCCACGGCGGGCGGTTTCTCGGCGGTGGCGTATTTCTTCGGCAGAGAGTTGCATGAGCGTTACAATGTTCCGATCGGATTGATCGAAGCCGCTTGGGGAGGCACTCCGGCGGAATCCTGGACGAGCCTGGAAGTGTTGGCGGAAAATCCGGAATTGGAATCCCTTCTGGAGCGCGTTCCGGACCCTGATGAGGACCTCCCCGCCAAAATGCGGGAATGGGAGGTGGCTCATAAACTGTGGGAGCAAGAGGCTCGTTTGAAGGACCCGGGCGACAGGGGATACCCCTTGGGATTCGCTCAGCCTGATTTCGACGATAGCAAGTGGGAGCGGATGAATCTGCCGGGTCCCTTTGACACCAACACCCCGCAACTGTTAATTGACGGGGCTGTATGGTTCCGCAAAAAAGTCACCATCCCCCGGGAGTGGGAAGGTGAAAACCTCGCGTTGAGTTTAGGGGCGATAGACGATTTCGACACCACCTACTGGGACAATACGCTGGTTGGGGCGACCGGTCCGGACACCCCTAACAGTTGGATGACCCCGAGGCATTACACCATCCCGGGAACGTTGGTGATTGCCGGGGAGGCGACAATCGCGGTGCGCGTTTTCGACGAGGCGGCGCAAGGGGGATTCACAGGGCATACGGATGACATGTATCTTGCTCCCCTGAAAGGAGGCGACAGGATATCTCTCGCCGGCGAATGGAGGTTTTATGTGGAGTACTCCCGCAATCACAGCGACGTTCCTCCCGAGCCGCCTTGCCCTGGATGGAATTCATGGACTCCCTCGAGTTTGTATAACGCCATGATCAATCCCCATATTCCCTACGCCATCAAAGGGGCTATCTGGTACCAAGGGGAGTCTAACGCCGATCGCGCATATCAATATCGCACCCTTTTCCCGGCAATGATCACAAACTGGCGCGATGACTGGGGGCAAGGGGATTTTCCCTTCTATTGGGTTCAACTGGCGAATTTCGGCGCACCGAACGTCGATCCGGTGGAGAGCGACTGGGCGGAGTTGCGAGAGGCGCAGAGCATGACGCTTGATCTGCCGAACACCGGACAGGCGGTAACCATCGATATCGGTGACTCGGTGGATATCCATCCCAAAAATAAGCGGGATGTCGGCAAGCGTCTGGTGCTCATCGCTATGGCTCAAGCCTACGGAGAGGATGACGTCGTCTATTCCGGCCCCGTATACCTTGCCATGAAAGTGGAGGGGAACAAGGCGTTCGTTCACTTCAAGCATGTGGACGGCGGATTATGCGTGAATGACGGCAGACCGGTAACCGGTTTCGCCATCTCAGGGGAGGATGGTATTTTCCATTGGGCGCACGCGGAGATATCCGGCGATAAGGTGATCGTATCCTCCGATATGGTCGACAAGCCTGTCGCCGTGCGGTACGGATGGTCCGGCAATCCGGATGTGAATTTGTGCAACCGCGCCGGACTTCCGGCATCTCCATTCCGCACGGATAATTGGAAGGGAGTGACGTTTGGGAAGAGATGAGAGGGGGTCCATCGACATTCAGGGAGAGAGTAGCATTATGTAAATAAAGAGAAAAGCGTCCAACCGGAGCGCATCTCCGCCCCGTGTAACCCTTACCCTGACATTGCCATTGCTGCCGAATACGAGACAAGCAAGGAACTCCTGTGTCGCAGGATTGCGATTATAATATTCGACTATCACGTTCCCTTATCCTCGCCATAAGCTATAATGAATCATATATGCACAAGACATGGGATTGGTGCGCCCGGCGCAATCGGAAATGGAGCGACCATATGCCACGTCATCATCCATGGGGGGAAGCGGTTTCGCGGGCGAACTATCTAAGGATATCCTCGCTCATTCGGAACTTCAAGACTCCGTCATCGCCCTTTGCGACCTGAAACAGAGCAAGGTGAAAGCCGTAGCGCAATATGTTCGGCGGATAATTGACGAATACGAGCTTCCTGCTAAGGTGGAGCAAGGAACCGATCTCCGCAAACTCCTCCCGGAGGCGACTAGCGTCATTATGAGCATCTCGGCGGGCGAAGCCGCTTATACGGGATTTCCCTCGAACATGGGGGAAATATCCCCCTTCAATACGGCGTGAGCCAAGATGTGCCATAGCGTGCAGGAGAGTAGGCAAAGTATTTGCAGATACCTGTTCGAGGAGATATGATATTGGGTGGCGGAAATCAATCATCAGGCCTGTTTCTTGGCTCTTAAGCATCAATGCGAAGAGCTCTATCGGAGACCATAGGATTTGCTAAACGATCCGCAGGTCGTCAGAAAGGACACCGTCGGATTCAACCATCTCCTACGAGCGGTTTGAACGGACTGGAAGGTGTGTCATGATACTTTTAATCGATAATTATGATAGTTTCACATACAATCTAGCGCAATATCTGGGAGAGATGGGACAGGATATTCTTGTCAAGCGGAACGACAAAATCACTCTGGACGAGATTGCGGAGATTCATCCGAATCATATCGTTATCTCCCCGGGTCCCTGCACTCCCAAGGAGGCCGGAATCTCGGTCAGCGTCATCCAGCGCTTCGCCAAGGAGATTCCCATTCTAGGCGTCTGCCTCGGGCATCAGAGCATCGGGGACGCCTTCGGGGGGAAAGTGGTCCGCAATTACCGAGTGCTGCACGGGAAAACCTCCCTGATTCATCACAAAGGAACCGGTATTTTCCAAGGGCTGCCGAATCCTTTTCTCGCCACTCGCTATCACTCTTTGGTGATTGAGAGAGAGACCCTGCCGGATTGTTTGGATATCACGGCGGAGACGGACGAAGGGGAGATCATGGGCGTGCGACACAAGGAGCATCCATGCGAGGGGGTGCAATTCCACCCCGAATCGATTATGACCGAGCATGGCAAAGACCTGCTGCGTAACTTTCTTCAATATCATGGAAGGGCGTCCGAATAGTTCCTTCGGCGGGCGCCTCTCCGGAATAGCCCTTGTGGAAACGATGTGGTAATATAGGAAAATGAACCGATACACCGAAAGAATCGTTCAAGCGCAGGAAAGAATGCAGGCGGAGGGGGTTGCGGCTATGTTGCTCGCACCAACCGAACAGATGCAATATCTCATCGGTTGGAGAACCGAACCTCACGAAAGGCTTCTGGCGTTGTTTCTCCCCGTGGAAGGGCAACCGGTCTTGATCGCACCCTCTATAAACGCTGCGCAGGCGCGCACCAATCCGGCGGGGATCACGAGCATATGGGAGTGGCGTGATTCTCCGGGATGGATGGAATGCGTTGCTTCGTTGTTGAAGGAGTGGCGCATCAATGGCAGGACCTTCGCCATCGACGATATGCTTCCCGCCTGCCATTTGCTCGCGATTCAACATCTTGCTCCGTACGCTCGCTACGTCTCCGCAGGGGATATCATGAATGAGATGCGCGCGGTGAAATCCGAAGAGGAGTTGCAAACGCTTTCGCAATCCGCCGCAATCACCGACGCCGTCTATCAGGAAAGCCTTAACCATCTCAAGGCGGGCATGACGGAGTTGGACTTGGAGGAAGTCATCACGCATCTGTACGGAAAACACGGAGTCAAACCTGCGTTTTGCATCGTTTGCTTCGGGAAAAACTCTGCGGAGCCACATCACGAGCCGGATGAGACCCCCCTTCGTCCTGGGGATATCGTCCTAATGGACATCGGATGCATCTATCAGGGATACGCTTCCGATATCACGCGCATGGTATCCTTCGGCGAATCGAATGACGAACGACGAAAGATTTATCGGCTGGTTCGACAAGCGCACCAAGCGGCATTTGATAGTGTCAAACCCGGTGTGGCGTGCGAGGAAGTGGACGCGGCGGCGAGGCGAGTGATAGAGAACGCCGGATTAGGGGATCATTTCTTTCATCGCACCGGACACGGGATCGGCTTATCGGTTCATGAGAGGCCCTTCATGGTGGAGGGCAACAAACAAAAATTGAAAGTTGGAATGTGTTTCAGCATAGAGCCCGGAGTCTACTTTGATGGACGATGGGGCGTTCGCATAGAAAACATAGTGGCGGTTGGAGAGGAAGGGGGACGATATCTCAACGCAATTCCTCCGGAGGAACTGCTATTTTCGCATTCCTGAGAAACAGTAGATGATCATCGAGGTGCTTCAAAAACTGGTTGAGGGGCGAAATCTCACGGAGGGAGAGGCGAGGGATGTCATGTCCGACCTCATGGATGGCAATCTGACCAACACCCAGATTGGCGCGATGCTTGCAGCGCTGCGCTTAAAAGGGGAAACCGCAGAGGAGATGACCGGATTTGCGAAAGCCATGCGCGAGCATAGTATTCGCGTCTACGCCAAACACCATCCTCTTTTGGACACCTGCGGGACGGGGGGCGATGTCTGCTCGACATTCAACATCTCCACAGCCGCCGCATTCGTAGTCGCCGCTGCCGGGGTTGGAATCGCGAAGCATGGCAATCGCGCCGTATCGAGCAAGTGCGGCAGCGCGGATGTGCTCATCTCACTGGGAGTCAATATCGACATCCCGCCTCTTAAGGTCGCCCAGTCCATCGACGAGGTGGGCATCGGTTTTCTGTTTGCACCCGCGCATCATCCCGCAATGAAATACGCGAATGTCCCGCGCAAGGAGCTCGGCATTCGCACGGTGTTTAACGCCTTGGGACCGATGACGAACCCAGCCAACGCCGAAAGGCAGATTATAGGCGTATTTCATCCCGATTTCTGCGAGAAGATGGCGAAATCCCTGATGCTTTTGGGATGCGAACGGGCGATGATAGTGCATGGACTGATAGGCATGGACGAGATATCCACTTGCGGTCCCACTCTCATCAGCCATCTGAAAGACGGAAGGATTTGGACGGAGACTCTCCAGCCGGAGGGATTTGGGGTGAAACGCGCCTCAATCGAAAATTTGAATGGAGGGGAGACCCCTCAAGAAAACGCCAAGATTTTACGAGATGTTCTTTCCGGTGTGCGAGGACCCAAGTACGATATTGTTTGCGTCAATGCGGCGGCAGGCTTGATCCTTTGCGATAAAGCGAAGGACTGGCGCGAGGGGATGGAACTGGCGCAAAATCTGATCGATTCCGGGGAAGCGATGAAGGTATTGGACAGGTTGGTCGCTTTTACAAACAAACCGTTCGTTGGTTGAACCCGGCAGGACATAACTTACGAAGACTTGGAATAAACTATGAGCATACTTTCCGAAATACTGGCTGACAAGCGCACCGAGGTCTATTGCGCCCGTAAAAAGACCCCTGCATCCGAATTGGAGAAACGCATCGCGGACATGCCGCCGCCAAAGGACTTCATTGGCGCTTTGATGAATTGCCCCGCGCCGGCATTGATTGCGGAAGTCAAGAAGGCCTCTCCATCAAGGGGAGTCATTCGAGAAGACTTCGACCCCGTTAAAATCGCCAAAATATACGATGAAAACGGCGCGGCGTGCATCTCGGTGCTTACGGACGAACCCTACTTTCAGGGACATTTGAACTATCTCAAACAGATTCGCGAGGTTACCGACAAACCCTTGTTACGCAAGGATTTTATCGTGGATGATTATCAGTTACTCGAAGCGCGGGCGGCGGGGGCGGATGCGGTGCTTTTGATTGCGGCTGCGCTAACCCAGGCGGAACTGGATTGGATGATTGAGGCGACGCACGCCCTGGGCATGGTGGCGATGCTGGAGATACATGATCAGGACGAACTGGACCAGGCGTTGCATACACCCGCGCAACTGATTGGATTGAATAACCGTGACCTCCATAAATTCCGCACCACTTTGCAGGTCACCCTGGATTTGATGCCACACGTTCCGTTGAACAAACTCATCATCAGCGAAAGCGGGATTAATAATCGCAAGGATGTGGAGGCGCTCACGCATGCGGGGGTCCGAGCGATTCTCGTGGGCGAGGCGCTGATGCGCGAGGAGGATATCGCAGCGAAAATGCACGAATTGCTGGGGCGATGAGAAGATTGTGACACGAATTAAAATATGCGGTATCACCAATCTTGAGGATGCGCTTCTCGCCGTGGAATGCGGGGCGAATGCGCTGGGGTTCATATTCGTTCCGAACACCCCGCGTTACATAGGGGATAAAAACGCATCGATGCAAATCCCCGCGTCGCTGCCACCTTTTGTGAGCAAAGTGGCGGTATGCCGCAAATTCGAGGAGATACCCTTGCAATCCATTCAACCGTTCGACTGCGTTCAGATTTACTCCTTCGATGCCACGACGATTCCTCCCGAGGGTAAAATTACCATCCACGCATATCGCATACGCGATGAATCGAGCCTGGAGGATATCCGCTTGACTGAGGGTAAAGCGCATGCACTCCTTCTGGACGCTTGGAATCCGGACAGACTGGGGGGCGCCGGACGCACATTCAACTGGGAGCTTGCGTCCGAGATCAAGCTCCGTTTCGGCAAGCCTGTCATCCTTGCAGGGGGATTGACTCCTGAAAATGTTCAAGAGGCTGTGGAGAGAGTGCGACCATACGCTGTGGATGTATCCAGCGGAGTGGAATCGGAACCTGGACGGAAGGATCCGGCGAAGGTGAAAGCTTTCTGCGAAGCGGTGAGACGCGCAAATGGATAGGGAAGAAGAGGGTTAGGAAAGGGGAAATAGAGGATGCTGCCTGATTTATTGGGACATTTTGGGGATTTCGGAGGTCGTTACGTGCCGGAAACCCTCGTTCCCGCATTGGACGAACTTGCATCGGAATACGAGAAGGTGATAGCGGATGAGGGGTTCAATCGGGAGTTGGATGGCTATTTGAAGGATTACGTCGGCAGACCCACCCCCCTCTATTACGCTTCGCGGCTGACTGAGACGCTAGGCGGAGCCAGGATATACATCAAGCGCGAAGATTTGTGCCACACAGGGGCGCATAAGATCAATAACGCCATCGGACAGGCTCTTCTCGCCAAAAGAATGGGGAAACGGCGTATCATTGCGGAAACCGGTGCGGGTCAGCATGGAGTCGCCACCGCTACGGCTTGCGCGTTGTTCGGAATGGATTGCGAAGTGTACATGGGGGAGGAGGATATCCGCCGCCAGGCCCTGAATGTATATCGCATGAAACTCCTAGGCTCGAAGGTCGTTCCCGTCACCTCGGGCACGAAGACACTGAAGGATGCCACCAGCGAAGCGATCCGAGACTGGGTGACCAATGTTCGAACCACGCATTATATCATTGGTTCCGTGATCGGTCCCCATCCCTACCCCCGCATCGTCAGGGATTTCCAATCCGTTATCGGCAAGGAGACTCGCTATCAGTGTCTGGAGAAAGAGGGGCGACTTCCCGACGCGATTATCGCCTGCGTGGGGGGTGGTTCCAACTCGATGGGCATTTTTTATCCCTTCCTCGAGAATAAGGAGGTGCGTCTGATAGGAGTGGAGGCCGCAGGGAAAGGGTTGGACAGCGGCGAGCATTGCGCCACTCTCACTGCTGGGGAGCCCGGAGTGCTACACGGATGCAAAAGCTTCCTCCTGCAAGACGAGGACGGACAGGTCTCTCTCACCCATTCCATCTCAGCGGGATTGGATTACCCGGGTGTCGGACCGGAGCATAGTTATCTGAAGACGAGTGGCAGGGCGGAATATTACTCCATCACCGATACGGAGGCGTTGGAAGGGTTCGAGATTCTCGCGGAGAAGGAGGGGCTGATTGCCGCTTTGGAATCCTCTCATGCGATGGCGTATCTTATGAAACTCGCACCCACGATGAATAAGGAGACATATGTCGTATTGAATCTCTCAGGCAGAGGGGACAAGGATATGGACACCATCTGCAAGGTTTTGCAAATCGGACTTTGAGCGCACCTATCAACCATAACGAAGGGCGATGGCGAATTACATTTGTCCCGTGAAAGAATGTCCATACGGCATCTGTTTTCAAATCCCCTTGAGAGGCTAACGGATTATGAATCGATTGAGAGAGAAATTTGCCAAACTAAAAAGTTCGGAGGACAAGGCGCTTATCTTTTACCTGATGGCGGGCGACCCGGATATCCCCACGACCTTGGATATCATCAAGGCGCTGGATGAATCGGGAGTGGATGCGATTGAACTAGGGATTCCGTTCAGCGACCCCATGGCGGACGGTCCAAGCATCCAAGCTGCGGCGCACAGAGCTTTGGGCAAGGGAATGACCGTGCGAAAATGCCTCGACTTGGTGCGCTCCGTTCGGGAATTCTCCTCAATCCCCATTGTATTGATGACCTATTTCAACCCGATTCTGCATTACGGCATCGACCGGTTCGCGAAGGACGCCGTATCCGCCGGTGCGGACGCAACCATTCTGACGGATTTGAGCCCCGAGGAGGCGACGGAATGGGTGTCGGCTTCGAAACGAAACGATCTGGGCACCGTCTTCCTCGTCGCCCCCACAAGCACCGACGCACGAATTCAAAAGGCGGGGGAAATCTCAACCGGATTCGTTTACTGTGTGTCTCGCACGGGCGTAACCGGGGCGCAGAGCGACACCCCCGCCGATTTGCCCACCCTGGTGAACCGCGTGAAATCCATGGTCGGAGCGCCTGTCTGCGTGGGCTTCGGGATCTCAGAGCCGCGCCATGTGGAGGAGATAACCCGTTACGCGGACGGCGCCGTGGTGGGTAGCGCGCTGGTCAATCTCATCACAAAACACCAGGGAAGTGAAAAGTTGATCGGCGAGGTGAAAAAATACGCCTTAGCGATGAAAATCGCGACTCGCCATACCGAGAAACCTCCCCGAACATAGGAGGATGCATGCCCGCTTACAAAGCCGATGCAATCGTCCTTCATCGGATCAATCTTGGTGAAACCGATAAAATCCTCACGCTCCTCACTAGGGAGCATGGCAAGCTGAACGCGGTTGCGAAAGGCGCGAGAAAGCCCTCAAGCAAATTAAGCGGCGCCACGGAGCTTTTCACCCTGTCCCGCTTGCTGCTTGCCACCGGAAAATCGCTGGATATCATCACTCAATGCGAGGTTCAGGAGTATTGGAGCCCTCTGCGCAATGATCTTCAACTACTGGCGCGAGCGACGTATCTATGCGAGCTGACAGATCGTTCCTTGGAGGAGCGGGAGGCGAATCCGGGGGTTTACGATCTGCTTCGCGCGGCGTTGCACCTCCTTCAAAGGCGACAAGATCTGCCCGATGTCATCGTGCACGCCTATGAACTGCACCTCCTCGCCGAAAGGGGTTACGCGCCGGAACTGAACATCTGCGTGAAATGCGGCGAAGCGTTGGAACCGAACGCCTCAGGCTTCAGTCCATTATTGGGAGGAGCGATATGCCAAGCGGATCGGTATAATATACCGGACACGATTCAGGTGAACCCCAAGACGCTGGGGCTGTTGCGCAGATTGCTCACCAGTGACGCCGAGGTTTTGGCGCGGATTGAGCCTCCAAAGGAGATACTGAGCGAGGTCTCCCGATGTCTCACAAGATATATTCAAGTACGATTGGAGAGGAGTTTAAAAAGCGCCGAGTTTTTGGATATTCTTCGCTCACAGCCTGATGGCTGACACGTTTGCGAAGAGTGTCCCGGGTTCAGTGCGATCATATTCATGGATGCCCCACGCATAGTTCTGTTCTCCACCCCTTTGATCTCCACGTGGGTGTTTGACGAAACCCATCGCATCCTTTTCGACGCCGGGGATGGCATTTCGGCGATGTTGGATTCCCTTATTCATAAGATTCGTCTCGCCGCCATCACTCACACTCATCGGGATCATTGCGCCGGATTGATGCAACTGTTAAATCTAAGAGGCGGGGCGGGCGATTTCGTGGTGATCCACCCGGAAGGCAGCGGATCCGCTCGGACTCTTGCGACGTTTCTTACCTCTTTTGATTCTCGCTCCACAGCGAAAGTGACATGGATACCCTTGGCGGAGAACGAACGATACGATATCCAACCGGCGAGACATTTCATCCGATCCTTTGCCACTCATCACTACCCCGCACAGGATCCGCCGCGTTTCATGAGTGCGGGATATCATATCGTGAGATATGTGGACAAGGTGAGAGAGGAATTTCGCCATCTGCCCCAGGAGGAGTTGGATCGCATACGAAAAGAAAGGGGCAAGGAGGCGCTATGTGAAACTCTTGAGGATATCCTTTTCTCCATATCCGGTGACACATCCCCGCTTGATCCCGACGTCTTTTACAAATCCAGGGCGATGCTTCACGAGTGCACCTTTATGAGCGTATCGGAGCGGGAGGAGATGGATAATTACGGGCATCCCCACTCCTGCATGGAGGAGGTGTTGGATATCGCTCGGTGCGCCAAAGTGGAACGACTTGGCTTGTATCACATCTCGCGAAGATATGAGGATGAATATATCCTTTGCAAAGTGCGCGAAACCTGTCAGGCGATGAAAATCCCTTTCCCCGTAAGCGTTGCGCTGCCCGGACGCGTTGTTACGGATCTCTTTTCCGAGGAGGTTTGGCATGGATTGCCTTGAAATGAACGACAACGATTTTTTAGATTCGCTCATCGCATTGCCTTCGGACTTTTACAATCGCTGCACGGTGGAAGTGGCGAGGGACCTTCTCGGATGCATTCTGGTGCATCAAACCGACGGAAACATCCTTGCGGGGAGAATCGTTGAAACGGAGGCTTACGGTCCCGACGATCCCGCAAATCACGCATGGCGAGGACAAACCCGCAGAAATCGGGCGATGTTTGGACCTTTTGGTCACGCCTATGTTTATAAAATATACGGAATGTATTACTGCCTGAACGCCGTAACTTATCCGGAAGGGGTGGGAGAGGCGGTGCTGATACGCGCGGTGGAACCTTTGGCGGGCATCGAGATGATGAAGCGAAATCGCGGCGTGGAGGATACCAGGAAGCTATGCTCCGGACCTGGGAAGCTATGTCAGGCGTTCGGAATCGATTCCAAATTCAACCATGCTCCATTGACGGAAGGTTCATTGAGAATATGCTCCGGGAAAAGGGAGCCGATCGATGTCATAACAACCCCTCGAATTGGAATATCGCAGGGAGCCGAACTACCTTGGAGGTTCTGCATTGCGAATTCTCCGTTCCTTTCAAAAACGGTTCGCAGGGACATGGCTATCGCCTGATTCCTTCAATTTTCTTTTGTGCGCGGAGCGATCACGGAAACCCGAGAAAGGATAGAAATGCCGACACATGAAAGCTCCATTTCGGTACTCAGCATCATCACGCCGATAGCCTTGGCGGCGTTGGTGGCATTGGTGGCGCGTAAACTGAAGCTCTTGTCATTTGGAGGGGCGCTTGCCGCCTTTGTTATCGGCGCGGTGATTTTCGCCTCCGGCAAGATGCTGCTCGCCGTTCCTCTTTTGGCGTTTTTCCTTTCCTCCAGCCTTCTATCCGTCGTCGGCAAATCGCGTAAAGCCTCCGCGAACTCCCATTACGCCAAAAGCGGGGAGAGAGACGCATGGCAGGTGTGCGCAAACGGCTTGATTCCTGCGGCGCTCGCCGCCGTATACGCTTTGAATCCCTATGTTCGACAAATCGTCCTGGTCTATTTCGCCTCGCTTGCAGCGGTGAACGCCGACACTTGGGCAACCGAAATCGGAGGCTTGAGCCCCAATCCGAGAATGATATCCAATTGGAGGAAGGCGCCGGCTGGGGTGTCCGGTGCGATTTCTCTTCTTGGACTGGCGGGAGCATTTCTTGGCTCGGCGTTTATCGTTTTTGCGGGGTGGCTCGTCTGGAATCCCGGCAAGTTAATGATGTGGAAACCGGATATCTCTGAAATGCTCGCAGTCACTTGGTCGGGATTCCTCGCGGCTTGGGCGGACAGCATACTCGGCGCATCCGTTCAAGCTCAATACCGCTGCACCGTTTGCCAAGCGCAGACGGAACGCAAAATCCATTGCGGGAAACCTACGAAGCATGTGTCAGGGTTGAAATGGATCAACAACGACACGGTCAATTTCATCGCATGCCTGCTTGGAGTCTTGTTCTGCTGGTTCCTGTTCCATTACTACGCTTATCCTGAATAGGAGGAGACGATGGAAGTCGCAGTCTACTATTTTCCGCAGTATCACCCGGACCCGAGAAACGACGCCTGGCACGGAAAGGATTGGACGGAATGGGAGCTTGTCAAACATGCCACTTCCCGCTTCCAAGGCCATTATCAGCCTTTAACGCCGGAATGGGGATATTTCGACGAATCCGACCCCGCCTGGACGGCGCGTGAAATCGACTTGGCGGCCGACCATGGCGTGACGACATTCCTGTATGACTGGTATTGGTGGGAGGATGGACCTTTCCTCCAAACCGCCCTTGAAAACGGTTTCCTCGCGGCGTCCAACAGAAACCGGATGAAGTTTGCGATCATGTGGGCGAACCATAACTGGGCGAATATCCATCCCGCGCCATATGGAAGGAATTGGGAGAACTTGGCTCTGGGGAAGGTTTCCAGGCGCACATTCGACGAATTAACCGACCATGTCGTCGATTATTATTTCTCCCAACCGAACCATTTGAAGATCGATGGAGAGCCGTTTTTCTCGATTTACGAACTGCAGACCTTCATCGAGGGGTTGGGTGGAATGAATGAAACGAAAAGGGCTCTGGAGGAATTCCGAAGGAAGACAATTCGAGCGGGTTTTCCCGGGCTCCATTTGAACGCGGTCGCATGGCAGGCGGACCCGGCTATCGCCCTGGATCTTGGCGTGGCAAGCATCCATTCCTATTGCTGGGCGCATCATGTGAACATGGGGAATTATGGTTTCCCTTTGAGCGATTACGCAAAAAACGCGGTCCGCGCCATTCAGGTTTGGGATGAACTCGCCGCAAAATTCCCCATGCCCTACTGCCCGAATGTGTCCATGGGTTGGGATTCCAGTCCGCGTACGGTGCAGTCGGACCGCTTTGAGAACCGTGGATACCCCTTCACGCCCATTTACAGCGGGAACACGCCTGCCGCCTTCGAAGAGGCGCTGAAAAGCGCCCGGGCATGGTTGAGCCGCCCGGAAACGAGCTTGAAAATGCTGACCATCAACGCCTGGAATGAGTGGACCGAAGGGAGCTTCCTTCTTCCGGAAAAGAGATATGGGGATGGTTATCTCCGGGCGATAAGAAACGTTTTCTCCGCTCAAGAGAATGCTACGGGGTAAACTGATTTTACAACATTCACTATCGCGACATTTTTTACAAAGGTGCAATCATGAAACTTGTTCGCTTCTCCATGCAAAATGAAACTAGAATCGGCTTTCTCTCTGGTGAGAAAGTGTTTGATCTCAACCGCGCGATTGAGGCAGCAGGTGAAACCCCGGGGACATGGGGGGATTCCATGCGTCTGTTTCTGTCCTCGGGTGAGAAGGCGATGAAAAGTGCGAAAGCCGGTTTGGCGTATGTGCAAGGCCATCCCGAATACGCCGCGAAGGGGGAGCCCTACGTCTTCGAGCGAAGCTCTGTCCGTCTTGGACCGCCTGTGCACGACCCCGCGAAAATCCTATGTATCGGGCAAAACTACCGCGACCACTGTCTGGAGCAGAACCAGCCCTTCCCGGAGCGTCCCATTCTGTTCGCAAAGTATCCCAACACCCTGATCGGAGACCGTGACGAAGTGGTTCTCCCCATCAGCAGCGATCAAGTGGATTACGAGGCGGAGTTGGCGTTCGTGATTGGAAAGCGTGCCAAGCGAGTGTCCGCCAAGGATGCCTTGAGCTATGTGGCGGGTTATATGTGCCTTAACGATGTGACCGCGAGGGACATCCAGATGCGCGACAAGCAATGGGTGCGAGGCAAGACTTTCGACACATTCGCCCCGACAGGCCCGGCGCTGGTGACATCCGACGAAGCGCCGAATCCGGGAAATCTGAACATCAGCTTGACGCTCAACGGAGTTTTGATGCAGAACTCAAACACATCCAACCTGATCTTCGGTATCGAGCGCCTGGTTCACAACCTTTCCGAGGACATCACGCTGGAACCGGGCGATATCGTTACGACGGGCACGCCTGGCGGAGTGGGCGTGTGGCGAAAACCTCCCATTTTTCTGAAAGACGGGGACGTAGTGAGCATGAAGATCGAAGGACTAGGATCGCTCACCAATCGGATCACCAAAGGCTAAGTCGTCAACCGCAACGAAGAGGCGGATCATAGCCCGCAGAGCTCTCGATAGGTGCTGATGATCTTCCTGACGTAATTCTGGGTCTCCCGATACGGCGGGATGCCGCCGTATCGGCGCACCGTTCCGGCCCCGGCGTTGTATGCCGCCAATGCCAGTTCGATTTGACGCCATGTAAGCATCCCCTTGGGCGTTCCTTTAATGCGGAAGATATCCAGCTTCCCTTTTAAAAGATCCACGGTGCCCTTGATATTGCCGATGGGATCGTAAGGATTCGACAGCTTCAGTTCCTTGGCCTCGAAAGGCATAAGCTGTCCTAGCCCCATTGCTCCCTTGGAGGAGGTGGATGTCGGATCAAAATCAGACTCCGCAATGATCATGGCGATCACTAAACGCGGATCCACCCTGTATCGCTCGGAAAAGTAGAGAATACTCACGGTTATGGTGTCCAGTTGTTGGAAGGAGAGTTTTTTATTGCAATGAGCGATGAAGTTCAGGTATTGCGGGTATATCCTTTGAGCCTCCGGATTAAGATAGGTGGCGGCCATGCGGGATATGAACCCCACCGAAGTCTGATAGCCGACCTTTCCCCCTGATGAAACGGCGACAGGATGAGATATGGCAGCCCGCTTTTTTGCGGTTTCGATCCTCGCCAAAGCCTCTTTCTCGCGTTGAGTGACCTCGGAATCCTTCGCCATGGCGATCACCTTCAAGGGAACGACATTGCCAATGATGGATTGCTTCACTTGGACCAACACCCGCAACGTCTCGCGGTTATCGCTCTTCACAAGCGATTGATACTCCATTGGAGCATTCAGCAAAATGGCTTGATTATTGTTCATACTAAACAGAAACGAGAGATTGTCACCGCGCGTGATGGTGCCCGTGACCACCCCTTTGATCTCGAAATAATCATTAGCGTAGGCGGCGATATCGGATTGAACCGTTTGATAGGTAAGAGTCGGGTCATAGCCCACCTCGCGTCTGATTTTGAGATAGGTGTCGACGGAGGACGCCCAGGAAGGAATCGTGAGAAGGAGAAGGAAGCCAAAAACAAGAGATACGGAACGATACATAAGCGACAAGCCTCCTCGCGTGTCAAATGATGCCATCCCAAAGCGCCCGATCAGGCAAGGACGACGCGAAGATAAGGGAATGGCGGAGAGACCGGGATTCGAACCCGGGGTAAGAGCTTAACACCCCTACAACCGCTTAGCAGGCGGCCGCTTTCGACCACTCAGCCATCTCTCCGCACGAAAGACATTATATCATATGTTATCGGTAAAAGACAATAATATAGTTACTCCTGTGTGCCAATATAAAGTGAGCAAGCCTTCATGTCAAAATGACACTACGGGTTCAGGCATTGGAACGCGATACCATCAACCACTATTCCGTGGCTTTCAAAAACGCACCCATCCCCAACCCGCGAAGGCGGGTTTTGCGTATTTGGCAGGCGCGGTTTCAACCGCCGGCTCGAAAAGGGTTGCATAATCCATACCCTCCGACTCGCCGACCGCAACCTTATCCCGCAAATATAGGTGTACGTACCAGTTCAACCCCGAAGGGGTTATACATGAATAGCGGTTATACATGAATAGTGGTTGAACCTCCGCAGCTTTCAAAAACGCACCCATCCCCAACCCGCGAAGGCGGGTTTTGCGTATTTGGCAGGCGCGGTTTCAACCGCCGGCACGCAAAAAATCATCGATGGAAATGGATTGGTGCGTCCCACCCCTAACGGATCACACTCATTTTTATCCTGACTACATATCTTTCTGGCGTTTTCAGCGATTATGGGGCATAATAATGGATGGCGTAATTGCGAAAATCATTTCGTTGGTTGTCTCACTTTTATGAGATGCGTTTCGTAAAGCATGTTAAGAGGATTTCCGGAATCGCCATGGATCTAAAATGATCCTCCGAACCATTTCGGAATGTTTCACCCGAGGAGAATTGAATGCCTTACACTACGGCGGATTTCGCCCATAGCCCTTTTTTGATATTTTACGAGGTGACTCGCGCATGCGACCTCGTTTGCAAGCATTGCCGCGCTTGTGCGCAACCGAATCCCCACCCTTCGCAGTTGACTCACGAGCAATCCTGCGCTTTAATCCGCCAGATGGCGGAATTCCCCAAGCCGCCTCTCCTTGTCTTCACGGGCGGCGATCCGATGAAGCGAGAGGATATCTTCGATCTCGTTCGTTTCGCCAAGGAGTGCGGGCTGCAGGTGGCGATGACCCCCTCCGCAACCCCGTTGGTCACCCGCGAGGCGTTGATAAAACTGAAGGAAGCCGGGCTTTCCCGCCTGGCGGTCAGCCTTGATTCGGCGAATCCGGCGTTTCACGACGACTTTCGCGGCGTGGAGGGGAGTTTCCAAAGATCCCTGGAGATATTGCGGGATTGCAGAGAGATCGGTCTGCCCCTGCAGATCAACACAACCATCACAAATAGGAACATCGATCAGATCGATGAGATGGCGGAATTCATCGCCCATTTAGGGATCGGATTATGGTCGGTATTCTTTTTAATCCCGGTTGGCAGAGGGTTGGCGGAGCAAAGAATCAAGCCGGAGGAATACGAGGTTGTCTTTGAAAAGCTCTGGAACCACGCCCAAAAACAACCCTACGCCATCAAGACCACCGAGGCGCACCACTACCGTCGCTTTGTTTTGGAAAAACATGGCAATCCGCAATTGCAACCCGGTCCTCTGCCTGCGGGGCGGCAGCAACGGGCGCCCCTCGGCGTGAACGATGGGAAAGGAGTCTTTTTCGTCAGTCACACCGGAAGCGTGTATCCTAGCGGGTTCATGCCCATCCTGTGTGGCAGATTCCCTGAGAAATCCATCATCGACATCTATCAAAATTCGGATTTGCTGAAATCTTTGCGCAACGGCGATCTCCTCAAGGGGAAGTGCGGTTTGTGCGAATATCGACAAATATGCGGCGGAAGCAGGGCGCGCGCTTATGCGATCACCCGCGATCCCCTGGCGGCTGAACCGGATTGCGTCTACATACCCACTCAGATGCGGGAGAAAGTGTTATGTTAAGTATCAGTAATCTGCTCTGCGACCATCGTGCGGGCAATGAATCCCTGCGATACGGTCACACTCGTCCCCAAGCATCTCAACTAGACGCATCCGGGCGGGTGTCGATTAGCCCGTTTGACATCGCCCCGCGACCGGTGGTTGTATGGGCGACCACCAAGGCATGCAATCTGCGCTGCGTGCATTGCTACGCTTCGGCCTCCCCGGACCCCTCTCCGGACGAACTGACTCGCGATGAGGGGATGCGTCTTCTGGATGACCTTAAAGAGTTTAATTGCCCGGCTGTTCTGTTCAGCGGGGGCGAACCTCTATTGCGTCCCGAAATCCTTGACTTCATCGAACATGCGCAAAATCTGGGGCTTTCCTGCACTCTTTCCACCAACGGACTTTTGATAGACGACCGAATGGCGGATAATCTGGCGAATCTGGGGCTTAAGTACGCAGGCATCAGCCTGGACGGATCCAATGATCGTCACGACAAGCTCAGGGGAATGAAGGGCGCGTTTGCGGGTACGCTGGCGGGGATAGATCGGTGCAACGAGCGAAATATCAAAGTGGGATTGCGCTTCACCGTGCATGCTCTCAACGAGGAGGACTTGGATTTCATCTTCAACACCTGCGTGGAGCATCACGTGCAGAGGCTATGCATCTATCATCTGGCATACGCGGGCAGAGGCGGCAAAATGCAGAAGGCGGATCTCACCGCCGAAGAGACACGCGCCATCGTGGATCGAATTTTCGAACGCACACAGCAACTGCATAAGGAGGGGGTGCCGCTTGAAGTCCTGACCGTGGGCAACCATACGGACGCGGCTTACATCCTGTTGCATCTGGAAAAAACCGATCCCGAGCGGGCGAAGGCGGTGCGAGCGCGATTGGAGGGCACGGGGGGTAACAGGTCCGGTTGCAACATCGCAGCCGTTGACCCGATAGGCAACGTGCATTACGATCAGTTTAGCTGGCATTACAACTGCGGAAACATTCGAGAGCGCCCCTTCAGTAAAATATGGGGAGAGGTGCAGGATGAGCGTTTGGCAATCCTTCGCGATCGTCGGAAATACCTTCCGGAACGATGCCAAGGATGCAGGTTCCTCAGCGTCTGCAATGGCAACCTGCGCACTCGGGCGGAGGCGGCGACCGGCAACTGGCTCGGTTTCGATCCGAGTTGTTATCTCACGGACGAGGAGATCTCCCAAGCGTAATAAAAAGACGGGTCAATCCGCTCTTCCTATTTCATGCTGATCGATGATCTATTTGGACCGCTCAGGCGCGAGTTTCCTTTTCGCCTGAGCGTTTCGTTTGATCCGTTCGATTGTTTCATCATCCACCGCTCTCTCGAAGGATCGAAATCCCGCAAGGCGGAACCCGTGCCGTTCGCAGATTTCTCGAATCTCGTCCACTTGACGGACGCTCACATCCTTGCCGAGAGTGAAGCTTTCCAGTCGGTTATCCAAAGCCAGAGCCATCGTCTCCGACATGCATGCATACGCCGTGCCCGGCGGGAAACCGAAACTGAACTCCCCTTTTCCATTCCATTTCGTGCATCTCATTTCGCCCGGGGGTTGCACCACGCCCCCCTCGATGACCAAAACATCGTTGCGTTCTTTGGCGACCGCTACGGATACATCGCGAGGCCGCGCCACATCGCACACCACCGCGCCGGTTTTAATATGATGGGGTTGGACAATGGCTTGCGCTGCGCTGCTCACGGTGATGATGATATCCGCGTCGCGTAGTCCCTCTTCAATATCGGTGTGGATGGTGAGGCGTGCGTTGGATTCCGCTCTGAGCTTGGTCATCAGTTTTTCAAGCTTCTCCACGTTCCTGCCGATCAGCGTCATTCTCTTAGTGTCACGCACCATCAATTGGGCGCAGGTGGCTCCAATCGATCCGGTGGCGCCTATGATCGCCACGGTTGCGTCCCGACGGTCTATGCCCATCAAATCCGCCGCTTTGTTCGCGCCTTCAATGGCTGTGGCGATGGTGTAGGAGTTGCCTGTGGTCACGGGGATATTCAATCTTTTCGAAAGCGTGATTCCCCCGTCGCCAACAACGGAGGTGAATGCGCCGAGTCCAACGATCTCCGCCCCCAACTCCTCCGCCACCTTGCCGCATTGCTCAAGCTTGTCGTAAATGAAATCAAGCGGGAGTTCAAGGAATTGGCGCGGGGTGAGGGGACAGCCGATGAACACTCCCTCCGCCTCCTCGCCGGTGATGGAGCGGATTCCAGTGATACGCGCCGTCTTGATGGGTCTCATCGACTTAAGATACCATTCAATGGTGCGCTCGGGTAGAAATCGCGCAATGGGATATTTACGCGCCACATCTCGTTTCGCGTCTATGGGATGTATGATAAATGCAAACTTACGCATATGTGAGTTATCAATTTCCAAAATGGGAGAGCGATTACAGTTCAATTATCTGCGGGCGCCACCCTAATTGTTTCAGTGTACCCAGATAATCGGCAGGGGTCAACTTGGCGGGAGGTTTACCGATCAGCGTTACAAACACCGCTTCCATCACGTTGGTGCCAAATGATTCCCCTCCGATCTCAGGTGTGGTGGTAATCAACCGACTCGCCTCTCTCTCCCTCAAAAACTCCACGTCCGCTTTGCGGATGGTGTTGGTGAGGATGATCTTGCCTGTCAGTTTCAGGGGAGCGTATCGCCGTATGTAGTGCCAGTCGCCTGCGATAAGGTCCGCTTCGTCGAAATACTTGGTGTGCTTGGGGGTGTTGATCGTCTGTTTCTCCCCCGTTGGATAAAACCACTGGAAGGGTAATTGCACCACCACGGGCAGAAGGATTCTCGCCAGCGTTTGCAAGCCCTCCCAGGTGCGAACGGGCACGGGAAGCCCCACCCCCCAGATAAGATCCCCGAAGACGATGGATTTGCATCGTTTCGCAAGGGCTTCCGCCATTCCGAAACGATCGACCGCGCTAACCAAGGTCACCTTGAGGTTGCGAAAATCCACTTGCCCATTATCCTGAAGCCACGCCACGGTCTCTCTCTCCAGGGTGTGTTTTAGCCCGCTGCCGTCCACCCACGGAGTCTGCTTCGCTTCGCTCATCATTTTCAGAGGCTCGCGAAAGGCATATCGCTTATTCCCCGCATAAAGATAGACATCCATGCCGCCGACACCGAAACAATCCACTTTGCCATCCAACTCACGGATCTTTTGGCGATAAGCCTTGGTGTCCCCGTCCACGCCAATCCTCTCCACCAAAAAAGGAACGCCCATCATCTCCACCTGCGCCGTTTTGTTTCTCGCGGAGGAGCCCAAACTTACGCTCACCACTCTCTTCATCGATTCACCTTTTCCCTTAATCCAAACGGAATCCACTTTAAACGACATTCAACGCCATTGTTTGTGATTTTTTACGGTCGTGAATCCGTATTTTTGCTTGAATTTGCAATTTACCGTATTTTTCACATGAGGAGCGGAATGGGCCGTTGGCATAATCAAAATTGGTTGTAAATAATAAAATGGAAGAAAGCTCATGATAGCAAATAACCTGTACACTCTTGAAAATACCGTTAATTCGGAAACCCATCCGTATATGGAAGGGGTGTTCATCGATCATATCTTCGATTTATTATCTTCCACGATCTCAGAAAAGGCAGCCCTCAACAATAAGAATATTCACTTTGAATTAATAGCCTGGGAGCCTCTCGTCGCCGCAGCCGATTGCAGGTTATTATTGCGCACGCTACAGGAGATTCTCGATTACGCTGTGATTCATTCAAAGAGCGATAAGATTTTCTTCAAGGCTTATCCTTCCCATGACGGCGTGTTTGTAACCATCTCCTGTCACTTCGAGAAATCGAATGATTTTCGCAATGTACCGGACCATTACAACATTTCCGTTCCTTCGTACTGGAGGATTGTCATCGAAAAAATGTCCGGATCATTTCAATACCACAACTCTCCCAACGGGGAGGTGAGCATTCATATACAACTGGTTCAATGGCTGCCGGATGAGGAATCTCAATCCGCAAAGCGATTTGCCGCTTGAAACGCAGGATATCCAGTCTCCTCTGTCTCATGATTACGCGTGCGAGAGTCGGAAAGGACGGTGTTTAAGATCTCTTCGATCCGAGAAATGGTCAACGCGGTCATCACATCCATGCGCAGATGCACCGCGCCTGGCAATCCCTTGAAATAACGCGGCAACTGAGCTCTCAAATGCCTCACGGCGCATTCCTCGCCGTATAACTCCGCCAAATCCCTGAGATGCTCCAATGCGGCTTGCTTGCGTTCCGAAAGAGTGGGTGGCGGTAGCAATTCGCCTACGGCGAGATAATGGGCTATATCCCTTAATATCCAGGGGTTCCCGATAGCGGCGCGTCCCACCATCACGCCGTCGCATCCTGTTTCCAGCATCATCCTCCGCGCATCCTGAGGGAGGCGAATATCACCGTTACCAATCACGGGAGCATTCACAGCCTCCTTAATACGACGGATGAGGCTCCAATCCGCATCTCCATCAAATCCCTGCTGCGCCGTTCGAGCGTGGAGTGTGAACGCTCGCACCCCGAGTTGCTCCAGTTCCTTCGCCAGTTCCGGAGAATTTAGGAGGTCTTGACTCCACCCCGCTCGCATCTTCACCGTCACCGGAACCTTTACCGCCTCCACCACGGCCTTCACTACGCGTATCGCCACGGAGTGATCCTTGAGCAAAGCCGCCCCTGCGCCTTGGCGACACACCTTCGGCACCCAGCATCCCATATTGATGTCGATAATATCCGCTCCTCTTTCCTCGGATATCCGCGCCGCCTCCGACATGATGGCGGGATCGGATCCGAAAAGCTGCAAGGAGAGTGGTCTCTCCGCGTTAGTCCAGTCGAACATTTTTCGAGTTCGTTCGCTGGCATGATGCAACGCCATTGTGCTGATTTGTTCAGTGCAAAGGAGCCCCGGTTTTCCGATTTTCGCACATATGCGCCGGAAAGCCCCGTTGGTGACATCCGCCATGGGAGCCAGGATAACCGGCGGATTCACGCAGATGTCGCCGATGTAAAAGGGCTTCGCGAGATTCGATGGAGTGGCGTTGTTCGAAGAGAGCGTGGATTGAATATCCCTGTGCACCACGTACTATTCACCTTCCTTCCGGACCAAGGATCCTGTATCCAGGGATGCAGGAGCGGATATGATTACATCCTCGCCTTCCTTCAATCCCGACACCACTTGAATATAATCCCCTTCGGAATAACCGGTGACAATGTATCTTCTGATCGCCCGATTTTTAATCACCACAAAAACATAGGGATTTGGTCCTTCGCTCCGCAACGCCTCCAACGGAATTGTAAGCGCGTTTTCATCGCGAGCGAGTTCCACCTGCACGCGCGCCGAGATGTTCGGTATCAATCCAACCGTGCTCCCCTTGATCTTAATCTCCACCGTTAGGCTGCGGTTATCCCCCATGGCGAAGGGCAAGACCTTCCAAACCTCGCCATAAAAATACTTTCCGGGAAGGGTGTCCACCGTGATACGCGAGGGCTGCCCCGGTTTCAAGCCCTCCGCGTAACGCGCGGGAGCGGAGGTTTGGAGATAAACGGCGGGGGTTGATAGGATTGTCATGAGGGGCATCCCCGGTTGCGCGTAATCCCCAACGGTGGCATTGAGGTTGTCCACCACTCCGGAAATGGGGCTTTTCAAATATCGCGAACCCATCTGTGCGATCACAGCCTGCAGCCCAGCGCGCGCTTGGCGCACCTGAGCGAGAGCCGCCTCGACGTTTCGCTGATCCACCAAAAGGGCTTCCTTTTCGGCGTTTTGCGCCGTTTGCAAAGCTTGGCGGGCTTGATCCACTCCGAGTTGCGCCATGGAAACATCCCCCTGAGTGGTTTTCTCTCGAAGCGGAACGGATTGTATGGCGGGTTCCGCCGCAGCCTCGGCTTGAGCCAACGCCGCTTGCGCCGAATCCAACCCCTCCTTCGCCATTTTCTCCTGAGTCTTGGCGGAATCCAAGTCCGTCTTGGCGATGCCGCCGTGATCATACAGGAATTGCAGTCTCTTGACCGCCTCTTTCGCTTGGTCGTATCCCGTTTTGGCTTGAGCCACCCCAGCCTGAGCCTGACTCACCGCAGCCTTGGCGCGTTCCATATCCGATATGGAACTCTGCCGAGACATCGTCATACCCAACTTCGCCTGGTTGAGCTTGATCTGAACGGACTGCAAACTCGTCCTGGCCTGAGCCACCTGCGCGTTCAAATTTGTTCGATCCGCATTCAGTCCGTCACTCGCCTTTCTCCACTGAGCCTCCGCAGCCTGCAGGGCGGCTTTTGCCGAAGCGATTTGCGCTTGCGCATCCCCCATATCCAATGTCGCCAAAATCTGGTTCGCCTTAACGAAATCCCCTTGATGGACGAGCAATCTCACGATACGCGCGGGAATTTTGGGAGTAATGACGGCCTGTTTCATGGGCTTCACGACGCCGATGAGATCCACGATATCTCTCACCATACGCGGACGGACGCGGCTTACGGTGACGGGCAGAGCGTTATTCGCCTCCTTGCCAGTCTCCTGCAGATGCAACTGAGGCGGAGCGGAGAGCCTGCGATTAACAAGATACGCAGCCACGAGAACCAGAATAATTGCAAGAATGCCGAGAAATCTTTTCATGTTTGTGTTAGTGATTCACTTTTTTGTCCTGCGATGGTGCGTTGGCCTGCGCCTGTTCCCCACGCATCCGCATTACATCCTCTCCCGTGGCGTGTCTCCAGTTTGCGTATGCTGAGAAGAGATCATAGATGGAATTGTTCCTATCCGTCTCCGCCTTGATGAGATTGAGCATGGCGGAAGAGACCTCCAGTTGCGTCGCGGCACGTTGCTGGAAACGGATGTTGGCGATATCAAGCGCGGCGCGAGACGCCGCAACCTGCTTATCGCACGATTGTATTCGGGATGCCGCTTCCTGCATGTCCTTCCAGGATTTAAGCGTTTCCGTGCGGATACCCAATTCCGTTTCCGTGCGCAACGCTTTCAGGCGAAGCGACTGCAGCTTGGCGGTCTCCTCATCCGCATGGGTTTTCCCGCCATCGAAGATATCCCATTTTATCACCAGACTTGCCGCGTAATAGTTTTCGTTAACGAAAGCGGATGGGGTTTGGTGCGCCACCACCGCCTGCGCGGACAATCCTGGCAAGGATTGCGAAGACGCCAGCGTCACTCCGGCTTTTGCAGCGGCGATGTCCTCGTCAATCATCCGCATCTCGGGACGATTATTCAACGCCTCCTCAATCCCGCTGTTCATATCCTTGGGAACAAGTGGAAGTTGCTTGGGCGCCTCCAAAACGACTTGTACGGCGGGATCTCTTCCCATGAGACGATTGAGATTGGCGATGGCAACCTGAGCGCCGTCTGTGGCCTGAATCAACCCCGAATCCGCACGGGCGGCGTCCGCCTCGGAGGATTTCACATCCTCCTCGGACACATTTCCTGATTGAAGCATTAAGCGGGCCAGGTCTAGATGTTTCCGAGCCAGATCGTCCTCCTCTTGCGCCACTCTCAGCATCGCTTGAGCTCTCAAGGCTTGAATGTACGCCAACCTGATGCTTAGAATGGCGTCATTAACCTGTTGCAGATACTCCCACCGGTTCGCCATGGTCCTGGCGTGATAGCGTTTGGAGGCGGCGGAAAATCCCGGGGAATACAGAGGCTGATCCAATTGCAACTGCACTCTGGAGAACGATTCCTTCTGAACCGTGTCCAAACCGGAATTATCCCTTGGAAACGTAACGGTAGGGCCTTGAAGTGTGGTTTCCGCCTTAGCAGTAACCTTTGGAGAGAAAACCGGCTTTTCGCGTTCGATCTCCAATAGTCCCGCCTTGCTTTCAAGTCTGGCGGCGTCAAGAGCGGGGCTTTGCGCCAAACCTATCCGAATAGCCTCGTCCATCGTAAGCGGAGAATCGGCATGAGCGATGAGTGACGCGCAAAAGACAACCAGGCAAATAAAAATTGTGCGGGAATAACGATTAAGCATCCATATTGTATATAGGTTTATATTCACTTCCATTCCATTTTACCTTATGCAAAAGAGGAAGATGCACCTAATCGAAAAGAGAACATTGGCGTTTCATGACGCATGCCCGGGTAATAACAATCCCTCAGTTTTTTCACTCTCCAAAAAACGGCGTTTTTTTCCGATATTATGGGTGCAACCCGCAATTTCTCATCGCCGGGTAATCGACGTCCGGCAGGGGGAGCCCATCCCCCCTCCGGGCGATTCGATGTTCCCGCCAGCTTCCGCAATGATGCCGAAACCCCCTCGTTTCTGTCATAATTCCTATAAGCATAAACCATTACTTTCGGAAATTGAAATGATGAATAGCCTCAAGGAGCATCTTTGTCATATCGCTCATTTAACATACACACGTTTTTTGACGGATAGCGCAGGCGGGAATATGAGTATTCGCGATGGGGATCGGATCTACTGCACTCCCAAATACGCGGGAACCTACTCCCAATGGAAACTTCGCCCGGAGCAAATCGTAGTCACAGACATGGAGGGCGAACAGTTGGCTGGCGAGGGGGAACTCTCCCGTGAGTACGCCATGCATCTGCGAATATACCAAACACTCCCGGAGGTCGGCGGCATTGTGCACGCGCATCCCCCCTACTCGCTGATCTTCGCCCATCTGGAACTTCCCATTCCGCCCGCGCTGGAGCAGACGGACATCATCGGTGTGACGGGGCTGTGCGAAAAGCACCCGTCACACTCTCCCGACCTAGCCAGAACCGTCGCAGAGACCTTGGCGAAACGGAGAGAGGAGATAGCCGACCACCCCGTGGCTTGCATCCTTCCGCGTCATGGCGTTACGGTGGCGGGTACGGATGTGGATTACGCCTTCGATGTATTGGAGAGAATTGAGGGTTCCGCTCGGATATGGGCGCATCGTCAGGCGGTTTTATCCCAGTTTTCATAACGTCCGTTTTTCACTCACACTAAGGTGATGAAAAAACAGATCCGAAATGCGCATATCCAATATTTCACTCTCGGTAAAATAATCTGAAAGCGAATTTTGACATATTCCGCTAACCCAGAGGTTTAATTGACATGGATGATATCAATCCCGCCCAAAAAATTCAACTTGACGCCCTGGCGGAGGAGTATGGAAAACGCCATGGAGCGGCAGTCAATCTCATCAAATCTCTCGTCGGCGAAGGGGAGTCATACGCTAACAACGTGGCCCGAGCCGTCTACTCAAAAAACGGCGCCTGGGCGGAGTGCATCGACCTGCCGTTTGAATTCACCGGCGGTACCGGGGATGACATCAAGCGTCGATTTATCACCTCGGAAACGGCGATGAACAAGCTTACCGACATTAGACGCGTGGAGAAACAGGCTGAACTCAACGATTCCATTCGCGAGTTCGGCTTCTTCGCTCTTTATTCGCGCAAAGGTATCATCGATGAACGAGAAGTGTATGTGCGTCAGATCAGACGAAGGGGCGCGGAGAACCGCCCATCAATCATAACACACGGGTCGTTTCGAAAGGATCAGCTGCCCCTCTTTTTTCGCGCACGTGTTATTATTGACCCATCGGACGCGGAAGCGCCTTGGTCCAGCGGGGCGATGTTCTGCCTTACCGGCATCGGGGAGAGACATCTTTTTGTGGAAATACCCTATGGTAGCGAGGATGTGCGAGACCTCTCCGATCTGAATGACAACATAACGGAACACTAAGGAGCCTGAACAGTATATCATGCAGCATTACGCCAAACCCCTCGCCAGGCTTGTCGCCGAGTTCGAAAAACTCCCGGGAATAGGTCCAAAATCGGCGCAACGGATGGCTTTTCATCTTTTGCGCACACCGCCGGAGGAGGCTCGCGCCTTGGCGGAAGCCATCCTGGATATGAAGGAGAAAATCCGCTTCTGCTCGGAGTGCTTCAATTTCACCGATCAGGAGCTATGCGATATCTGCAGAAATCCCAAACGGGATTCCACCAGCATCTGTGTGGTGGCGGAACCAAGGGATCTCATCGCCATGGAAAAGACCAATGAGTTTCACGGGCTCTATCATGTATTGCAAGGGGTTATCTCTCCGCAGGAGGGTATTCTCCCGGATATGCTGAGGATCCGTGAACTGTTGACCCGTCTTTCCAAATTGCCTGTGAAGGAGATCATCATCGCCACAAATCCCACCGTCGAGGGCGAAGCGACCGCTTTTTATCTAGCCCGATTACTGAAGCCGATGGGGATGAAAGTCACGCGAATCGCCCATGGTCTCCCCGCTGGCGGGGATTTGGATTACGCCGATCAGGCGACGCTCGTATCCGCATTGACATGGCGCAGAGAGATGTGATGATATGAACAGGAGACGGAATTGAGCGTATTTGACGGCAAAAGGATACCGGTTGCGAGTTTCAAACTGGATGTTGGAAGAATGCGAGAGGGATGGTATTCCGACAAGTATTTCAACAATATCGTAATCCTTCTCACCGAACTCGCAAAGAGAGGCTATCGCTTCGGCGGAACCCATGCAGACCTCTCGGACATAAACGTGGATCTTTCGAACGTAAACATAGGCGAGATCGAAGTTGAGATGCAGTGGTTCACACGTCGCAAACCTTTTTCGCTGGTGGTGGGAGTGGATAAATGCCTCGCGATGCTTCAAACCTGCACCGGTTATTATGACATTCGAGGAGAATGGAAGGACACCTATGACAAATTAGAGGTGTTCGCGGTGCAGGATGGCACGGTCGCACCGTACGGAGGGGATCCGCGCAAGGTCGCTCCGGTACTCAAGGTGAGAGGCAGGTATCGGGACTTCGCGATGCTCGAGACCCCAACCCTAGGGGCTTTGACCCGTTGCACGAGAGTGGCGACCAATGTCTACAACGTATTGGAGGCTGCCAACGGCAAGGACGTGCTTTTCTTCCCGGCCCGCTTCGACGCCCATGAGATTCAAGCCGGGGACGGATACGCCTATCATATCGCCGTTCAGTATTATAACCATACCCATTCCCGATCCTCTCACTCCATTGTTTCCACCGATGAACAGGGGGAATGGTGGGGAGGCGCGGGAGGAGGCACTGTGGCGCATGCGGGAATCGCCTGCTTTTTAGGGGACACTGCGGAGACGATGATGGCGTTTTCCTCCATTCTTCCCGCCTCGATTCCGCGGATCGCACTGGTGGATTTCCATAACGATTGCGTCGGAGATTCACTCTTGGTGATGGAAACCATGTTCCGCCGATACATGGAATTAACGGACGCAGGCAAGACCGAAGAGGCGCGTAAATTCGTTCTCTTCGGAGTGAGACCGGACACCAGCGGCAACCTTAGGGACGTGAGCGTGGAGCCCTTGGGCGACACAAAACTGGATAACGGCGTGAACCCAAGGTTGTGTTTCATTTTGCGCAACGCCATGGACAAGGCTTTCGAAAGATGGGATATTCCCGGTAAATGGAGGGACGCCGCGTTAGCGTGGTGCAAGAATGTTAAGATCATCGTAACGGGAGGTTTCACACCGGAGCGCATTAAACAGTTCGAATTGCAATGCGTGCCTGCGGATATCTATGGCGTCGGCTCTTATCTTTACTCCAACTGTTCCGTATGCGGGACGAACAACGATTACACTGCGGATGTGGTGCGGGTTAAAGTGGAGGGAGAGTGGTACGATCTCTCCAAAGTGGGAAGAGAGGCGTGCGATAATCCAAATCTGGAAAGGATATGAGGAGAGAGGACTATGGGCGTTAAGCCGATTCAACAGGTGAAATGGAATGGCAAGGTGGTGGATATTTTAGTAAGCGAAAGGCGTTTCCCTCGGATCGCGGATAGCGTGATCGTGCCGGTGGCTCCGAATTTGAAGTTGTCCTATGGAATTGCGAAGTGGGTGCGGGACGCCACGGCGGGCAAATTCCAAATAGAGGCGGATCGAGTCGCCCCTCTCGCTCCCGGGGAAGCTTTCGCGGGATCGGGCGGAAAATATCGTTTTCAGCACGCCATCGGTGCGGTTGTGATGGATGAGACAAAGCGATACACTGTGGAATGGATTGAAAAGTCTGTTCAGAACGGACTGCGTCTCGCAGCGGAACGCCATGCGCATAGCTGCCTGATCGCCGATATGACTGAAGACCTTATGCGTCAGCCGCAATGGCTTTCGTTGGAGGAGCGAAAAGCCATTTGCAAGCCTGTGGCGAAGGCGATACTGCAAGGTGTCCGCAAAGCCGCCGCATCGCCCGAGGAGGTGGGAATCTGGGTTTGGAGAAGCGACTACAAGGATATCTGGATGGAGGCTTTAAATAGCCAACAATAAGCGCCCTGCGTCTGGTAATTGCCAAAATCGCCTTTCAAGTGTTTCATCAAGTGAAAGGTGAAGGGTTCTAATCCTTTTTTTCCGATTTGTGCGATACCTTTCCCTGTCGCGGATGTGAACTGAATATCCTCCGCAAGACGCCGCTGAAATCCATCCATGGAACAAAACCGGGAAAGGGAGTTTTTTTATTCGGTTCGTCGTTTATTATTAAAAACCATCCGATAATACGTCGTCTTTCATGACAGGATAATTTACATATGGAACTGGCAACCATCATACACTATATGGGGGATTTACTCGGTCGTGTCATCAGCGAGCAGGAATCCCCCTTGTTGTTTGAAACGGAGGAGCGTATTCGCGCTCTCGCGAAAGCACGCCGAGGAGGAGACACCTACGCTGCGGAAAGGTTGGCGTACGAAGCGTCGCAACTCACAGCGGATATGGCGCGAGGAGTTGCAACAGCGTTCACCCTCTATTTTGACATCGCCAACCTTGCGGAGGAGGCGCAGCGAGTTCACATACTTCGTGAAAGAGAACGCATGGGAGATCCCATGCCGGTGGATGATTCCATTGCCGAAGCCATCCTTATACTCAAGCAGAAGGGACTGACCTCAAGTCAAGTGGATAGTCTGCTTCGAAAGCTGCACATCGAATTGGTGATCACCGCGCACCCAACGGAAGCGAAACGCCGAACGATCCTCTCCAGCCTCAAAAGGATATCGGATATCGTCAAGGTTTTTTATGAATTCGATCCATTGCCGAGGGAACGCTCTGAATTTGAGAGCAAATTGCTTTCCGAACTTACCGTTTTGTGGCTCACTCGCAGATTCCGAACGAACAAGCCCGCCGTTACGGATGAAGTGCGCACCGGTCTCTATTTTGTGGACGAGGTTTTCTGGGACGCGATTCCCATCATCTATGAAAGCCTGGACGCCGCTCTTGCAAAATACTATCCCGATATCCCCTCTCCATCAAATTGGTTAACCATCGCATCCTGGATCGGAGGGGATCGGGATGGGAATCCCAACGTAACCGCCGAAGTCACAGCCGAGACGCTTCGCCTGCACCGCGGGCTGGCTGTGGAGAGACATAAAAGGTTATTCCAGGATCTATCCAGACGTCTAAGCATTAACGGGAAAAGGGTGCCGCCGCCTGAAAAGTTAAAGCAATGGCTTGAATCGAGACGTCCTTGGCCGGAACATGTGGCGTACCTTGAGGAAAGATACGCCAACGAACCCTATCGTCATGCGGTCGCTCTGCTTGTATCCGATTTGGAGGAGGCGTCGCAGGAGAATGTAACCCACTACTTATTAAGCGACACACCGCACAAGGCGAGTCTGAACGTGGAAGACCTGCGGGAACCGTTGAACATGATCGCCTCCACCCTTCCAGCGAGAATAACGACCACGAAACTGAAATCGGTGCAGCGCCATCTGGATATTTTCGGATTGCATTGCGCCTATTTGGACTTAAGGGAGGATTCCAGTCGTCTGCGCTCCGCACTGGGGGAGATTTTACTTGCGATAGGGTTTGACACTGATTTCGAGCTTAAGGATGAAAATGGACGTTTGGAGGTTCTGATAAGATTGTTACGGGAGCATCCGGAACGGCCCAATATACTGGCGCGAACCCCAGGTGTGACCTCGACATCGGCGGAAACATGGTCGCTCTTCCGGCTCATCTCCCGAGTGCATAACGTATACGGGAAGGATTTGCTAAAAACGTTCATCATTTCGATGTGCCGAGGAGCGGCGGACGTGCTAACCGTCTTGCTCCTTGCGAAATGGTCAGGATGCGCCGACGGGTTCTCCATCGTGCCGCTATTCGAAACGATGGATGATTTGCACAACGCCTCGGATATCCTTGAAAAACTGTTCACCATAGACGCCTACCAAGAGCACCTATCCACTTGCGGGCGGGAACAGATGATAATGATTGGTTATTCGGACAGCAACAAGGATGGGGGATTTCTCGCAGCGAATTGGGCTTTATATCAATCCCAGGAGGAGATCGCGGAGGTTTGCAGAAAACATAATATTCGTCTCACTCTGTTTCATGGACGCGGAGGATCCGTGGCGAGAGGGGGCGGGCCTGCTAACAGAGCCATCCGTGCCCAGCCTCCGGGAACGCTTCATGGAAGATTTCGACTCACGGAGCAGGGAGAGAACATCGCTTCCAGATATTCCAATTTCGATCTGGCGCATCGTCATTTGGAACAGATCGCCAACGCAGTCATTTTGGCGAGCGCAAAGGACGAATATCCTTCGATTAATGCGAAACCCCATAAAAATATGCCCGTGTGGCGCAATGTAATGGAGAAAATATCCGCCGCTTCGCTTGCGGCGTATCGCAAATTGGTGTACGAAACACCCGGGTTTACGGATTATTGGCGCTCCGCCACGCCCATAGATGAAATCAATCGACTCAGCATCGGGTCTCGCCCCTCATCGCGCGGAGGGGCCAATCCTCAGGTGACGAAAATTCGCGCCATACCGTGGGTCTTTTCATGGATGCAATCTCGTCACAATTTACCTGGCTGGTACGGTTTGGGAACAGGACTTGCCCAGGAGGATCCCATCCGTTTAAAGGAGATGTACGAGGAGTGGCCGTTTTTCAAGGCTTTGCTGGACAATGCGGAGATGGCGATTCTCAAAGCCGATATGGAAATAGCCGGGCTTTACTCGGAATTGACCCCGGACAAGGAGTTGGCAGTTCGGATTTTCACCTCCATCCGCAACGAATATGATAAAACCAGGGATTCCATCCTTGAAATCACCAGTCACGAGGAGTTGATGGATTCCGATCCCATCATCCAAAGGTCCATCAAACTCCGTAACCCTTATGTGGACCCTTTAAACTACCTGCAGGTGGAGATTCTTCGCCGATTGCGCTCCCTGCCGGATCCGAATGGACCGGAAGCGGAGGAGTTACGAGAGGTGATTGATGTCACTATCAGCGGTATCGCGTCAGGACTGCGAAACACAGGCTAAGGAACATCACGGATGGATGATGCCTGATGTCGGTTGCTCGCGCACTAAGATAATCACTGAATATCACATATCCACAGGAGCTAAAACATGAAAATAGGTTTGAGGATTCCAGGAACCGCGAGACAGATGCCTTTCCAGGATTTCTGCACTTGGTGCAAGGAGAACGGATTTGACGGAGTGGATCTCGGCGGTCCTGATCCGAACGCCGTGCAAACGGTGCGTCAGGCGGGGTTGGAGGTCGGTACCGTGGACATCCATTCCCTTGGAGGGTTTTTCGGCTCGGATGCCGACGCGGAAAAGGCTTTGGCGGATTCCAAGGCTTTCATTGACGTCGCAACATCTCTGGGGTGTTTCAAATACTTCGTAGTTTTGATGCCCCCCGACGGAAGCAAAGGCAGAGCGGCGAATTTTGAACGGCTGAAGGAGACCTTCGCCCCTTTGCTTCAATACGCCGAGGAGAAAGGCGTCAGGATCGGCATGGAGGGATATCCGGGAGGTCCGCCGCACTACGCCGCTCTTGGGGTGACCCCTGAAATGTTGCGAGCGATCTTTAAGGCGTTTCCCTCTCCGGCGCTTGGAATCAACTACGATCCGAGCCATCTGATACGGATTGGCGTGGACTATATCCGTTTCCTGGAGGAGTTCGGAGAGAGAGTCATTCATTGTCATGGAAAGGATACGGTCTTCGATCAGGAGGCGATGTATCTGCACGGATCATTGGGCAAAACTTTTGGTCGCACCAAGGGTTTCGGAGAAGACTGGTGGAGATATTGCATTCCAGGCGAGGGCTTGGCGGACTGGGCGAAGATTGGGGCGATATTGGATGCCAAAGGGTTCGACGGCATGGTAAGCGTGGAACTGGAGGATTTCCGATATTGGAAAACCTGGGAAAAGGAATCGCTGGGACTTCTTCGAGCGAAAGAACACCTTCGCAAGTACCTCTGAGCAAGTACGATACAAATAAGTAGGGCGTTCACCGCACAAAGGCGAACGCCCTTTCCATTTCAACGCTCCTCGTACCGATAACTGAACCTGTCATCAGGCGCGGTGTCCCCTTGGTCAATGAAGGAGAGTATGTCTCCGTTCACCGGGGCGTTGTCCGCCCATTTAAAGTCGAATCTCAGCTTTCCGGCGGATTCCGGCAAGCCGATCAGACTTCTGGGAACGGCGATTTGCATCTGATTCCCCTTGATCGCATAGCGCACGTGACCGATGGGTTTCCATTCCCACTTGTCAGCCACGTTTTTTTCGATGACCCCGGGCCCGCCTCTGTTGATGACGTAGTCGTATCCCTCCCATCCGGTTTTGGGATTGTCGTCCGTATTAATAAACAGAAGCATCCATTTATCCCCTTTGGGAGGGGTGATAGGCTCCACGGTTCGAACATAGAAATAGAGATTTAATCGATCTCTTGCGACTTTCATGGTGTCGAAATCGTTGCGCCCGGAATCATTCACATAATGTTTTCCGCCCCACCCGGCATGATCGCGGTGGACGGTGTCGCCGATATCATCAAAATATACTGGCTTGACCGTATCCCATTGGGAGAAATGATTCCCTATGATGATGGTGCGCTGCGGGCTGGGAGCGGGAACCTGGCGCACCCCCTTGTATCGTCGAATGTTCGCCACGAGTTGATAATAGTAATTATCTCCGAAACCACCGCGCATTGGTTCAATGTCACGACTATACTCCTCATCGTATTCATCCACGAAATAGGTGCCCCCCTTGGGTAAGGGTTTCCCGAGAAAACTGATCCCTCCGTTATTGACGAAACGCTGCGCAATCCATTCATTCCACCCGGTTACGAAAACGAACTCCGGATCAACCTGCAAGGCGCGCTTCCATTGTTCCGCGAAGCAAAGCCCAAGCGCGGGTGTTTGTTCCGAGGGCGGAGGCTCATGACCGTCATGAAAGCTCCTGCCGATATTGGAGACGGGATGCTGCGCCACGCACACGCTTATCTCCTCCGGTTTATCCGGACTTGTGTCCCATCCGTAGTTTTGGGGGTAATTGTCAATCCAGGGCCATTTATCCTTTCCATCTCCGAACCATTGCTGTCCTTTACTCCACGCCCAGGATTCCCTAAAGGTAAAGAAATCCCTTATCTTTTGATCCAACCCCTCTTCCGAAGAGATAATCAATGGCTTGCCCTTCCACCGAAACCAAAGGTCGGGATAGAGGTTTTTGGAATAGAAGACATCATAAAGGTGTTGGACGACCTCAGCGGACTTGGAGTGAGTGATAAACGTGATTTGCGGGGTTTTTTCGCCTACGGCTCTCATGCTCTCCAGCACTTTGCATACCTCCATGTATTCGGGATCATAGGTGAGCGCGTTGGTCACGTCGAAAATGAGTACGTCCACACCTGCGTTTGCCAGCATTTGAGCGTGCTTGCGGATGACAAAAGGGTCATCGGACAAATAATATCCAAGATAAGGCTCTCCCCACCAATGAAATGCGTAAAGCGGACCGTATTGCGGATTGGAGGAGTCGGCCTTCAACAACTTCGAGATATCATAGAGCGGTGAATCCTTGCCTGTCTCCCAGAGGAAATAAAAGATTCCCACATACTTATCGGGGCGCGGAGGTCCGCACTCCTTGTACCCCGGCAAAGTTCTCCCGAGCGCGTCAGTCGCGTCCCAAGTGTCGCTCATCAGATCACGTGTCTTTGGATTATTCATGGTTTGAGCCGAGACCGCACCTCCAATCATAAGGATGGACAAGATTGTCGTCAAGAAGGCGAGCGCATGCGGATATTTCGTAATAATCATACACTTATCCTTTGAAGATATAAAGTCGTTCCGATTTAATTCTCGTTCAATTGCTCTCCCTTTCGGAGGTTCGCGAGCGATTTCCACGATCAAAGGCGATGGTGTCAGGATTCTCCATATCCGTATTGATAGGAGAGATCCGCCAACGATCGTCATTTTTACTCGGTGATGCTTCCCGCTTGTCTTTAATTATCTCATCTTTTCGCTTTCCACCGCAATGGAATATGAATCATGGACCCCTTCAGATAGGTTCAAGGGCTTTTCAAAGCGTTCCATCTTCGATGGCGTTTGCGCGATCCCCATAGAGCAGCGTTTCGAATCTTCATGATGGAATAGGGTGGATGCGGTCAAGGCTTAATGTTTCCTTGCGTTACCGGTTATAATAAGGAAACTCAGTCATCCGTGGCGATTGCATCATTCGGAAATCGGAGCCCGTAATTCCGAATATGCTTGTCATACGGTTCGACACTCGATTTTCGCAATTATTTTGTTTAGGGGAACAAGGATATGCGGGCATTTTTGACGGGAGGGTCCGGTTTTATCGGCGCCCACGTTGCAAGGGTATTAAGGGAGGAGGGATGGGAGGTTCAGGCTCTCGTTCGCCCGACAAGCCGAACCGAGAATTTGAAGAAACTTCAATGCCATTTAATCACGGGCGATTTGAGAGAGATGCAATCCCTCAAAGAGGGCATGGTTGGTTGCGACTTGGTCATGCATGTCGCAGCCGATTACAGGCTATGGTCGCGCAACCCCGAGGATTTATACAAAAGCAACGTCGATGGCACGCGCAATCTATTGCAAGCCGCCTTGGATTTGAAAATTCCCAAAGTGATATACACAAGTTCGGTGGGTACGTTGGGCATTCCAGGAAATGGCGCTCCCGGCAACGAGGAAACTCCGGTGGCTCTTCAGGATATGATCGGTCATTACAAGCGAAGCAAGTTTCTCGCAGAGAGAGAGGCGGAACGTTATTTCAAGGAGTACAATCTGCCTGTGGTTATCGTCAATCCAAGCACGCCAGTGGGAGAGGAGGACGCCAAACCGACTCCCACCGGAAAAATAATTGTGGATTTCCTAAACAACCGGATGCCCGCATATGTGCAGACAGGACTGAATCTTGTGGATGTGCGAGATGTGGCGATAGGGCATTTGCTCGCGGCGGCGAAAGGCGAACCGGGGAGAAAATATATTCTAGGTTCGCAAAATATTACCTTCCGTGGTATATTAGAAATGCTTGCGAAATTAACGGGACGAAAAGCGCCTGTCTTACAAATTCCGCATTCGGTTGTAAGCGTTTTGGCGTATATTGACACTTTTGTATTTGATAAGATACTCCATAGGGAGCCACATATCCCCGTCGAGGCGGCGAGAATGGCGCGCAAATACATGTTTTTCGATTCCACTCGAGCGGTTCGTGAGTTGGGATTTCCGCAACACCCTGTGGAAGACGCCCTTGCTCGCGCAATCAAATGGTATTGTGATAATGGATACGTATCCAAACGAGCGATGAAGGAAATAAGATGCAAATAACGCAACAAGAGGGGTTGGCAAACCAACACACCCAATCACATAACTCAATTCGAAAAGTCACACTGGCAAAGGAAGTGGGCTTTTGCTTCGGCGTGAAAAGAGCGATAAACCTCACTCGTCAGGCCCTCGCGGAGAGGGAGAATGTCTTTATAGTGGGGGATCTCGTTCACAACAAATCCGTAACCGATGAGCTGGAAAGCAAGGGGCTACAAAAGATCTCCGATTTCGATGAGCAGCGCAGTGGCACAATGGTGATTCGCGCTCACGGAATTCCCAAAGTCAAATTAAATGACGCTCGCAGTCGAGGTTTGGAGATTGTAAACGCCACATGCCCCATCGTGATGCGAGCGCAGGAGGCGGCGAAGAACCTGGAAAATCGCGGATGCCAGGTGGTTATCATCGGGGATCAAAACCATGCGGAAATCAAGGGGATATTGGGAGCGCTGGATCAGCCCGCGCTTGTCATCGATAGCCTCGAGGAATTACACGCCGCGCGCGCGGAGCACCGTTTGAAGCGCAAGGTGGGGGTGATATTTCAAACCACCCATGCATTGGAGCTTTGCCGCGAAATTGTGAATGAGCTTGTTTTCATGTGCAAGGAGATCCAAATCATAAACACCATATGCCGCCCTGTTCAAATGAGACAGGATGACGCATTGGATTTGGCGGAAAAGGTGGATTTGATGCTCGTTGTTGGAAGCCGCACAAGCGCCAACACCATGGAACTCGCCAGTTTGTGTCGTCATCACAACCCGCATACCTTAACGCTCCAAGACGAGGAGGAACTACGGGATGAGGATTTCGAATGGGCCTATCATATCGGCATCGCTTCGGGCCTCTCCACTCCCGAGGATATCGTGGAGAATCTAAGACAACGCATCCTTAACTACACGGGTCCCGTCGTACCCGAGAAACGTCCGCGCTTATCCTCCGATGGATAATCCATCGATGGAAACGGAATTCAAAGACGGTCCCATTGGAATCCTGACATCGGTGCGCCAGGAGATGGTGGCGATTGCACGTCTGTTAAATCCCATTAGCTTATTCGAACGCAACGGAGTCGTCTACTATCACGGGGAAATCGATGGGATACCCGTCATACTCACTCGTTCGGGAATGGGGTGGGAAAGAGCGCGGCGAGCGGCAATGGGATTAATGGGCGATAGTTCCCCCAAATCGCTGATCATTGCCGGATTCGCAGCCTCATTATCTCCGAGCGTGAAAAGAGGCGATATCATCCTCCCGGATTGCGTGCAAGCGAGCCAAAGCCTCGCACCCGACATCCCCTCGCTTATTCCCTCAATTCCGCCGGGCAAGGCGATCCATCCTCCTCATATTCACATAAAAAACGGAGGGCTGATCACTCATGACCGCATTGTGATCCATGCATCCGAAAAACACGCGATCGCCGGCGCCCATCCGAACTGCGCCTCCATGGATATGGAAAGCTACCCCATGGCGAGGGAGGCGGTAAAGGCGAAAATCCCTTGGATAATCGTAAGGGGAATCACCGACGATTTCAACGAGGACATGCCCTTGGACTTCAACCGTTACGTTGGGGCGAATGGTGAAACATCCTTATCAGGAGTGGCAATGGCGGCATGTTTGCGTTTTTGGAAAATTCCCGCTATGATCGAGTTCGGTAAAAACGCGCAGAAAACCGCGGATAAAATCGCGGATACGGTGAAAAACCTCATCCCGTCCTTGGCGTGAGATTGGCTTCCGCATCATTACCCCTCAGGTGAACGGATTCACACCCTTTTGACCTCCATATGCATCGTGTGATATACTGAAAAATCATCGCTGTATCGGCGAATATCGGAGAAAATCTCATGAATTCGCGGCATCCGCAATTCAGAATCATTCTATTCCTTGGATCCCTTTTCACACTCCTATCCTATGTCAGTCAGGCGCAGCCTCTTAATTATCAAACGACATGGCTCGGAAACTCATACGGCGGCAAAGATGACAAATGGGTGCAGGATTGGGTCGAGGCGATGTACGTAACCCCCGATGGCACAGTTTACACGGACGCCTTCTGGGACGAGGGGGGCAGAGAGGTCGGTGTCTACAAGGATGGCAAGGTCATCGGAATGGCAGGACACACGCATGGCTGGGGAATGACTGGCGGCGGCGCGGTAACGGCGAACGGTAAATACCTCTTCTTTGCCGAATCTGTGGACAACGAAGGCGGTCATCTCAAGGGCGCAGACACTTGGCCGCCGGCGGGGGATGTATGGTATGGTGTGTCTCGCAGGTCTCTTGCGAACATCCAAAAAGCGGACCCCTTCCCTGGAGGCAAGGGAGGAGATGGGGACACCCTGCGAGGCACGTTTTTACTCGTAAACCAGACTGCCTCCAATGTCCATGCCGACATCAAGGGAATCGCGGCATCCGCAACACGCCTCTACCTAAGCGATCCTGCGAACAGCCTCATACGTGTGTATGATTGCGATACATTGGCGCAGTTGGCGCAGTGGAGGGTGTCGCGACCCGGCCCATTGGCACTGGCGAAGGATGGCTCCTTATGGGTATTGCAAAGCGGAGATTCTCAAAACCCCGCTCGCATGCTTCATTACGACTCCAAAGGCCACAGATTACCCCAATCCATCGAGTTTCCTACCTGGATGACACCTCGAGCGATCTGCCTGGACCCAAAGGGGCGACTTCTTGTGGCGGATGACGGTCCGCAGCAAAACATAAAAATATATGATGATTTGAATTCCAAGCCCAAACTTGCGGGGACATTCGGAGAGAAATACGGGGTGTTCGCGAATGGAGGTAGGGTTGGCCCCCTCCGATTTCATGATCTTTCCGGCGTGGGATGCGATGCCAAGGGAGATATCTATGTGGCGGGAGGTTATGGCGTTGCCGGTGATGGAGTGGGTACGGAGTTATCGGCATACACTCCTGCGGGAAAGGAGTTATGGCGATTATACGGTCTGCTCTTCGTGGATGAATCGGAGACCGATCCGAAAGATGCAACGAGGGCGTACTCCAAGCACGATCTTTTCACGATAGACTATCACAAAACGCAACCGGGTTCGGAGTGGGCATACAAAGCGTTCACTTTGGATCGTTTTCGCTACCCGCAGGATCCAAGATTGCATGTTTATCCGACCAACACGTGGGTGCGCCGGATACAGGGACATTTGCTTTTATACATGTGCGACATGTATTCGAGCTTTTTGGCCATCTACCGTTTTGACCACGCCAAACACGGATATATCGCCATTCCCTGCGGCTTTTTCGCCAAGAACCACTTCAAGGGGAATTGGCCCCCCAACCAACCCTCTCACGGCGAATGGATCTGGAGGGACAAAAACGGCAACGGCTCCTTCGATCCAGGCGAATTCGATAGCCTGAAACAGGACGCCCCAAGTCTATGGGGATGGTCGGTGGATTCACAAGGGGACATATGGCAGGCGACCGATAACTCCGGCGTGAGATATTTCCCTCTAATAGGCTTCGACAAGCACGGTTCCCCCGTTTACACCTACGAATCAATGAAGGTAATTCCCATGCCAAGCCCTTTCAACAACCTGCAACGAGCCGATTACATCCCCTCCACGGACACGATGTATCTCGCAGGTTACACCAACGAGTATCCAAACGACCACGGTTATTGGAAGGTGATCGGAAGAGTCATCGCCCGATACGACCACTGGTCGAGGGGGAACCGAAAACCAAGCTGGGTCCTCCCCGTGTCACATACCGATTCCAAAGGCGACACGCTGATACCCGCCTCCTTTTGCATATGCGGCAAATATCTATTCACAGTGGGGGTGCAAAGCGCCATGGTGCGAGTATACGATAACTCCGATGCGAAATATATCGGCTCCATCTCCCCCGGGCCGGAGGTGGGAGGAAAGAGCGGATGGGTGGACATACCCTACGGCATCTGTGCACGTCGACTGAAGGATGGGGAATACTTGATAACGGTGGAGGAGGATTGGCATGCAAAGAATATCCTATACCTATGGAAACCGTAAGCGTTTTGAAACGAGCCTGATAAAACTCATTAATTCACCGACCGAAAAAAAGTTTATTTTTTTCAAAAAAACCCCTAAAGATACTGTGATGACCCGCCAATAATACGGGTAACACCGAAGAAGCCGCCATGGAACTCGATACGAGTGGCTCACAAGAGTTCGCAAACACCGAACCAGTTAACGAAAGCGATCATGCCAATGTTGGAATCCCTATTTTCCAATGCGTCATTCAAAATAGCGGAGGACGCGCTGAACGGTCTCGCTGCACGACAGTCCGCAATAAGTAACAATATCGCCAATGTCAACACTCCGGGATACAAAAGGGAGGAGGTTCCCTTCGAACAACAACTCGCCTCCGCAATAAGCCAGAGCTACAACCCATACACGGGCGTGAAAGAGACGCATGTATCCTCCTTCACGCCGGAAACGATTGATGACACAAGCTCCTCGCTAAGACTTGACGGGAATAATGTGGATATCGATCGTGAAATGGTGATGCTAGCTGAAAACACCCTGCGCTATGAAACAATGAGCGAGTACATGTCCTACTATTTCACAAACCTTAAAACGGCGATCAATGTCACTTAATGCAAGACGATCGATCAATTCTTTTGGAAAGGAGCATATCCCATGAGCATATTCGGATCATTCGAAATCAGCGCCTCCGGCCTTACAGCCGAAAGATTGAGGATGGATGTCATCAGCAACAACCTGGCGAATGTCAACACCACTCGCACGCCGTCCGGGGGTCCCTATCGTAGAGAGCATGTGGTGCTGGAGGAGCGGTACAAAAATGATGGTTTCGGCTCTTTTCTCAATAACGCCATGGGCGACGGGGTGGAGGTGGTATCGGTGCAACCGGATAACACCCCCTTGAAAAAAGTGTATGATCCAGGCAATCCGGATGCGGGTAAGGATGGATATGTGTTGATGCCGAATGTGGAACCAGTGATGGAGATGGTAGACTTAATATCAGCGACCCGCGCATATGAGGCTGGAGTGAGCGCCATAGATTCCGCCAAACAGATGCAATCGAGCGCGCTTAGCATAGGAAAGGCGTAGTCGGGATGAGAATAGATACCATATCCCCGGATATTTTGAACGGAATCGCCTCAGGGGCTCAGCCGGATCTGCTTTCCAAAACCATCCCCTCAGGCGAAGGAGCGGGGAAATCATTCGGGCAGTTCCTGACGGAGGCTCTCGCGGAGGTGAACGGATCGCAACAAAACGCGAATGACATCATGACGCGTTTCGCCGAAGGGCAACCCATAGACATTCATCAAGTTATGATCGCCATGGAGGAGGCGTCCACGTCTCTCGCATTAACCGTGCAGGTTCGAAACAAAATTGTGGAAGCTTATCAGCAGATAATGCAAACGCAAGTATAACGGGAATCCCTTAACAAACGCAATGCGTTCAGCAGGGAGATAGAATTGTAAATCGACCGGATATATTCCCCGAAATATACCCGGCGTAAGTTGTTATATGGGGGTAACTCGATGGGAAATGGCCTAAGCAGGTTGAAAGAGCTTTGGCAGAATACGAGCCGAACCAATCAGATCATGGTGGCTACACTGCTCGCTGCAATGATTTTGGTGGGGATCGGTTTTGTTTTTTACGCGGATTCTCCGGACTACACAACGCTTGTATCCAATCCGGCACCCTCTGATTCCGCGAAAATTCTCGATTTGCTCAAGCAGCAGAAGGTACCGTTTCGGATCAGTAACGATGGTGCAACGATTGAAGTGCCCAAGGCCGATGAGCCTGAGCTTAAAATGACGCTGGCGGGACAGGGGCTCCTCAATTCCGGCGCTCCTGGCTACTCCTTGCTTGAAAACGCTCCGTTCGGAGAGACACAGGCGATGGAACAAAGCCGTATACGGGAGGCGTTGGAGGGCGAGATGGAAAACGCCATTCAATCGCTGGATCCGGTTTCCTCGGCAAGCGTGAAATACGCACCGGGTGACGATTCTCCCTTGGTCAATATCGATCAGAAAGCCCCATCGGCCAGCGTTATCGTCCATTTGAAGCCGGGTAGCCAATTGACGGATGCCAACATCAAGGCGATTGTCGATCTAGTTAAATCCGCATACACCGGTCTCTCGGAAAAAAATATCACATTGGTGGATGGCGAAGGAGATCTTCTCTGGGATGGAGAGGAGATGAGTTCCGGAGTGCCGGGCTCCAGTGACCGAATTTCCGAGGAGAAAGCCTACTCGGATGCACTCAAGCGACAGATAGAATCCCAGATCGATCAGCTCGTGGGGCCGCATAAGTCCTCCGTTTTGGTGAGAGCAAGCCTGGATATGGACAAGCAAACCCAAACGGTTCACACCGTGCTTCCGGGCCAGCGCACATCCAAATCCATTGAAGAGGAAACGCTTACCGGCGGCGGATCCATATCCGGCGGAGCGCAACCCGCAGGAATAGCGTCGAACACCTCCACAAACTCCGCCCCCCCTGTGTATGGTTCGGGAAACGTGAAAACCAGCGGTGGCAACTATTCACACACCACAACCACGGAAACCGATAGCGTAAGCACTTCGGATACGCAAATTGTCAAGGCCCCGGGGGGTGTGCAAAATTTAAGGGTTTCCATAGCGCTCGATAGTTCGATTCCTCCCGCCACCGTCCAAGCGGTGCAGAGTATGATTGAGAATTACATCGGCGCCTCACCCTCCACCCCAAATCGTCAGGTTGTGGTGCAATCGGTGCCTTTCGACCAATCCGTACTGTTGAACGAAAAGAAGGCTGCGAAACAAAAAGCCACATCCGCAATGATTCACACGTATGTCAACTACATAGTCCCGTTATTGCTTATCATTGTGATGCTTATCCTCCTTGCGAGAGGTTTGAAGCGCACCATGTCGCCATCCGGGGAATTGGCTCTGGCGGGGGGTGGCGGAAGCATCGCCGGTTATGGAAGGAACGGTATGCAGACGGCAGGACTGGATATGACAGTTGGTCAAAACGATCAGAATGAGATGTTTTTGACCAAAAGCGAAACGCCAAAGGTGATCGGAGTGAATACCGGTGAGAACGTGCACACGTTCGAGGTCATAGAGGAAGCGTTCGACGCGAATCTGGAGAGCATCATACATCTCGCCAAATCAAAACCAGAGACAATCGCGCGTCTTGTCAAAAGCATGATGAGCGAGGATAAGTGAGATTAAGATATCTTGCGAGTGCGGGATTTCACGTTGACTGAATGGTAAGGAAAGGATGGCGAAGGAATATTGGCTCGAACCTTGACGATATCTAACAAACAGAAAGCCGCTATTCTTATTATGGCTCTCGGACCTGAGATCACCAGCTCTATTTTCCCCTACATGGCGGAACAAGATGTCGAGCAACTGATGATCGAGGTTGCGCGCCTTGGGCAGGTGAGTTCCGCTGAGCGAAACGCCGTGATCGCTGAGTTCCGTGAAATGTGCATGGCGCAGGAGTACATCTCCGAGGGAGGAATCGACCATGCCAGGCGTTTCCTGGAATCCGCTTATGGAGCGGATCGAGCGAACTCCCTGATCAACCGCGTGGTTCAAGCGCTTCAGGTGATGCCGTTTGATTTTATCAAGAAAGCCGATCCCGCTCAGTTGCTTTCCTTCCTTCAAGAAGAGCATCCGCAGACAATCGCCTTGATATTGGTTCACCTTGCCCCCAACCAAGCCGCAGCGGTGATATCGGGATTGCCTCAGGAGGTGCGCGCGGAGGTGGCGCGGCGCATCGCCATCATGGATCGCACCCCGCCGGATGTTATAAATCAGATAGAGAAGGTTCTCCAGCAGAAGATGTCCTCCGTTGTGACGCAAAAATTCACTGCGGTGGGCGGCGTGAAGGCGTTGGTCGAGGTGCTGAACTGGGTGGACCGAACCACGGAAAAAACGATTTTGGAGACGCTCTCCGAAAATAATCCGGAGCTAGCTGACGAAGTCAAGAAGCTAATGTTCGTATTTGAAGATATTACTCTCCTGGATGACGCCTCCATCCAGAAAGTCCTCCGAGAGGTTGAGACCAAGGAGTTGGGGCTCGCTCTCAAAGGAGTCGGGGAGGATGTGCAGAATCGGATTTTCAAGAATATGTCCGAGCGCGCAAGCAATATGCTTCGGGAGGAGATGGAGTTCATGGGGCCCGTCCGATTGCGAAACGTGGAGGAGGCGCAACAACGGATTGTCGGCATCATCCGTCGGTTGGAGGAGGCCGGGGAGATCATCGTCGCCCGAGGAGGCGGCGAAGAGTTAATCGTGTAGTTTGGGAGTGAAATCGTGTCGAAAATAATAAAAACCACCGAAGAGACTCACGCGGCGATATTCGAAGATATCGAACAGATCGCGGAAGAGGAACGCAGTCGGATTTTCGGCGCCCCGCCCGAGCCCGAGGATATCAAATTGCTTCGCGAGGAGACCCAAAAGGAATGCCGACGACTCATCCTCGAAGCGAAGGAACAGGCGAAAGCGATTCGCGCCCAAGCGAAAGAGGAGGGATACAATCAAGGCAAGGAGGAGGGATACCGAAAAGGATTTGAAGATGGCATCGCTCAAATGACAGAGGAGAGGGAGCGTTATCGATCTCAACTGGAAAGCTTCGTCGCTTTGATCGAGGAAGAGAGAGTGAGACTTTGGAACGAAGCGGAGCCTCAAATTTTGCAGTTCGCGCTTGAGATAGCGCAAAAGATCGTCAAGGATGAGGCGCGAATCAATCACGAGGTGGCGATCTCCGTTATTAAAAACGCCATGAGACGCATCGTGGATACCAATAACATCCGCATACGCGTGAACGGCTCCGATCTTGAGGCCGTGCGCGGAGCGCGAGAGGATATCGCCCAGTTGGTGGATGGAATTCGTCATCTGGAGATCGTCGAAGATAGACGTGTGTCACCAGGCGGATGCGTGGTGGAAACGAGCGGAGGAAATATCGACTCGCGCATCGAGACACAATTCGCGGAAGTGGAGAAACTGTTCACATCCGGATCCGCACATTCCACCGCTTCTTGAAGTATGATGCAAGGAACTCACGATGCAAGAGTTAAAGATCCCATCCGAACCACTTCCGCCTATCAATCTGGACAGATATCGTCAGGCTCTGAGCCGATTCGACCCAGTAAAGATGAACGGAAGGGTGGTGCAGGTGATCGGCTTGGTGATAGAATCCTGCGGGCCCGCCGCGATGATTGGCGAAATATGCGATATCATCGTGGATCGCTTTAAACCTCCGGTTCTAGCGGAGGTGGTTGGATTTCGCGAAAACAGGGCGTTGCTGATGCCGCTCGGAGTGATGGAGGGAATCAAGCCAGGCAGCGAGATCGTGGCGACTCGTTCCATGCACCATATAAACGTCGGAGAGGAGCTTTTGGGCAGGGTGTTGGACGGATTGGGCAATCCCATGGATGGAAAAGGTTCCCTTCAAACCACCCAAAGTTATCCGGTTAACTCCTCCCCTCCAAACTCGCTGCGAAGGAAAAGAATTACCGAGCCCCTCCCGATGGGGATAAAAGCCATCGATTCCTGCCTCACCATCGGCAGAGGACAACGCGTCGGGATTTTCGCCGGATCCGGTGTGGGAAAGAGCACCACCCTAGGGATGATTGCGCGCAACTCCAAGGCGGATGTGAACGTGATTGCATTAACGGGCGAGCGCGGCAGGGAGGTGCGCGATTTCATAGAGGAGTCGTTGGGAGAGGAGGGATTGGCACGATCCGTGGTGGTGGTCGCCACATCCGACCAGCCCGCTCTGGTAAGAATAAAATCGGCTTTGGTCGCCACGACGATTGCGGAGTTTTTTCGAGACCAAGGCGCGGATGTCATCCTTATGATGGATTCCGTCACCCGCCTCGCCTTGGCGCAGAGGGAGGTTGGATTGGCGATCGGGGAGCCTCCCGCAACCAGGGGATACACTCCATCGGTCTTCGCGCTGCTGCCCAAATTACTTGAAAGAGCCGGCACTTCGGACAAGGGAAGCATAACGGGGCTGTACACGGTTTTGGTGGAAGGGGATGATATGAACGAGCCGGTGGCGGATGCGGTGCGAGGAATATTGGACGGACACATCGTTCTGTCTCGGGCGCTGGCTCACCAGAACCACTACCCCGCCATCGATGTCCTACAGAGTGTCTCCCGTGTTATGCCCTCCATCACTTCCGCAATGCATCGCACTGCGGCGGGAGAGTTACGATCCTTACTGGCGGCTTATCGGGATGCGGAGGATCTGATTAACATCGGTGCATATGTGGAGGGATCGAATCCGCTCATAGATCGCGCGAAAAGGCATATCGACAAAATACGCGGTTTCCTGCGGCAGGATCCTTCGGAATCAGCGGACTATCAGAAGTCGTTGCAAAAGTTACAGGAGATTTTCATCACGTAGGATTCATCCAATGTTTCATGAGAATGAAACTCAACCCAAAGCAACCCTATGAAAATGGCAAATGCGTAAATTTGCATTCCGATTTGAAACGGTGTTGAAACACCGAACCATAATAGAGGAGATGAAAACCCTCGCTTTTGGAAGAGTGGAGCTAGAGCTTTCGCAATGCGATGAGCGAATCGCTCTTCTCCAAGCCAAAGTGAAAGAGACATACTCGCTTCCGCCAATGTCGGTCGAAGGGGACCCGTTGATAAGGGAAAGATACCTTGAGGCGTTGCGGGAGAAGATACGGCATGAAAATATCATCCGAAATGAAATCATGACGCGTTTGAATCAAACCAGAACCGAATTAATAAAGGCGAGGCAGGATCGTGAATCCATCGATAGGATCAAACAGAACGACCTTCTCACTTACAAGCATGAGGCTCTCCAGAGCGAACAGGACGCTCTCGACGACATAGCCTCAATCCATGCAAGAAGGAGAGATATGGAATGAGCATCGAATCCGTTCAAGCGCGCATAGCGGAGATAGAGGCGCGCATACGAGCTTTGACGCCGGAACCACCGGCGCCTCAACCCGTATTGCAAGATAAGAGCTTTGTGGATGGAGCGAATATTCCCACTCTCCCCTCCGACAAGCCCTTCAATGTGGCGTTGGCGGAGGCGACGGGAGGCGTGAACTTAAAGCCGGACAACCCTCCGTTTTCCCCGGAGATTGAATCCCTGATATCCAAATACAGCGCCCAGTACGGATTGAACCCAAACTTGGTTAGGGCGGTGATTCGGGTTGAATCGGACGGGAACACGAAATGCATCTCCTCCAAAGGGGCGATGGGTTTGATGCAATTGATGCCGGAGGAATTGAACGAATACGGAGTACGCAACCCATTTGATCCCGAAGAGAATATCGCTGCGGGGGTGCAGCAACTTTCCGATAAATTGAAACGATTCAACGGGGATTTGCCGCTAGCTCTCGCAGCTTACAATGCCGGCGCCGGCGCCGTTGAAAAATATCACGGGATTCCTCCCTATCCGGAAACACAACGATACGTTCAAAAGATTCTACAAATGATCTCCAATCCATAAGGAGTTTCGACCACATTGAAGTATGTTTTAGCGGTTTTGATACCGTTACTGATCATTGGAGGGGTGGTCTTCGGATTGATGTATTCGAAGGTGGGCCCGTTTGCGCCCGCGAAGAAGACGACCAAAGCGTCGCAACAGACTTCAACTCCGTCCACCACAACGAACACGTCCAGATTCACCCCCTCCAACGCCAGTTCCAATTTGACATCCGATACATCCAGCTATCCCGCTTCCATGAAGTCCTCGTCAAGCTATCCCGGTTCGTCAATGACGGCATCGGTTTACACGCCGGAACCAAACGCGGATGAGAATGCAGCGCATCTGGCATCGGTTTACGAGCAGATGCAACCTCAGGACGCAGTGAAAATTCTCGCCAAATTACCCGATCCGATCGTAGTAAAATTGCTTGGCAAAATGGATAGCATGCAGGTCAGCAAAATATTGCCCCTCCTACCGGTGGATCGTTCCGTACGGATCACCAAGGAATTGATGAAATGAAGTGATGAGATGAATGTCAAATACATCGCATTGGCAGTAATTGTAATCGCAGTAAGCGCAGGTTGCTGGCGCCTGTGGATCAAAAACAGTGCGCAATTGGATGATCCTTACGGGTCATGGAGCCCCACGCAAGAGGATATATTCAAAGCCGTCGGCGGAGGCGGCCCTGGAACCTGGCGAGACGCAAGGCACCTCAAGTTCGCCGCGATGTTCCAAGAACGTTTTCGATCTAGAAAATACCCCGTTCGTATTTTCTTCACCAGTCCGAACAAAGCCATTCTCTTCTGCGGCGCAATGATACCTGTCGGCCAGATAGCGCATATCTCGCTTCAAGCGTTTAACGAGGCGAAAGGCGTATTCAATAAAAATTACGATGTGGAAGTGTTTGAAACCTATATCATGATGCGTCCGCGCAAGCTGGCGGATGTTCGAATGGATGGCAAATATGGCGTGCCCGTATGTAAGTTCGTTTGGGCTGAGCCAAATGAACGCCCTCAGTACCTAATGCATTACCCCACTAATCCGACACCCATCGATACTTCCCAGCCGTAAGGATGCGCTAGGTGGCTTGGCGAATTGTTGGCGGGTTGTCCCAGCCGATGAGGCACATCGTTGTGGCGGCTGTGTGATGCTTTCCATGGGCGATGAATACGACGACATCGCCATAGATGGTAATTTCGGCATGTTCATAGTAGGTGCCGGCGCTATGTCCGGGTTCGGTGACGCTAAGTGTTCCCTTGCCTTCAATGATAATCATTTCCGTCCTCCTATTGATGCTCGCAAATTCACTGCCATTGTTCCCATTATAACAAATCTTTGATGGAGTAACAACTTTTATTTTTGCGTGACTTGCGAAAAATCATTGAACCTAATGGGCATTTCGGTAGTTTCACAACGTATAACGTTGTAGAAGGTGAGAATTCGACGCATGTATGGTTGAGAAGGATGGAAAGTGCGCCGTTCGGCGTGGCGTATTTATAATGCGCATTGTGAATTTCAAAAGAAGGGGGAAAGAAAATTTACAATTTCCCGAACGGTCTAAGGAAGTAAGGGGTTGACAGTTCCTTGGTGGTTGAAGGATTTTTTGCAATGTCTGACGGGAGGTGGTCCGAATGAACCTAAGACTTGCATGTGCGGGAACGATGATCCTTTTTTTAGGAGCGATGAGTGTCATGGCGTACGGAGAACCGGAGAAACCCGCGAACACGGATAAGCCTCTCTTCTCCTGTTCCGGACTGAGAAGTTCCATCAAGCAAAAAGAGACCGTTATTATTCATGACGCCAAGGCTTTCAGCGATTTGTGGGAGAGATATAACGGCGATAAGGATATCTCCGTGCCGAAAGTGGATTTCTCCAAGTACGATGTGGTGGCAGTGTTTGCGGGCATGAAACCCACAGGCGGATACGCGGTGGAGATTGAGGATTTACAAACGAAGAACGGAAAGAATTTCATCCCCGTCAAACTGATCTCGCCCTCCAAAGGGATGATGGTGGTGCAGATGATCACCTATCCCTTCGCCATGAAGGCGATGCCTAAGCTCCCTGCGAACACGCAGATCGAATTTAACGAGAAATAAAATATCAGGCGTCGGCAGGGGGAGACCCTCCGACGCCATTTTCATTTTACAATAACGAGTTTATTCGGAGTAATCTTCGATCTCATCGCCGGCATCATCCTCTTCCAACTCGTCTTCCTCCAACGCGATTTCAGCGACTTCGCCGATGTGGTTCAGTTCTTCAAGCTCATGCAAGCTGCGATGAATATCCACATCCGCCATGCCGGGAATGCGCGGATGTTTCTGACGGCACTCCTCGCACTGAAACTTCACCTTGGCGCCGGCAAGCCATGCCGGAATGGTGGATATCGGCTTTTTGCATTCGCAACAGATCACTTCCTTTAAATGTTGCTCCTCGACTCTCATTCATTGTCCTTTCCGTTACAGACCAAATGTCTCGCATCTATTTCTTGGAGGTCTTCTTCTGGGAGGGTTGCTGTGTGACGGGCTTATCATCATAGGATTTAAGCGTAAGAAAGCCATTCGCCAGCATGATTATCGCCCCCGCAAGATACTCCAGACTTGCGTAATGATTGATCGGTTGTCCTGGCTCCGATATAAGAACGCTATTCGTGGCGAACCCCGCAATGCTTAACACGAATAGAATTACGCCAATCACAATAAAACTATTGAAATATTTTAGCAATTCAAACCCCTTTTCGGATCACTTCAAAGCGTATCATTTCCTCTCCATGCACAATCCATGGGTTTTCAGTAATCCTTTATTGCAAGCGTGTAGTATATCCGCAAACATTGCAAATGTCAAACATCCCGAGGTTTTTTTGCATCTACCCCTTCACCCCAATCCGAACCCTGTAGCTGAAATACCATTGGGATGGCGAATCCCCCAGAATGCGTCTGCATTTTATACGCATATCCTCCAATCCCAATTTCTCCTCGGACAAACCGGTTTTTAAAAGCGTCTCCACGCTTCCCTGGCTCAGCAACAAACCCACCAAACGTTCCGCATCGCCCATTTCCATTTGATGCATGCATATCTCTCTTACATAGTGAAAGTATCCGGATTCTTTGATATTAGCAAGATGCTTGTCCTTGCTCCAACGCTTGATAGGCTCGGATGTTCCAAGCTCTCTTTCGAGGGCCTTAATTTTCGCGCTGGTCTCCCGATAGATCTTCTCAGCCATGGGAGTGATGACCGGGGGCCAGTCACAATCCACGGTTGCGAACAGCCCGCCCGGACGCAATATCCTGTTCACCTCCGCAAGCGTTGCGATAGGGTCCATCCAATGAAACGATTGGGAGCAGGCGACGATATCCGCGGAGCCATCCAAAAGGGGGATGGCTGCGGAGTGACCTTCGAGATAGCGGATAACGGTCCCCTTTTCCTCGGATGGGGAGGCTGCCCGGGCGACGTCGCGCATGTCGGGGTTAGGCTCAACCCCGATAACCTCGCGCGTTTTGCCGATCCATACTCTTGTGAAAAGTCCCGTTCCGCTGCCAAGATCCACCACCCTGTCCGCGACGCTCGAACCTAGGTATTGCAATAAAATCCTCGTTAAATCCGTGGGGGGTTGAGGGCGAAAGCGATCGTACAGATCGGCGTAACCGCTGAAACGCTCCACATTGGCTGCATTAAATGCGTTATTCATCTCTCTTCGATATCCTTGTTTTTCCAGGGGCTTGGTTACACGGGAAGATGATTGAAGACGGCATCATCTTCCAATTTTTGCAACCGCCTCGGTTTTTAACTATTTTTGAGTTGCCAAAACCATAGGAAAGCCGGAACCGTATATCTCCTGCCCCACTCCTCCTGAAAGGGTCCAACCGTCGTTCACATCCTCCACCGGAATGTAAAGAGAGAGGTCGTTCGGATGATTTCGACCGTTCATCGGTGTTACGGACCCCTTCGCCATGAACGGAGGCAGGGTGAACCTCAAAACCGTTGGGGCGTATCTTAAAAACTCCGAAACCATCTCTCGAGCGTCGGCGGGTATGTGCGAGGAAGCGATTCGTTCATATTCCTTCAGCGCCAGCATGCTCTGATACTCCTCGAACGCCGCGACGTAGGCGCCGGGCATGGAGCTCACCGCGAAGAAGTAGCTGTCTTTTTTGTGATATCCGTAACTCACGTCCCATAACCAGCAATGACGAATGAAATTCGCCACCGGTATGAGACTCAGTTTGAGGTAGGATTCATCTCCGGTTATCTTCCACATCCTTGCGCAAGCCGCTGCGGACAACGCCGTGAGATGCATCTCATAGGAATAGTTTAAACCGTATGGGGCGATATGCATCAAGGCCGCCTTAGCCTCGTTAAGGTAACTTCCCTCCTTGAATAGTTCCTCCGACTGCAGCATCAGATAAGCGTACGCCCCGGTGCAATCCGGCTCGGAGTATTCGTGCGAACCCATCGTCTGAGGATTGTAGAATACCGGGAATTGATAGTCGCAGACATGGGCGTAGGTGATCAGATACGGCAAGGATTCCCGAACCAAATCCTTCGCCTGACTGTTTCCGAGCATCGCCGCACGCGAGAGTTGTATTAAGGGGAATATCAGGTACCAGCTATCCGCCTTTGTCGGTTGGTCACTCTTGTTCCAATCACTAAGCCAGTGGAGGGTTGGGAGATAAAAAGCCCCCAAACCATCGGCGACCCGCCCCATCCAGGGCGTTTGTATCCCTTTGTTTTGATCATACATTAATGTGGCGACAAAGGGGTCCAACTGTGTCATTAATTCCTCAGCGCCGGAATCCCAAGGCTCGTTCACATAGTTCCGAAAATAGCTTTTTTCCGTATTGGCGACACATGAGGGGAGAGTGAGATCATGCAAAGTCTTTTGCGCCACTTCATTCCAATCCGTTTGAACCGTCGGGGGGTGGGGAAGCGCATGGAAAATCGTTGCCATCATCCTCAGGTAACTCTCCGATAACTCAAGAGGCTGCACGCTGTCGCCGGGTTGCAGGATCAGATAACTATCCGCAAGCAAAAGGTGTGTTCCTGCGGGAAAAATCTTTTGCGAATTCACCGGAATCCGATATCCGAAACCGTTCATCTCCGCTTTCACCGCCGCGTCGGGGGAGACATGCGCAGCTTCGAAATAGGGGTCCAACGCCGAATAGTTCTCCACATACAGCGCAGTCCCCCCTATAAACGGGTTGGCGGGAAGAAAAGCCTCGCCTGTTTCATATCCCGCCTGACCGAACTGATGCGCGGAGAGAAGATACGCTTGGGGGGTTGCCTCACCGCCGACCGATGAACCCGCCATGTAATGGCATTCGGGGCCTTCCGAAGGCAAAGCGTGAGGTTGTTTCCAGTCGGCGCTCACCGTCCAGTGGAGGATTGGCGTTCGCCCCGACGCCACGGTCATTCGCGTTTGAAAATCCGCCCAATCCGTGGAGGAGTTCACGAGGATCGTATTGGCGTTACTTTCCTTTTTCAGAGAATAAGATTGCATCGAGGACAGGTATGGCATAGGAATCGATATTCCACCAACAGCTCGCGGGCTCGCTATAATGAATTGGGATGTCGAAGCGGAGAATCCGCAACGCCAATCGCCGATGCCTAACACCTCATTCTCCTTGATCTTTGCCACCCCTCCGTTATGCTCGGACGAAGCAAGGAAAATGTGACCGAATGTCACCGTGGCTCCTGGTTGCCCAATCACAAACAGGCGCAGTTCGATGTTTTGCCTGCCTTTCCATCCGCCCATCTCTTTGAGGTTCGCCAAATACAATCCGGTTTTATCGCCTCCGGGAGGATTGCCTTCGATATCATGGGGGTTTTGAGGATCGTACGGGCGATTATCCATCTTCAAAGCCCAAGACGCACCCTTCCCAAGGGATATGACATCGATCGCGAGGAACGGCGTTTCATCGACATTCACTGAAACGATGCGAGTTACCGCCGCCCATGAGCGCCCCTCAGGCAGCGCCAAGCGAAACCCCTCCCCCTGAACGGCGTTCAACATCGGTCGCCCTCCCCAATCTGGCAGACGCCACATCATCGTGTTTCCCAGATTTTGAGCGTGAATCGGTGCGGAGATTTCGATGAGGAGGCATGCAAGAACGATGATAGCCGGCAGGAAACGTGCGCCGCTATTCATTTTCCGATTTCGTGACATTTGAAGGTATCCTCCAGTATAGGATATGAGAACGTTATCACAATCCTCTTTCAACGCTCTTTCGTTGGGATTCGACAATTAGGTGATCGCTATTATTAGGATAGCATCTATTTTTGAAACGCATGACGAACCGATTTTTATTTTTCGAAAGCAAACCGCAATGGCTTCATCCATCAAGGCGGAGTATTCGTAAGCAAGTTGATCGAGTATTACTATCACCCATGGTGTCAAGGATTTATTTGGAATGGATTTCGTCATCTCCGTTTGTTGGATCGTGTTTGTCGTGTATTGGGGCGTTAGCGCCATTGGAGTGAAGAAAACGGCGAAACGCCCAGGCATTGCGACACTCATCAAAAACAGACTTCCGGTGATTTTGGGAGTAATTCTCCTCTTTGCGCCTACTCCCAAAACGTACCTTCGTATTCTTGGCGTGCGCATTATGCCGCATGACGCCGCTCTTATGATTACGGCTGATTTTTTATGTTTGTTGGGATTGGCGGGAGCCATTTGGGCCCGACGCACCATCGGCGGGAACTGGAGCGGCGATGTGGTTATCAAGGAGAACCATACATTGGTGGAGTGGGGCCCTTACCGCTGGGTCCGTCATCCTATTTACACCGGTATGCTGATGATGATGCTGGGAACGGCGATGGCTGAGGGACGTTTTGGTGAAATTTTGGGTTGGATCTTCATCCTGTTCGGCTTGCGCGTAAAACTCAATCAGGAAGAGGCGCTTATGCTATCGCATTTCCCGGACGCATATGCGGATTACATGTCCCGAGTGAAGAGACTGATACCCTACGTGTATTGATTTTTTTCCCCGTCTTCGGATATGGATTGGAAAGAAGGAGATATTTCCCCAACCTCTTCGCCGAAAAAGGACACCTCTCCGCTCTCTCCGTCGGATATCATCGGGTTAACGATCCCACGCCAGTCCTCCTCTGTCAGGCTTCGATATCGCTCCGTAATGATACCGTTTATATCCCAGCGGATTTTTGGATTCTTGCTGCTTTATGAGTTGTCACCTATCCCCGTCACTCAAAAAAACGGAGGATGCCGAACCGGTCATCCTCCGTATGGGGGGTGGGATTAATCATCGTTGATTGCGGGAATTCTCTCCGCTATTAGGGCTATCCCGACCCTATGGATGTCTTCAGGAACCGTATCATTCACATCGGGAATCTCTCCGACGCAGGAAGGACACTATTTATTTATCAACCATTCAGGCTCGCATTGCGCATCTCTTTCAAGTCTGAAGAGCCGAACCATTGTGAAAAAACTCCCCTAGTTGCAATTGGGGTGGGGCGCATTTTGATCGGTCGCCCAGTAGCAGATATTATCTATCAATTGTGCGTAGGGGATGGCCTTGGCATGACCGTCCGTAAAGACGCAGTTCACCATACCCATATGCCTTGACGCACCATCCTGGAGAGCCTGGGCGGAGGGAGTATCCACCCACTGTCCGTTTTGCACATTCCAACTCCATTTCGAATTGCCGATGTTCTTCCAGTAATTCTGATAGAACGGCGACTGATAGTTCGCATAGTTGAGATCCGCACCATTCGCCGCCTCGTTGATAAGATGTCCGGTGACGTTGGCGACATCCGGTCCCGCGCCATAGTAGGTTGCATCGCAAATGAGCACGATGGTTCGGGGCACCGCCGCTTCGTTCACCACAGAGACAGCGCTGGAGTTGTCGGCGTAACGATTGGCGGGGCTAAGCCAGAGGTCGTTGTGGCCATAGCTGTTCTCTCCGCCATATCCCACGCCACCGCATCCAACGTTCGTGTTGTTTGCCGATCCGCCGCATTGAACCCCATCGGTGTTCGTGCCAACCCAGGCGTTTGGATTATCCGGACACTTAAAGACGTCTAAACTCTTCACATAGGGCTGTAGGATGCTAATCCAAAAGGTTTTCACTGCCGCCGCACCATTGATGGGGCTGTTCGCTCCTCCGGTGATTGGGATCATAGGATTGGATCCCGGTCCGGAGTTCCAGCGATGCGGGTAAAATGTGCCGTCGTAGTCCTGAAGATACATCATAGTGGCTAATCCCATTTGCTTCATATTGGACAGGCAAACCGCCTGCTCCGCCTTGGATCGAGCCTGTGCGAAAACCGGGAAGAGTATCGCCGCCAATATCGCTATAATCGCGATAACAACGAGCAACTCTATCAGCGTGAAACCGTTTCGATATTGTCTTTTTGTAAACACTTTCATCTCCTTTCCAAATCCGTCGGGTGTGATGTGATAGGAAGCCTCAAGAACCGCCATGTCGCCTTTGACACCGCGCCTTTGCGGAGTGCGTTTCCGAGTTTCATTATCGTGGTTATTATAAGAGGGGAAGGTTAAAAGGGGTTTAAGGGAAGATTAATCTTTTGTAAATTTTACGGAGAAGGACGGACGAGGATAAAGCCTACTTAAACACCAAAAGCAACAACAGGAACTCCTCCGAATTCAACACACCCTCGCGCGTCCTTTTCTCCATCCAGTCAATGATAGCCTGAGCGCTTTTCGATTCCTTTTGATCGCTCGCATATCTTATCAGTATCTGTGCCGCCTCCACGTACCGCCCGTCCTGATAGTGTTCGGCAGCCAACTGGAGGGATCGGTATCTTCTCTTGGCGCTGAAGGATTCCCTGCTTGCCGCTCGTTCTTTCCTGAGCATCTCCTGAAAAATCCTCGATACGGCTTGATCCCGATCGTAACTTTCCATTGCGAGAATCGGATAGAGCCGATCCTCCACGCCGACCAAGTTCCCGATTGCGTTAATGATCTGCTTTCGCGCCACGGGGGAGTAAACGACTTCCAGCGACGCCAGCAGATTTGGGATGGCTTCCGAGGCGCCGCACATCGCCAACGACACGGCGATGCGTGAGATCATAGCGGGATCCTTTTGCTCATCCAAGAGTTTCATCAATGCGGAGGCGGAACTTTTGGAGCCGATATCCCCCAACGCTCGAACCACGGCACGTTGCAATGAGGCATTACCATGTTCCAAATACCTTTCAAGCTCTCTCGCAACCCGTTCCGATCCGGAATTCCCCAACGCTCGAATGCAGGCCTCCGCCAATCCAGGCTTGTTTTTTGTTGTTTCGGAATTCAAAGCCTTAAGAAGCAACTCCTGCGACTCAACGCATCTTATCTTGCCGATCGCTTTGGCTGCGGCGAGGCTATCGATGGTCTCACCCGTTTCGAGAACCTCGCCCAGGGCTTTCACCGCTTGAGGGTCCCCGATGGACCCCAACGCAAGCGCGCACTCCTCCACGATGCCTGACGCCGGATCGGCCAGTTTCGACAGCAAGGCGGGCGTCGCTCGAGGATCCCTGATCTCCCCCAAAGCAATCGCCGCCTCTTCACGCACGTGGAGGCTGGGATCGTCCAAGGCTGCAATGAGTTCCTCCACTGCCAACGTGGTGCGACTGCTTTTTAATGATTGCGCCGCTTCCAGTTTCTCCTCTTCATTGGTCGATTTTTGCAAGCGTCTAATCTGTTTCCAGGAACCTACCGGGGCGCTGCCTATCTGAGCAAGCACCTCCTTGGCGCTTGCCGAGCCCCTCTCCACCACCGGTTTTAAAGAGGCGAGCGCCACAAAGCGGAGGATGGTGTTGATGAAAAACACGATTTGGTAATTCCCAATGAGGAAATCCTGGACGACAAAGTGCACCGGCTTAAAGGCGGTCATCAGGATTCCGCTTAGGATGGGAGCGATTCCTCCCGCCAATCCCACCACTGCGGACCATGCACCGACATACACGGACTTGTTCTTCATGGGAGTGGAGGCGATCAGAAGATTGAACTGCCCCAATCCCACCCCCGCCCAGAACACTCCTGAGGCGGTATTGATGAACGTGACAATCAAGTACGCCATCAAGAGATGTTTGCGCGTGGTGAAATCCCAAAGGAGAGGCAACAGAGCCACACCGGCTGTTGAGATAGCAATGATGGGTTTGTTCCCGAACTTATCTCCGATGTAACCCCACAAGGGCAAGGATATCATGGATAAGAGGCTCGTGTATACCGTGAAAACCTGGATGACGGTGTAACTGAATTTTAGCTTTTCCAATTGATACACGAGAAAAAAAGGGGCGGCGAAGAACTGGGAAAAAGCGAACAAACCGCCAAACAATACGTATGCGCGAAACTCACGATCCAGAAATGGCATACGATAGAAGGAGAGCGCCCCTTTCAAGCCAGCAGTGTGGTTCACATCGCTCCGAACCATGGGAGGCTCCGCCTGATGCATCAACGCGGCAAAACTGAGCAGGGCGCAGATCACCGCGACCCCGAAAAGGGAGGCGAACCCAACGCTTTCCGGAAAACGATGATATTTGGTGGCTTGATCCAGAAACCAACCCGCTGGCATGGAGATGATCAGGGTGGTCAGTCCGGCTAGCATGTTCCGTTTCCCAAAATAACGGCCTCTCATATCCTGTGGAACCAGATCGGATATCCATGAGGACCAAGCCGGTTGCGTGATGCTAAGAAGCACATTGGATAGCAGAAAGAGCAGGGCGAAAACAAGGAACCTAAAATGAGGAGGGATGATGAAAGGGATTAAAAGGATGGGCAGAAATAGGATTCGACCTAGTAACGAATAGGTCCCGCAAAATCGCTTTCTATTGCCACTCAACTCCACGAAATAGGAGGATACAATCTGAAACAGTCCCGCCAGCATGGGGACGGAGAAGATGATCCCCATCCAGAAATCGTTCGCTTTGAGATAAAGCGCGAAACCCGTTAAAAAAGCGCCGCCTGTAAGAATGGCGAACGCAGTGGCGTACACCGCGTCCCAGTTGGAGTATTTCAGGGCGCGCATAATCTCAAGACGATTCAACTGGGGTTTTTCATCGCTCATTTGGGTGTTTAACGCTCTCGCTCTCAAATTGAAGCATTATTGAAGATCACGCGGATTGCAGCTTGTCGAAAATCTTCCCGCCATGGCGCCGCATAGGGAAACATCTGATCTGCGCTTGCCCACTCCCCCCTCTCATCTTCTTTCAAAATGAACAGCACCGGCGGGAAAGCGTATAAAACGGCGCCCATAAATATTATAGGCGCCGTTTACTCGATTTAATACAAGAATGTTTTAACTTTCCAAAACCCAAAAAAGGCTTAGCTCTTCATCGGACACATCGCTCCGGATCCCTTGCTCATGCCAGACATGTTTTTCATATTCTTCATGCCTTTCATGCCCTTCATCTTCATCATCATCATATGCTGTTTCTTCAGAGCCACGGCAATCTTTTGATACTTCTGCTTCAGCGACAGCTTATTGAACATTGGGGGACAGCTTTTGCAGCAGAAAAGCACTTTATACTTGCCAACCACTTCGCTGCCTGCGCCTTTTCCCTTCACCCATTGATCGGTGATTGGGCAAACACGCACCAGAACAAGTTTGTGAACCGCTTTGGATTTGGGATGCGCCTTCGTTTTGGCTTGAGCCACCCCATATGCCGCGCCACCTACCAAAAGAACCGCCACGACCCACGATAGAACCTTTTTAACCATGTTAACCTCCATAAGTGTTATCATCCGTCATAAGGTGAACGAATACATATAGGATACGCAGCGAATTCTTTAATAAGTTTCATCTTCGGTATATTTATTTATTCTTAAAAAGTAATACCATTCATCGTTTACGGAATATCCTCCGGCATGACAGTGAGGATACCAGCTTCCTTTCCCGCAACATCTCCTCTCCTCAATAAGCCACCGGATGATCGGGTATTCTCTCCCCCTCCGGACGACTGTAGTCCGTCTCCTCAAATTTAACCACTTTTCTGGACGCTGCAACCTGGAGAAGGTGCACATAAGAGCATCGGGACCAAATCGCCTCCGCTCGGTTCCAGTAGATGAGAAGAGCCTGTTTCCCATCCGTGGTGGGAGTCCATCCGTCCACCCCGGCGCCCGTAAAAAGCACTACCCGAGTGTAGGGCTTGATGGGCACGTCATCCGTGAAGATATAAGTCTCCTGAGCCGACTTGCCGGCATTCCCCGAAAGCCATGCATCCCCTGTTAAAGCCCAGCCTTTGAGAGATACGGTCGATATGCCGAGATTTTGCAACACGACGTACTCCTTGCCCGGGGTGTCGCCCGGATGCAGTTCCACAATTTTCAACATCGCCCCGCTCCTTTCGTGATGAATGATAATGCGATCGTTCCGAAGATGTGATATTACGAACAACCGAGCACGGCGCCGCAGTTCAAGCACTTGTAACAGGCGCCGTTACGCACCATGAGCGCCCCGCATTCCGAACATGCGGGAGCGTCGGATTGAAGCTGAAATATTTCCGCCTCCTTTGCGCTGAACCCGCTGGACGTTAGCTTCGCATCCTGCGTTTCCAGGGTGACGGAACCGTTTCCATTCAGCGATTTCTCCTCCTTGGGCGGTTGGGAATCGCTGGGAAGGAATTTAACGCCCAACCATCGAAAGATGTAATCCGGTATGGACTTGGCGAAACGAATCTCAGGGTTGGGCGTCATCCCCGAAGGCTCGAATCGCATATGAGCGAATTTGTTGCACAACGTCTCCAAAGGCACGCCGTATTGCAGGGCGAGGGAGGTCATCGTGGCGATGGTGTCCATCAACCCCGAGATCGTGGAGCCCTCCTTGCTCATGGTCAGGAATATTTCGCCAGGGGCGCCATCATCGTACATTCCCACGGTGATGTAACCCTCGTGCCCAGCGATACTGAACTTGTGCGTAATCGCCTTCCTTTCATCCGGTAACTTCCGGCGAACCGGCATGAACCCGGGCGTTTCACCCTTAGCCAACGCAGCGTCCTTGTCACCCTCGGCCTTTTTGGTTTTGAGAGGCTGAGTGCGTTTGGAGCCGTCCCGATAAACAGCGATCGCCTTCAGACCAAGCTTCCATCCCTCCACGTACACGTGGGTGATATCCTCTCGGGATGCGTCATTTGGCAGGTTCACGGTTTTGCTAATAGCCCCGCTAATAAAGGGTTGGACCGCCGCCATCATTTTAACATGCCCCATATAGTGAATGGAGCGGGACCCGTTGGAAGGAACGAAGGCGCAATCGAAAACCGGGAGATGCTCGTTAAGCAGATGCGGCGCACCTTCGATGGTGTCATTCGTATCGATATATTCCAGGATATCGTTGATCTCCCTTGGCGAGTACCCCAGGTTTTCCAAAGCCTCGGGAACGGTGTTATTCACCAACTTCATCAAACCGCCCCCCACAAGAGTCTTGTATTTCACAATGGCTATGTCAGGCTCCACGCCGGTCGTGTCGCAATCCATCATAAACCCGATGGTTCCCGTTGGGGCGAGCACGGTCGTTTGGGAGTTGCGATACCCGTACATCTCCCCCAATTGAATCGCTTCATCCCAGCACTTACGCGCCGCGTCCAGAAGAGGAGCGGGCGAATATTTTGCATCGATATGCTCTATGGCGGCCCGATGCATGTGCATCACTTCCAGCATGGATTCCCTGTTCTCAGCAAATCGCGGAAACGGCCAACCGTGATCCCGGGCTATGATTGCGGATTGACGGTACGTTTCCCCCGTCATGATCGCTGTAATCACCGCAGCGAGGGCGCGTCCGGCGTCACTGTCATACGCCAATCCGTTAGCCATCAGAAGGGCGCCGAGATTGGCGTATCCCAAACCAAGCGGTCGGAAATCGTGACTGTTCGTGCCGATCCGCTCGGTGGGATAGCTTGCGTTGTCCACAATGATTTCCTGGGCGGTGATCAGAACGCGGCACGCATGCAGGAAGCTTTCAAGATCAAAGGAACGATCCTCCTTGCGGAATTGCATCAGGTTCAAGGAGGCGAGATTACAGCTTGTATCGTCCAGGAACATAAACTCGCTGCAGGGATTGCTGGCGCGAATCGGGCCGCTAGCCTTGCAAGTATGCCATCGATTAATGGTGGTGTCGTACTGCATTCCCGGATCTCCGCATATCCATGCGCTGTCGGAAATCCACTCCATCACCTCTCTCGCCTTATACGTCTCCGCGATGGCTCCGTCTTTCACATTGCGGGTGTGCCACTCTCTTCCCGCGAGATAGGCCTCCATGAAATCGTCCGTAACGCGCACGGAGTGATTGGCGTTCTGATAACTCACGCTATCGTAAGCGCCGCCAGGCACATTGAAGTTGCCGTCATATCCGGCGTCTATCAACGCCCATGCCTTTTTCTCCTCTTCCGCCTTGCAGGTGATGAATTGACGGATATCGGGATGGTCCACGTTTAAAATGACCATCTTCGCCGCACGGCGAGTCTTGCCACCGGACTTGATGACGCCGGCAAATGCGTCGAAACCGCGCATGAAGGAGACGGGACCGGAAGCGGTGCCCCCTCCTTGAAGGGTCTCCTTGGAGGAGCGAAGCGAGGAAAGATTCGTACCGGTGCCGGAGCCGAACTTGAAGAGCATGCCCTCCGTTTTTGCGAGGGTGAGGATACTCTCCATTGTGTCCTCGACGGAGTTGATAAAGCACGCGGAGCATTGCGGCCGAGGTTGATCCTCCAACCCGACATTGAACCAAACGGGCGAATTAAACGCCGCCATCTGATGCAGCAGAAGATATGTTAACTCGTCACGAAAGGCGAGAGTGTCCTCTTCGGATGCGAAATACCGATTCCTTTCACCCCAGTTCGCAATGGTGTAAGAGACTCTTTGGATAAGCTGCCTGACGCTCTTTTCACGATCCGGCGCGTTTAAGTGACCGCGAAAATATTTTGAGGCGACCACCTTGATCGCCTGTTGCGACCAGGATTTCGGGGCGTCGATGTCGTGTTGCTCGAACACCACCTCCCCCTTGCCTCCGGTAATGATCGCCGAACGCTTCTCCCATTCCACCGTCGCCCAGACATCCTGACCAGGCTTGGTATATCGTCGCTCCATGCGAACGCCTTTCGGGGTTTCGTTGGTGTCCCCGTCGCTGAACGCATGCACTACGGTATCGTTTCTTCCATTATTGTCTTGTTGATTCATCCCGTTCAACCTTCCTAGTTCATAAAAGTTAATGGCAAAATTGCAAGAACCGGTCCCTTATCAAAGTCTGCACCGATCCCATAAGAATAGACCTACGTCGGCGAGTGCAAAATTCGGAAACGACGATACCTCGTGTTCCTTTCACGTTGAGGAAACATTGCAAATCGAATTTTGCAATCACCTGAGTGGATTAGCTTTTCACGTTGGATTTAGGCTTTAACACAATGGGCGGCAAATCCGCATCCGGGATTTTCGGAACATCGTTGAAAGTAAAGGGGGAGAACTCCACCGCTCTTTCACCACCTTCGATATGACGTTCAAACAGATTCACACTCCCCTCTTTTTCTATCAACCATGCGAGAAATGAGCAATCCTTTCGGAATACTCTTTTATATGCGGATAACATCCCTCACTTCTCCGTTTCCTTCTTGGATTTTCGCATGAGCATGTTAACGATATCCCGAAACTCCGTTGCGTCTTCGAACTGTTTGTACACCGAGGCGAAACGAACATATGCCACCTGATCCAGCGTCCTTAGTCGCTCCATCACAAGGTCGCCGATCTCCCTGGAGTGCACCTCTTTCTCAAGACGGTTATAGAGCATTCGCTCGATATCATCCGCAATCTCCTCCAGATCGCTCGATTGGACTGGACGACCGGTGCACGCCAAATGCAAACCCTTCAATACTTTATCCCTGCTAAATGGCTCCCTTCTTGAATTGCTCTTCACAACGTAAAGCTGCGTTTCCTCGATCTGTTCAAAAGTGGTGAATCGACGGTTGCATTCCTTGCACTCGCGTCTGCGTCGTATGATCTTGCCGTCTGCAGCCTCTCTTGAATCCAGCACACGATCTTCCTTCGAACCACAGTAAGGACATAGCATTGCTTTCGTCAACCTTTCAACCTAAGATATCCGTTCGATGCGCATCCCAAATCTACCAATATCTTGTATTAATATAATCATATCATCCCAATATGTTGCTTGTCAAGAGCCATGAGATTTTTTTTGAAAATATTTCCCGGGGGGGATTCCCGTAACATGTCTAACATGTTTTACTGTTTGTTTGCTTGACAGTCCTGAGAAGATTGGATACAATCAAACGAATGGATGCATAAACTAGTCATCTCCCATTCCCCATTAGACAGGGTATGAGTTATGACGACACGGATTCACCCCGTCATGACGCAACGCCCCTTGCCAGGCTTTAGCCGTCCATTCCGCGCCTCCTGATGGTTTTTACGCACCCCTGATCACAGAACAAAAGGGGAATGCAAAAATCGGGTATCGAGGCTGTGCGCACTCTACGCGCCATAAGCGAAAAAACGAAACGCGATTTTCACTCTCAGCTGCCAAAAGGTATTTTTGAATTCGGATGTAATTGCTACATTCGGAAACAATGGCGAACACCGAACGTTTCACTTTCGGAATGACACGGAGATGGCGAATTTCGCCATTACTGGTTTCCAAGGATTGATGTGTTATTTTTTGCGGAGGGAAAGTGTATCCTATGAATGGCGATGGCATGAGAACGGACGATTGGCTTAAAAAACGATTGGAGAGATTGATCGAGCTTCATTATTCCGATGTCACTCGGGGCTATCCGATCCGCATACGGTTTGGCTCCCGCGCCCGATACCGTTTCGGATCCATCTACTCTGTCAATGAAGAGTGTCACATTCTCATCAATAAACTGTTCGCCTATCCCGAAGTCCCCGAATACGTCGTGGATTCCACACTTGTCCATGAGCTTGCGCATTATGTGCACGGATACGGATCGGGTCTGCGAAAAATGCACGCTCAGCCGCATCGCGGAGGCGTGGTGGACGAGGAGATGCGCAAACGCGGATGCGATCATTACGAAATCGACGCAGCGGAATGGCGCAGATTGCATTGGCGAAGTCTGTACGATCTCCATGCAAAAGACATCCTGGAGAAGAAAAGCGAACGGGAAAACCGCGATATCGCGCTCTGGGAGGAATATTTAAAAACTCCGGACTTCCACACGGAGGAGGAATTAAGGTCGCGATGGGCATTTCTGAAACAGGTGTTTCACCAGACCGAAAACGACACGCAAATTGAATGGCTATACGGTTCCTTGCATCGAAACGGTTTGTCCTATCGATATGGCAAGGAGGGCGTGGTTCGCATGCATGGCGTTCTCGCCAACAAATCCGTTCCCGACTATGTCCTTGATTACGAAATGATCTACTGGCTCGCCGAGATGTCCTGTGATGGCTGGAGTGAAATCGAGGAGACTATTAAAAGGGCGGGGCTCTGGTCAACTGCGGAGAAGGCGATCGCCTGGCGCACTCATCGTTGGAAAGGGTTTCTGAGGAAGAATCACCCTCTGCGCAAGAGAGCCGCCGTAAAACCATAATTCATTCGCGATTTTTCGACATCAAACAGGGGGGTTGCAATGGGTAAGGAACCATCCGAAGACAAGAACTTTCCGAGGGGGACATCCTTCTCCTCACGAAGAGAGTTCCTCCAAAAGATGGGAATTGCGACAATATTACTGTTCGCAGGGCTTCCAGACGCCCATGCATTCTTCGATTCCTCGGCGATAGCCCCCGAATCCATAGGGGCAACCCTCATCCCCTTCTACACCGGCAATCTCAGCGTAACCCCCTTCATGATCTACTGGGGCACGGCGAAGGAATCCGCCCAGCCGAAGGAGGAGGTGGATGCCACAGTCCTCTCCACCCTACGAAGAATCAGCGTTTTCGCGGTAGTGGACTACCTTGCGTGGTGTTTGGCGGAAAGAAACAAAGGGACATGGGACTTTGCATATTACGCGAACAACGCCAAAAGACTGAACAATGCGGGGTTCAAATACGTCGTCTTTTGCTGGGTGCACTTTCCCCCGAAATGGGCGAAGGAGGGCGAGGATTTCACCCCTTATGCGCGTTTGGAGGATGGGGTGACAACGAGGCAATTATCGCCATGGGACCCTCGATTTGAAGAGATATACGATCGTTTTTACGCAGAATTGAGTCGCTCTCTCGGTTCGCGCATCGACTTTCTGCGCGTGGGATATCCCTCGGAGTACGGCGAGATGGGTTATCCGAACGGAATGACCACCTGGCTCGTGCCGCAGGAGCATTCCGGACCGGGCTTCTGGTGCGCCGACCCCCATGCGAAGGCCGATTTCAGGCGAGTTTTTCTCGAACGCTACGGCTCCATTGAAGCGATAAACAAGGCGTGGGGTACGGAATTCGCCAACAAGCGGGATATCGCCATGCCGGATGCGGTGAATTACGCCACCGCGACGCTGGGTCGTAATCCCGCGAACGTTCAGGCTCGACGCCGATGGTTGGATTTCGTGAACTGGTACCAGGATCACGTGGATATATGCTTCAGCGCCATATGCGATATTATTCGCCGTCACTTCCCAGGGAAAAGGCTGGTGGGCAGCCTTGGTTACGGCAGCGAGCAGTGCCGCTACGGCAACGACACTAGCCGGCATGTGAAGATGCTGAAGAGGATCAACGCCTGTGCGCAGACACCCGGGGCGATCGGTTATTTCGCTACGCGCAGGGTCTCCAGCGCCTGCTATTTCTACAAAACCCCCTATTACACGGAACCGCCGGGTACGGTCGACCCCATGGACGAGACGAAACGCATCTGGATGGATTCCACAAACGGCTGCCAAGTCTATTTCGACTATCCCGACAACCTCAAGGGCGCCATCCCGGAATTCAGGGAGTACAAAGAGCAACTGAACGGCGATCGCTCCATCACCGATTTTGCATACCTCTTTCCAAGCGCCTCCTTCTGGCTGCAGGCGTCAACGGATTGGCCCATAATGACGTATGAACTTGGCGAACATCTGCGCTATCGCCTGGATTACGAACTCATTGACGAGCAAATGATACAGGACGGCGCCTTGCAGGCGATGAGGATCAAAACGCTGGCGTGGGTGGAAGGAGCCTTCGCCGAAGCGAAAACGCTGGAGATGATCCGCCAATGGGTGCATGAAGGAGGTGTGTTGATCCGCCGAAAGAACGGAGAGACCTATGATCTGGAGGGAAGAGAGGTTGCATGGCTCCACGGAATTTCCGCCGGTGACTGCTCTCAGGATTTTCAGCGGGTTTGGCGAGATTCCCTCCATTCACTCGGAAACGGGAAATTGCTGCTGATACAGGCGGACGATTCCAACATGGAGCGTTTCGCGCAATGTATGATGGAGTTCTCGTTCAACCGAACGTTTTACGGCGGCGCCGAGATGATAAACACCGTGGATTTCAATCCCGGTAACATACCGGATGTCTATTTAAGCCTTTTCAAGGATCGCATCCTGATCCTCAACGACTCCCGGACCAACACCGTTGATTTCCCCTTGAGATTGCGCAAGGAGGATTTCCTCAAGAGAAATCTTCCTCTGCCGGAGACACTCGTCGCGACTTTCCATATTCCGCCTCGGTCCATTCGCACGATTCGGCTTAAAAAGGGATAAACTATTTCCGTATTTGGCGGGAGCGAGGCTCCAAAAGCATGGGATGACCTCCGTTCCGCGGAAATGAAAAAATAGTGGAGGAGGTTTGCATGTCAGAACCCGCTCTTTGGATCGGGATGGCGGTGTTGTTCGTGCTCACTAGCCTGCTGCATTTCGGCAAGGCGATCAGGAAGTCAGATAATCGCAGGTCGGCTCGCATCGCCCTTGGTGTCTCCAGTCTTTGCTGGGCTGCGTCCGCGCTTCTTTTCCGCTTTTACACCCCCATTGCAGCGTATTGCTTTGCCGGCTTGGGTGTCATATGCATTCTCGCGGGCGGGATGATTTCCTCAAGGAGCAAGACGGGGATTTAGAGGAGTCGTTGAATGCCGGAGAAGGGAGTCGAACCCCCACGCGGTTGCCCGCAAGTGATTTTGAGTCACCCGTGTCTGCCATTCCACCACTCCGGCATGGTTTTTTTATTATAGATCATGATAGCGTCCGTTGTCAAACACGAATTGCATCCTCTTATGACCATTCGAAAGACGGGATCATAACCCCGGGAACCGTCTTTATTCCCACCGCTGCGTTCCTCGTTGCTCACTCCGCACCCCCATTGGGTGCACGTTACACCACACAAGCCTGCGAAAACTGAATATCAAACCGACAACGCTCGACACGTTTCGCTTCATCACACTCGCTTCGACGAATCTCGCACTTCCGAACGCCATGCAAGTGAGCGAGATTGAAATTCATCCCCCTCGACAGAACAAAGGGAGGACGATATCGTCAAAATAATGGTGACATCCCAACAAAATAACACCACTCTTGGATATTCCTTTGAGGGCGACGGGTAAGGGGGTTCGTATTACGCCATCGTCCTGCCGAGGATGCAAAATTGAGGGGTATGAATTTGCGTTTCATCGTAAATTGTTTATTTATGACATTCGCCTTCGCTCCATGGGCGGCAAGTTACGCAAGGGCGGAGGCTCCCCCCTACGCTCCGCCCGCATCGCTTCGCGTGATTTATAATTTTAACCCCGACTGGAAATTTATCCGCAAGGATGTTCCAGGCGCTCAAAACATGCGTTTTGATGACTCTCACTGGGCCACAATCTGCACCCCGCACACATTCAACGACGTGGACACCTTCAACATGCTCATTAGCCGCGGCGGTCAGCAAAAGGAATACATGGGTATCGTCTGGTACCGCAAACATTTCCGCCTTCCCATGAATTATGCTCCTCGCAAGATATTCCTGGTATTCAATGGGATACGTCAGGCGGCGGATTTTTACCTTAACGGGCGCCATGTGGGTCTTTATGAAAACGGAGTGACCCCTTACGGTTTGGATATTACCAAGGATGTCCTATTCGGCGATCATGATAATGTGTTGGCGGTCCGCGTGAATAATCGCACGGATTACCGCGAAAAGTCCACCGGTGTGCGTTTTGAATGGAACACGAAGGATTTCAATCCGGATTTCGGCGGAATCAATCAAAATGCATATCTCGTAGTCACGGGAAGAACGTATCAGACGTTGCCTGTCTACGACGGACTTAAGACGACGGGAGTCTACATCTATCCGGAAAATATGCATATTCACTCGAAAACCGCCGATATTCACGTGGAATCCCAAGTGTGCAATGACTCCTCCAAACCGCAAAGGGTGACGCTTTCCGTGGTCATCGCGAGGGAGGATGGTCGCTTGGCTGCGAGGTTCAGGGGAGAATCCCTTACAATCGCCGCCGAGGAGATGAAGGATTTGCATGCGAACGGCGAGATGCAAAGCGTGCATTTTTGGAGCGACGTGAATCCCTATCTCTACAAAGTGTACACCATCCTAACCATCAACGGCAAAACAGAGGATGTGGTGAAAACGGTCACCGGATTCCGAAAAACCGCTTTTAGAGGAGGCGCCGGAACCGGAGGCGTGTATCTGAACGACAAGTTCGTCTATCTCACCGGCTATGCGCAAAGATCAACCAATGAATGGGCGGGATTGGGAAACGCTTATCCGGACTGGATGCACGATTACACGGCTCGACTGATTCGCCAAAGTAACGCCAATTATATCCGTTGGATGCATGTAGCTCCCACTCAGGCGGATGTATCCGCTTGCGATCGATACGGAATCATTGAAATCTGCCCGGCGGGAGACAAAGAAAAGGACGTGCAGGGAAGACAATGGGAGCAACGCGTTGAGGTAATGCGCGATACGATGATCCTGTATCGGGATGATCCGAGCGTTCTCTTCTGGGAGGCAGGCAACAACGGCATCACTGCGTCGCAGATGAAACAGATGTACGATCTCAAACGAAAATGGGATCCCCATGGCGGACGCGCGATCGGATGCCGCAGTCTAACGGACCCAGGCGCCTTTCCCTATGCGGAATATTTCGGGGTTATGGTGGCGTCAGATCCGCGTACGGATCGCCTCAAATCCTACACCGATACCTTCCGCAGTTACAGTGCGCAGAGGAGAGACTTGGCGCCCATAATAGAGTGCGAGGATTTTCGAGACGAAGCGGCAAGACGGTACTGGGACGATTATTCGCCTCCGTTTTTCGGTTTCAAGCCAGGTCCTCTGGACACCTATCATTGGAACCAGGAGACGTTTTGCATCGCGGCGATCCAACGCTATGAGGACTACTTGTCCCAAATCATCACCAACAAAGACCCCAATCACGCTAAATGGTCGGGATACGCCTCGATCATCTTTTCGGATAGCGACAGCCAAGGACGCCAGGACTCCAGCGAAGTATGTCGGGTCAGCGGGAAGGTGGATGCGGTTCGATTGCCAAAGGAGATTTACTATACGTACCAAGTAATGCAGGCGAAAAAGCCCGCCATCCATATCATCGGTCACTGGACGTATCCCAAAGGAACGGTTAAAACGGTCTACGTCGTTTGCAATTGCCAATCGGTCGAGTTATTCCTCAACGGAACTCGAATTGGCGAGTGCGACACGCCTGTTAATCGTTTTCTCTTTCCATTCAAAAACGTAAGATGGCGGTCCGGAACGATCAAGGCGATCGGCTACGATGATCACCACCCCGTGTGCCAATATGAAACCCAAACCGCCGGTAAGCCGGTAGCCCTTCGGCTTACACCAATCACGGGACCGAATGGGTTGATGGCGGATGGCTCCGATGTGGCGCTCATTGATGTAGAGGCTGTGGATTCCAAAGGTCGCAGATGTCCCACCGATGATGCCAGAGTGGATTTCCAGGTAAGCGGTCCCTGCGTCTGGCGAGGTGGATACAACAGCGGAATCCTCAACTCCACAAACAACCTCTATTTGAATACGGAATGCGGTATCAACCGAGTCGCCATTCGCTCCACCCTCGTCCCCGGCGATATCACCGTTATCGCCACGCGCAAGGGGCTGAAGCCCGGCATCGTGCATATTCCATCGCATCCCGTGAAAATCGTTTACGGATTGACCCAGGAGACACCCCAAAGGCTCCCTGCTCCATAAGGATTGCCGGTGCACCCATACGTTTTCAGGATAAGATGTGCAGTCACGTATGCTGAGAGTATTTGAAACGATCCAAAGTGAACGCCCTGTAACTTCATTCCTCGCCCGGTTGAGTCCAATGGTAATTAAGATTTAAAATATCATGCTTGAAATACGCTATCGTCGGCTGCGAGTGGTTCGTCTCCGACTCATCTGCGGAGAGCAGACTTTACCGACGCCAAAGCTCATTGCCTGTGTTTGGAATTACGTCCATATTTGCTTTTTATCCTTTTATGCGTATTAACTCGAGTAAACGATTTTTGAGGCGATAAACGCTCTGCCTTACGGACTGCTCGGATTGTCCCGAGGAGTGCGCGATATCCGTTGCCGATTCCCAGTTTCTGAAATATCTCCGATACAGGTCGCGCTGGCGAGGGGTGAGTGTCTCCGCCAATTCGTCCATCATTTCACAATATTCCTTGCGGATGAGCTCCTCCTCCGGATCGGGGATATCCGATTTATTCCGAAACTCCTCCCATTCCTGCGGAGTAAAATGAACCTCGATTTCGTCATGGCGCCAATGCTTTTCTTTAAAATCGATCCCATGGTTTTTCGCGCATTTGAAGATATATCTTTCGTTGCATGTCCCGTTCGCCCTCTTCTCGCGCACCTCGGAGCTCACGCAAAAAAACTTGATGAGAAACTCCTGTGCGCAATCCTTGGCATCCTCCGGTTAAATGTGAAACTGACAAGTCTAGTATAGAATTGCGCGAGTCAGGCATCTCTCGCATTCTGCATCGGAACGGGTCATGCATTGCCTCCTTCCGGAGATGAAAGAAACACACATTAAAATGCACGGACATTATATCAAATCCAATGAAAAAATCAAAGGATATTTCCGGGTTAGGGCTTATGGTACAAGAAATTTTAAATCCGGCAATTGTAAAAATCGCATAGTGGGTATTTCATCGCATTGAGACGGACGATCGAAGCTTGATCTCCTGAATTTTGCAATCGCCTCAAGTAATAATCACGCACCCAGCGCCACAGAGCGAAAAGAACCATGAAAATTCCCGAAAGGCATGTGAACATGGGTAGGATCGATTCCTGCAAACGTCCGCGCCGAGTCATCAAAGCGAGCGCGATGCAAAAGTGATTCCGGATAGACGACGGATAGAAAAAGAGTGGAAGGAAAAACGAGCAGGAACAATACCGTAGAAGATGCTATTCGTTCATCGAAATTAAACCGTACCATTTTATACAGAATATCAATTGCTACTAAAAGGGATATGTTGGAGAGAATAATGCCAGTTACGAGTATATCCGAGTGGGTGTGGGCACGAAACAGACGGCGTAAATATACCCATCAACAACGTATAAAGCGGCGCAAAATATACATTTTTTTGAATTCCGGGATGATAGGAATAGCCGTGTTCTGCGATGGAAAGATACCAACCGGTGTCACAGCGGGACCACATATTTACAAATGGGTTTGAAGAGAACCGCCACTTACCTGGCTTAGTGGAGCAATGGAACATGGATATGGCGAGATATCCCCCAAGAGCAAACCTATTCTGGACAAGGAAAAAGGAATAAATATATATGTTAAATATCTGAAAAGTAAGTTTTTATATTTTAACAACAAATTAGAAATCATCTGTGATATTTTAACTTGTAACATATTCTTCCATCATTATTCGGAAGTGAATGATTTAGATGTTTAGATTGATAGATAAGAAAGATAAATAAAATAAATAATTCGATAATATTCAAATTGTTGTAGCTTGCTTGGTTCTTTTTCTTATGATATATATTAATTTCCATGATGTCAGTAATATAAAAGATATAACAATGAATATTTCAATTAATTTAAGCCGCCTAGATTTAATCAAGTTTTGATTCTGATACTTTTTTTGTTGATAAATATCGCCATCCTTAGGATTGTATATAAACGATAAATTATTTATATTTATCATATCTCCAGACTTTAATTGCTTTCTTAAGTCAAAATTGATGTTTGGTAATGGGGACGTAGCAGCGGTGATTAAATGATATTTGATAGAAGCAAATGGTGCTCCGTCCGTTGTATGTGTTTTAAGATTAAATTCGGATGCTATCCATTGTGATTTAAATTTATAAAATTTCATAAAATTCCATTCCGCAGTACATATATTATTAAAGAAAGATTTTGCTTGCATAATTTCCGGAGAATTATTTATTATGCGGTATTGTATTTCACCTGGTAATAAAATCAATTTTGATGTATTTGGACCTATTGCTACATCAGCGTTAATTTTGTTTATTTGGTTATTATTTATTTGATTAGGATTATATTTTACAAAAGTTAAATATGGCAAATTTATCGCTGGTAAGGGTAAATTCCTCATATGACCGGTATTGATTCCATCATAAATATAAAAAATACGAGACGAATCAACATTATCTAATTCTTGACTTACGTTTGTATTTGTATTATACGATATCGTAATTATTTTGATTTTTTTACTAGAAGTGGATTTATATTGATAATATAAATTAGTGCCGTTGTAAGACATAGTAATTGTGTCTACTTCATTATTATTTGTTTGAATATTGTGTAAACTATTAGTATTCGCTTCTGCATCTTGCTGCGTGATTCTTCCTTGTTTTACTAGTGAATTATAATAAGTAGTCCCATTATTTATTATTTTATATAATCCCTGCTGCGGAATAGTATTGGAAGCGAACACCTTATACACAAAAGTGAAAGGTGTAGTTATAATTGGAGACGAGTTTAATGGCTGACAAAAGGAACATCCAGTAGCTAATTGAAATAATAAAATAAATAACAACAAATATTTATAAGTCATCATTTCCTCCCTTTTTGAGTAAAAACCTTATATCAACAAGTTAATACAACTGTGATTGCAATATCATGCTACGGTTATCATATTGCACAATATTGAAACTATCTGTACTTCATTCGTTTTTAGACAGTTTTTCAGGCATTCTTATTTAAATGCTCCTTGTTCCATCTCGCATCATACACAGCCGGTGTTAGATAGCCAAGGGACGGGTGAAATCGCCTTCTTTGATAGACATCCTCTTTGAAGTGTGCTATCCGGGTGCATGCGTCCGCCATGTTCCGATATTCCGTCAGGGACACATGATTCTCCTTCTAGTACTGGAGTATGCACTATCGAATAGTGTTCTACGGATTTCATAGTTGCATGGATGCGTCACAACCGTTTTCCACTCTCATTATATACAACGGTTCAAGCTGTTCAAATATAACGGCTGCATGATAAAATATTTCAAAAAAATTACAACTCCTCATTTTTTTTGTTCAATCTGACGCAAAATTTAAGGAAATTCGATATATTACATACTTTTTAAAGATAAAAATATACCCGCCCGATCCATGGCATTCTATAAATCGTTCAGGACTCTCAGCAGACAGGCAACCTCTCTTCTTCTCCCCATATGCGATTCCATGGCAACGTTTTCATACGCTATCTTCCAAAATCTCTCCAACGTGTGCTATTCTTTCACCAAGTAACTCGCTTCCACCACAATCATTCTATTTACCTTTTTTGCATGACCCGCATCAAATACTCTCGAGCGGAGAGACCAGCCTCTCCCCGCTTTGACAATTTATCCGCGATAAGGAATTGCATCATGAGCGAAACACGATTTAGCCGACGTCATCTCCTCAAAGTCACCGGAGCCCTCGGGCTGTTCTCCGCGCTATCACCCGGAAGCTCCCTTTCCGACGATCTTCCGGACACCGGAAACGGTCCGATTTCGGACATAGAGCACGAACAGCATGAAGTTCGTATGAGAACCGATTCCGGCTGGATGCGAGTGAGAGTCTACACGGATCGCGTCATCCGCGTGACGTACACCCCCTTGAAATTCTTTCCCTCGCAACGCGTCCCTGCGGTTATTCGAGATCCCAAACCGAACAATTGGCGGTTTCAAAAGACTAAGGAGGAGCTAATCCTAACCACCGGTCTCATCGAGGCGCATGTGAACCGCGCCTCCGGTGCCGTATCCTTTTTCGACCGTCTTGGCAAGCCGATCCTGCAAGAATACCCTTCCGGAGGAAGAAGCTGCACCCCCACCACGTTCGAAGGAGTCAAGACCTATAAGGTCTCCCAGAAATTCCTGCTTCAGGATGGCGAGGCGATCTACGGATTGGGGCAGCATCAACAAGGAGTGATGAACTATCGCGGCACCACCGTTCACCTCCAGCAGCAAAACATGCACGTCGCCATTCCGGTGATGATGTCCAGCAAGGGGTACGGTATCTTCTGGGACAATCCCGCGATCACGGATGTGAACGTGGATAGCTCCGTTCAACCCATCCCTCCCTCCTATCTGTTTAACGCGGAAAATCAACCGGGCGGATTGACTGGGGAGTATTACACGGGACAAAACTTCGATCACCTGCAGACCACTCGCACGGACCCCGGCATCGATTTCAACTGGAACGGCTCTCCCGCCCAAGGCGTGGGACCGGATAACTTCAGCGTGCGCTGGACGGGAGAGATATTGACAGACAAGGCGGGGGAGTACGGTTTTCAAACGACAAGCGACGACGGAATGCGCCTTTGGGTGGATAACAAACTTTTGGTGGATAACTGGTCGGTGCACCCCGCCGCCGTGAACACCGCCCGCATTACGCTCGAAGCCAACCATCGGTATCCGATTAAAGTGGAGTATTTCCAAGCCGGAGGGTTCGCCGTGGCTCAGTTGAACTGGATTCCACCCTCCACGGAGCATATTCTCTCCTGGCAATCCGAGGTGGGCGATGGGATCGACTACTATTTCATCTACGGTCCGGAACTCGACACAGCGATTGCGGAGTACCGATGGCTCACTGGCGAGGCGCCCATGTTTCCGAAATGGGCATGGGGATTCTGGCAATGCAAGGAGCATTACAATAGTCAGGAGGAAATACTTGGCGTCGCGGGAGAGTATCGATCCCTGCATATTCCCATCGACGCCATCATCCAGGACTGGTTCTACTGGTCGCCGTATCCTTGGGGATCGCATAAATTCGATCCGAAACGCTATCCCCACCCCACTCAGATGATTCGAGAACTCCACGATGAGCATATGCACTTCATGATCTCCGTATGGGCGAAGTTCCAAGCCGGCAGCTCGAACTATCGTCAACTCGATGCGGCCGGAGTCCTCTATCCGGAAACTGGCGGCGACCGGTATTACGACGCTTTCAACCCGCTTGGGCGTCGCCTCTACTGGGAGCAGATAAACAAGGAGTTGTTTTCCCGCGGAGTGGATGGATGGTGGCTGGACGCCACGGAACCGGAACTTGGCGGAGTTTGGGGCGAGTTTCGCAATATCAAAACCTATGCGGGATATGGGGAGTTCGTCTACAACGCCTATCCTCTGATGACCACCACCGCCGTCTACCAGGGGCAGCGATCCGTCACCTCCAAAAAGAGGGTTTTCATCCTCACGCGCTCCGCATACGCCGGACAGCAGCGCAATTCCGCCGTCACTTGGTCGGGGGATATCACCGGAACATGGGACGTCTTCGCAAAGCAGATTCCAGCGGGACTTAATTTCTCCCTCAGCGGCATCCCCTATTGGAACACGGACATCGGCGGCTTCTTCAGCGGGAACCCTCAGGACCCCGCTTACCGCGAGCTGTTTGTGCGATGGTTCCAGTTCGGATCCTTCTGCCCCATGTTCCGTGTTCATGGTACGAACTATCCGAAGGAGATGTGGCGATTCGGTCCGGATGCGGAACGGATTTTAATCAAGTATGATCGGCTGCGCTATCGCCTCCTGCCGTATATCTATTCGGTGGCATGGAGGGTCACAAGCGAAGGATACAGCATGATGCGGGGACTGGTGATGGATTTCCCGAGGGATTCCAAAGTCCACTCCATAGCCAATCAGTTCCTTTTCGGACCCGCGCTCATGATCAACCCGGTCATCACGGCGGGAGCCGTTTCCAGGTCCGTATATGCACCCAAGGGAACCGCATGGTTTGACTTTTGGACGGGCAAGAGGCATCCGGGGGGACGCTCCGTTCAAACCGACGCACCCTTGGACACACTACCCATCTATGTTCGCGCCGGCTCGATCCTACCCTTGGGACCGATTGACCAATACTCCACCGAAACCCCATGCGATCCGATCGAACTGCGCATCTACCCGGGAGCCGATGGCGAGTTCCTCCTTTACGAGGACGAAAACGACAATTACAACTACGAGCGCGGCGCATACGCCACGATACCGATCCGTTGGAACGACAAGGAGAGGGTTCTCATTATCGATGATAGGAAAGGGCGCTTCGAGGGAATGCTGGAAAAACGCACCTTCCGTATCGTTTGGGTGCGCCCGAACCACGGGGTCGGCAACGATTTCACCGAACCGGCGGACAAGGTTGTGGAGTATCACGGCGAGAGGGTGGAGATAAGAGAGATGTAATGCGCACCCCTGCACGCTGTGGTCAGAGCGCACAGCGTGCAGGTATGACCAAGGCGATGCCGATGTCGGTTCCATGAACCCCCATAATCTCTTTTGGGGTTGCATCATAAATTTGCGCTGCGAGGGTTGCAGCCTCGCATTCACTTCGCCATGTAAAAAAGGATCGTATCGGGAGAAAAAAGGGATATAGTTTTAAAAACTAAATACCAATATATGTTATGTAAGTTTCGTATTGTTCGGAACTACGGAATCCAAGGAGAAAAAAATGAGTATTTCGAGCATTTCATCCGCGATGATCAATCCATCAACCATACCCGCAGCGTCATCCCGGGGAGGTTCCAGCGCCACCGAAGAGGCGACGGAGCCGTTGAGCGTTACGGAAAACGAGGCCAATGAGGGGGATCAGCAAGCCATACGGAAATTAGCGAGCGAAGGTATCTCCCCCAATAGCTCCAATGGGGGCGGAATTCTCAACATTAAGGCGTAATTCTGACGTTTGAGCAACAAATGGGGGGAATGCGGGGGCGATGGAATTATCGCCCCTATCTCTATTTCAATTGCAACGCTTCTTTCTGCAGTTTTAGCAGTTGTTGAATTCCAGATTGCGCCAAGTCAATCAATCGGTTCAAGCGTCCTCTGTCAAACGGAGCGCCCTCCGCCGTGCCTTGAAGCTCCACGAATCTTCCCTTGTCCGTCATGATGACGTTCATATCCACCGCCGCGTTTTTATCCTCTTCGTAGCAGAGATCGAGAAGCTCGTCCCCCGATACGGCGCCGACGCTAATGGCCGCCAGCATATCGAGTATCGGATTGCGTTTGATAAGTTTCTCCTTCAAAAGCCATTGAACGGCGAGGCACAACGCCACATACGCCCCGGTCACGGACGCGGTGCGTGTGCCCCCATCCGCTTGAAGGACGTCGCAATCCATCATGATGGTTCTCTCTCCAAGCATGGAGGTGTCCACCACGCCTCGCAGGGAGCGTCCCACAAGTCTCTGGATCTCCATCGTTCTTCCGCCTAACCCTTTCGTTTCGCGCTGAGTTCTCTCACGGCAGGATCGAGGAAGCATGGAATACTCCGCTGTGACCCATCCCTTCCCGCTATTTTTAAGGAATGGCGGCACCTTCTCCTCCACCGAAGCGGTGCATACCACTTTGGTCTCCCCCATTTCAATCAGACAGGAGCCTTCCGCGAACTTCATGTAATGGGGAGTGATGCGAGTGAATCGCATCTCGTTATTGGCGCGTCCGTCAGGTCTTGGCATGATTTTTCCTCGAATTCATCCTTTTGGTAATACGAATAACAGGGTCGGCTTTCCTTTGGGTGTTGCGAAGGGAGTTCACCACAATATTCCTGCTTGAACCCTATGAGAGACGCACATTCGTCGAATATCGCAATCCCCATGCATGGATAAAGTTTACCTTCAGAGAAGCGAATTCCGCATGATACGGATGATTTGTGAGAGTTTGTGCAAATCCAATCGAAATCTTTTTTGCATCCTGCTGTCATATTCGTATATAATGCAAGTGTATGCGAAGACAGGCGATTGCAAAATTCACCGTCTTATCTATTGCTGAGGGTTGAAAATCGTCTTGATACGCTTGAATGCCAATATTTGCAATTACCTTCGTAAATAATTCCAAAGGAGACTTGAAAATGCGTTCCGTCGTTTGTTTGACACTTGCACTGTGCGGATTGGCGTTTTTCGCCCCTGTGAAACAGGTGCGCGCGCAAGACAACTCCGCCGCGCCGGTGAAGTTGGACTACGCGGCAATGAACAAACTTGGTTGGAAGCTAAGCTGTCAGGCGTGGACGTTTCGGAGCATCTCGCTATTCGAAACCATTGACAATTTGAAGAAGCTCGGCATCAAATACATCGAGCTCTACCCGGGACAACGTCTCTCCCCGGAAAACCCCATGGGATTTGATCAAAACGCACCGGACAACATCATTGACGAAGTGATCGCCAAATTGAAGGCCGATGGCATCACACCCGTCAATTACGGCGTGGTGGGACTTGGTCCCAATGAAGCGGAGGACCGCAAGGTTTTCGAATTCGCAAAGAAATTGAAATTGCAAACGATCGTTAGCGAGCCGGACCCCAGTGCGATCGCGCAAGAGATGCCAATTATCAACAAGCTTTGCAATGAATACAAGATCAACGTGGCGATTCATGACCACCCGAAACCGGATTACTACTGGAACCCGAAGACCGTGCTTCAGACGATTAAAGGCTGCTCCGACAGAATCGGCGCCTGCGCGGATGTCGGGCATTGGTACCGTTCCGGATTGGTTCCGCTGGATTGCCTCAAGGAACTGAAGGGTCATATCATCAGCCTGCACTTCAAGGATGTCAACAGCCAGATGCAGGATGTTCCTTGGGGAACCGGGGAATGCAACGATGCGGGAATGTTGCAGTGGCTGAAGAATCAGCATTTCCATGGTGTTTTCTCCATTGAATACGAGACCTCCGCAACCGGCAGCGATCTGTTCAACCTGGTGCGGCAATGCTGCGAATGGTTCAGCAAGGAGTGCGAGAACCTCTCCAAGGAGAAGTGACATCACGATCGCACGTATGGTTCCCGCACCGCCAAGCGAGAACCAACCTCATCGAAAAACCCCCCCTCGATTGTTTTCGAGGGGGGGTTTATTAGCCTTGTACGTTGCAACAACAGTTTTCGGGATCGCCGAAAATCACTACTTCGCGGAATGCGATGGTTGAGCGTAGCCGGGAGGTGCACCGGGCTCCGCACCCTTCGGTGGCATTGTGTATTGTCGTTCCTGACCGGACGATCCGCCGGCTTTAGTCGAAGCGCCTGGCTGCGGTCCGTAATTCGGAGCGGATTGGGTTCTGGGGGAGGGCTGATAACTTGGAGGTTTCATCACCTTGTATCCCACGAACGCCAGGATAATGACGACCACGATGACAATCACAACAATCACCGGACCTGACACTTGCTTATTCATAAATCACATACCTCCTTATCTAATCAATCTAAAATAAATCATTTCATTCCACACGCATAAATCGGTCCATGATGGGATTAGTCCACTCCCGGAGTATGCTGCGTGCCTCCCGGACAGGATACGTCGATGCCATCGTGCACTGGTATTACGTCGTGCCAGTTGCCTGACCACCTGGACGCGGAAGTGGGTGCATTCTGCGGCCAGCAGGTGTATCCCGGTAAGATCGGATATTGTCCCGAACCTGTCCAGCAGCAATCGTTGTTCGGATAGCCGTGCACCACGTGGACATGACCGTCGGCATAGAGTAAATTGGCATTTCCACTGTGCCTGAGAGCCAATTCATTTGTTCCATCCCCAACGCAGTCCCAGTTCCACCATCCGCCGTTCCCCACGTAGTTATCACGCTCGTAGAGCATCACGGTGATGGCGGGATACTGCGCCGCCGCGACGGGCACGGTGAACTCGCATCCAAAACTCCCTCCGTTGCTGCATGAATAGTTGTTCTCTATTCCTCCATTACCGCAGAACCAGCACCATCCCAGGCTCCCCGGCATCGTATAGGACCTTTTCAACGTGCCCATGGCGGTCACAGTGGGAGTGGAATAGATATCGCCGGGACAAGTAATGAGCTGAACACTTTTAGTATACGGATAGATTAAGCGGTCCCAAGTCATCGGACTATTGGTCGGGTCGAAATTTCCAACCGGCATCCAAGCGAGAGGCGGGCAGAAATTGTCATCGTAGTCCTGTTGGTACATAATCAATCCAAGTCCCAACTGGTTCATATTGGAGACGCAGGTGATCGCGAGGGCTTTTTGACGAGCCTGTGCGAAGACTGGGAACAGAATTGCGGCCAGAATCGCTATTATTGCGATGACGACTAACAACTCAATTAACGTAAAACCTTTTCGTTTCATCATAAGTCTGCCTCCTGAACTAATACATCTTTCGATAACAATTACATGGGTCGATAAAATAGTTCATCAATACTTCCACGAAGCAAGACGGTTGCAACGACAGGCTAATGCAGATATTTTAACACACTGATGATGTTGCGTCAAGAAAAAAACTTTAACGATAAAATTTTTTTTTGAAATCGGGACGCCGTTGTCCCGAAGGTGTCAATACCCCTCCTCGTTCAGTTCAACCTTCCCTCTAAATGAGTGGAATAGGTAGATGAAATATCCGGTGGTGAGGATAATCGCCAGGATCCACCATCCCAATCCAACATGCAGACCATACCTTCCGGATGCGGCGTTAAACGCCGTGATGTTATCCGCAGGAGAAAGCGTGGACACCAAGATGTTGGGATACAACCCCGCAGCAGTGGCTGCAAGCAGCGAAACGATAAAACAGGCGGATCCCAAAAACGCTCCCAGCTCCTTGCCGGATTTTAGGTTAACAAATACGGCGATTAACCCCCCAACCACTCCCGCGACCAGTATAATTATCCAAGGGCGTGCGGCTATGCGGGTGTATATTTCCGGGCGAACGATCCACGTGGCGATGGTGGCGAGGATTCCGACCAGCAACACGGCGCCCCATGTTGGTACCGCCAAACGCTTCGCGCGATTTTGAACCTCGCCATTGGTTTTCCAAATGAGATAAAGAACCCCGTGCCCTGCGAGAGTTAAAACGGCAAAGACGCCCACCAGCACCGTGTACCAGTCCAAAACTCCCGGATGCGGTCCCAAAAGGAAATTGGTGAATAGCGGACCTGCGAAATATCCGGTCGAGTCCACGGGCACCCCGCGTATCACGTTCCCCAAAGCCGCCCCCAGCACGATCGCCATCAATGTGGAGGAGAAGAAGAAGACGCCGTCCCAAAAACTGCGCCATAAATGGTTTTTCTCCTTGGAACGGAACTCTATGGAGACTCCTCGAAGAATCAGCAACCATAGAACCATCATCAAAGCCATGTAGAAACCGCTGAACCCCGCCGCATAGGCTTTCGGGAATGCGAACACCAGCACTCCTCCGGAAGCCAGCAACCACACTTCGTTTCCGTCCCAAACCGGCCCGATCGCCGCAAGCACGGTCCTTCTTTCCGAATCCGTTTTCGCTACGCATAGATGCACGATCCCCGCGCCGAAATCGAATCCGTCCAAAACCACGTAGACGGCGAGCATCACAGAGATAATGATAAACCAGACCGTTTGCATCTCAAGCCTCCTTCCCGACTGGAACAGGTTTCGTTTCCGGACCTTGAGCCACAACTCTTCCCACAAGGAAGAGGAAGATAAAGCTCAGCAAAGCGTACAATCCCATAAAGCCAAGAGCGCTAAACGCCACATTGCCTCCGCTTACGTAAGGGGATGTTCCCTGCGATGTGCGCATCAGCTGCCATACCACCCAAGGCTGTCTGCCAAGTTCCGCAGTCATCCAGCCGGCGATCGTGGCGATATAGGGGAATGGAAACGCCAGCATCAAAATCCATAGCAGCCATCTCGACGAGAAAAGCCTTCCCATCCTTAAGAGAATGAAGCTCAACAACATAACCCCTATCAGCATCGTGCCAAGCCCCACCATGATATGGTAGACATAGTAGAGCAACTCGACATTATCCGGCCATTGATCGCGCGGAAAAGCGTCCAATCCTTTCACTTCCGCTCCGAAGGAGCCGTAGGCGAGGAAGCTCAGCACCTTGGGAACCACGATGGGATTCTGCAGTGTTTGGTCATCCACATCGGGTTGTCCTATGATGACCAGATCCGCAGGCGCGCTGCTGTGGAACTTTCCCTCCATTCCCGCAAGCGCCGTGGGTTGATAGTACGCAACCATTTTGCCTTGTCTGTCCCCCGTGGGGAAAAGCTGCAAGAGACTGAAGAGCAATCCAACGCTGATGCTCACTTTAAGGATGCGTGTGGCGTGCTCCTTGTACCATCCCATCAACATCCAAAATGAGCCTACCGCCGTGACAACAAAGGAGGAGGTGACAACGGATGCGCACATGTTATGGCAGTATTGCCAGATCGCCCAGGGATTGAAGATGAACGCGGGGAAATTCGAGAGTTCGAATAGTCCGTTTGATGTCATGCGATATCCCACCGGATGCTGCATGAATGCGTTGGTGGCGATAATGAAATAACCGGAGAGCCAGGAACCCACTAACACCATGATCGCGGCTCCCAAGTGTCCCTTCGGCCCCAACTTCCTCTCTCCGAAAAGGAACAGACCGAGAAAAGAGGATTCGGCGAAGAAAGCGAACAAACCCTCCATCGCCAAGGGAAGTCCCACGACCCCTCCTGCTCGATTGGAGAACTGTCCCCAGTTCGTTCCAAACTGAAACTCCATGGGAATTCCCGTTACCACGCCCATTGCGAAATTGATGGCGAATATCTTCGCCCAAAATTTGGCGATGTCGTCGAAATGGGTGTCATTCCTGCGCAATGCCAATACCTTGAAGATAACGATTAGAAGCGCAAGCCCCATGGTTAATTGCGGGAATAGATAGTGGTAAGACACGGTGAATCCAAATTGAAATCGACTCCATGACAGATCACTCATTTGGTATGCCTTCCTTTCGAGGAATTCAGGAAACAGCGCGGTTCTGGAACCAAACGTATGTCGAATGGTTCATATTCGAACCTCTACGCCATCACACGATTCCTTCACTGATTCAACCTGCAGATAGGACATAATTTGTGCGCCGTTTTGTGCACCGCCGTACATCTGGCGCATTTTTTCCAGCCGTGGTTTAATCGCCAACGCCGTAATTTGCGATCACGAATCATTTTATCTTGTAAAGCGTTGCGTAACTCTTCATCGTTTATCGAGGCGAGACTAGCCAAATCCCTCTCCAAATCCATTCGCTCATCCTCCTGCAAAAGAATGAGTTTCAGTTCCTCCTCCGTCGGATCGTCGGAGACATCCGATTTGGCATTCTTTTTACTTAACCCCTTAGCCTTGAAGGTGATATTTTCGATGACTTTGGCGCCGATTTTGCGGTTTAACTCCTCAATGATATGAGTTTTGAGCAGACTCAGTTCATTGGACCAGACGGAGCTCTTTGTGCGAACGATCAAAACGCCGTCTCGCACCTCTTCCGGTTCGGATGCGGCGGCAGCTTGTTCCCCCACCACTTCCGGCCAATGGGCGAAAGCCAGACTCTGCAATATATGCACGGCGCCAGGCAATCCGGATATCGTGTTTCGTACAAGATCATTCGATTGATTCTTTATCTTATTCAATGTTGATCTTTTGAACGTCACCGTCGTTCACACGATAAATATCCGCGCACTCCAACATTTCCTGCGTGAACGATCTTAGATTGGTGCATGTGATAAAGGATTGACACCTTCCGAACACCCAGTTCAACAGTTGGCTGCGGCGTGAATCATCCAAATCCGACAACACGTCGTCCAGAAGCACGACGGGAGGCTCCCCTGCGAATTCGTTAATTAAATCGTACTCAGCCAGCTTCAAGCTAAGGGTTACGGTTCTCTGTTGACCTTGAGAGGCGTATAGACGAGCATCCTTGCCATTCAGCATAAAAAGGATATCATCTCTTTGAGGTCCAATCAAAGTGACGCCTCTTCTTATCTCATCGGAGTGTTTGCTTTTCAGCTCATCCGCGAAAATGGATCTTATCTCCTCCGGTTTCGCTCCTGGAGGAAAGGGAAAACTCGGCAAATACCTTATTTCCAGGGTTTCCGTTCCACCTGTAAGATAGGAGTGAATATTGGACGCGATAGGGTTCAGTCGCCCAAGGATACTCTCTCGACGAGAGATAATATCCGATCCATATTGAACCAGTTGTGAATCCCACGCGTCAAGTGCGTAATCTCTCCCCGGGCGATCCCTCATCTCCTTGAGCAGATGATTCCTCTGTTCCAAAGTCTTCTTAAAAGAGCTTAAGTCCATGCAGTAACGCGGACTGATCTGGGATATCTCCATATTCAGATAGCGTCTTCGATAGGTTGGCTCTCCCGAGACGATATCCAAATCCATGGAACCGAAAAAAACCGCGTTCAAGTATCCAAGTATATCCAAAGATCGAGTGTGTTTGGAACCGTTGATGCGGATGTACTTGTGTTCCGTCCTGGAGAAGAGCATTTCAAGGCGTACGTCGGAATCGATCTCTCTCTGCACCGTGCATCTCACCAGGGCGTTATCCTCTCCGATACGGATCAGTTCGGAGTCCTTTCCGGCGCGCAGGCTTTTTGTGATGGCCATGAGCAACAACGCCTCGAGAAAATTGCTTTTACCCTGTCCGTTTTCCCCCACCAACAGATTTAATTTCCGATTGGGGGTGAGCTTTAATTCAGGGATGTTTCGAAAATTGACTAGTTCCACTTCACGAAGAAGCATTTGCCTCTCTTGCCTGCACCCATCGTCTCGCGTAGGTTCGATACTTTTCGACCTTACGGAAAATTAGCATGGCATGCCTTATTGGATATATACGAAGGAATCTTACCGCAATCTTCATCATCGTTTCGCACAGCGCAGAGAATTGAAGTGCAATCTCTCTTATATATAAAGACTTTATTCTTATTATTACCCGCCTGAGTTGTGCAAAACTTCCCGCATTGACCAATGAATATTGAATATTCCAAATCCTATGGTTGTTAACGTTCGATGATTCCTTAATCGAATTTTAATATTCAACTTATGGAGTGATGTTGTGCGTTTCGTCGCTTGTGCGTTTTCGCATCGAAAAAAAAGAATTTTGGGGATTACGCACAGGATTGGCGGTGACGCACATACTTTCGCACATGCCTTGTGCGATTTCCTCGTCATGAGCGGTGTGTGAGCTCCGTACGAATTTGGGTGATCGTTTGGGCCAAATCCGAATTGTGCGGCAATTCACTCTCCACTTTGGCGATGGACCTTTGAACTGTGGTATGGTTTTTTCCACCTGTGGCTGCGCCGATTTGTATAAGAGAAGCGTTCGTCAACTCTCGTGCGAGGAACATAACGATTTGACGAGCCGTGGCGATCTCCTTGTTGCGCTTGTCGCTAACGATGTTGGATACGCTCACATTTAATTTTTCGGACACGGTTTGCAGGATGCGGTCAATCGGCACCGTTTTCGCTCTCGAAGTGGCGTCGCTATCGATGAAATAGTCCTTTAAGATGTTTTGAGCTAAGTCCGTTGTGAGCGGTAAGTTCAAAACGGAGGAACACGCCACAAGCTTGGTGAGTGCTCCTTCCAGAGCCCTCATGTTTGATTGGATGGCGGATGCGATGTGATAAAGGAGATCGGAAGGAATCTCCCAGTTCTCCTCCATGCACTTGTTTTCCAGAATTGCCACTCTGGTTTCCAGTTCCGGAGGATTGATATCCGCAATCAATCCCGACCCAAAACGCGAGCGCAAGCGTTCATCCATGGATTTAAGTTCGCGAGGGCTGCAGTCGCTTGTGATAACAATCTGTTTGCCTGTTTGGTATAAAGCGTTGAAGGTGTGGAAGAACTCCTCCTTGGTCTGCTCCCCTCTCGCGATGAACTGAATATCATCCACCAGCCAGAAATCCACTTGACGGTAAAACCTTCGTAGTTCTTCCACCTTATGTTCGCGTATCGCGGATACGTAATGCTGTGTGAACATCTCGCCATCCACAAAGGCGACCTGAACGTCCGGATCTTTATCCTTTGCGGCATGACCGATGGCATGAAGAAGATGCGTCTTTCCCAGTCCGCATCCTCCATAGATGAAGAGCGGGTTATACTCCTTGCCTGGATTGCGAGCTACGGACATCGCCCCCGCATGCGCCAAACGATTGCTCCGGTCGATGACGAAATTATCGAAACGATATCGTTCGTTTATTGAAATGAAGGATAGGTCGATATTCGGTCTGCGAAAGGGCTTTGGACGAGGTGTTAACTCGGATACGGATTCTTTTCTTTTTCCGGTTCTAACTCCGTCGTTTTCCGGATCCTGTGGCGTCGGCAGAATTTGAAGGTTGATCTGCACGGGCGTCCCAAGATATCCGCTCAAAACGTTTTGGATCTGATTCAGATATTTCTTGAACCACTCCCGTGCGAACGGGCTCGGACACCCGATGATCGCCGTTTCGCGATCCCATCCGATCGGCACCGCCGTGCGGATATAGCTTTCGAATGTGACCTTGCAAATTTTTCCGGAGAGAGTATGCAACGCGTTATCCCATGCTCGTCTCAGCATGAATAACTGCTCATCCTCTCCCAATTCCATTTGATCGCCGGACATCAGCGCACCTTCCGTCGTTTCTGTATCGTTTGGGAATTATAGCAGAAGGAGATTTTTGAAACAACCCGCGCCGCAGGATTTTTGGAGAGTATTGCGAGATTGATTTACAACCCCTCGCGCCGAGTTGTTTGTAATTTGTTTCTGCATCATTGCATGAATTTCATGGAAATCCGCCGTTTTTCCTTGACTTGGGCCTGTTCGCGTGATATATTAATATTGAGGCATCCAAGACATATTTCGCTTTTGAGAAGGCGTGACGCATCTTCTCTCGAGCTTTTTGAATGGGATTATCCTTTCGCAAGTGCGGATTGTGTTTTGGCTGAGTTTCTAACTTGATGAAATCAGGCGCATGCGGCTTCTCTCAAGATCATTGAATGATTTAAAAGCGATATTCCGGATCACCTGATTTTACGAGCGGAGTGACAGAAGGGGGTTGACAGAGTGCCTGAACGAAAAATAAATGGCGGTTCCTCCAAAAAGGACGTTTCAAGTGCGGTGAACAGTTCTCGCGTGAGGAGGCGTATCGAGGAAAGAGGCAAAAAGCTTCGTATATTCGGAATATCCATGGGGGTGATCGCCTGCTTGATTTTCATGGCGGCGGGAACCGTAATGGGTGTTCTTTACCATAGCAAATTCATTAGAACCACCTTTAACAATAACAAGTTAGCCATTTTGACAGGTCTGTTGAACGGCAACATCCTGCAGAATTGGACCCCCGCCGTACAGTTCAAGAACAGACCCTATATCAACATACTCGTTCTCGGAGTGGATAGGGACTGGACGAACAAGGATACCATGAGCGTAGCCGGAGCTCGAAGCGATTCCATGCTGGTGGCGCACATTGACTTTGCGAACAATCGCATAACCGGCATAACCATTCCAAGGGATTCGGCGGTGTACATTCCGGGGTATACCGGCGTGCACAAGATAAACGCGGCGTGCTCCTGGGGAGGGGCTCCGCTGAGTGTAAAAACGGTGGAACAATCCCTCGATATTCCTATAGATGCAACCGTGGAGCTGAATATCAGCGGATTCCAGGATATCGTGGACGCAATCGGCGGGATCGATCTTTACGTGGATAAGAATCTGAATTACGATGACAACTGGGGACATCTGCACATTCATTTGAAAAAGGGGTTCCAGCATCTCGATGGATACCAGGCGATGGGATTTGTTCGCATCCGTCATTGCGACAGCGATTTCATGCGATCCGAGCGACAGCATGAATTCATCGAGGCGTTGCGCGAGAAGATCGAATCCCCCTCCGTTTTTCTAAAGCTTCCGCAGGTCATAGACAAAATAAGGAATCAACTTACCACCATAGGTTTAAGTGACGATCAGATGCTGACGGTTGCGAATTTCGCCAGACAGTTGCCAAAACAGGACATCAAGTTGGAAATGCTGCCCTCCTTCGAAGGTCCAAGCTTTGTTTCGATCGATGCGGACAAATCCGCCGCCATGATCAAGCGCATATTCTACGCGGACCAGCCTGACGCGATCGTGAACGTCAACGTACCCAGTCCTGAGCATGTCGCTGAACTGAACGCACCGTATGAGCGGGGTGGGGGCTATCATTATATTCGTCGTAGAAATGTAATCGTTCGACGGCAGGAGGTTGTATCAAAGACGAAGAAAAAAGAACCCGTCACCGATCTGAATTCGTCGACTGCAGGCACGGATGTGCAGACCCCTTCAAACACAGGAACGGAACCCCCTCCCTCGTCAGGAAGCGTAGAGAACCCCGTGCAAACTCCGCCACAAACACCTTCGCCGGAACCATCTCCGGAAAAGGATAACGGGGGCGGAGGTGCGGCTGAGGGAAACAGGTAAGGAAAGAGCGTCCGATGAAAACGCTCTTTTCATGACGCAAAGATTCTGTTTGCGGATTGAACCCGGACGCGTGAATGAAACACTCGAGTGACAGGTTATTTCATCGAGCATTTAATCACGGTTTCATCCCGACGTTTTGAATAGTCATCCTCTGAGTTTAGAGGTTCCTCCAATTCCCGTTTTCATCCGAGTATTCCAGTTTTTTCAAGGGCTTGATCAAGCCTCTTATTTTAATCGTGTCCCCGGTCACTCGCACTTGAGCGGGGGAATCGTGCAGTTTCCTGATTCCTTTTGCGGTGCGAAAATACATCACGTATTTCATCAATCCCTTGGGGTTCAACTGCCAATTCTTGTGATGCAACAAGAAGGCTTTCGGGATAATCACCGTCGCTCCGCCTTTGGCGTAAGTCAGTGCATCCCTGGGACCAAGGACGTGGTCCACGGAATCGACAAGGGACAACCTGATGGCGCCGTCCTTCTCCTCAGTGGCGAGCACAAGGTAACCCGTCACGGAAACCAGGGTGTTCGGCGCCCTGTGCGCTTGCAAAAAATCCTGCACCTCAATAAATTGATTTTGCATCGCAGGTGTGAGGGAGCCGGCGTACGCTCCGTTGCAAGCGAATGCCGCCATCATCAGCAGGGCGGCGATAAAGAGAATGCGTTTCATACGAATACCTCCAAACATCCAAATCGATTGTGTTTCATTATGCCCTATTTTTTCCCGCATGTCTTTATGGGGATGGATAAGGGGGAGAAAATATTTGTTTGACAAATAAAAAATCTTATTGACAATCAGGCTTCATTATTATATAATGAAGATATGGAAGGAAGCCACGCTTTCGCAAAGGATGCGGAAGATGGAGGGTTTTCAATGGAAAGGAAGAATGTGGGATGAAGAGAAAAGGTTTTACGTTGATAGAGTTGCTCGTAGTCATAGCTATTATCGCTATTCTAGCCGCAATTCTATTCCCTGTGTTCGCCCAAGCGAGAGAGAAGGCTCGTGCGATCTCTTGTCTAAGCAACATGAAGCAATTAGGGTTGGGTTACACAATGTACACACAGGATTTTGACCAAAATCCCCCCATGCTCTGGGCTTGGGCGCAATATTTCTGGCCGACGGAAGTCTATCCCTATATAAAAAACAGCGCGGTTTTCGTATGTCCTTCGGAGAGTCAGCCAGTCAATATGATTTGGCCTCGAGACTATCCTCAAAATCTTACTAAGAGTTATCTGCTTTACGTAATGGCGGCGGACGTGGGCTGGTGGGATACGCCATGCACTGATGCCAATGTTGAGAATCCATCGAATTTTATTGTCTTCACGGAAGCGGGTCCAGGGGTTTCAAATCCTGAGACGTATCCGCCTAACTTCACCCCCGACAATAACAGCATGTGCGCAAATCAAAGCTCCATATTTCGTGAAGTGGGACCAACCTGCAACCCAACGATGGCGCGTCACAACGGGGGGTTGAATTGGGCGTTTTACGATGGACACGCCAAATGGGAGACAATCGCTCAGACACTGAAACAGAATCCTCCCGCGAATGCGGTTCCGAATTCTCAGATGCCTTTCAACGGTTGGTGGCTGACCAAATACACGCAGTGGGATCGAGAACCGAGTAATCCCAACGTTCCTTAACAGCCTATAAAGAGGATTAAATGCCGAAATCCATTCCCTGTACCGCCTTGACAGTGTATTGAGAGGGGATTTCGGCAATATTTCAAATGAAAGCAAACTTGATGGAGGACTTACGTGAAGAAAGAGATTAGCCCGTTAACGATGGGTGTCATATTGGCTGTGGTTTTAATAGTGATAGGCGTTGTGGGGTACTTTGTATTCTTTCACAAGCCATCCGCGCAATTATCCGCCGCAGACAAGGCGAAACTTGAGAAAGCCTTTCCAGGTGCGAAGGTGGTGGGCGGAAACTGAGAGATGAATTGAAAATTCACGTTTGAAAGGAGGTGATAACATGAAGAAGGAGATTTCGCCATTGATGGTTACGATTGCAATTGTGGTCGTGATCGTTATCGTAGGTGTTGTCATGTTCATGATGGGGAAAAATCCGGCGGGAAGCTTGGCGGGACAAAAGCCTCCGGGAATGCCTCCCAGCGTTGCTAAAGTATTTCAGCAGCATGGAGCTTCCGTAACTGGTCCGTCTTCATCCACTGGAGCAGCGTCTCAAGGGGCGAAAACCCAAGCCGGTCAGTAATCTTTCACTATGGGAATGATGTTTTTAACCAAGGAAAGGAAAATGATGATGAAGAAAGGGTTTACTTTAATTGAGTTACTTGTCGTCATCGCAATAATAGCGATTCTGGCAGCGATTCTTTTCCCGGTATTTGCCCAGGCAAGAGAGAAGGCTAGGCAGATTACATGCCTTTCCAATCTAAATCAGATTGGTTTGGCGGAACAGATGTATGCACAGGATTACGACCAATGGTTTTCAGGACTTCCTGGCTGGGGGGCAGGTCCAGGAACGGATGAGTTTATTCAAGCAAATACTCCTCTGATTTGGGGATGGCCTGGTAATTGGGAGAACAATCCGGATGTTCGTGGAAATCAAGGTTATGGAGCCTGTTTTTATGCTTATCAGATGAATTTCGCTCTCTATCCTTACACCAAAAGCACGCAGATATGGTATTGCCCGGATGACCCTTATTATACGCCTACCTCATATAATATAAAAGAAGGTCTACAGTCATATCACTGGTTTCCCAATTGGATTTGGAATTCGCCTGGATCCGGTTTTGCCCCACCTCTTTGCGGTCCTGATCTTTCCGCACAGCCTCCGAACCTTATAGCGGAATGGCCGGCCGATCGCATACTATTTACGGAACGGGGAGTCTTTGGCTGGGAAGGACAGGATGCTATACAGATGCATATATCCAACAACCGCGGAAACCATCCAATTGGTTATAATGCTGTATTTTTTGATGGTCATGCAAAGATGATTCCCTATGGAAATAAGGGTAAAACCCTTCCAGCCACTTATTGGCCCCCAATGAACTGTGGTATTCCACCAGGGCAATATCAGTAAATCGTTCGAGCAATAGGTGGTTTCTTCGTACCGACTGCTGATTATGATATTAGAGGGGAGGAATCCCCTCCTCCCCTCTCATGTTTGGACATTTTGCATCCATACATGTATGTTTAAAATAATGTATTGACATAAATATACTCCCATGTTATAATATGACACCTAGGGAGGCAACATGATATGGACGATCAAATTCGGGACATCTTATTATCCACCACCGAGGAGATGCTTGAAGCGCAACTCAAAGCGGTGCGTTCCCTCATCGACAAACGAAAACCCGGGAAGACTTCAACCAAAAAAGGTATGTCTCAGATAGATATGACATACGCCATACTCCATGACGCAGGGCAACCATTGCATGTCACACGGATCATCGAACGGATATCCGATCGATACGGTATCACGCCCGATCGTGAATCGCTGGTGTCGTCGCTCAGCAAGCGCATCGCGCACGCTGACAGATTCATTCGTGTCGGACCCAACCTCTTCGCCTTGCGCAAGGAGGAATGATATCATGCTCATTGAAAAACTCGGCGCCGTCATACGCGCCTGGGATGAAACATTCTCGCAACGAAGAACCTTCGAGCGCGCGGCGGTTCACTCCGTGGCGGATTTATGCGTGGCTGGCCGTCATACACACTCCCACGGCATTTGTTACCTGGGTCGTCAACATGCCGCCAGCGCTCTGTTGCTTGCCGGAATGCAAGCGTACGGTCACGTAAAACCAGACCAAATATCCACTGACAGGGCTTGGTACAGACACAAAAAACGGATCACCATAGGAGACCTGGTACATATCTTGCGTTCGGAATTACAGAATGTGCCTCCGGAACAGAGATCACAGTACATCATGGACATCATCCAAGATAAAATTAAACCAAATACCGTTATGCAAAATGTCCAAACATGAGCGGGGGGCGGAAATCTCCGCCCCTCTCTTTTGGTGGTATTATCCTATTCCTCTCTCCGGTATGAGATGGATGCACGAAGGTACTATTATGCTCCATATATCCGGAAACTGTACATTGTTACTTTTGATGCAAACTAGTGCATCCAACAACATTAGCCATTTTGCCATCAACGGATAACGTTCCATTGAACTTTTGAATACCTCTCGTTCTATGCGGCGCCAACAAGGTGTATTCAAACGATTTTGGAGCGCTTCCGAAAAACGGTCCCCATCGCAGTGTGGAGTTATGTTTGTCAAAAGTACCTCCTTCCCCTATGGAAATGGGAACCCAATTTGCCGGTATTTTTTCCTCGAGAGCAAATACGCTGGAGCCAGAGGCGGGATTAACCTTGATCGTCATACGTACGGAACGGCCAGGAATGTAATAACCTGCCCTGCAAGACATAACGGCTCTGCTCACAACACCTCCGGATATTGCATGGCCAGTGATGCTTGCCGTATGATATTCGGCTATGCGCAATCCCTTGCTTGCCCCCGGTACCCAGCACGCCGGTGCCGGTTGTGAGGCATCCAAATGATAAAACTCTCCATGTAACCATATCAAGGCTGCATTGGTTACGTAGTTGATGGGTATTGGATTCGGACCGACTGGCCAGGCATCACCTTTTTTCCATGCGGATGCATAGGAAACAACCTCCCCGATGATAAGTCTCCAATCGTTATTTGCATCTGCTGGTTGGTCTCCCGTGGAGGTTGTTATCGTAGAATCCCCTCCGATGGCCTCATCCGCATTATCAGTGGCAACGCTTCCAGTGAATGTCGCCATTCCTGATGCTGAGGAGGGCGGTGTAATCTTGTAAGTCAGCGTTCGTGCCTGAGAATCGAAAAACGGTCCCCATTTCACCATGCCGGTGTTGGTGTCAAACACACCTGAATCGCTTATGGCGGAAGTGTCTACAATCCATCCGGCTGGAGGCGTATCCTGGACAGCATAAGCCATGGCCCCACTCGGAGGATTCACCGCAATGCTTACGGTAAGCTCAACACCTGGGGCGTAACCAGGGGGTAGAATACGATTTGCTATATTAGTAGTTACCGTTAGCTTGGCGGTGTTTGAAGATGTCTTAAGATCGCCTGCACCGGCAAAGTTAACTGAAATGGTGTGATCAGCAACTGTGTAATTGGATGGAATGGCGTATTCGATAGTGGCAACACCATTGGAATCTGTTGTGGCAGCGCCCGCTTTAAAATTGTCAACATTGAAAGTTAAAGTTTCTGAAGGAACGCCTGCACCGGTATCGGTTCGTTTCAGTGTGGCGAAAAGTCCGACTGACTGCCCCCTGCCGCCAGCGGAGTTTGCCACCGATAGCGTGGTCGCAACGGTTGAAGTGGCTGTTGTAACATTAAGCGTCCCCGTCCCGCTGCTGGCCGTGTAAGTTGTATCCCCCGCGAAGGATGCTGTGATGGTGTGACTTCCCGCACTGGTGTTGGAAGGTATGGTGTATGCGAACGTGGCGATCCCGCTGGAGTTGGTCACGGCCGTACCGACCTGGGTGGTGTCCACCTTGAAGGTAATGGTTTTGCTTCCAACGGCGGCTTTGGTGTCGGTTCTCTTGAGCGTTGCCGTGAGGCTAACCGCTTTGCCTTGTACGCCTGAAACGTTCGGCGTCGTTATTGCGGTTGCGATGGTATTTGCTGCTACGGTCACGGTGAGCGTCCCCGTCCCGCTGCTATTTGTGTAAGTTGTGTCCCCCGCGAAGGATGCGGTGATGGTGTGACTTCCCGTAGTGGCGCTGGAAGGTATGGTGTATGCGAACGTGGCGAGCCCGCTGGAGTTGGTCACGGCCGTACCGACCTGGGTGGTATCGATCTTAAACGTAACTGTCTTGCTGGCGACGGCTGCGTTGGTATCTGTGCGTTTGAGTGTTGCAGTTAAATTGACCGCAGTTCCTTGAGCCCCGGAGACATTCGTTACCGTTAGCGCTGTAGCTATGGGTTTGGACACGGTGAGTGTTCCAGTTCCGTTGCTTCCTGTGAATGTTGTATCCCCCGCGAATGTGGCGGAGATTGTATGGCTTCCCGCTGTTGTTGCAGATGGAATGGCGTAGCTGAGAGTGGCGATTCCGCTGGTATTTGTAGTGGCTGTTCCTACTTGGGTTGAATCGATCTTGAATGAGATCGTCTTGCCGCTGACAACTGCGCTGGTATCGGTGCGTTTGAGCGTAGCCGAAAGAGTAACTGAATATCCCGCCGTACCGCTTATATTCGCAACACTAATGCTTGTACCAGTTAATGTGGCTTGGTATTCATCCGCTCCAATATCCACTGTTCCATTTACGATGCGAGGGTTGCCATCGAAATCTATGGCGTCCGAGCCTGTTATTTCCGAATGGTTGAATCCCTTGTCAATACAGGGCGATGATGATGTGAGATGGTAAAGGGAATCAATCGCGGGATTTGCGTTGATGTCTCCGGCTCCATCCAGGGATATGGGGGATGAATTCCCAAACCCTCCGTTATTGTACCAGCAGTTATGATCCGGGTCAGGTTGACTGCTGGTGGGATCATCGAGAAGCACTCCGGAAGAATTCGACGCGATAATGTTATTTGCAATTAATGGACGCAATTGATGTTTATCGTCAAACATCTCAATCGCACCAGCGCCGTTTTGTGCAGAGGCGTTATTGGAGACGATTGTATTGTTCACCAAATGAGCCGCTGAGGCATGAATGTATATTCCTCCCGCTGATAATGCGCTGTTGGATGCGATTACATTGCTGGTGACAACGGGGGATGAGCTGTCTATATATAATCCGCCTCCATCTCCATTAGATGTATTGTTCGTTATTACATTGGCGGTGATGTCGAAACTGCTTCCAGATATAAAAATTCCTCCTCCGTATTTTGCGGTATTATTCTTTATGGTATTGCGGGTTAAAATTGGTGTCGAGGAATTAACAAAGATTCCTCCTCCACCCGATGATGATGTATTATTGGATATAATATTATTTGTGATCATGGGGGCTGAGGAATCAAGATAAATTCCACCACCGTCGTTATCTGAAGTATTGTTAGTTATTGTATTAGCAGATATTATCGGTGATGCATAAAGACAACCTATTCCAGCGCCATAATCCCCGCTATGACATGAATTCGTGGTGATAATATTATTCGATATAATAGGGGAGGATGATTTACAAGAAATTCCTCCCCCTACACCGTAACCGAAAAAGCCTCCATTAATACCGTAACCGTTGGTAATTGTGAAACCATCCAAGGTTGAGGTCGAACCCACTTGGTACGCAGTGACCACGCTACCATTCCGACCACCATTTATCGTAGTGACGTTTTTCAGCCAATTTCTCTGACTGAGAAGCGTTTCATTTCCGATAAACCCGCCGTACAACGACACCCCATTTTCCATGGTGATGTTTTCCATGTAGGTTCCCGCAGCAACCCAAACCTGATCGCAGGGCTGAGCAGTTTGAAGTGCGGCGGTGATGGTCTTCAGAGCGGTGGCCCAGCTTTTACCGTCATTGGCATCATTACCGGTTGAATGGTTGACATAGTAGGTGCTGAATTCCTTGACAACCGTCCTGGCGCCCGTATACTCGTCCGCCCCTATATCCACTGTTCCTCCATTGGGCCATATCCTGTTATCGCCGTCAATGTCCGTTTCGCCGGCGGAAACGTAGCTGTTGGAACCCTTGTCCCGGCATGGCGAACCTGCGCTAATGTGGAAATCGCCGTCCTGTGCGTCCAGAAAGAGAGGGTCGGCTTTGATATCGAAGCCGGAGGAGGCTGTTCCTTGGTAATCATATGCGGCGTTTTGATATAAACAGTTATTGGATATCGTGGGGGAGGTGTACTGGTCGCAATATACTCCGGAGGAGTTGTATGCGATGATATTATTGCCAATGACGGGATGCGCCGCACTGGTGCCGCTCCCTGATTGCATCAATATGGCCCCGCCGTTCCAAAGCGTCCATGAGCTGTTTTTTACAAACGTATTGTTGGTAACAATTGCGGATGAATAGAAAAGTTCTACGCCTCCGGTATAATTGGCATTATTTCCGTAAATTAGATTATCTCTTATTGTAATAGTGGAGTACAAACAATCCATCGCTCCACCTGTATCATTAGCTATATTTCCATAGATACGGTTCTGCTGTATAATTGCAGCAGAAGAATTCATGGATAAAGCACCTCCTGACTGAGAGGCAATATTACTCTTAATAAGATTATTTGTAATCGTAGGAGATGAATTACTGCAATAGATACCTCCCCCATATTCGGCTGAATTATCCAGTATTTGATTTTCAATAATCTTGGCATTGGAATTATTATCGCAGTAAATTCCTCCACCATAATACCCGCTTCCGTTGTTATTCTCGATAATATTGTTCCGGATCTCCACGGAAGCCGCGTTCAAATAAATCCCAGCTCCATAACCGCTTCCATGTGTGATAATGAACCCGTTCACGCTAGTTTCCATTCCTGCGTTTGAAATATATATAACACTGTTTCCATTGTTATTGGTTCCGTTAATAATCGTGGGGTATTTTACGGGGTCCTGGGTATCCGGGTCGGATCCCGTTCCCTTGTATCCTCCCATGAGTTGCACCCCCGACGGAACAGTCAGAGTTTCAACATATCCTCCGGAATTCGGATTGGTCGCCACATGCACCTGATCCCCTGAGGATGCGGATTGGAGCGCATGCCCTATGCTGCGAAATGGGGCGGACCAGCTCTGTCCGTTGTTCACCGTATCGCTGCCATCATAACGCACATACCATATCGTCGCCAAGGCGGAGGAAAATGACGCCAGCAGGAGCGTCATCGTTCCAATTACTGTCATGAGCAATCGGATCCTTTGCAGCGCAGTCGCGCTGCGGTTGTTCTTGTATTGCATTCCAATGTACTTGGAGTCTTGCTCCGCTACTTCAGCATATAATTGATTCATCATTCACTCTCCTTTAAGACTTGGATGACCGCAAATACATTCAACATCATCGTAACGATACTTTGCGGTCATCATTTACACTCGATGTAATTGCCCAAATTCAGCAAAAGGTAGGTTTGACGGCTTATTTTCCGCTTGAGTGATACCGTAAACGAATTTTGCAATTACCTCACTTGACTATTGGTTGGATATAGTTCGGTCGCCTATCGTATCAATTGTTGTATTGTCAAACGCGCCCTGCCCAGCGAATGTCACCGATCCGGAAGCGGTTGCCGGCGGGGTGATGGTGTATGTCAGGACACGAGGGGTTGCATCAAGGAAAACCCATTTAACCATATGATTTGTGGAGTCATAAGTCCCGTTATCGCTCATGTTTGAAACAACCCAACCAGTCGGTATTTGATCCAGGACTCCGTAGGTGGAATTAGAAGCGCTTGGAACGGCGTTGAGAGTAACCGTAAATGCGCCGCCAGGGGTGTATTTTGTAACACTAAATGAGCTGATAATGTAAGGAGCGGATGGTACGGTGACTGTCGCAGTGGAGCTAACCGCCGGATTCGCTTGGCTGGTCGCTCTGATTGTGTATGAGCCTGCAGCGGACGGTGCGGTATATTCGCCGGCTGATGTGATCGATCCCCCTGACGCTGTCCAGATTACTGCCTGATTCGTGGTTCCGCTCACATTGGCGGTAAAGGTTTTCGTGGTGGATGGAGCGAGAGCCGTGCTGTTAGGTGTTACGGTGACTCCGATATTCTGGATCGTAATATTACTGCTTCCGCTCTTGGTCGGATCCGCAACGCTGGTGGCGGTGACCGTGTCGGTTCCAGCATTCGTCGGAGCTGTGTAGAAACCAGTGGAGGTGATGGAGCCGTGCAAAGCGGACCATGTGACGGCGGTATTGGAACTTCCTGTAACGGTTGCAGTGAAGGTCTGAGTGGCTCCTGCATTCAATGTCAGCCCTTGTTGATTAACTTTTACCGTGACGCCTGCGGATTGTTGCACCGTGATTGTTGATGAACCGCTTTGGGTCGGATCCGCAATGCTGGTAGCGGTGACTATGTCGGTCCCAGCCGTTGTTGGAGCGGTGTATACTCCTGCGGATGTAATGGAACCATGCAATGCCGACCAAGTAACGGCGGCATTGGAACTTCCTGTAACAGTGGCGGTGAAAGTCTGGATGGCTCCGGTGTTCAGTGTGAGTCCTTGTTGATTCACCTTCACGGCTACACCGGAGGTGGTTACGCCGTTGCCTCCTCCGCCACCGCATCCTGTTATGACAATTGTTAGAGCAAATAATAATAAGAACAACGCAATCATTTTCCCGTGTTTCATGTTATCCTCCTTTTAAAATTGACACTTTATGAAGTGTTATCTTGAGAAACGGTTATATTCACCTTAGGATGCGCCTGGCATCAGTGAGGACGGTCACTCCATCTTTCTACAGCTTTTCAATATCATAGGTGTGAGATCGTTCCGATTATGGATGTTATGGCAATGAATTTCACGTGGATCACACAGCTTCATGGCGATCTCTGCATGATGCACAGGATTGACGTATTAAATTTCATATGTTAGGCCATGCAAGTAGTTATATATATAATACATTTAATATAACACATTCGTGCCATTATGTCAAGTATAAAATTTATAAAAAATGAACTACTCATCCATAAATGGTATTTATTTGAACTAAATATACAGTGATGCTTGAAAGTGAAGGTTATCCTCCCATCCCTGAGTTTCCTATGTTCATCGCAATCCCACTCTCCCCCTTGATGATTTCCTGCTCGGAGTCTATAATGCTGATGAGTGATGTTGAAAGGCGGTGATGAAGATGAATATTCTTCCTGAACTCGCGTTCTTTTTTCGCGCTACTTCCCATTGCTGTGCTCGGTAAGGATTCTGCGTTTACCACCATCTTCTCCTCCGGCGAAGGCGGTTACAAGTCCATTCGCATCCCTTCCATGGTTGTCACCGCCAAGGGAACAATCCTCGCATTCGCGGAGGGACGCTCGATGGATGCGGACAAGGCGGAGAACAAAATTATTCTTAAAAGGAGCGAGGATGACGGACGGACTTGGGGGCCCTTCACCGTGATCGCCTCCGATGGCGCACGATCCTTGAACAACCCATGCTCCGTTGTGGATCGCGACACGGGCGTCATATTCCTTCTGTTCCAATCCTATCCGCCCGGGCTAAACGAGATGAGCAAAAAGCTTACGCCCGGTGTGACAGGGGAGAACATCGTGCGCAATTACATCATCAGCAGCAAGGATGACGGCGTCACGTGGACGAAGCCAGTCTATATCACTCGCGAAACCAAACGCCCCGCCATCGTCCCCACTGATGCGGTCGGACCTGGGATAGGAGTGCAGATATCGAAAGGGCGATAGGCCGGAAGATTGGTCTTCCCATTCAATGAAGGCCCGTTCGATGAATGGCGTATTTACGCGGTATATAGTGACGATCACGGGAATACTTGGAAAATGGGCGGTAACGCTCCGGGAGGTTTCGTTACGGACAGATCAGGTAATAAAATCAGTAATGTAAATGAAGCCCAATTGGTTGAACTACGGGATGGCTCCCTTCGGTTTATCGTAAGGAGATGGGCGGGCGATCCTGTTCGGCAAATCTGTGTAAGCCATGACGGAGGAATGACTTGGTCGAAGGTGGAGGATTTGAAAGATATTCCCGACCCGTGCTGCATGGGCTCCGTGTTAAGATATGTCTCCCCCGGCAGCCCGCATACGGAGTGTTTGCTCTACGCCGGACCTCGTAGTTACACCAAGCGAGTGAATGGCGCCATATACAGAAGCGATGACGACGGGGCTAGCTGGAAAATCCATCGTCAGTTATATGCGGGGGAATATGAATACTCGGTTTTGACGGAACTGCGGGATGGGGAGATAGGCTGTCTTTTTGAATCGGACGGCTACAGTCGCATCGTATTCGCACGCTTCCCTCCGGATTGGATAGACAAACAGACTACTCATCGCGGTGTGCAAAAGCTTCATCCGTCCCCTCTTCCATTCCTTGAAATATTTAAGATATAGTATCGGATATCTTACAGTTAAAGGTACGGGAGAAAATTCAAATAAAAGGAAAGAACCATGGGTGAAAATTTAGAGGCATTAAAAAAACGACTAGCCGATATCGGTCAATTGCACCGCGCCGCCGCAGTATTGGGATGGGACATGCGCACCTACATGCCTCCGGGAGGGGCTTCCGCAAGGTCGGAACAGTTGGCTTATCTAAGCAAGTTGACACACGAGATGTTCATCAGCGAGGAGACGGGAAAATTGTTGGAGAAGTCGGAGAACGAATGCGCGGGAATCGATCAGGATTCGAACGAGGCGAAAATCCTGCGCAACGTCCGCCGCAGTTACGATCACGCCGTGAAGATACCCACCCCTCTTGCCGAGGAGTTTTCCCGCCACACGACGCTATCCGAAGACGTTTGGACTCGTGCGCGTGCGGAAAACAGATATTCCGATTTCGCCCCGTATCTCGAAAAAACCCTGGATTTATTGCATCAAATGATCCAACATCTGGGATACGAGGAGGAGCCCTACGACACTCTGTTGGACATGTATGAACGCGGGGCGAAAACGAAGGATATCGAAGCGGTGTTCCAGCAACTGGAAAAGCCGCTGGTGGATATGGTTCGCGCCATCGCCGGTGCAACGCCCAAAGGGGATAACTCGCCGTTAATAGGGAATTATTCATCCGAAAAACAGAACCAGCTCACCTTGAAAGTGGTCGCCAGTCTGGGATACGATTTAAACAGAGGGCGGCAGGACCCCACCGTACATCCATTCTGTTGCAGTTTCTCACGCGACGATGTGCGTATCACCACTCGTTTCTCCCCGGAACGTCTGGAACCCGCCCTGTTCGGCTCGATGCATGAATCGGGGCACGCCATGTACGACCAGAACATCCCTGCTGAATACGACAACACCCCCATTGGCGGTGCGGCGTCGCTGGGAGTGCATGAGAGCCAATCCCGTTTCTGGGAGAATATCGTGGGAAGAAGTCTGCCGTTCTGCGAGTTCATTCTCCCGCTTCTCCGGGAGACCTTCCCCGATCCGTTCGAATCCTGCGACGCGGCTCGCTTTCATCGATCGATTAACCGAGTGCATCCTTCGTGTATTCGGGTCGAAGCGGACGAAGTCACCTACAATCTGCATATCCTGTTAAGGTTTCAGATGGAGAGGGACATGTTATCGGGCAAGATAACCATAAAGGATCTTCCCGATGCGTGGAACGCCAAGATGGAATCGTTGTTAGGAATCACTCCGCCGAATGACACGCAGGGTGTGTTGCAGGATATCCATTGGGCGGGAGGAATGATCGGGTATTTCCCAACATACACGCTTGGGAATCTGCTTTCGGCGCAACTATGGCGCACCATGAGGAATGATATCGCAAATCCGGAGGAGCATATTCGAAAAGGGGATTTCGCTCCTCTATTGGGTTGGCTGCGGGAGAACGTGCATCGTCACGGGAGCAGATACTTCTCCAGGGAATTGATTCCAATCGTCACGGGAGAGCCTCTAAACCCGAAACACTTTTTGGACTACCTGCAGTCCAAGTACTCTCAGATATACGATATCTGACTTGATTATTTTTGGTTCGCTGACGGTTAGTCCGCTTTATTCCTTTCTAACCGTCAAAGAGCCAATGGTAAAATAGAGCGTGCCAAGAGCCTGATCAAACGTTAGTGGGCGTGCCTGGGGATGCACGATTGATTTTGGGAGACAAGATTTCCATCATTTTATTCAAGCGTTCCGAGAGTGTGTTGATGTTTCAAGCCTCGGCGTGAATCTGTTGACGCTGTAGTTCGATAAAAGTTATAATGTGCAAAAATCATACAGCGAAAGCTGAGGATAGGTATATGGAAGATTTAACCCCCATTCAGGTGGTTGAGGAGCTGGATAAATATATTGTCGGACAACAGGCGGCAAAGAGGGCGGTCGCCGTGGCTTTGCGAAATCGTTATCGCCGACGTCTGTTGGATGAGGATCTACGCGACGAGGTCATTCCCAAAAACATCCTAATGATCGGTCCCACGGGCGTGGGGAAGACGGAGATCGCCAGACGGCTTGCGAACCTTTCGAACGCTCCGTTTATTAAGGTGGAGGCGACGAAGTTCACCGAGGTGGGGTATGTGGGAAGGGATGTGGATTCCATGGTTCGCGATTTGGTGCAGGTGGCGGTGAGAATGGTGGAGGGGGAGAAGCTCGCCGAGGTTCAAGATGCCGCCGTGAAGCGCGCCAATCAACGCATCGTGGATATTCTGCAACCGTTGCATCGCAAATCACGCAAGAACGAAGTCAAGGATAGCGCGGCAATGATACGCGAGACATTCGGTTCGCTTTTCGGAGCCCAGCCCGCGCCGAACGCCACCCCTGAATCCGAATCCTCCATCGACCAGAACGATGAGCAACTGGAAAAGCAGCGAGAGGAACGAGAGAGACGCATTCGGGCTAGACTTTTGGAACAGATTCAGTCGGGGGTAAGGGACGAAGATGAAATAGAGATTGAAGTCGAACAGCGTGAGACGCCATTTCTCCAAGTGTTTTCTCCTCAAGGCATGGAGGAGATGGGGATGATGGATCTCCAAAACGCTTTTGGCAGCTTGATGAACCGCGGCAAGAAGAAAAGAACCGTCACCATTGGCGAGGCGCGTAATATCTTCGCCCAGGAGGAGGCTTCCGCGATGGTGGATCATGATGTTGTGGTGCGGGAGGCGATTCAAAGGGCCGAACAAAACGGGATCATCTTCGTGGATGAACTGGACAAGATCGCCGGTCGAGAGGGTGGTCATGGTCCGGACGTTTCGCGTGAGGGCGTGCAAAGAGACTTGTTGCCGATCATAGAAGGCTCCACCGTCGCCACGAAGTTCGGCTCCATACGCACCAATCATATTCTTTTCATCGCCGCAGGGGCGTTTCACACCTCCCGCCCCTCGGATTTGATTCCGGAATTGCAGGGGCGACTCCCCATTCGCGTGGAATTGGAGAGTTTGACGGAGGCGGACTTCAAACGTATCCTTACGGAACCTAAAAACGCTCTCATCCGCCAATACACCGCCTTGCTTGCGACGGAAGGCGTCACATTGGATTTCACCCCCGATGCCATCGAGGAGATATCTCGCATCGCCGCCATGGTGAACCAGCGCAGCGAGAATATCGGTGCGCGTCGTCTACACACCGTAATGGAGAGGCTATTGGAGGATATATCCTTTACGGCTCCGGATATGGAGGAGAAATACTTCAGGATAGATGCGGCTTTCGTACGTGAAAAGTTGGAGAATATATCCAAGGATGAGGATCTGAGCCGTTACATCCTTTAAAAGAAATTCATATGCCCCAATCCGATCCCTCTAATCTTGGCGAAGATCGAACTCGAGCGGCTGCAAGCAAGGTGCTCAGTGGCACGGACACCAAAGGGGTAATTGCGCGCATTCTTCCCTTCCTTGGCCCGGCTTTCATCGCCGCAGTCGCCTATGTCGACCCCGGCAATTTCGCCACCAACATCCAAGGCGGCGCGCAATACGGCTATATGCTTCTTTGGGTGATCTTCGCCAGCAACCTTATGGCGATGCTCATTCAAATGCTCTCGGCGAAGCTGGGAATTGCCACCGGCAAGAACCTTGCGGAGTTGTGCCGGGATAATTTTCGGCTGCCGTTTGTTTGGATGATGTGGGTGATCGCCGAAGTCGCGGCAATCGCAACGGATCTGGCGGAATTCCTAGGGGCCGCAGTAGGTTTCCAATTGCTCTTTCATGTTCCTCTGCTCATCGGAGGGGTTCTCACGGCAATATCGACGGTAATCATTCTCAGTTTGGAGAAACGAGGATTCCGCCCCATGGAGGCTGTTATTGGCGCCTTGGTGGGAATTATAGCGATCTGTTACCTTCTTGAGACGTTTCTCGCCCGGCCAAACTGGAAACTGATCGCATATTTCAGCGTCGTGCCGAAGTTCCAAGGCACGGACAGTGTGTTGGTGGCGGCGGGCATCCTTGGGGCGACGGTTATGCCTCACGTCATTTTTCTTCACTCCGCGCTCACTCAGGGACGTATCGTCACCAAGGACCCGGTAAAGCTCAAAAAGCTGGTCCGTTTTGAGATGGTGGACATCCTCATCGCCATGGGATTGGCGGGGTTTGTGAACGCGGCAATGCTCATCATGGCTGCCGCCACATTTCACAATCCCACATATAATAACATCGGAACAATAGAGCAAGCGTACAGAACCCTCGCCCCATTGCTCGGCAAATCCGCAAGCGTCATATTTGGCGTTTCGCTCCTGGCTTCGGGACTCTCCTCTTCCGCAGTCGGAACCATGGCGGGGCAACTGGTCATGCAGGGGTTTCTGAAGCATTCAATCCCGATTTGGGTGCGTCGGTTCGTCACTATGATACCTTCGCTGATCGTAATCGCCATGGGTTTGGAGCCAACCAAGGTGTTGGTGATCAGTCAGGTCATACTTAGTTTTGGCATACCTTTCGCATTGATTCCCTTGGTGATCTTCACCAACAAGCGCGAATTGATGGGGGATTTGGCGAATTCCAGGTTCACACGAATCATGGCGTATGTGGTGACATTCCTGATCATCGGATTGAATATGTTCCTGCTTTATCAGACCTTCATTCCCGGATAAATTAAATGAATCAGATCAAACCGTTCAACATAAAAAAAATGTTGGTTCCGCTTGATGGCTCTCGGTTGGCGGAATCCACACTGCCCGCCGCAATGCGAATCGCATCGCTTTTCGCCGCCAAGATCATCCTGCTTCACATTAGAGAGCAAAACGCTCCCTCCACCATCCACGGTGAAAAGCATTTAACCGACCCGGCGGAAGCCAATCGCTACTTTCAATCCATTGCGGAGAAACTCCAGTCCGATGGCATCGATGCGGAGTGGCACGTCCATGATTCCATGGAGGGGGATGTGGCGAGAAGCATCATCGATCACGCCAACGAATTTCATCCTGATCTGGTGGCGCTATGCACCCATGGAAAAGGGGGCATGCGGGACCTGTTATTCGGCAACATCGCACAGCAGGTTTTGAACCTTGGGAAATGGCCCATCCTTCTTATTCATCCGGATCAGAAGGGAATGGCTTCCGATTTTATCCTCCGGAACATTCTCATACCGCTTGATCGGGAGCACGATCAGGAATCAACCCTATCGGTTGCCGCAGCCATGGGTGACAAGTTTTCCGCATCCCTCAGACTTCTTGTGGTCGTGCCCACGTTGGAGACCCTCTCTGGGGAGAAATCCGTGCCGGGCTCCCTATTGCCCGCTACGACCCGCGCCATTCTTGATATCGCGGAACAGGAAGGATCGGAATTCGTGGAAACGATCGCAAGAAACGATTCCTTCGCCGGTTTGGATGTGCATACCGAAATATTGCGCGGCGACCCGGTTCAATCCGTTGTGGAATACGCCAACCAAAGCGATACCGATTTGATTATCCTCGGCAGTCACGCAAGGACGGGGTTGAGCGCTCTTATCTCCGGCAGTTTCACTTCGCGTATCTCCTCCAGGGTCAAATGTCCTCTGTTGCTGGTGCGAATTTAGGAGGCTCCTGACAGTATCTTGAAACGAATTGTTGTTGTAGGCGCCGGCGCAGCCGGAATCATCGCCGCATGGAAAGCCGCTCACTCGGGCGCAAAAGTCACTCTTCTGGAAAAGAAGGAACGCATAGGATTTAAAATTCTTATCTCAGGTGGCGGAAAATGCAATATCACCCATGATGGGGATATTCCAAAGCTCCTTGGATGCTTTCGGCGCAACGAAGCCAATTTCCTGCGCCCCGCATTTCACGCATTCACCAATAAGGACATCTGCGGTTTGATCGAGTCCTTGGGAGTGGAATTGACCGTAAGAGAGGATGGCAGAGTGTTTCCCCTTTCCTCCTCCGCCAAGGGGGTGACGGCGGCTTTGGAATCGCTTCTTGCGGATGTCGGTGTCGAGTTGCGCACTCTTGCCGCAGTCTCCGAAATTCATCGGTTGGAAGGAGAGGGATGGATGGTGTCGGTTTCGCCTCCAAAGAGCGCGGACCCATCCGGAAATCCACCATTACGTATCGTTGCCGATGCAGTGATTCTATGCACCGGAGGACTTTCCTACCCCGGAACCGGCTCCACGGGGGATGGGTGGAAATGGTTGGCGGAGATGGGGCATTCCATAGTGAAACCGCGAGCCGCGCTTGCGCCGATCTTTTTGGATGTCGTTCCACCCAGGGGATGGGCGGGTGTCGCTCTCCGTAATGTGGTTCTCAAGTCTCGACAGAACTCGAAGGAGATCGCGAGATCGCGAGGGGACATGCTGTTCACCCACAGGGGGGTGTCCGGTCCCGCCGTGCTGGATATAAGTCGTGTGGTGGCGGAGATGCGCCAATTCGGGCCCATCGAGCTATTCGCCGATCTCGCTCCCGATAACGGTTACGAAAAACTTAAAGAGCTTACAATGGAATGGATCCGTCAACATCCCAAAAGATCGCTCAATGATTATGTTGCGAATTTCGCTCCCGCGCGGGTTGCGGGGGATATTCTTGAAAAATCCGACATCGCCGGAAAATGCGGTGCGCAGATCACTCGGGAGCAACGCAATCGTTTGATCGAGAGGATTAAGGAGTACCGAATCGGTACGGTTCAGCATGTTCCCCTGGAGAAGGGGGAAGTGACGGCGGGCGGGGTTAACCTTGACGAGGTTAACCCGCGCACCATGGAATCCCGCCTTCTCCCAGGATTGTATATCTGCGGGGAGATATTGGATATCGCAGGTCCCGTGGGAGGTTATAACCTTCAAGCTGCGTTTTCCACCGGATATGTGGCGGGATTAAGCGCCGCCCTTGCCGATTAGCCCGATCAGTCGGATGCGGAGGATGGAGCGGAATCGCCTTTCACTTGCCCCAAAGCCCATTCAATGCCCCCCAGCATATGTTTCTGAATGACTTCGTTGTCCCACACATCCTTGCGATGACCGAAGGCTGTGTAGAACACCCTCCCTTTTCCATACATCTTGCACCACGCCAGCAAATAGTCGCCTGGTTTCCCCGCCTCCTCCGACCCATCCGGAGGGCATTGCGGTAAGGAAAGCAGGACATGCAATTTCCTTCGGTCGGTTTTGGTGAAGAGGTATATCTCGTCGGTGATCTTGAAATCCGCAGGGATCGACTTCACCGCAGGATGTTGCGGGTCGTCGTGGACGGGTAGCACCTCGCACTGGTTGTGGTGCGTACGGAACTCTCCGCCGATCATGTCGATGTAGGCGGCGTGTGCGGGGTCGCGGTAGGTGTCCGTGGCGGAATGCATGCCGATAAAAGCGTGACCCTCCTTGATCCAGTTAAGAAAGGCGTTGAAGTCGGGAATGCCAAGGTCACCGGTCGTATTCAGAAAAACGACACCATCGTATTTTTTAAGGTATTCCGGGGTGAGCATCTCCTTGACATCCTCCGCCGTTCGGCAGTAATCCACACTGAACGCGCCACTCTTTTCCCCGATCTCCTTAAGCACGGGCTCGCCCGCTTCGATGCCCTCCGTATGGCGAAATCCCTGAGTGTAGTCCACAACCAGCAATCTTTTCCTCTTCATGGAGGCGTCCGTCTCCAAAGCGGATGAAACCAAAAACATGGCAATCGCGAACAGGGTGAAAATCGTTCCAAAGTGCAGCATGTGCGTTTCTCCTTTGCGTATATTTACCCACTTTTTCGTAGGATATCCCATGATGTTACCTTATCGCGCTTCAAGTTCCAAGATGGGATGAGGGTATTTTACAAGGAGATTGCAGGAATGCACACACGCGTCTATGTGATTGAAACAGACGAACAAGTGCAGGGGCGATCCTTGTGGTCGCCCGCAACATATCGGTATTCCCAAAAGTTGCGATTTTCTAGTTCGTTTCGTAGCCGGAAATTGTACACGACCGAGAACAACGAGCGACCTCGAATGGTCGCCCGTTGTTCGATGGAGAGGAGAGCCTTCAGCCTTCGAGAGCCTGTTCTTATCTCCAGAAGTAATGCCATGCATAGTTCAGGTCTATCGTCTGCCCCGGGTCGAGGTGAAGAGACCATTTGATGCGTCCAACTCCGTTGAAGTGATACCACCAATCCGGCCAGTTGTACCATCCCCACCAGGAGGGAGCGTAATTCCCACCCGAGATGAAGTTCCGATCCTCGAAGGTGTTCACCATCTCCACCACACCGTTATGATCCGCAGAGTCCGCCGTTCCGAGCACATATCGTTTTACTTCGATCTCCACGGGTATCGTTTGATGGTTGGTGATGTGAATCACCCCGGTGAGGTTTATCCGTCCGTACTGGTTCCCCTGCCATGTCACGGCATTCGGAATACGCTCCTTCTCCTTCTCCTCCTTCTTTACCGTGATGTCCATTGCCGGGTTCAAGGCGATCTCGACGCTTCCGCCAATCGGGGTGTAGGTCATCAGGGATTGCGCCAGAATTTTATCTCCGAGCATCAGTAACGCAGGGGCGGTTGTGAGCGGCTCATTGGCGGTGTTGATCAGGCGGATTTCATGGATGAATTTCGGTGCGTTCGCTAAATCCGCAATCTGTTGATTCTGCTCCCGATTGAAGGCGGGAATCACTTCAGCGGGCGGCGTAACCGGGATATCCATCGTGTAAATATCCTTGTATTTGATCGTGAATGTGGAGATGGGAACCACCATGCGTTCGCCTTTTTTCAACGTGATGTGCTTCACTTGGAAAACGTACAGGTCTTCGTTCTTTTCACCTCCGGTTACTTCCGGACCGGGATTGATGGGGGGAGCCTCATTTATCGCTGCACCCCCTCCAAATCCTGCAATCTGGGTCGCGTAGGCGTTGGATAAATTGCGCTGATAGGCTGATTTCGCATACAACTGCTCCGAGACCTGAGCCAGCGTCTGCTGGAGCGCCATGGGGTCTATCTGATCCGCAAACTCAAACTTTGGGGCGCCGATGACAAGATTGCAATCCACGTCCTTCAGATCCACCATGTCGTTCACGATGGTCGCCTCCAGGCATACCGTGGCGCCGCCTTTACCGTCCAATGTGATCTTGTAGGCTGGGATCCATTGGATCCCTTTTTGGAGATAGAGCAATCCCACCCGCGCGGTCTTGGCTGGAGCTCCCCCCAGCCAATCCAGCTTCATGGTGAGCATGTTGCGAAATTCCTCTTCGGAGTATTTTGGCTGATAACCGTTTTTAAACGTCACATCCACGATCTTATCCATCGGAATCGCCGCCACGCCCAGTTGCGTTTTCATGAGGAGGATATTCCCCTCGATCGGCAGCGATTCTCCGCTGTTTGGAGGGCTAGTCTGTTCAATCTCCTTCGAGGAGCGTGTAGGGATGCCCATGATCTTGCCCGTATAGATGGTGGGAGTTTTATTGGCGTCAAGGATCACGGTAACGTCCGCATCCTGGCCGGTGTTCGCCTTGAGCATATCCTTAATGACGAGCGAGGTGTGTTCGGTTATAACCCGCCGCCGTCCCGCCGTGACCGCCATCAGTTTTGCGCGAGGGTCCGCGCTATAGGGCCAGAATGTCCCCAACACTGGCGTGGGAAGATAATCCATTTCGACATTCCCTTCGCTGTCCGTGGGCATCTCGCCTTGTTGAAGAACGAAGGTGTTCCCATCTTTGAAAACGGTGATCTCCTTGATGGGCAATCTTGCGAGAGCCGTCAAGGGCGTGGCATTCTCCGCTTCTCCTCTAAGGGGAAACGAGCATAAGAGAAGAGCAAGGAGGGACAAAATCCAATATCTCATTTTATTCTCCTGAATGGTTTTGCTATTTCGACGCTTGGTGGGTCGAATAGGTTACCGAAATAGCGTGAATGGAGGGGTGGAGAGGGACGACAAGGAAATCGAGAGAGAAGTTATTTGTACTCCGCCGCCAAGTTTTGCAACTGAGAGCATCCGTCGGAGATATCCACAAAGCGGTCCGTCCACATCTGAGTCCCTTGGGAACAGGTGGATTGCGGTTTGAGATGTTTGGCGTGTCCATCCACAAACAGCCAGTTGCAGGCGCTGTTATGGGATTGAAACGGACCTTGGCTACCGCCGGCGGGTCCGGGTTGCATGAGATACCAGTCGCCCAAATCGGGGAATTTAAAACGGGATTCAAGTACTAAAATCAGTGTGGATTCCGACTCTATTTCAGATTCGTAGCGGGGACGAGCCCTCTGTTCCCCGTACCAGCAAGGCGGCACAGCCTCATTGAAGAAACTGCCGTTGTAGGCGTAGGAGATAGGAAGCCACTGATTTTTGGGATAGTAGATATTTGTTTCATCCCCTACGCCGTCCCATGCATAGCTATTTGAGGGGCAAGTCCAAACACCGATGTTTTTGAGGTAGGCTCCGATTTCGCGTTTCCAGTTGATGCTACTGCCGTTTAGCATGCAATCAGGTTGTTTGAGTGGCCCGATGCTGGTGCAACCGGAGATGGGGTGGTTCGGATCCGGGAGACGACTCATCGGGAAGGCGGAATCGTAATCCTGAAGATAGAGGAGAACCGCGACGCCGATTTGTTTCAGGTTGGAGATGCATGTGATGGATCGCGCCTGTTCACGGGCTTTCATGAAAACGGGAAAGAGCATCGCCGCAAGCAAAGCGATTATGGCTATCACAACTAATAGCTCAATCAAGGTAAATCCCTGCGAGATAGGCTTCACCCGTGGTGGAAAGCGCATTTCATATCTCCATTGATGCCGCGAAGGAAGGAGTTGCGTCCGGTTGATAATGCAAACTATCGAACCAATTATACCACCGCATTGTGGATTAGTGCGAGGTCAATGCAATATATGTAAAACATGTGGCTATCTAATTCATAGGTGAATGAACATCGTTGATATCCATGGTATGGAAGCCCGAAAGAGGCGTCCCTACACGGTTGCCGCAACGGGTCGGGAACGAAACCGGCATCGTGCAACTCAACATGCCCGGGTGATTGAAACCCGGCTCGGGCGAACGCATGAATGAACGCGCATCTAATGCAATCCGATTTCTTGCAAGAATATTCTGTTCTCCCGATATTTGCGAAGCAATTTCCAACCTGCCGCGTAGTTCGCCCCGCGCTGTAGGATGAGCGCCTTGTTCGCCCAAACAACCCCGTAGTGCGGATCGGTGAGAAAAATTCTGGCGAAATATTGAAAATAGGCATCGGAGAGAGGATAGTGGAATTTCTTCACGATGCCAAAGACCACATATTGAACATCGGTCCTGGCGATGACTGCGCGAAGCTGAGGGGGAGGCAGAGGGGTGAAATCCCTTTGTCTCTCCTGATCCAACGCCTGAGCGCTGTTACCCCAGCAATCCTTTTGGAAGGGGTTTGGAAACATATAAATGCTCTCGCGATGCATCATTCGGCCTCCTATCATCATTTCCGCGCTTACGGACGCATCGTTTGGTATTATTTCGAGGGCGTTTCTCATAATCCTGCTGTCGTCGGGCGTGGAGCATATGTATAATTTGAAAAACAGGTTGAAGAGGTTCATGCCCATGCCAAGGAAGACGCAGTATGCGAGATACATTCCAAGTCCCTTTCGCACCCTTAACGGATGCCTTCGAAAACAGCGCATCAGTATTCCGAAACATACCGGGTATCCGGCAATGGCGGAATAAAAGACAAATGGAATGATTGTGGCGCCGTACTGAAAATAGACCATCTGCATCGAATCTCGATTGGATAGCATATTTGCCAGGAACGCGGGGACGGCTGGTAACAAGAAACGCGGGGCGAACAGGGAGAGGAAGCCTAGGGGAAAGATGATTTCGGTCACATATTCCATATTTCCAGCAGTGAAAAGAGCGGATAGCGTGTGTAACGGATGGGAAATCAGATTCCACGCGATTTGCGGCAAGGTTGCACCAAAGACGGAGTAAAGACTCGCGTAAGCGGAGGGTTGCCCATGGTTGACGTATCGCATGGTTTCCAGGCTGATAATCTGTCCGAGCGCGCCCAGCAGCATGATTACAGTCCCGGTCCCTTTGTTTATCATGAAAAATGCCAACGCCCCGAGGCAGATCACCGTAAGCCCCATGGTCTCCTTGCATAGCAGGGTCGGAATCAGGCAGAGAATGAGAGGAATGGGGCGTTTCGTCTCCAAGAACCAGCAGGCGAAGAGGAGCATGGGGATCGCGAGAGATTCCGGATGAAAATCGAAGCTGTTAATGCCTTGCAGGGAGGGGCAAAGAAAATAGGCGATGGAGAAAAGCGTGGCTATCCGAAAACTGCCGGTTCTCTTGCGCGCCATAAGATAGACAGGATATGCTCCTATCGAGCATGCGAATGTCTGGAGCACGAGAAGTGTTTTGGGGGTGTCCCAAATCCGATACATGGGTGCGATGAGGTAGAGGATGGGACTGAAGTGATCCCCGAAGGCGTTCATGCCTCGGGAGGAAAGAATCGGAGGCTTTCCGCGGCTTATGAGCCATGTCGCCTGGTCGAAGATGCCCAGGTCGAAGATGCCCGTACCGAAATGATTGTAGCGATACAGGGAAAAAGCGCAAAAAAGCGCGAAGTAATAGGCGGTCATCAACCAGAGGGCGACCCGGAACCAGGCATCGTTTTTTGTTTGGGTATGTGCCGGAATGGCGCCTGGAATCACAGGAGGCTTGGGTTGCGGCGAATCGTTAGTGACAGCCATGTCGCCGAATCTCCTTCCTACGCGTGTTCGCGTGATACACAAACAGGATACGGATGTCTCCTGAAACCTCTATCCACCTTCCCCGCGCACGCTAATCGCGAACGGATAGCGGGAGCCTAATTGAAAATCGCGCCCATCTATTCCGCCAACCCGGACCCGAAGTATTTCACGTGAAATACTATCGTATGAATGCCTCCGCGCGATGCTCCCAGGCGTCCTTGCAGCAGAGGACATTGTCCGGGAGAAGGAGGTACCGATCCAACTCCTCCCTGCTCATCCAATGGAAACGGGTGGTCTCCTCGCTCTCGCGCAACGATCCTCCGATGATCTCGCATAAAAAGAGCGCTATGAAGCTTTGATGAACATTCCCGTCCGGATAGGAGCAGATGCTGAGCGGATTTGTGTAGAGTCCTATCAGCTTTTTCACTTCGGTCTTCAATCCTGTCTCCTCCTCCGTTTCGCGAACGCAACACTCCTGAGCGGATTCCCCGATCTCCATTCTGCCTCCCGGGATGCACCAGTAGGGGCCTTTTGTGCGTTTCAGAATAAGTATTCTGTCGCGGTCGTCGAATAGGATCGCCGCGACGCCCGGTTGAAGTGGGACATTGGGTTTCGGCGCTGCGGGATCGTTGTAATAAAAACGTTCCTCCTTCAAAGCTTCGCCTCCTCGCCGACGATTTTTTGAAAAACCCCCTCCAGTTCCTCCTCGGAAAAGTAATCGATCTCAATCCTCCCCCCATTCCCGCTGGGACGGATTCGCACCCGCGTGCCCAGCGCGACCTGTAGTCGCTCCTCAAGGGATGTCAGATTGGGATTGACGGAGGGATCGACTTTCTTCCTGACGGATGGCTTGGTATTCTCGTTGGATTGAGCGTTTTTCACGAGCCTCTCCGCATCTCGCACCGATAACTTGTCGTGTACGATGCGCTGAAATGCGGATAATTGAGACGCACCCTCCAACGCCAGCAGGCAGCGCGCGTGCCCTTCCGTAATCTCCCCGTTGTAAAGGGAGGCGAGGATCGGATCGGGAAGGGAGAGCAATCGCAAGGTGTTCGCTATGGATGGCTGGGATTTTCCAACTCGCTTGGCGACTTGCGACTGCGTCATGCCGAATTCGTCAATCAATCGTTTATAGGCTTGCGCCGCCTCCAAAACGTTGATGTCCTCTCGCTGAATATTCTCGATGAGCGCGATCTCCAACGCCTGGCCATCCACGCACTCTCGCACAATGGCGGGCACAGTCTTCAGTCCTAACAGGCATGCCGCCCTGTAGCGGCGCTCGCCCGCGATGATTTCGTAGTGATCCATACCGACGCGTCTCAGGAGAATTGGCTGCAGAATGCCATGCTCCCGGATCGAATCGGTGAGTTCCGCAAGCCTCTCTTCGTTGAAATCCTGTCGTGGCTGGTATGGATTCGCCTGAATCCTCTCGACGCTAATCTCCTGTACGCTTGAACCATCCTCGGAAAGGTTGTCCGCGATGAGCGCTCCCAACCCCTTCCCCAGTCCTCTTTTTTCCATTCGCCATCACCTCTTTTGCGATTTCCCGATACGCCTTCGCCCCGGTGGATTTTGGATCGTAAAGCGTAACCGGCTTACCGTGGCTTGGAGCCTCGGAAAGACGGACGTTTCTCGGTATTATTGTGGCGGACACCCTGCCCGCAAAGGTGTCCCTCACCTCCGACACCACATCCCGCGCCAGGCGGATGCGATTGTCGTACATCGTTAGGATCACCAGACCTATCTCAAAGGATGGATTTAACCTTTTTTGCACCAATTGAACGGTTTTCATTAACTGGCTCACTCCCTCCAATGCGTAATACTCGCATTGAATGGGTATGATCCCGTAATCCGACGCGACCAAAGCGTTGACCGTAAGCGCGCCAAGGGACGGCGGTGAATCAATTAGGATGAAGTCGAACTCCTCCTTGGCTTCCCTCAAGGAGTTGGCAAGCGTGAACTCCCACCCTTCGTTGGAGGTGAGTTCCACTTCCGCTCCCGCCAAGTCCATGTTTGCGGGAACAAGGCTTAATCTCTCCACGCAGGTTTGTACATACGCCTCGGTAATGGTCCGATGGTTGATGAGCACGTCGTAGGTGGAGTACGGTGCTACGCCCCCATCCGCGCCGATTGAGCGCTTATCCACTCCCAATCCCCCCGTGGCATTCCCCTGTGGATCGGAGTCAATCAGGAGTACCCGCTTGCCGGCATCCGCAAGACACGCCGAAAGATTGACCGCAGTGGTCGTCTTGCCGACACCTCCCTTTTGATTGACTACGGAATAGATCAAACCCATTTGGATATCCTCATGGTAACCGGTCGGTCATTGCGATAATCGGTCGCTTCCAGGGAATCCGAGTTGAATATGGATTCTCCAAACGAATGAAGGATCATCTTTGCAATCGCCTCCATTAGTTTACCGTAAAGCGGGAATGGTCGCGAGAGCGCTCCCAAGGGATTGAAGCCAAGTTAATCGCTTTCCCCCGCAAACTGCGTGTCAGGATTTCGCGTAAAGAGCGGTGAGTTGCGCGAGTGTGATAAGGTCCAACGCGTTGTGATAGATGATGCGTGTCAATTCGGAAGGGTTTCCCGTACGCACAAAACGGTGATAAGCCGCCGGAATCAGCGAGCCCGGGATATCCCCTTCTCTGTGGCGGTTTAAGAGATGCGATTCCAAAGTCGTCAACCGGCAGTTCGGAAGATATTTCGCCCAGCGCCGCTTCGCGATGTCCAGCATATCCAAGTGAGCCGGCATCTCAGCGAAGGGAATACCGCCTGCGTCGGATCTTCTTAAGAGATAGGGCACGTCAAATCTCCTCCCGTTGAATGTGACCAGCAGCTTTTTCGTATCCATCATCATCAAAGTCATGGCGAGGATCGCGGATTCCTCGTCAAAGTCACGGGCGAGAAACTGACGAATGAAAAATTCCCCCCCTTCTTCAATGAGGATCCCGCTGAGGAATATGGGCTCGTATGCCAAGCCGCAAGTCTCCAAGTCGAAAAACAGGATGTCACTGGAAAGGATATTTTCGCGCATTTTCAACTTGTCTGCAATTCCATCGAAGGAAAAGCTCTCCAAGCGGGTTGCGATCTCCCTTGCAACGCTCTCCGCATCCGGAACGTAGCGTTTTAAATCCGTTGTAATGACATAAGCCTTGCCCCATGGGGAGTAAGAGACCTCCTCTCCCGGCAAGGCGCGCTCCAATTCTGTCATCTTCCCCTCCATGCCTGCAATGAACCGTCATAAGATATCAAAACTTTACCACCAAAATGCAAGAGAAAAGCGAATGTTTCATGATAAAATACAAATGAATGCAAGTTTTCGCCGCAAAACGATCGTCTACGAGGAAAATCATGAGCAAAAAGCCGAATGTCGTCTTCATTATGACGGATCAGCAGAACACCAATACCTTGGGATGTTACGGCAACTCCATCATACGCACCCCGCACATCGACCGTCTGGCTTCGGAGGGAGCGCTTTTCGAGCGACATTACGTGAGCGCTCCGTTGTGCGTGCCCAGTCGAGGTAGCATCTGGTCCTCCCGATATCCCCACTGCAACGGAGTGATGGTGAATGACGACGATCGCTTAGTCGCCTTGCCGGATGACGTGCTCACCTTCGGCGACGTGGCGAAGGACGCAGGGTATCGCTGCGGCTATTTCGGCAAGTGGCACGTGGGGAGGGAGCATGTGGCGCAGCATGGCTTCACCGATGGCTGGTGGACTCACTTGCGGGGTAGCTACGAGCAATCCTTGGAGGAATCCGGTTACGTCTTCCCGAAGGGCTCGGACAGAGGTTCACAGCGCGGGATGGTTCCCTTCGAACTGGCGCATGACACCGTGGTCGCCACGAAAACCATAGAGTTCATCGAAGAGCGTCGCGAAGAGCCGTTTGCGGTGGTCTGCTCCATGCGCGCGCCGCACGATCCGTATACGGGCCCGTTCAATGATCTTTACGACCCTGCGGATGTTTCCCTTCCCCCTACGTTTCGAGAGGATTTTCACGATAAGCCCCATGCGCAGCTCCGAGGGGCGCCGAGGGATTGGTTTCGTCAATGGATTGGAAGCGATCCCGCAACCTATGACGAGGATGAGTTGCGACGCATCATCGCCCGCTATTGGGGGCTGGTGCATCTCGTGGATACGAATGTGGGGAGGATTCTGCAATGTCTCGACGACTTATCCCTCGCGGAGGATACGATCGTGGTATTCATGGCGGATCATGGCGACATGATGGGCGAGCACGGACTGTTCGCCAAAGGGTTGTTCATGTATGAGGGATCGAACCGTATCCCTTGCGTCATTCGGTGGACGGGGCGCATTCCAGCGGGGCGTCGCGTATTCTGGTTAAGCAGCGCGGTGGATATCGTCCCCACTTTGCTGGATTTGATGGGCGTGCCACAGCCCGCGTGCATGCAGGGAAGGTCGATGCGAGCCTTGTGGGATCATGCCGACAACCACCGCGACGCCGTCTTCGCGGAAGTATGGGAGGCGTACGGATGCTCCTGTCCAATTCTCAGCGTGCGCACCGAACGATGGAAGTACAACTGGTATCTGGCGGACCAGGATGAACTGTACGATATGAGCGAGGATCCGCTGGAAATGGAAAACCTTGCCCCGTTGAAGGAGCACCGCGAGACGCTTTTCGGGTTGCGATCCAGGATTGAGAGATGGTTGAAGGAGACGGGGGATGTTCCGCTCAGTCAACTGTGCCGAATCCCGCCAGGAGGTCGGGCGCAATAATCCCGGATCGCCTACCGGTTCGCATCGCTTCGCCAGATGGACTTCAACGGGTATATTGTTAACGACACCAACTTCACCTTGCCGCCCATCGAGTAAAGCTCCAAGCCATCCGCTTCGGGCGGTGGCAAGAGATCGCAGGTGATGACCCTTTCGCCGTCGTTGCAGAATAGCTCTATCGAGGACCAATCCACGAAGATATGCATCTTGATGACTCCGCTTTTCGGTTGCAGGGGAGCCTTGTAAATGTTTGCGAAGTTGTTGATTTTCGTCCGCCCGGATTTCCTGCGATCCACGAACACTTGTCCCTCCTTCGCGTCGTATCCCGCAGTGGTCTGATCGCCCTCGGAGTCCGTTCGAACGCGTATGCCAAACTCCTTCGCGTCCACGTTTTGGAACTCCGCCACGATCTCAAGGCATTTTCCTTGGAGATCTATGGAAGGGGGATCGTTCGGCCCGAACGTCCTGTTCGACATTTCAAAGGGCTTCTCGCGCAACTCCCGAAGCGCTTGGATGGGGGTTTGGAATAGACGAACCCCTTGCGATGTGGTTTTTAGCGATAAGACCACGGGGATCGTCATCATGCCGCCGTTGCTAAGTGGCGCTGGAAGGTCGCCGGTGTAGCCCCATTTGTACATCCAGCCTATCATGATCCTCTCGCCCTTCGGCGCATTGCTCCACGTTTGCGAGGCGTAAAAATCGTTGCCGTAATTGATCCTGATGCGGTCGCTCTCAGGCGTGAACACCTTCCCATTGAAATCTCCGAGGATATACCAATCCCCCGCGCCGTTCAACACCCATTTTCTCTTGGATTTGTCGCCATCCACGGGAAGCTCGAAAAAGTCGGGGCATTCCGTGTTGATCCCCTCGTTGATGCTCTCAAACTTCCAATCGCGCAGATTCGGCGAAGAGTAGAACCGCACGGTTCCGCCGCCGGTGATCATCACCCACTTTTTGTCCGGCGCGTACCAAAACACCTTGGGGTCACGAAAGTCGGCATCATCCGGTTGACCGGGTTGGTGGCGAAGCTGGGGGATGATCGGGTTGTGCGCGTACTTTGTGAAATGGATTCCATCCGGGCTGTACGCCATTCCCTGCGATTGCCGACCGCCCTCGCCCGGGTTCATGTAGGTGAAGATGCATACCATGCCCGGCTTGCCGTGAAACAATCCACTGGTGTCGTTGGAATCCACCACTGCGCTTCCGGACCATATCGCCCCCATTTCATCGGGAAGAATCGCCGGCGGCAGATGGGTCCAGTGCACCAGATCGCGGCTCACGGCGTGCCCCCAACTTTGCTGATTAATGAGGTATAGCGTTTGATAAAACATGTGCCACACCCCATTGAAATAACACAAACCGTTGGGGTCGTTCATCCAACCGGAAATCGGCGTGAAATGGAATTGAGGACGGTACGTCTCCGTGTAACGCTCTTTGTTCCTCTCATTTTCGCGGATCATTTCCTCGTAGGATGCTATCACCGGGTCTTTTGAAATCATATGAATCCCCCATTTCCCGCTTAGTTGATGGCTGATCCATCGCACTTGATCGTCACTCAGTGCGTGATCGTAAATTTGAATTTCCGCAATGGCGCCCTTCAGACGTTCGAATCCGTATATTTTCCCACCCACGCGCTCCTGCACGGCGCCGATGTTTCGCGTGCGGACATTGATGGCGCCCTTCCTGGTCGCCCCGTTTTGGGTGACGCTCACGATCCCATTGTCGAACATGCGCAGAACCGTCACGACGAACTTTTCCGGGGTGTAGGGCATCAACCCGTGCTGATCGTTGAACTCGCCGTTGTAGCCATAAGCGCTATCGGTGGTGAGCAGACAAGCGCGCCGTCCCACCCCTTCCGCCGCCTGCTCCACGATCGACTGACTTCCACCTGTGGCGTCTCGTTTCCACACCGCCACGTAGGTGAACGATTTCACCCCCGCCGGCAATACTGCGGGACCGTCAAGATACTGGTTTCCGGAGAAGACGACGGCGGGCTTGCCGTTGAGTTCATTCGCGCGGACGAGGGGTTGGAAAGCCGGATCGGGTTGGCTGACGTCGTTGCCCCTTCCCGATAAATCTCTCCAGACTTTGAGCGGTCCGGAAGCCAGATGCGAGGCGTCCAGCTCCAGCTCCAGCCCCGTCGGGCGCTTCGCGGCGCCCGCGAAGGAGGGTGCGATTGCCAACATGATTGCGGCGAATAGGAAGAACGGGATCATAAGTTTCATGATGAACTCTAGGCGAAAAGGATGATTGCGAATTTCATCCGACTTGGCGCATACGCTATCGACGATCGCCGCCCCAAGGCTCGGAAGACGCGATAGGGCTATATGATACCTTTTTCAGGCGAGTCGTACGACGCGCTCGGGGGGATGGACGGTGCGATTCAGTACGATGCGGGCTGGCGGTCAAGGAGAATGGATTGAAATGCGCCAACGAGGAGTTGTCATTCAATATATGATCTTTGATATTCAATATATTACTATTTTCATTAAAATATCTTGGTTTGTATCGATAACATACCCATTGCGATTGCAAACATGCTCATTGTTATCCCGGATACAAGGCGTGCGATCGCATTCTTCATGCTTATTGTCGCGAAAACCGCGTTTGCGACGCGGAAAATCGGGTCATAAGGGAGCGCAAGCGTTTCCCTCGCGTGGTCACAAGCATCTCTATTCAATACAGCCCCCCCATTTTCGCCGCAAATCCCGGCGAACCCAAATCCAATCCCTCGGAATTTGAATTGCGCGCAAGAGCCCTTTGTGCGGGTATAATGCAGGAAATTTACGGGAATCACACGTTTACAATCAGAGTTTCACCTCAATGAGGGAGGAGATACCATAAATGCGCCTTGGCACACGCTTGCTTGCCATCATCCTTTATCTCTCCGGTGTTGCACTCGCCACTTCCGTCGTCGCTTCGCCCGTGAGGCAACGTTTTCGAATGGACGCGGACTGGCGATTCAGTCTCGATACTGGGGATAACTCCGTTTTGCACGGTGTTTCAATCGATAACTGGGTGTGGATCGCCGATGCGGCGGCTCCCGGCGATGCGGACAAGATGGCGGCTCCCGATTTGGACACCTCCGGCGGCGGTTGGGCGAAGGTGAGTGTCGGCACGGATGTGTTTCACGGAAGAATTGGCTTCGCATGGTATCGCACCGTGTTGCCCGCGCTCAAAATTCCCAACTCCCGGGATTGCGCGGCGCTCCGCTTTGCAAGCGTGGATGATAACGCGACTGTCTATCTGAACGGGAAGAGACTGCTGCATCATGAAGGGTGGAGCGACCCATTCGAAGTTTACCTCGACAAGGCGTGGAACCCAGAGGGCCCCAATACTCTGGCGGTGCTTGTGGAGAACACGGACGGCGCGGGCGGCATCATGGGCCCCGTCACTCTCTCGATTGCAAGAAAGCCAGACGGCGCGAGCGTTCCCCCGCAGGCGAAGATGGATTTCAAGGATCACGCTTGGAAGGTGGTTCATCTTCCGAACGATTACGTCGTGGAGAGCCCCTTCTCGCGCACGGCGGATACGAGTCATGGCTTCCATATCGTGCAACCCGCGTGGTATCGCAAGACGTTCACATTACCCGCTTCGTTTCGGGGAAAGACCTTAGCCCTGCAGTTCGATGGCATCTATCGCGACGCCAAAATCTGGCTCAACGGGAGGTTCCTCGGCGAGCACAAGAGCGGCTACATCGGCGTGCGTTACGACATCACCCGCATCGCCCGGATCGGGGGGAGGAACGTCCTCGCGGTGCATGTGGATCCAAGGCAGTTCGAGGGATGGTGGTACGAAGGGGGCGGAATCTATCGGCATGTGTGGCTGGATGTGGAAAATCCGCTGCATGTGGCGCACTGGGGGACCTTCGTGATCTCCAAGGTGAGCGGCGACGTGTCGCGCCCCGGCTCAGCGAATTTAACCATTCGGACGACCCTCGTGAACAAATCCTCCCGAACGCAGTCCTGCGTGCTCGCCTCGCTCGTCAAGGACCCCTGCGGGGTGACGGTCGCCAAGGCGGTCAGCGGAATAAGGATCAAGCCCGGGCAAAGCATCGAGACGACGCAGCGAACGGTGGTGAACCGCCCGATGCTTTGGTCGCTTTCGAAGAGGAACCTTTATCATTTGGTCTCTTTGGTGAGTTGTGACGGGGTGTTGAAGGATGACTATCGCACCACCTTCGGGATACGCACCATCAAATTCGATCCGAACCTGGGCTTCTTCCTGAACGGGAAGCATGTGAAGATCAAGGGCACATGCAACCACCAGGATTTCGCCGGGGTTGGCATCGCTCTCACGGATCACATTCTCGATTGGAGGATCGCCAAGTTGAAGTCGATGGGTTCGAATGGCTATCGCTGTTCGCATAACCCCGTCGCCACCGAGTTGTTGAATGCCTGCGACAAGCAGGGCATGTTGGTGATGGACGAGAACCGCCATTTGGGCGACACCTACAGCCCCAAATCCTCTCCGAACACCCCTTACTCCGATCTTCAGGACCTGAAGGATATGATTCTGCGCGATCGCAACCATCCTTCGATCATCATGTGGTCGATTTGCAACGAGGAGCCGCTTCAGGGCACGGAGATCGGGGCGCGCATTGCGGAGGCAATGAAGAAGGTCATCGACAAACTGGATGGCACTCGTCCTGTGACGGCCGCGATGAATGGCGGGCACGGGCAGGGGATGACCCAAGTTCTGGATTTGCAGGGGTACAATTACGATCCGTCGGGATACGCCTGGTTCCATAGGAACTTCCCGAACATTCCCCTCTTTGGAAGCGAAACGGGAAGCACGGTGAGTGACCGTGGCGTGTACGCCAACGATCCGGCCAAGGGGTACGTGAGCGCATACGACGTGAACACGCCGCCATGGGCGCAGACGGCGGAGAACGCCTGGCGCCCCGTCGCCAAGGCGCCCTATGTGGCGGGAAGCTTCTGCTGGACGGGGTTCGATTATCGCGGCGAGCCGACACCCTACGGGTGGCCCTGCATCAATTCGCACTTCGGCATCATGGACATGTGCGGCTTTCCCAAGGACAACTTCTACTACTACTTGGCGTGGTGGGGAAAGAAGCCCTTGGTGCACATATTGCCCCATTGGAACTGGCAAGGCGAGGAGGGACGGGATATCGACGTATGGTGTTACAGTAACTGCGACCGAGTGGAGCTGTTCCTGAACGGCAAGTCCCTTGGCGCTCAAGCAATGCCCAAGTACGGTCATGTTCATTGGGAGGTGCCATACGAGCCGGGCAAGCTAGTGGCGAAGGGTTACGACAATGGAAGGCTGGCGGCGACGGATGTGGTGGAGACTACGGGCCCTGCGGCGGCGATCAAACTGAGCCCGGATAGAACCAAATTCGAAGCGGATGGGGAAAATGACGCCTTGGTGACGGTTTCCATAACCGATTCCAAAGGACGCGTTGTTCCAACGGCGAACAATATGGTAACATTTCAGGTGTACGGTCCGGCGAGAATTGAAGGGGTTGGAAACGGAGACCCAAGTTGTCACGAACCGGACAAGGCGTCCCGACGCAGCGCGTTCAATGGACTGTGCATGGTGATTGTGCAGTCCAAAAGCAAGCCCGGGGTGATCCGTTTGACGGCGCACTCGCCAGGACTACAGCCCGCCACCATCCTTCTGCGCACCGTCCCTTCCCCGGTGAAGGATTTATGAAGCAGGATGGCGCATCCTTTTTGCATCTCTCTTCCCCTTGGTTTGAAGGTTGAGCGGAGAGAGGACAAACCTATTTTAACTTGTCGCAATTGATGAATGGGCGTTCGGAGGCGACTGCGAAATTCGGAATGCGGGGCTTTTCGCACATCATGCGCTAGATGAAAGACTGCAAAGCGAATTTTGCGATTGCCGGGTTCCGACAATAGGAGCTTGAATACAACAGGAGGAGCATGTATGCCGCACACTTCACTCGTGCATCTTTCGCATGTGGACTATGTTGTCTTAATTGTTTATTTCGCGTTTGTGCTGGGAATTGGGTGGGCGTTGAGGCGCTTCATGAAGACCAGCACGGATTTCTTCCTCTCGGGAAGAGCGATTCCGGCGTGGATCACCGGTCTTGCGTTCATCTCGGCAAACCTTGGCGCGCAGGAGGTGATCGGCATGGGGGCTTCCGGCGCCAAGTACGGAATCATGACAAGCCATTTCTACTGGGTGGGCGCGATCCCCGCCATGGTGTTCATCGGCATCTTCATGATGCCGTTCTACTATGGCTCGAAGGCGCGATCCGTACCGGAATACCTCAAATTGCGTTTTGACGAGAAGACAAGGGCATTCAACGCCATTTCCTTCGCCATCATGACGCTCTTCTCCTCCGGGATATCGATGTACGCTCTGGCGATGTTGTTGCAGCTCCTACTCCATTGGGACTTCAACCTGAGCATCTTCATCTCCGCCATCATCGTACTGATATACATCTTCCTTGGGGGGTTGACTTCCGCCATCTACAACGAGGTCATCCAGTTCTTCCTGATCGTTCTCGGCTTTTTGCCGTTGGTGATCATCGGGTTGCACAAGATCGGGGGCTGGACGGGATTGCAAGCTCAGTTGCGCGTGGTGGCGATAAACAATCATTTCGCGCCTGGCGCCTTCAGCAACTCCTGGAAGTATATGGGGTCGGCTTCGCAGAACCCGATGGGGGTGGACTGGTTCGGGATGGTGATGGGGTTGGGTTTCGTACTCTCCTTCGGGTATTGGTGTACGGACTTCCTCGTGGTGCAGAGGGCGATGGCTGCGAATTCGATGTCCGCCGCGCGCCGCACCCCGTTAATCGCCGCTTTTCCGAAGATGTTTTTCCCCTTCCTTGTGATCCTGCCAGGCATGATCGCCATCGCCCTCACCTCCAAGGCTGGAAGCGGTTTCTCCCTTCCGCCGCAGGGAAACAGCTACAACTACAACATGGTGGTGCCGCTGATGCTGGTGAAGTTCTTCCCGGCGGGAATGCTGGGTTTGGGACTTACGGCGTTGATGGCGTCCTTCATGTCCGGCATGGCGGGCAACGTAACCGCGTTTAACACCGTGTGGACCTACGATATCTATCAGAGCTATATTGTTCGGGGTAAAAACGACACCCACTATCTTTGGGTGGGGCGTATCACGACGGTCGTGGGGATCGCCCTCAGTATCGGCGCCGCGTATTTCACCCGATCCTTCAACAACATCATGGACATGCTCCAACTGGTGTTCGCTTTCGTCAACGCGCCGCTCTTCGCCACCTTCCTCCTAGGAATGTTCTGGAAGAGAACCACGGGGCACGGTGCGTTTATCGGCTTGATCTCCGGAACGCTCGCCGCAGCGGTCCATCACGGATTGACCCAGCCCATTGGGGAGACCGGCGCGATCAAGGGTGGTTGGCTTGGGGTGGTTTTGCATCATTATCCAAGCGATATGGCGCAGAACTTCTATACCGCCATCGTCGCCTGGACCGTCTGTTTCGTGGTGACGATCGTCATCTCGCTGCTCACAACGCAACGCAAGACGAACGAGGAGCTAACCGGGTTGGTTTACTCGCTGACGCCGAAGGTGAAGGACGAACCCGGCTTGCCATGGTATGAGAAACCGGTGGTTCTCGGCGTGATAGTGTTGGTGGTGGCGGTCATTTTGAACATCATCTTCTGGTAAGAAAGGAGGAGGAATATGCAACTCGACATACGATTGCCGATGGGCTTGCTTTTTGTGTTGGAGGGGTTGATTATTCTCCTCTTCGGAATAACTCATAGCAACCCCGCCATGTATGTGAAATCGGATAATATCAACATCAATTTATGGTGGGGATTGGTGATAACCATCTTCGGATTATTTCTTCTGCTAATGGCGTGGAATAAGATGAGATATGAGAAAATGAAGTAGAAGATCGAATAACAACACCTTTTATTCCCATTGAAACGGAACTCCCTTTATTCACCGGACAAGTGAGAGAGGGGGGACCGTTTTTTTCGCGCATGCTTTTCGGTTTACCGCATTTTGCAACCACCTCTGATTGACAGAACCCCTTCTCCGGAATATAATGTCATGGGATTCACCGACGAACCCTTCATCCCAAACAAAAAGCCTTTCGGGGTCAGAGAGGAAGGCTTTTTTGCATGTTCGCACCCATTCCAGTGGATAGGCCTCGATTATGTCATTACGCTCTCTGCGAAGATCGCTACTCAATAGTCGTATCTGGCTGCTTCTCGCCATCATCGGTCCTGGGATCATCACCGCCAATGCTGACAACGACGCCACCGGCATCCTGGGATACTCTCTCGCAGGGGTGCAGTATGGCTACGCCATGCTCTGGGTTCTGGTGCTCTCCACTTTCGCCCTAGGCATCGCACAGGAGATTTGCGCGCGCATGGGGGCGGTCACGGGAAAGGGGCTTGCCGACCTGATTCGTGAGGAGTACGGAGTTAAAATCACCCTCCTCGCAATGGCGACCCTCCTCGTGGCGAATTTCGCCACCACCATCGCCGAGTTCGCTGGGATCACCGCTGCGATTCAGGTCTTCACACCGCCCACCCTTTTCGTCTACGTTCGTTTCCTAGCCATGCCCCTTGTAGGATTAGGGGTCTGGTTCATGGTGGTCAAGGGCACCTATCGCGGGGTCGAGAAGATACTTCTCGGCGCTTCGCTGATCTATCTCAGCTACATCGTCAGCGCGTATCTTGCGCATCCCCCTTGGTTGACAGTGCTTCGCGAAACGGTTGCGCCTGATATGAGCCATATCGGTCCCCTTACTCCCTATATCTTCATGGTAATCAATGTCATCGGCACCACCATCACCCCGTGGGGGCAGTTCTACGTGCAGTCGGCTGTGCGTGACAAGGGCATCAAGCCGGAGGAGTACGGATATGAACGGGCGGATGTGCTCTTCGGATCGTTTTTCACCAACTTTATCGCCTTCTTCATCATCGTCTGTTGCGCCAAGGCGATCTATTTCCATCCGGAGTTGCATATCACCAACCTCAACGACGCCGGTCAGGCGGCTTTGGCGTTGCGCCCCGTGGCTGGAGAACTCGCCTCGGCTCTTTTCGCCATCGGTCTCTTCAACGCGTCATGCTTCGGAGCGATTATTGTTCCGCTCTCCACCGCCTACGCCGTCACCGAGGCCCTTGGGTGGGAGAGCGGCGTGGGGCGAAGGTTGCGCGAGGCTCCGCTCTTCATCGGGGTCTACTCCTTCCTTATTCTTACGGCGGTGATCGTGGTGGTGCTGTTCCCCAACCACCTCACGATGCTGATGATCCTGCCAAATATCATCGGGGGGGTTCTCCTTCCGATTATTCTCGTGCTAATGCAGCTATTGTCGAACAAACGCAGGTTGATGGGGGATTACGTCAACAGCAAAACCTTCAACACTATCGCGTGGATCTCCACAATCATCCTAACTCTGCTCTCGCTGATACTGCTTGTCACCCAGCTCTTTCCGATTGGAACATCATAGGGTCGGTTTGCAGTGTGGGCGGTTCCTAAGCAAGGGACTTGCGGGATTGTGAAAAGGAGCGTTTCTCTCGCATTTCACGCAAAATGAGGATTCAGACAAGTGAATTTTGCCTATTTATGAGCGGTTCGTGTGGATCTTCGGAAGAGTTAAGCGCCATACACGCTTCCTTTCCCCATATTTTGCAGAAACCTCGGGTAATATGTATCCATCCATAATTTAACGGTGACACGATGCCCGGTATCAAAGAACGATTGGAAGAGGTGAGAGGCCGCATCGGGAACGCCGCAAGGAGAGCCGGACGGAACCCCGAGGAGATCACCTTGGTGGCTGTTTCCAAGAGGGTGGATGCATCCCGTATCGGAGAGGCTCTTCAGGCGGGTGTGCGCGATTTCGGCGAAAACTATTATCAGGAGGCGCGAGAGAAGATCCCTCTTTTCGGCGAAGAGGTGCGATGGCATTTCATCGGGGCGCTGCAAACCAACAAGGCGAAGTATGTGGTGGGGAACTTCGCCTTGATCCACAGCGTGGATACGGTCCATTTGGCGGAGGAGATCAGTCGCAGAGCGCTTGCGAAGGGAATCGTCCAGCCTGTCCTTGCGGAGGTGAAACTGGATGTTATCGAGACGAAGCATGGGATTTCCGAGGAGGGCTTGATGGAATTGGTCGAAAGCGCAAGGGGCATGGAGGGGCTGGAGTTGCTCGGTTTGATGGGGATGCCGCCGCTCACCGCCGAGCCGGAGGAGGTTCGACCCTATTTCCGCAAATTGAAGGGGATGTTCGATCTGTTGCCGGAGGAGAACCGAAATATCCTCTCGATGGGGATGTCCGCCGATTTCGAGATCGCCATCGAGGAGGGCGCCACACTGGTACGCGTGGGGAGCGCGATTTTCGGCGCCCGTATCTGACGGCGATGTTCGGTTCGCATCGGTTGCTTCTTGAAAGGCGAATTACAACGCTTGCATCTCGTTGGCGCGTGTGGATTTCAAGGGGTGGGAACTCCTTTGCGAATGCGCGGATGTCAAAATTGGGCTTGAAGGTTTTTAGGTTAGTGTGAAACATAAGTCAATACGGAGCGTTTTGTCTTCTTTAAATGAAACGAGACGATCCCACGAAATTATATCCCTATGACACAGGTGATTGCGGACCGCTCTTTAATCGGCGGTGCCTCATTGCAAGGGGATTGTCAATCACCATGAAGGAGTGAGGTAATGGCGCAGGAACAATTCGATGATTACGTGCAACCGCGAGGGTTGTGGGCGAACGTGAAGGCTCGCGTATTCGGCCTGGACGACGCCGAGTACGACGATGAGGAGGAGGAGAGCCAGGTAAGCGCACCGGAAGGACGGCGGAAGTCTAACCTGAGGCTTGATCACGCTCGCCCGGTGCGCGTGGCGGTTCGTAAGACCATCCTGGTTTTCAAGGACGCCAAGATCGCCGCGGACGGATTGAAAGCCGGGGAACAGCAGATTGTCAACCTGGAGCGTGTGCCGGAATCGATGCAGGCTAGGATCATCGATTTCCTTAACGGCGTGGTTTACGCTTTGGATGGCACGGCGGATCGCATTGGGGAGAAGGTCTATCTCTTCGCACCTGCGAACGTCGAGGTGAAGTCCGACGCCTCCGAGGATGTGAACGATAAAGGGTAATCACCGTGCAAAGGGGATTTTCATGAACATCAAGCTTGGCTTCATTGGCGTTGGCGCCATGGGCGGGGCTCTGTGCAGAGGGGTTATTCGAGCGAATATCGCCGCGCCCAATTCCGTATGGATGAGCGATCCTCGCAGGGATGTTTGCGAAGAGATATATTCGGAGGTTGGCGCGCGGATAGCAGTGGATAACAGGGAGATGCTAACCCACTGCGATTACATCCTTCTGGCGGTGAAACCTCACCTCGTCGAGAAGGTTCTCGCACCTATCGCGCAAGATTTCACGGCGGATAAGACGCTTATCTCGGTCGCCGCAGGAGTGAATATCGGCAAGCTTGAATCCCTGCTGCCCACCGGAGTCCCGGTCATCAGATGCATGCCAAACACTCCCGCCTTGGTTGGCGCGGGGGTCACTGTGATCTGTGGTGGCTCCTCGGCGAAGGAGCACCATCTTCAGGCGGCGCGTGAGATATTTGGTGCGGCGGGTATGGTTTTGGAGACGGAGGAGAGACTGATGGATGCGGTGACAGGGCTTTCCGGAAGCGGACCCGCCTATGTGTATCTGTTTATCGAGGCTTTGACGGCGGGGGGTGTCAAAGCGGGGTTGCCGAGAGACATGGCGCTAAAGCTTGCCACGCAGACCACTCTGGGTGCGGCGAAGATGATTTTGGATACGGGAAAGCATCCGGCGGAATTGAAGGATATGGTGACCACCCCGGGAGGGACCACGATTGCGGGGCTTGCGGAGCTGGAGAGAGGCAATCTGCGCACCGCATGCATGAACGCCATAGAAGCCGCCGCCAAACGCTCCTCGGAGTTGGGAAAGTAATATTCCATTCGGAGCGTTATCTCTTTTGTCCGAACCAGTCGTCAAACAACGAGTAGATCACGGGAATGATCACGAGAGTGAGGAAGGTGGACACCAGCAACCCTCCGATGACGACGATCGCCATGGGCGCACGTATCTCCGAAGCACGACCGACGCGCAGAGCCACCGGCAGCATACCGAAGATGGTGGCGAAGCTGGTCATGAGGATGGGACGCATTCGTGTCGATCCCGCCTCCACGATAGCCTCATTCCGTTCATGTCCTCTCGCCCTGAGAGTGCCAGTGTAGTCTATTAACAAAATCGCGTTTCGTCCCATCAACCCTGTGAGCATGATGACGCCGATCAGCGCCACGAGAGAGAGGGATTCCCCAGTGATGACCAACGCCACCAAAGCCCCCGCCAAAGCCATCGGCAGCGAGAACATGATGATGAATGGGTTCAGCAACGAGTTGAACAGAGACGCCATCACGAGATAGACCAAAATGATGGCGAGTGCGAACGCCATTACGAAATAGGATATGTTCTTGGCCATCGTCTCCGATTCCCCGCCCCAGTGCACGTTAATTCCGGTCATTGGAATATCCGCCATCTGCGCGTTGATATCCTGTTGAGCGTTGCCAAGGGCGTAGCCAGGAGCGAGATTTGCGGTCACCGTCACCATCCTCTCTCCGTTGCTCCTCTCAATGGCTACCGGACCGGTTCCGTACTGCATCTCCGCCACCTGACCTAGGGTAACCGGCGCTCCGTTGCTCACCCCCACCGGTATATCCTGCAAATCCTTCACGCTGCTGCGGGAGACGTTCGCCAGGTTGATCAAAATCGGATATTGTCCTGTTTGGGTGTCGAAATAGTTATCGGTATTGCCCTCAATGGAATCCCGCAACACCTGGCCAATCTGCGAGACGGGGATGTTAAGCGCGGCTGCTTTCGACCTATCCACATGAACCTGCACCTCCGTCTGTCCGGTTTGCACCGAGGTGGCGGCGTCTAAGATGCCGGGCATTTGGGAGAGTCTTTCCTTTAACTGCGTCGCTGCCGCCATCAATGCGTTCAGGTCGGATCCTCTGAGTTGGATTTGAACGGGTTGCCCGACGGATTCCACGCTGCGAAGGGCGGTAACCGTGATCTTGCCCTCCGGGATATCCTTAAGCTCTTTGCGCAATTGTGCGGCGATATCATTATCGCTGATCGTTCGCGTGTGATACTTTGCGGCGGATGGGTTGAAGATATGCTCCAGGAAGCTGGCTTTCTCCGTCAATCTCACGTTGATCTGCGCAAATTGGGGACCCTTTTGAGGAATGTCTCCGAAGCCCCCCGGGATCTCCCCGACGGTGGTGACATAGTTGAGAACATCGGGTGTGACAGCCACTTTCTTCTCGATCAGGCGCGCCACATGATCCGTGGCGGAGAGAGAGGCGTCCGGGGGCAATTGAACCGTGATGGATATCTGTCCCTGATCGGTGGAGGGAAGGAATGAGAATCCGAGAACCGGCAGGGTCACCAAGAGCACCACTGCGAGAACCGTGAACCCGACACCGACCACCCACCAACGGTTTCGGAGCGAGAAACGGAGAAACACCTGGTATTTTCGCTCCAGGGCGTGGTACAGCCGGTTGAACCATTTGAAGAACCCCTCGCTATGCTCCGTCACTTCCCCTTGACGATACCATCGCGAAGCCAGACTCGGAGTTACAGTGAAGGAGACCAAGAGGGAAAACAACGTCGCCACCACTACGGTCATCCCGAACTGCTTGAAAAAAGCGCCCACGATCCCTCCCATGAACGCGATAGGGAGAAAAACAACTACGTCCACCAAAGTGGTGGTGATATCCGCAAACCCGATTTCCGATCTTCCATTCCACGCCGCCTCGTCCGGCGGTTCGCCGTTTTTTAGATGTCGTGTGATGCTCTCCAGAACCACCATGCTATCGTCGATAAGGATTCCCACGGAGAGCGAAAGGGCTAGGAGAGTCATCTGGTTCAGGGTGTAACCGGCAAAATACATTACGAGAAAGGTCGCGATGATGCATGCCGGAAGAGCGATGGAGACGATGATCGTGCCGCGAAATGTGTTCAGGAAGAGGAAGACCACCAGCATCGCCAGCACGGCGCCGAGCACTAAAGTTCCCTCCACGTCGTCCAAGGCGTCCTTAACCATAACGGAGTCATCCCTTGAAAAGACATATTGCGTGTCCGGGGGCAATAGATACTTCAATTGCGCCAGCTTCTCCTTCACCAGGTTAGCGACATCCACGGTGTTGGCGTCGGAGGACTTGGTGATTATCAAGGCGATGCTGTCCTTACCGTTGACACGGGTGATTGTGGAGAGAGGTGCGTTTCCCTCGGTTACGGTGGCGACGTCTCCCACGGTCAACGGTGCGGGAATTTCACGGTTGAGAGAGGGTGGATTGCCGGAATAAGATGCCATCTCAGCCCCCATGAACGACGCGGAGGAGAGAATCTGCGTTTTGCGGATGTCCGCCAAATTGCTGAAAGCCCCCATGGTCCTGACGCCGAGGCTGGTGTATTTGTTGGAAAGACTGCCTGCGGGGATATTATGATTGGCGGCTTTGATGGAGTTGATGACGTCCTCGATGGTCAATCCGCATTGCAATAACCGAGTTTTGCTCACAGCGATGTGTATTTCCCGTTTCTCCCCTCCAAGCACATCCACCGCCGCCACGCCTGGTATGCGAGAGATTTGCGATTTTATCCTTAGATCGACAATTCTTCGCAATTGCCGACTTGCAATGCCTGCAGACAACCCGACATAGAGCACCGGCTGGGAGTTGATGTCCAATCTCGCCACAATGGGGGCGCTGGCCCCTTTGGGGAGCAACGCTCTTGCGGATTCGACCTTCTCCTTCACGGAGGAAAAGGCGTGGTCCAGATTCGTGCCTATATTGAAATCCATGCTGATAACGGAGACGGAGTCCTGGGAGGAGGAGTAGATATTTTGGACGTTGTTAACTGCGCCGACCGCCTCTTCGAGAGGTCGGGTGATAAGGGACTCGATTTCCTGCGGACCCGCCCCCGGGTAAATAGTGGTGATGGTTAGCGTGGGAATGTCCACACGTGGATTTAACTCGGCGGGAAGGCGAGTCCATGCCAGGATACCAAGTACTGCGATTGCGGCCAGTGTCATCCAGATGATCACCGGTCGCCGAATTGCTAAGCGAGTGAGCCACACAAAAATATTATGACACCATCCACGTTATTTAAAACAAGGAATCCGCAGACATGTTTTATTCGATTAGAATGGAATGCATGGCGAGCGCGCAAATATGGATGGCTTCGTTATATTGCCTTTTAACACCCTAAGGAGTATAATGGACTGGATTTACGTGGAGGTTTGTTTACATTGCGCGCTGAAATTATCTCTGTTGGAACCGAATTGCTGCTTGGTCAGATCACGGACACCAACGCCGTGGCTCTATCCCAATCGCTCTCCAAAATAGGCGTGAATCTTTATCGACGCACCACCGTTGGGGATAACCACGCCCGTCTTTTGGCGGCGCTCGTTTCAGCCTTGGCGGATAACGATATCGTTATCACCATCGGCGGGCTTGGCCCGACCGAGGACGATATCACCCGTGACACCCTTGCTGAAGCCATCGGGGACACATTAAGGCGGGACGAGTCCATCGCCGCAAAACTGACGGAGTTCTTCCAATCGCGAAACGTTCCCATGACGGAAAGCAATCTGCGACAGGCGATGGTTCCTTCGCACGGTCGTCCTTTGGACAACCCCAATGGCACCGCTCCCGGTCTGTTGTTTGAAAAGGATGGTAAAATAGCGATAGCCTTGCCCGGGCCTCCCGGCGAGTTTTTGCCTATGCTTCAGAACCACGTGATCCCCTATCTCTCCGCTAAAACAGGCGGCAGGCGAACCATAAGAAGCAGAGTGGTGAGAGTGTGCGGAATCGGCGAGGGATTGGCCGAGGATCGCATTCGTCCGCTTCTGAGGGATGACAAAGTGACCGTCGCCCCCTACGCGAAGACGGGCGAGGTGCATTTCCGAGTCTCCTGTCTGACGGATGATCCCGAAGAGGCGGATCGGCTGATTGAGGAACGGATTGACCGTATGCGCGAACTGCTCGGGGATCATATCTACGGTTTCGACGAGGAGACATTGGAGCAAGTGGTGGTTCGCACGTTGAGAGAGAGGCGCTTAAGCGTCGCCACCGCTGAGTCTTGCACCGGCGGGATGCTGGCGTCGCGCATCACCTCCGTGCCCGGAAGCTCCGCCGTATTCCCCGGCGGCGTGGTGACCTATTCCAATCGAATTAAGAATGAGATTCTCGGCGTATCGGAGGATATTTTGGCTCAGGTGGGAGCGGTCAGCCGTGAAGTGGCGGAGGCGATGGCGAAAGCGGTGCGGGAGCGTTTCCATGTCGATTACGGAATCGGCATCACGGGAATCGCAGGTCCGGAGGGAGGAACGCCGGATAAACCCGTGGGATTGGTTTGGATTGCGATAGCCGAACGGGATTGCGTTGTGTCTGAGAGGAATCAATATCTTGGGATACGCCAGGAGGTTCGCTATCGTTCGACTCAAACCGCACTCACGATGCTTCGGGACAGGCTCGCGCAAAAAAAAATCAAACCGACGACGGATGGATAATGAAACACGACACGGAGAAGAGAAGGCTTTTTTTCGCCATCTTGCTGCCTGATGATATCAAACACGCCATCGGCGAGGTGGTCTCACGGTTGAACCAATCGGCGCCCCGCAATACGATCCGTTGGTGCCGCGAGGACCAGTGGCATTTCACATTGAAATTCCTGGGGGAGTTAACACCCCGTCAGAGCGTCAAGGCGACGGAGGGGGCGGAAAAAACGGCGCGGATCGCAGCGCCTTTTTCGTTAAAACTAAACGGCGTTGGCGCTTTCCCAAATCCGCAGAGGCCAACCGTAATGTGGCTCGGTGTCTCGGAAGGCTCGCAGCAGATGAGCGATCTGGCGAATCAGTTGGATGCGGAGTTACAGGCAATGGGTTTTCCCAAGGATAACAGAGCGTTTAAGCCACATTTAACTCTGGCGCGTATTAAATCATATGAGCAGGAGAAGGAATCCGCCAAACTGCTTCAGAATCCGACGATTGCGGAGTTCGACTCTGTTGTGATTTCTTCCTTCGCCCTAATGCGCAGTTATTTGCTTCCTGATGGGGCTAAATATGAGGTCACGGAGATTTTCAACCTCAAAGGTTAACCGGCGTGTGCATCGCTCCCTGCATTCACCGCCCCATGAACGACATTTGAGCTCAAGGATGGGTATGGGAATAGATTTGCGATTTTTCGGAAGGAGAGTTTTATGGAAAAGCAGAAGGCGCTGGACATTGCGCTCAGCAATATAGAGAAGCAGTTCGGCAAGGGGTCCATCATGCGCTTGGGGGAGACCTCGAAGCTGGACATTGACTCCATCCCCACGGGGTCTATCGCGTTGGATATGGCGCTTGGCGTCGGGGGAATCCCAAGAGGGCGCATCACCGAGATATTCGGTGCGGAATCCTCCGGGAAAACAACCTTGGCGCTGCATATTATCGCTGAGAGTCAAAAAAGTGGAGGGGTTTGCGCATTTGTGGACGCCGAGCACGCTCTTGACCCCGAATATGCAAGCAAACTTGGGGTGGATGTGGATAGCCTGTACGTTTCTCAGCCCGGGACGGGGGAGGAGGCGTTGGAGATCATGGATTATCTGGTTCGCTCCAGCGCGATCGACGTGGTCGCCTTGGATTCCGTGGCGGCTTTGGTTCCAAAGGCGGAGATCGAGGGTGACATGGGCGATTCCCATGTGGGACTTCAAGCGCGTCTCATGTCTCAAGCGTTGCGAAAGCTCGCCAGCAACATCAGCCGCGCCAATTGCGCCGCGATTTTTATCAATCAATTGAGAGAGAAGATCGGAGTTATGTTCGGCAATCCGGAAACCACTCCGGGGGGCAGGGCATTGAAGTTCTGGGCGAGCGTGCGGCTAGATGTGCGTCGGGCGGATTCCATTAAGTCCGGAACGGATATCATCGGATGCCACACCAAGGTGAAGGTGGTCAAAAACAAAGTCGCTCCGCCTTTCCGAGTTGCGGAATTCGATATCCTGTTTGGCGAAGGGATCTCGCGGGAAGGTGGTGTGCTGGATATCGGCGTGGAGTTGAACATTCTTTCCAAAAGCGGAGCCTATTTCAGCTACAACGACCTGCGTTTGGGTCAGGGCAGGGAGAATGCGCGTATTTTCCTCAAGGAGAACCCCAAAATCTTGGAGGAGATTGAGCGGAAAATCCGGGAATCCGGTCAACTTCCCGTGGCGCTTGCAGCCTCGAAAGATGACGAGGAGTGAGTTCGCTTTTCGAGTGTTTCAACATTTTTTGAGCGCTCATGTATGGAATTTACATAGGAATGACTTAAGGGAAGGGGAAACGGATACCCTTGCTGTGGTATCCTAATAGGTGGAGGGTTTTTTATGAGTTCGCCACATCCCCTTCTCGCCAAGTTAAATCCCCAACAGGCGGAAGCGGTTCAGTGCACCGAGGGACCGCTCCTCGTATTCGCGGGAGCCGGGTCGGGTAAGACGCGCGTCCTCACTCATCGCGTGGCTTGGCTCATACAGGAAAAGAGGGTTTTCCCCTCTCGTATTCTTGCTGTCACCTTCACGAACAAAGCCGCCCAGGAGATGCGCGAGAGAATCGTGTCGCTGGTTGGCCAGGATAGCGCAAGCATATGGATCGGCACTTTTCACGCCATTTGCGCCCGCATACTAAGAAAAGACGGCGATAAGATCGGCATTCCCCGCGATTTCACCATATACGACGATAACGATCAGATGTCGCTTGTCACCGAATGCCTCCGACAGCTCAACATCGACGAGAAAAAATTCCCTCCGCGCGTTATCCTCTCCGCTATCAGCCGCTCCAAGGAAAAGCTCATTGATTCCGAGGAATACTCCCGGTATGAGGAATACAGTCATCGGGTCTATTCCCTTTACGAGGAGAAATTACGGCAGAGCCATGCTCTCGATTTCGACGATCTAATCATGAAAACGGTCCGACTGATGGAGCAACGAACGGATACGCTCCAATACTATCAGGATAGGTTGCATTATCTCCTCGTGGATGAATATCAGGACGTGAATTACGCGCAATACATGCTTCTTAAGCTTTTGGCGAGCGCGAGGAAAAATCTGTGCGTCGTGGGGGATGACGATCAATCCATATACTCCTTTCGCGGGGCGGACGTCTCCCTTATCCTCCGGTTTGAGAAGGACTTTCCCGAAGCGAGGATCATCAAACTGGAGCAAAATTACCGATCCACCCCCTTGATCCTGGAAGCGGCGCACCATGTTGTGAGCAAAAACGCGGATCGAGCCGATAAGAGGCTCTGGACCGCGAACGAGGGCGGACGTCCCCCCGTGCTGCATGAAGCGGAAAACGAGCAGGAGGAGGCGCTGTACGTCGCCCAGCAGATCAGTCAGAAGATATCCCGCGAGAAGCGCAAATACAGGGATTTCGCCGTCCTTTATCGTACCAACGCCCAGTCCCGTTCGTTCGAAGAGGTTTTCTTTAACTTTGGCATTCCTTACCGCCTGATTGGCGGTATCCGGTTTTACGAGCGCAAGGAGGTCAAGGATATCATCTCTTATCTTCGTGTGCTTCAAAACCCTCAGGACATCGTGAGTCTGAAGCGAATCGTGAATGTTCCCGCTAGAGGGATCGGCGCCGCATCGTTAATTCATCTGGAGGAGAAGGCGAGGGAGATGCGAATATCCCTCTGGGAGATCATGCGGAATCCCGGTTCCGTTCCAAATCTCACAGCGAAAGCGAAAAACGCGGTCCATAGCTTCGTGGCGCTCATCTCGGATATTCAGTCCTCAGCGCAAGGGAAATCCGTTACGGAGATCACTCAGGAGGTTCTCGAAAAATCCGGATACATACACGTTCTTGAAGAGGATAAGAGTCCTGAAGGTCAGGGACGCTTGGATAATGTAAGGGAGATGATCTCCGTCACCACGGAGTTCGATGTCTCCTCGGATGATCGCAGCCTTTCCGCCTTTTTGGAACAGGTGTCGCTCGTGTCGGACCTGGATGCCATGAATCTGACAGCCAACTCCGTTACATTGCTCACTCTTCATGCGGCGAAAGGGCTGGAGTTTCCAGTCGTTTTTCTTGCGGGGATGGAGGAGGGCGTTTTCCCGCACTCCCGCTCTCTTTACAGCAACTCCGACATTGAAGAGGAGAGAAGGCTTTGCTATGTCGGCATAACGCGCGCCAAGGAGGAGCTTTACCTCACCCATGCGTATCGGCGCACTCTCTTCGGCTCCTCCTCCTACAATCCTCCGTCCCGCTTTATCAAGGATATTCCCGCTGAACTTTTCGAGGGGGCTTCCGGGGTCACCGGCTACACTCCGACGCCCCAACCCGTTAGGGCTGAGAAGTTGTGGGTGGATTCGCCGGTTGACCCAAGTCGGGTGAAAGCGGGTGCGGGGAAAGGGGAATACCATCCCGGGTGCAAGGTGAAGCACGCCACTTTTGGCATCGGTGTTGTGTTGAGCGTTCAGACAAGTAAGGATGACAGTATTTTATCCGTGGCGTTTCCCGGTCAGGGCGTTAAAAAGTTGGCGTTATCCGCAGCGCCGATCGAACCATACAACCGATGAGAATCTCGAGTGCGGACGCCTGACAGCAGGAGATCCTCCATAAAGTGCGATACGGTGTTGACGAGAACGAGCGATGGTGATATTCGCTTTTGAGGTTTTTCGTCGGGTGCGTGACGAGAGATCGTGTCCTCATTTTTCAAAGTTCGCGGTCGCCCCGGTATCCATTTCCCCACGCCCAATCATTGACGGAGAAGGTGATAAATCATGCAGGAAAGCGTACAACGTAAACTATCCGATGAGCCGTTTTGGTATCAGGAACATATCGCACTGTTTATAAGCACATTCAAATGGGCCGTTCTCGGCGCCATTGTGGGACTTTCGGTCGGATATTCTTCTCACTTTTTCCTATGGTGGCTCGGTCTGTTTTGGAGTTTTTCCCAGCGTCTGAATATCGGTTTTCTCCATTTTTATTACTTCCTCCCATTTGGCATAATGTTATGCGTTTGGATCGGCAGAATGTTTGCTCCTGGAGAGAAAGGCGATGGCACGGAGATTATCATCGCTGCGATCCATCAAAACTACGGCAAAGTCAAATGGCAATACACGCCCATTAAGCTTTTCGGCACGGTAATGGATATCTCTCTTGGAGGATCCGTCGGGAAAGAGGGGCCATGCGCGCAGATAGGCGCCTCGATAGCCAGTCTGTTCGCCGACATACTCCATATGAGCAGGGAGGATCGAAGAAAACTCGTTATTTGCGGTATCAGCGCGGGTTTCGCAGCTGTCTTCGGGCTGCCAATCTCGGGAGCCATTTTTGGTATCGAGGTGCTCTATTTGGGACGAATAGAATACTCGGTGATGTTTCCAGCCATACTTGCGGGGATTATATCGCATGTTACCTGCGGTTACCAGCCGTTTCTTCCTATTTTTCATGGGGATGTATTGGCGTCCATGCATCAAACCGACTGGATTCTCTACGCGATGCTTTTCGGGGTTATTTTCGGATTAACCTCTTTGGTTCTAATTGAAACGATGAGGGCGCTTGAGAAATATCTTCTGCGTTACGAAAAGCATCCCTATGGGATTGCATTCTGGGGAGGGGTCGGCCTGGTGATCCTCTACCGTTTCGCAGGGGACCAGTTTGCAGGTTTGGGGGTTCCAATTATCGAAGATACGATGCAGGGAGCGCTTCATATTTTCTTTTTTGCCTTCCTGATCAAGATCATCGCCACGGCGATCACTTTGGAGTCGGGTGGCACCGGCGGAATAGTCACGCCACTATTTTTCATCGGCTCCACTTCCGGCGCAGTCTGGGCGCATCTGCTGCATCTTCCCATAAGCACCTTCGCCTCCTTCGGCTTCGTCGCTGTGATGACGTCGGCGACGAACACCCCTCTAGCCGGCGCCATTATGGGGATGGAGATGCTCCCGACGGCATTGGGCGTCTACGCCGCATTGTGTACCTGCATCGCTTTCATCATCGTGGGGCATCGAAGCGTCATTGCGTCCCAAAAAATAGGACTTTCCAAATCCGCCGGATTGGATGTGAAACTGGGCGAGAGCATCGGGGAGATATCCCACACCGACATCCGAATACGCAAGGGAAGTCTCGCGGAGAAGGCGTTAAGTCTTGGCGCGATAAGAGTGCGAAGAGCGAATCGGCGCAAACCGACAGCCGAATCATCCGAACCGCGTGAGAAGGATATCGAGGATAACAACGATGCCTCCTCCTAATGGGACTCGAAAGGATCAAACGGACAAGGGGTTATCAAACGAAAGTGTCCAACGATTTTACGACCGTTTCAGCGCATTCTACTCAATGGCGGAGAGATGGGATTCGCCTCCAAAGCGATTTCTACTGGAGCATTTGGATTTAAATGAGAGCCATCTGGTTCTGGATATTGGTACGGGATCGGGGATCGATCATAATCGAATATGCCAATTCACCCCTGCAAAGAGGGTAATCGGCGTCGACATTTCACATAGGATGCTGCTGCTCACCCGTTCCCGCAGCGGCTCCCCGGTTTGTCAGGCTGACGCAAGAAGACTTCCCTTCCAGAGCGATACAATCGACAGGATCTATTGCTCTTATCTTCTGGATGTATTTCCCCCTTGGGAGGCGCCGCACATCCTCATGGAAATGTGCCATGTGTTAAAACCAAGCGGAAGAGTTGGGTGGATCACTCTTTCGGAAGGAATAACCCCGCTTAGTCGGCTTTTCATATCCATATGGAGGGGATTATATTCCCTTCACCCAACGATTTGCGGAGGGTGCCGTCCCCAGCAACTTTCCCTCCAATTGCCCGTGGGGAGGTTGCGTCTTTTCCGGTCGCGCGTATTTCTCCAGATGGGGGTTCCGAGCGAGGTGGTTATCGCCGTGAAAGCGGAGGAATGAATTGATTTTACCGAGGCGATCGTGAAAAACGGATCAATCGGATAGCGCCGCACGCTTCGAATTCGATCAGCCACATCAAGGGCGAATTTCATCATTTTTTCATGTTTCAATGCTATAATGATAACAATTAACCTCAATGAGATGAAATGGAAGGAGATGGAAGTGTTTTTAAAAATCGGGCGATGCGGTCGGAAGGGCGGTTTTACGTTGATAGAGTTGCTTGTTGTTATTGCGATCATAGCCATACTTGCGGCCATACTTTTCCCTGTTTTCGCGCAAGCTCGTGAAAAGGCGCGTCAGGCTTCTTGCGAGAGCAATATTAAACAGATCACGTTGGGCGTGATGCAGTATGTGGAGGATTACGACGAGCAGTACCCCTATCTTAACTGGGGCGTCAATCCCCATAACGGTAGCTGGGAGACCACGTTAGATCCCTACATCAAAAGCCAACAAATCTGGATATGCCCAAGCGCCTCGCCATCCTTGGCGACCAACGGGAATTGGGACAGCTACGATCCCCCATCGGATTACGCGTGGAATGAGGATGCCTGCGCAAACAATCAAAATATCGCTGCGGACGGACATCCCGCGAACACCTATCTTATCATGGACAAGGGCAACTCCATGTGCTTCACCCCTTGGTATGATTGGCAGGGGAGAGCTCAGAATTCATGGAACGGTGGGGAGATTCCCGGAGTGCATTCAGGCGGGAAAAATGTGGGGTTCGCGGACGGACATGTGAAATTCATGACATCCTCAAGCATCACCGCCGTGGATTTGCCGCAGAATATGATTCCCGGTTACAATCCCAACTCCACCTTCTACGCTTATTTAAGGAACTAGGGTCGTTGAAACATCGCTCACGGAGAGTCCCGTTTCGGGAGTCTCCGTGAGTGAGTGGATTGCATGATCGGTTTAACGTCTCCTCTCACGCACTCGAATAACCACCTTTTGGGAAACTTGAGACACAAACGGAGCCCCTGCCTTAACGTTCACTTGCTTCCCGACTACGAAGTAGCCACCAACCAATCCGATTGGACCAAGCAATAACGCCGCGCCTCCCGAAGCGTATGCCGCTTTGTCGCTGCGGCTACCCGTATATTTCCCTTTGGTTTTCGGTTCCAAGGGAATTGCCGTACCGAAAACGGATCGCACAGGGTTGAGCGTGATTTTTATCCTCGCACTCACACCGAAGCGTTTTCGGTGATCCACGCCGCTTATCACCCCTTTCACATAGGTTCCTTTCTTGATTACAAGCTGTCCGTGAACCTTTATGGGCAGCGCCACATGGAAAGGTACAATTTCTCCCACCTTGGCGGTCTTGGAGCTTAAAGCGCGAACGAAAACTAATTTCACGGGAGTGCCTTTGGGAACGACAATGGTTTTTGCTCCCGCGAAAATGCATAAAAGCATCATCGTGGCGGTAAGCCCGGAAACATAAAACGGACGAATTAACTTTTTCATCACGAACCTCCTATTCTAATGGATAATACGACTATGGACTCCTATTTCTCGCCCAGGTCCCGCACACGGCACGGCATGCCGCGAGTGAGATCCGCTACGATTGGCGCGCGATGCATCTGTGCGGCTTGCACATCCAGGAATGTCGCGGATATTTGCGGTGAGGAGAAGAAACGAAATCGGAACGTATGCTCCCCCTGATCGCTAAAGGTCAGCCTTGGCCCAACCCCGTTATGCGGAATATGGTGCGCCATGATGGCGCTGCGAAGCAACGTGAAGCGGATGCGCTCCCGGGTGGCGTCCAAGGCGAACACGTCCGGAGATACGACTCCGATGCTTTCATCAAGAAGGATTGCATCCCGCAGGGGCATCTCCTTGCCGTCAGAGGGGCGTTCAAGCCAGCCGTTCATAATGCCGTCAAGCCTCCTGGAGGGTTTCCACGGGGTCGGCAACAGCAGTTTCAAGAGCTTTCGCCGCTCACGCCAATTCACTTTCAAGCGAAGCTCCGCGTAACCATCCGAATGAACCCTCCATTCCTCCTCCAATCCGCTCTCTCCTATCACGCCCAGACGGATCCAAGACGCCATCAGGGGACCGTTGTCAACCACTTCCTTTCGTATCCAGACCGCGTGAGCGAGAGGCTCCTCGCCATAGCGATCCATATTGTGCGACCATGTGTCGGACTTGTCCTCGTATAGAATGGGTTCGGGAAGCGGTAAAATCGCACCGTCGGGAAGGGCGAGCCCCTCTTCGTTGATCCTTAATCCCTGGGAGGTTGTAAGCGTCTCCTCGGAAGCCATGACGGAACTGGGTGTGACGGCGCCGACTCCGTCGAAGTTAATCCTCAAAACGCGCATCCCGGATGGCTCGATCCGGATGGGGAGGAGGAGATTGGTCAATCCGTTTACGATAGCCTCTGACGCGATGATTTGATAGGGAACGGGCTCTCCGTTTTCATCCAGCAGGTCCCACCTCTCCCCCCACTCTCTTCCATCCAGCCAAGGCATGAATTCCACCGGACCATCGTAAGGGGTGTCGGAAGCGTTGTAAAGGACGATGCGCTGCATAGGGTCATCCGCCAGTTCGCTGAGTTTCCTACGCAATCCCTCCTGAAGCAGTTCGTCCGCCGTATCCTGAGCCCATCCTAGTTGCGCCAGCGGTTTGGCGTAGGCGGAAGGGATGCAGGTGCCGCCCATGATATCATGAAAATGCGCGAAGCAGACTCGCTTCCACCCTTCCTGAATTCGATCCTTCGCGTTCGATGGCGAATGGGATGGTTCGCTTTGAGTGAATATCTCCGCTTGTCGCAAGAGATGCTCCGCTTTTCTCGCCTCCGTTTTGATGGGTCGATACACTGAATAGCAACCGATGGCGTGTTGTTGCAACTCCCCCACCACCAGAGGGAGGGAGTCCTTTCGATCCCAAATGGCGTCGAAGAAACGCGAGGTTGAGGAAAAGACCAGTTTGACATCCTCGAAATCCTCGCCATGTTCGAGCAACCAACGAATTTGACGCTCGGTGGGGCCACCGCCATGGTCCCCCGCACCGGCGAACAACATGGCGTGGTCGATTCCCTCCGGAAGCTGTGCGAGCGTGGCGCGTATCCGTCTTTCGTCGGGATAGCCCCCCATTACATAGGATTCAACGATACGGAAGACGATCACCTCCGGACCGTTCTCGTAACCTCGCCAACGGAAGAGACAGGCGGGCAAATCCATCTCATGCGGCTGCGGGCGCATCATAACATAACGATCCTGCCCATGCGCTCGCATCAGTTCCGGCAAAGAGGCGGAGTGTCCGAAGCTGTCCACGTTATACGCCACCCGAGGAGAGAATCCGAACTTCCGAAGGAAATAGTCCTTTCCTATCTCTATTTGCCGTTCCATGGCGAACCCGCTCGGGAAATTGCAGTCGGGTTGCAACCACCAGCCGCCCACCACCTCCCATTGTTCCGACCGTATATGCTTTTGGATACGTTCAAAGAGCCTGGGGTCCGTGCGTTCTATCTCATCATAAATCCAAGCCTCGCCTCGAGTGAAGGTCGCTTCGGGATGCGCGTCCAGCCGGTCGCACGCGCTGCGACAAGTTGCCAATGCCTCATCTAGCCCGCTTTGCCAGGGCCACAACCAGATGGGATCTATATGCGCGTTGAAAATAACATGTATGGTTTTCATTTTTTCTCCTCACCCTTTCGATAGGAATGCTGACGTCGGCTAAAGAAAATAACCGCATTGCGTAAGATTCTATTCCGAAAACGATGGTTTCGTCCTTTTTTGAGGGAGGTTTTCACAGAGCGTTACGAGCTTTGAAGCGCCGATTGCCGCCCTCGGCGGTACGACTTTCCAGCAATGCAGCCGCTGCAAGAATATTCACGCTGTCGGCGCTGGTCATTAACTGTTGCGGCAAGCTGCCATTTCTGCTCCAGGCTGAGTTGAATCCATCAGGAGGGCCATCCCAGCATCCACCATAGTAACCTTCTGGGGTGCGATCATGAAGAAAGATGGATTTGGCGGTGCGCAGTATCATATCCCTGTCTGAGCGCCGTATCCCATTCAAGAATAGAACGTTGGAGACCCACTCCCCGGCGAACGATGCATTCGTCCATGCATCCCGATCATCAAGGAGGATATTCCGCTTTGTTAGATGCACGGCTATGGCGCGGACGGTGCGCAAAGCCTCTTGACGGTAACGATTCTCGCCGGTGATTCGATAGAGCAAGGATTGTATCACCCCCATCGCCATATCCCCGCCCAGGAAAGTCACGCTCTCCGCCTGATGGATATCGTCCGGTCTTCTCTTGCCAATTGGACCATCCTCGCCATAATCGCACCAATACAATCCATCAGATCGCAGCAGATGATTTTCCACCCATTCATAACAGGAGAGAGCCGAGCGATAGAGGGATGGATCATGGGTGAGACGTGAGATTTTCATGGCGGCGAGAATAATGCCAGTTTGATAGAGCGACTTGATTCGCTTCTGATCGTTGTACCACATTCCGCCTCCATAGGAGGTGTCCATCCAGCGATCGAAGGCGCTTTGCACCAGTTCTCTTGCGCATTTCAATGCGAACGGATCCCGGGTGTAATGATAAAAGGTGAGATACAAAAGCGCATCCCAGCCTGAATCGTCACACGCGGGCTGCACGCTATTCCCCGCCGTTGTGAGCTCTCTCGAAGTGTAATGCCTTTTGATCCAACTCCATTCCGACTGAATACGATATTTTGCAATTTGATCCCTTGTGCTGCGATAATAGGTGTCCAGCGCGAAAATCATCATTGCGCGCTCCCACATCCCTCCTTGAGTGAAAAAATGCGGGGATCGCCAACCATTCCACGTGGGAACGATATGCCCTGTTCCCGGTCCGCCCTCCCAATAATGGTTCACAAGATCTCTAATCCCTTGATACGCCATTAAAACATAGGATTTGGCTCCATAGGGAAAAGGGGAGATATGAATGTCTGAGATTGTGGTTGCGATGGCGTTCGCTTGCAAACCGATTCGTTTTATTCCGGAGAGAATATGAGGGGAAAAGGAGGGCGTCCGGGTGAAATAAGAGAAACTCCCCTCCCCATAGACTTCCACCAGGAAAAAAGAGGCGCAACGAGGTCTGATGATCCTTACATAATAACAGTCTCCCGCTTCAGGCATCCATCCGCTATAAAATATTCGTTTGGCGTCTTGACGCTTATCGGAAGGCAAATCCATCTCCACCGAACTCACGCCGGATGCCAAACGAACGATTCGAAAGAGAATTATCGGACTATTACCGGATGATCCGAATACCAAGCAGACAGAACCTGGCGTATTCCTGTCCGTTTTTGATGGACCGATAGAGGGCTTATTTACGGTGACCTTTATAAAAATCGTCCAGGCTTTACCAAAACCTGCAGTGCACCAAGCATCGCAGACTTTTGCACCATTCGTGTGCAATTCCAAACCCGATGAAGCGGAGGGGTTCGATGTCCAGCCTTCGCCAAGCATCCACTGGAGTTTCCCCCTGTCTGTCACCTTTCTCGGAAATTTTTGAGCATGAGCGAAATAGTGCGGCGATAAGATACATCCGCCTATGAATGCGCAACGAATTGCGTTTAGCAGAGGGTGTTTCATGGACGCTCTTATGCGAGAATTGCGATATCGAGTGATTGGGTATGCAATGAACATTTGGGACATCATCTCAATGGTCTCAAGGGGGACGAACCCTCTTTCTCATTTGCAGGCATCGCCGTTTGTCTCAATTGCCCAGAAATAGGATACAGGGTATCATATCATCACAGGTTACCTTAATTTACCATCCACTTGGATGTTTTTTTGAGCCGTTTGGAATGGAGATATGACAGAGAAAAAATACTACATAACCACCCCCATCTACTATGTGAACGGCAGTCCGCACATCGGTTCCGCACTCACCACGCTTTGTTGCGACACGCTTTCCCGGTATCATCGCATGCGCGGTGAGAAAACATGGTTTCTTACCGGGACGGACGAACAGGCGACGAAAGTATACGAAGCCGCCGAAAAGGCGGGAAAGAGCCCGAAAGAGTTCGTGGACGCACTTGCGGAGGAGTTCAAAAGTGCGTGGCGTAATCTGCACATCGAATACGATGATTTCATACGCACCACGGAACCGAGACATATTCATGGAGTGCAGGAGTTTTTCAGCAGACTGCGCGATTCCGGCGACATCTACCGAGGGATGTATGAAGGATGGTATTGCGTCTCCGACGAAACGTTTTTTCGCGACACGGATGTTCAGGACGATCACCTCTGTCCGAACGCCGAGTGTCGCAAACCTTTGAGGCGGGTTCAGGAGGAAAACTACTTTTTTCGCCTCTCCGCATACGCGGAACCATTGTTACGTCACATTGAGGAGCATCCCGATTTCCTTCAGCCCGATTTTCGCCGCAACGAGGTGATCAGCTTCATTCAGCAGGGCATGCGGGATATGAGCGTCACTCGCGCCAATAATGGTTGGGGCATACCTGTGGCGGATGAGCCGGACAAGGTGATCTATGTGTGGTTTGACGCCCTTATCAACTACGTCACAGCCGCCGGGTGGCCTGACGACATGGAGCGGTTTCAAGAGCTCTGGCCCGCCGATACGCACCTCATGGCGAAGGAGATATTCGTGCGCTTCCATGCAACGCTATGGCCCGCCATGCTGATGGCGCTGAAGTTGCCGCTTCCGAAGCAGGTGTACGCCCACGGTTGGTGGGTGGGTAGCTCCGGTCAAAAGGAGGGGAAAAGAACCGGTGGTTTGCCTCATCCCACCGAGTTCAGCGCCGAGATATCACGGCTCACGGGTGCCTTCAAGGATATCGCGGTCGATTCCCTGCGTTATCTGCTGCTCAGGGAGATGCAGTTTCACGGCGATTCCGAATTCAATTACGACAACGTTCTTCGCCGCTACAACACCGATCTCGCAAATGATCTTGGTAACTTCTGCAACCGCACATGTAATATGGTGAGGAGATATTTCGACGGGGCGACGCCGGACGGAACGGTTGATCCCGAGATCAGCGAATTGGGAGCGGGGGTTTTGGCGGATTATGAAAACGCCCTCAAGGAGTTTCGCTTCAACGGGGCGCTGGAGGCGGTCTGGAGGTTGGTGAGCCGAATGAACCGGTACGTGGAGGAGAAAAAACCCTGGACCATGGCCAAAAAGGGTGAAACGGTGGAACTCGCCTCCGCGCTTCGCACTTGTCTCGAGTCGATCAGGGTGATGGCGTCGCTTCTTCATCCGGTAATGCCCTACGCATCGAGATCGCTTTTGGAGCAGATAGGAGCGGATCATATCCAATCGTTCGAGTGGAGGGATGCGGGCAATTGGAATTCACTGAAGCCGGGGGCAAAACTGCCCGAGCCGCAGCCCATCTTCCCGCGCATACAGAATACACAGAGCGACGAACCCGCCAAGTGCGGGAATTCGGTTGAACAGGAGAAAAAATTGAGCGAAGAGACAGTCAAACCAGTCCAAAAGGAAGAGGTTCTGGAAACAGCGACATCCGCCGAGCAGGAGACCATAACCATCGAGGATTTCATGAAGATTCAGTTGAGAATTGCGGAAATCCTCGAAGCGGAACCCATTCCCAACGCCACCAAACTGTTGAAACTTACAGTGAGGATCGGCGAGGAGACGAGAACGATACTTGCGGGTATCGCGGAGATGTACCAGCCCGATGAACTCATTGGAAAACAAATCGTGGTGGTGGCGAATTTGAAACCTCGCAAAATGAGGGGGATTGAATCGCAAGGGATGCTGCTTGCGGCGGATGTGGAAGGTCAAGCCATTTTGCTTCATCCCGAAACCAAAGTGCCTAGCGGGAGCCGAGTGCGTTAATTGTATCGCAAGGGAGGGAGATGTCCATGAAACCCTATAATGTCGTGGTGATTATGCTAGATAGCCTTAGAAGAGATCATGTGGGGGCGTATGGAGGGGTTCGCGTCAAAACGCCGAATATAGACAGGCTCGCCGAGGAGAGTGTTCTCTTCGATAACGCCTATCCGGAGGGTTTGCCAACGATACCTGTGCGAACCGCGCTCTTTACCGGTCAGAGAACCCTTCCATTCCGTCCATGGCAGCCGCTTGAGCGAGAGGATGTGACGGCGGCCGAGATATTCTCCGCCATGGGCTACGTCTGCGGGCTCATTACAGACACCTACCATCTCGCCCGACCGGATATGAATTTCCATAAAGGGTTTCACTCTTTCGAGTGGATTCGTGGTCAAGAGGGCGATCCGTACATCTCCGCGCCCCATAACAAGAATATCAAGGACTACATCAAGCCCGAGATGGAGGGGGATCCGGTTGCCTGGATGCTGGAGCAGTATTTCCGCAACACCGCCAAGCGCAAGGGGGAGGAGGACTATTTTTGCGCCCAGGTGATGGGCAAAGCGATCGAGTGGGTCGAGGGCAATGCCGGCGCCAACGAACCGTTCTTCCTTTGGGTGGATTCTTTCGACCCGCATGAGCCGTGGGATCCGCCCGCGAAGTATGATGTCTACACCGACCCTCATTACCAAGGCAAGAGGCTTTTGCATCCCAAATACGGACCCTGCGATTGGATGACCTCCGAGGAACTGGAGTTCGTGCGTGGTCTGTACGCAGGCGAGGTGGCTTTCGTGGATGCTTGGACGGGGCGGTTTCTGGATCGCCTTAGGGAACTGGGCTTGATGGAGAATACCATTATTGCGCTGTTAGCGGATCATGGGCATCCGCACGGGGATCATGGCTCCATTATGAAAACCGACCGAAACCTCTACAGCGAACTTCTGCGGATTCCGTTCATGATCCGCCATCCCGAAAAACAGTACGCCGGTAAGCGTATCAAGCCCCTTGTGGAAACGGATGACTTTTTACCGACCATTCTGGATATGCTTGGAATGAACCGCGAGACGTTGGCGATGCACGGGAAGAGCGCTTGGAGATTGGTTACAGGCGATGAGGAGAAGCTTCGCGATGTGGTGATCACCGGTTACTATGAGTCCCGTCATCGTTGCGTGCGTGATGAGAATTGGAGTTTCATCTCTCGCGCAGACCCTGAACCGGATGAACTTTATAACCTTCAAGAGGACCCCACCGAGAGGGTGAACGTTTTGGAGAAATATCCTGAAAAGGCTGAGGAGCTATGGAGCAAGCTAGGGGTTATCTTCACTCAGAAGCGCAAACGCAACCTGAACATTCAACTGCGCTACGAGGTTCAACACACTCCCGCCGAGAAATAGCGACTCAGGAAGGATTTAGGAGTCGTATCGGGTGAGTTCCTGCACCGCCAGCATGTAAGCGCGGAGGTTTTCGAAGGGGGTGCCTTCGTCAATGCTTCCCGCCGTGGTGCAGGTGAGTCCACCGTCCCCGCCTACCGCATCGAAGTCCCGACGGACGTATTCGCGGATATCCTCTTCGGCGCCATTGCGAAGGATAAGAGGCGGCAACTGGCCGTTGATATATGCGGTCGGCATCGCTTCGCGAATCGCGGCGGGATGGATAGTCGGTCCAAAATTGACGTTATTCACGCCTAACCTGTTGAGGATTGGCATGAGATGCCCCATGGCGCTGTCGGAGTGCTGGTATCTGTTCGCCGAGGGGGAAGGCGCGAAATTGTCGAACAATTCCTTGAGTACCGGAGCGCAAAATCTCTCGTATTGCTTGGGGGAGAAGAGACAAGAGTTGTCATCGGTGATCCACCAACCCTCGAATTCCACCTGAGTGAGCGTTCTTAGGATGCGGGCGTAGCGAACATAAACTTGCGCCAGCAGTTCATAAAACTCCTGAATCACTTCAGGGTAATCCATCATCCACATGCAGAGGTTGCTCGTGCCGATGACCGAAGTTCCCACCGTTGCGGGGCCTCTGCCACCCGTTCCGAAATACACCTTGCGTCCCACTCTCTCTTCGTATTGCGCCACAACCCTCTCCCAGCCATCCGGAAGGAGGATATCCTCCAAATTCAATCGCGAGACTCGCTGGATCAGCCTTTGAAGATCTTCAATCGTATGAACGTTTGTTTCAAGCCAAGGCGGATTGTTCTCCGAAAAAACGAAGAAGGATTCAAACACCTCCTCGATACGCATGGGACGTATGGGAAGCTCTTTTTCGCTGAAAAAGGCTCTACCGAGTTCACGCTTCAGGATATCGTTCGCCTCCCGATGAATCTCTTCGCGGTAAGCGGCATCGAGGTGATAACGGCGCATGTCAAAGGATAGAACTCCGCAAAGATAATGGTCGTCCAGCGGGAGGGAGATCGGCGCTCGCGGCTTGTCCGTGCGAAAGGCGTGTCCTTCGGATGCGCGATTTTCCTCCCAGAATGCCTGAAGGTTGAGTTTGTTCATGAATGTGAACCCATGCCTTATTGTTTGAGTTTTATTTTACCTAAACGATACGAAGGATACGCCGCCTCTTTCTCGCATAAATCATAAATGCGGTCTTCTCTCATTCCGCTCGCTCCATGCACTCCGGATTCTCATAGCGAGGGTTGTTGACCTTGTTAGACACCGGAATCATCTCCATCCTTTCGGGGGGATAGGGGGCGAGGAGGGATAGCAGGTCGCTTATGACAGGATTTGCGCTTGTATCCAGCCATCGGTTTTCATCCTCCGACGAAAGAATCGCCGGCATCCGATGATGGATTTTTGCAAGCAGAGTGTTGGATGGCACGGTGATGATGGCGCATGAGCGCAATGGGGAGCCATCCGGGGATGTCCATTCATCCCATAAACCGGCGAAGGCGAAAAGCTCCCTTTCCTTAAGTCGAAATAGAAAGGGGCGCTTGACACCGTTATTGGATAGCCATTCATAGAATCCATCCGCAGGTATCAGGCAGCGTTTGCGCCTGAATGCCTGCTTGAATGTTGGCTTTTCCGTGAGGCTCTCCATGCGCGCGTTAATCACTCCGCTCCCCGGCTCCCGCGACCAAAACGGAACCAGCCCCCACTGCATGGGCTCCATAATTCGAACTCGTTCCTCTCTCACAACCCAGATTGGCTGGCTCGGAGCGATATTATAACGCGGAGCCATATCCGCAATCACTTCTGTTATTCCGAAACGGGAAATCATGTCAGGGGTGGACTTGGAAAGCATGAAACGTCCGCACATAGCATTACACCTTGGGAAACATAAAATAGTGTCTTCAATTCTCAAGACATAGATTCAAGCATACCATAACCCCAGCCGATAATTGCGGTAAAATAGTTGAAACATGCGAGGTATCGATTACGGTATTGTTTATTGAATTAGGCGCACGCCATATTCCCTACTTCGGTGGCTCTTCGATTGTATTTGGAAAGCGGTGTCACTTTTGCGTTTTTTGACGAGTCCATCCAGACGACAACTGCATCTTCAAACCGCAATGGTAGGTTTCCTGTATCTCTTCATGGGAACCGTGCTGCCGCTTTTGCATAACCATTACGATGATAATGGAGCGCCCATTTTTCATCGTCCATGTTCGATCCAGGAGGCCTTTGACGCATATCAGAGCGGTGGCGGCATCGTCATCGAAGCCATTCCCGCGCCTTGCGCATTTTGCGAATGGCAATCCAATTTGCTATCCAGCGCTTTGCCTCCTTACCTGATTCCACCGGAGCCGTCGGTCTATTTCCTGTTTGATATCAATCCGGATGTGGCGCCGTCCCTGGAAATACATTACACTCCCTCCCGCGCACCGCCATTGGCTTAACCTCTATCCTCTTCATATCAGCTCTCTCTCGTCCTTTCAATTGGCGTCGAGCCTTTAATGGCGCTTGATGTCGACAAAAGTTATTGGGGTCGGGAACGAGCATCACGTGATCGCATTTAGCCAATGTAGACTAAGTGCGATGATTAACCGTGCCCATTATCGACAACTGCATAATTCGCTGAGCGGGATAGCATATCCCTATGGAAACAGGCTGTTAGCGTTTCGCGACATCCAGCTTCCCGTGTGATGCTATCGTGAGCGCTTATGCATCTATTTCGTCAGGTGGAAACATGTTAATCCCCTAGACGGCTCTCATTGCAGTTGCCGGAACACCGCATTTATTCGTGGAAAGGAATCAATAATGTCCGTTCTTATTTCATTCATACATCATGGCGGGGTGATGATGTACCCCCTTATTCTGTGTTCCATTATCCTCATATCCATCGGTATCGAAAGGGCGATCTCCTTGCGGAAAACCGCAGTGGACGGAGACGCTCTTATGGAAGAGTTGCGCAACGCGCGGGACACCGACGGTAATTTCAACATCCAGAAGGGTCTCGATATTTGCCAACAGTTCGGCGGTTCGATAGGACGGGTATTCCAAAGGGGGTTAAAGAACGCTCATCGCTCCCCCGACGCAATAGAGATGGCGATGGAGCAAGAGGCGGCGAACGAGCAGCCGCTTCTCGAAGCGAATTTGACCATCATTAAGACCATCGTAAACATCTCGCCATTGCTGGGCTTGTTGGGAACCATTGCGGGGATGATCTCCGCCTTCCGAGTCGCATCGCAGATGGGGCTATCCAACCCCACGCAAATTCTAGGTGGCATCGCCGAGGCGCTCATCTCCACCGCAACCGGTATCACCTTGGCTGTCATTGGTTTTATATTCTACAACTACTTCGCTAATCTCTCCCGAAAAATCCTGGAGGATATCGAGTTTTACGGTTCGGAGCTAGTCAATCTTCTGACCGACAGAGTGGATTAAGGAGAGAACACACCATGGAAATGCGAAAAAGAGTGCGCGTAGGACGAAGAAAGCCCATAGAGGAGGCTGAGATCATCATCATACCCATGATTGATACGATGATGTTCCTTCTTTTCTTCTTTATGGTGGCTTCCCTTGCGATGGTGGTGCAATCGGGATTGCCGGTCAACCTGCCGAAGGCGTCCACGGCCAATGACCATTCCTCCCAAAACGTCACCATCACCATCACGAAGGACAACCAGGTCTATCTCAACACCCGACCGATCACAATGGATCAGATCGAAACCGGTTTGGAGAATCTGCATGTGGGACCAGGAAATCTGGTGATCATCAACGCGGACAAGGATTGTCTGCATGGCACGGTGGTAACTGCAATGGATGATGCGCGTAAAGCGGGCATTGTCCATTTCGCCATCGCCACGGATCAATCGTGAAAGGGGCAGTCATGCGCCGCAGAAGAAAAAATAATCCGTTGCTCATGCGCATTGTCGGCATCACGATACTCGCGCACATCATCGCCTTGCCGATATTGGCGCACTTCGAGGCGTTCAAGGTCATTCGTCGCGACTTCATCGACACGCGTTTGATCAATCTTCCGCCGCCTCAAAAAATCGCGGAAAAACCGGAGCGGAAAAGAGACGTTAAACAGCCGCCGCGCAAGGCGAAAGCGACGCACAAGTCGGCTGAAAAAGTCGCACAGGCGCATCACGCTCCCAAAAGCAATCTGACGCAGCCCAAGCTTATCGCCAGTGCGCCGGGTACGGGAAACGGCGGATCAGACGCCAATTCCGTGAACGCCAATGGTTCCGGTCAGATGGGAGTGGTTCCCACCAACATCAAACCCGCCGTCAAGCAGACCGGTCCTCCGAAGGAAACCGTTACCAAACCGGTGGAGGAAACGACTCCGCCACCTCCTCCTCCGAAACCCGTGGAGAAGCCTAAAAAGCCGGAACAAATCGCCCAGGTTCCGCAGATTGTAAATACGCCGCCGCCCGTGAATCCTCAGCCGATATTCACCAAAGCGGTCGCCATCTCCGCGCCCGATCCCACCATCCCGGATGACATCCGCACCAGCGATATCAATAAAACGCTTGTGCTTCTGGTTACCGTCACGGCGAACGGTGACCCTACGGATATTCAAATATTGCAGTCATCAGGCGTGGACGAATTGGATCGCGAAACGGTGGATGTGATTAAAAGGTGGAAATTCAAACCCGCCACAATGAACGGTCAGCCGGTGGATAGCCAGGTCAGGCTACATTTTGATTTCGAGGTGAACGGATGAAAAAATTACCATGCCTCATCTCCTTTCTGTTTTTCGCATCGCTTGCGTTCGCCGCAAAGCAGGCGCAGGCGCGCGGATGGAGCGATGTGCAGTTCGTTGTGGAAAACGGTTTATCGCTCCTGCCTATGGCGCGCGCGACCATCACAATACAGGATCTCAGTGGCAAGCATCCACCGGTAACCTTAATGACAGGATTGAACTCCCCAACGTCGACTGTTGCGTTCAACGTGAAAACATGGAAACCCGCCGACGTCGTTCCGGGGGTCATCCCTACGATGATCGGAATTCCAGCGGGGTCCTCGTTAATTCTCAAATCCAAAACCGCTCCGCCGGTGGAGGATATTTACATAAAAATCACCGCCACGAGATTGGAGATTCATCCTTCCGTCACCAGTTCCGGCACCCATATAAGCCATCAACAGATCACCACGTTCGTCAATCAGGCAAGTGGAAACATCGAGTCGATCACCCAAGGACAACCGGGAGTGGCGTCGGATTCGAATGGACAACAGCATATTCGCGGGGAGCATGCGGAGATCACCTACGTGGTGGATGGCGTTCCAATGCCTGACACTCTGATGGGGAGGCAGGGCTCCATCGTGGTTCCCTCAACCATCCAAAGCCTGCAGATGATCACGGGAGGTTTCGCTCCTGAATACGGAGGCCAAACCGCCGCCATTATGGATATCACCACTCTGCCCAGCGTCAAGAAATTCGAGGAGGATTTTTCGCTGCAAGGTGGAGGATACCAAACAACGAACGGCGATTTGACGTTGTTGGGACCTTTGGGAAAAAAGGCGAGTTATGTGATGGATATCAACGCCACACGCACCGATAACGCCGAAATGCCGCAACAGCCCAATGATCAATCGGCGCATAATTTGGGTTCCGATCAAAACTACTTCACGAAGTTTCGTCTGCTTCCATCCTCCCGTGACAACTTAACTCTTACTTTGAGCAGTTCCCCGGGAACCATGCAGATCAATAACAGCGCCGGGTTGCCCAGTTCGTTCTCCGCATATGGCGAAGGTTATGGTTTCCTCGGCATGCGTAACGCCGACGGAACGATTCCAACCCTCACCCCTCAAACCGCCAATCTGCTGGGCGCTGCGCCCGAGGTTCTGCCATCGCAGCAGGCGGCGGGACAGGACATCACCCAAAGGGAGGTGAGCCAGTTCGCCACCCTTTCATGGAAAAGCCGGATGTCCCGGCAGGACACCGGATTGCTTTCCGTCACCTTGTTGCATTCCGGGCAGGATGTCTTCAACAATAACCCGGCGGTCAACGTCCTGAATCTGCCGGTGGACAACTCCATTGACTACAACCCCACGGTGCATCGCAACGTCCATCAAACCCAGTTCACCGGTAGCATCACAATGAAAAGAGGAACGCACACCGTCATGGCGGGAATATTATTGGACAATCAATACGGGGATGAATCCTATCAGTTAATACCTGCAAGCCAACTCGCCTTGGACGAATTGGTTGCGGTCTCCCCAAATCTGGCTCCGGCCGGCTCCATTCAGAAAAACGCCCAGGGGCAGCCTGTAATGGATGTCTATGGCAATCCCGTCTACATCGCCTCCTCGGGAACGACCCCCAACCTCCAAGTGCATCGTTCCGGTTTCTATCGCGCGGCTTACGTTCAGGATACATGGAAAGCCACCAAGCCGTTTACGATAAACTACGGATTAAGATACGATTGGTTCAAGCAATCTCAAAATCTCGGGCAGCCAACGGTTGACACTGCGGAGTTAAGTCCGCGCATTAATTTCTCCTACGCCTTGGATCGTCTCAGCGTGCTGAGATGGTCGTATGACAGGCTTTTCAACACCCCGCCTCAGGCTCAGGGGTCGGTGGTTGGGGCGCCGATTGATCCGGAGACGCTGAACCAGTATGATGTCAGTTACGCAAGGCAGATCGGGCAAGGTCAGTCGATGAAACTTGCATATTACTACAAGCAGATTCACAACCAAGTGGATACGGGCTTGCTCATCCCGGGGGTGGAAAACGGGATATTCTCCGCTGTGAACTTCCAATACGGTGCCGTTCACGGATTGGAGTTTTCTTACGATCTCTCACCGCCCAAAGGGGTGGGTTGGGATGGTTATTTCAACTACACTTACTCCACCGCCATGCCGAACGGGTTGGATAACACCGGTGCGCTTGCGCCGGATTTCAACGACCACGATCAGCGTAACACCATTGGCTTCGGATTGGCGTATCTAACGAAGGGGGGAGGCAAGGCTGCGATGGTGCTTAATTACGGAAGCGGACTCGCCAGCAGTCAGTTGCCTAACGGATCGAGGGTGGGGCGTACTCAGGTGGATTTGCATTTCGCCACGCCTAAAAGCATGCTTGGGGGTAATTTGAGCCTGGGATTGGATATCCAAAACGTTTTCGATGATCGATCCATCGTAAACTTTCAGTCCGGGTTCAGCGGAACAAGGTTTGCACAAGGACGAAATATCCTGTTATCTCTGAACGGTAATTTCTAAGGAGGTTCGTTGAATTCGCATGGCGACGCCCGCACTGGGCGTCGCCATGCGAGAATGAAGAAGTGAGTTTAATGGGCGGGTTTGGTTAATTCATCTATTCGGTTCAGTTCCTCTTCGGAAAAGTCCAAACGATCCAACGCCCTTACATTCTCCTCAATCTGTTCCACGCTGGAGGCGCCGATCAACGCACTTGTTACGCTTGGAAGCCTGAGTATCCACGCCAACGCCATTTGAGCTAAAGTCTGGCCTCGTTTTCTCGCCAAGTCATTGAGAGCGATCAACGTCTTCTTTTTCTCAGGCGAAAGGTGCCGTTTCACCCAGTCCTCTCCCCATCGTTGCGCGGCGCGGCTCTCGGCGGGGATGGAGTCGCCCAGATATTTGTCGGTTAATAGTCCTGACGCCAAAGGGCAGAAGGGAATGCATCCTGTTCCCGCTCTCTCCAATTGAGGAAGCAGATCCCATTCAATCCCCCGACCGAGCATATTATAGTAAGGCTGATGGATGGTGATCGGGGAGAGATGCATCCGCTCGATGACCCGGGTGGCTTCCGCAAAGTGCGCCCCGCTGTAATTGCTTACTCCGGCGTAAAGAACTTTGCCCTGCTTCACGAGAAAATCCAGCGCCCCCAAGGTCTCCTCCAAGGGGGTTTCCGGATCCATACGATGATGATAAAAGATATCGAAATACTCCAATCCCATCCTCTTCAGGGATTGATCGCAACTGGCGACGAGATACTTTTTGGATCCCCAGTCGCCGTAGGGCCCGGGCCACATGTAGTACCCCGCCTTGCTGGAGATGATCAGTTCATCGCGAGGCATCTCCTTGATGATCTTGCCACATACGATCTCGGCGTTGCCCGGAGGGGTTCCGTAATTGTTCGCGAGATCAAAATGAGTGATACCCAAATCGAATGCGCGAAACAGGCAGTCCCGGGCAACATCCTCTCCTCGGTATCCTCCGAAGGTTTCCCAGGCGCCCAGCGAGATCACCGGCAATTTCAATCCGCTACGTCCGCAACGACGGTACTGCATATGCGAATAACGGTCTTCGGCGAATTCATGACTCATGCTGAATATCCATCCTTTGCATTTTTTCATCAAAACGTACGGAACGCCCGAAAAGGCGTTCCGTACACGCCATTGCATGCATGCTGCGATTACTTTAGCGGGGGCAGGGCGGTCTCTATCTGTTTCAGATGGACGCCGAGCACCGCAAAGGCTATCGAATCAAGCTCCTTCAAGTTTCCAGTGATGTGAATGGTTCGGTGCAGATGCATGGCTGTTTGACCCGGAGCCAAAGCCAATGCGGGGGAGCTGCTCTCCACCTCGTAGAAATTGCCCATTCGCGTACCGAGTTGATTCGGGCCGTCGTTGTAACTGTTTTCCACGTCGCCGCCGTAAGGATGCTTCTGAATTTTCCAGAGGGAGTTGACATAGCTGGTGACTCCCTTGGGTAGGTTGAGTTGAATGATGGTTAGGGTGTGGGTGCCGGCGCTGTAACTGCCAAGGACGCCTTTGGCGCGTCTCGGATTAACACCGATCTTGCTGCGGTAATTGGCGTCCGCTCGGAAGAAAATATCGCCGTTCTTCATTTGGATCCTGTTGGCGGGAATCTTGCCGAAATAATCGGTGGTGGCGATTTCACCCAGTTTGGAGACGGGGCCTTGTTTATAAGGCACCACAACGGTGGTTGTGGGGGATGCGTTGAACTGACCTAGAATCCAGATGGAGAGAAGTCCGGTGGACTTATTCCATTTTTTGTTTCCTATGTTGGTGAGCTTGTTGATCGTTTCATATCCCACCAACTTTACGCCGCGCTTTGGCGAGACATGCAGATCACTCCAAACCTGAGAGGGACTGAGAAGTCGAACTTGACGATCCACGCGAACGGAGAAAACCGTGCCGTGGTAATTTTTTAACTTGAACTCCTTCCGAAACGTCGCCTGACGAGAGGTTACGCTCACCACGCTGAATGGCTGAGAATCATATGGCGCGGGAGTTTGCCAATGCTGCATATCGAATGGAGCGTGAGGAGGGAAGAAAAGCGCGAATTGCCCCCCTTCGGGGCCGATCCAAAACCGGTCCTCTCCGCCGAAGGCATTCATGTGCGGAACGAGCTTGCCCGTGGCGATGAATTTATCGTTCACGAAACCATAACTTAACCCGTCATTCCCGTCCACACTGCTGGTCATGACTCTTCCCTGATAGGCTGGAACCACCAAAACCGCAGGACCGTTTTTCCCTTCGGAGAGAATAATCGTTTTGACATGCTTTTTAAGGAAAGCAGCCTCTTTTCCGAAGGTGTCCGCCGCTTGGGAGCGGCAGGGGGTGAGAGATGCAATCCATACAAGAGATAAGAGAAGCAGAACGTTTTTCATCATACCGTTGTCTCCTTTGTTGAGAGGTGCGAAATTCGTTGGGCTTGCGGTTCGCCTCCCTGTTGAGAATCCGCAATCCACATCAGGGAAGCGCCGATCCGCTCGAATTGGGCGAAGGCGTCGGTAATCCCTTAAGTCGAGAATTACAAAGGTATTTTTACCCTATCCGGAAGGGATTTTGATAGAAGAGGTATTGAACTCATTCGTGAAATGGCGGAAAGGTGACCGCTAAACAACCCTTCCTCTCCTTATCTTCGGATTTGGCCTCCGATGAGGAGAGGATCATAAAAGCGATGGATTGTCCAAGGGCAACGGTTTTGGGGAACTCTCTTCGTCAAGCGTTATCAACAGTTGTTCCCGTATTCAACCCCCGGGACGTTCGCATGCCATTTCGAAATATATCCTGACCTCAAAATCTACTGAATGTCCGCCTTTGCAACCTCATGCAAAGCCCTGTTCCTCTCATATAAGATGATTTCCGCCAGTGCCCGTATTGCCACAATTTGATTGGGATAGAGTAATGGTCACGTTATCCGTCACTCCTGGCTGTGTCTTGAAACCCACGTTTCCGCATGATAATTCCGAGCCTTGTCCGTTCGGATCGCTGTACGCAATGGCATAGGCTTCCAAGGTTTCATAGTTGGGTAGATTATTGAAAGTGATCGTTGTGGAATTTTGGCCCGCCACGGGTGGAGATACGATTTGTTGCGCGATGATTTCGCCACTGGAATCCCCTATCCACACGAGAATGCTTTCAGTCCCGGGCGGGATCAATCGGCCGTCGTATTGCGATCTGTTTGGCCATAGAATGGTAAATCGTGCGGAACCATATCCGGTAGGTGCCAT
>Ga0078972_1000410_pt1 | contig 177176 bp, 195 predicted proteins | sample YelNatPaOPGAMG01_FD_67568 | JGI IMG/M metagenome (GOLD analysis project Ga0078972, IMG submission 67568) | Hot spring thermophilic microbial communities from Obsidian Pool, Yellowstone National Park, USA - OP-RAMG-01 (SPADES assembly) (version 2) | ecosystem: Environmental > Aquatic > Thermal... | reverse complement strand
TACCCTTCTGGCCGGGGGCGCCCCGCCCCCCGCCCGCGTCCCGGATCTCTCCCTCGACATGGGCGATGGGCCTCGACACGGCGAGCCCTCCCCAGGCCGTGCCGCCGTCCCGAAGCTCCAGGGCCTCATGGGTACCGGTCGACACGCCAGATGGGACGCTCGCCCGTCCGAACGACCCGTCGTCGAGGCGAACGTCCACCTCCACGGTCGGGTTGCCGCGCGAATCGAGGATCTGGCGTGCCCGGATCTCCCTGACGGTGCTCAAAGCATGGGGCCTCCTTCACGGATGAGCAGCGAGGTTCCGGTCATGGCAGGGGGCTTCTTGATGCCCATGAGGTCGAGGACGGTCGGCGCCACATCCGCCAGGATGCCGTCCCGCAGCCCTGTCCCCGGTCGCCCCACAAGGTGGCAGGGAACCGGGTTCGTGGTATGGGCGGTGTGGGGATCTCCAGTTGTGGGATCGAGCATCATCTCGGCATTGCCGTGATCCGCCACGACAAGGGCGGTCCCGTGCGCCCCCTCCAGGGCGGCGAGGAGGTGGCCGAGGTTCTGGTCGACGGCCTCCACCGCCTTCACGGCGGCCGGTATCCTGCCCGTGTGGCCGACCATGTCGGCGTTGGCGTAGTTCACGACGACGAGGTCCGCCCCGGCCCGGATCGCCTCGACGGCCGCAGCGGTCACGCCCGCGGCAGACATCTCCGGCTGCTCGTCGTAAGTGCGCACCTTCGGCGAGGGGATGAGGCGCCTCTCCTCGCCGGGCAGCGTCGCCTCCTTGCCGCCGTCGAGGAAATACGTCACGTGGGCGTATTTCTCCGTCTCGGCGACGCGCCACTGGGTCTTCCCCGCCCGGCTCACCACCTCGCCCAGGGTGTCGGGAAGGGCGAGCGGCGTGAACGCCACATGGTCCGGAGCATCCTCATCCCGGTAGCGGGTCATGGCATACGTCTCGAACTTTCCGCGACCTCGTGCGAAGGGGGGGAAGTCCGGGTCTGAAAGGGCGGCGAACATCTGGCGGGCCCGGTCGGCGCGGAAGTTCAGCATGAAGAAGACATCACCCCGCCGTGCGCCGGTGTACCCGCGCCGCACCGACGGGACCATGAATTCGTCGTTCACGCCCGCCCGGTAGCTCTCCCGGATCGCCGCCTCCGCATCGGTAAAGGAAGGGCCCTGCCCTTCGACGATCGCCCGGTAGGCCAGCTCCGTCCGGTCCCAGCGCCTGTCGCGATCCATCCCGTAGAACCTGCCGCCTACCGTGACCACCTGGGCGACATCCTCGCCGAGGCGGGAGATGTCGCCGGCCGCCTGCCTCGGTGGCACGTCGCGCCCGTCGGTCAGGAGATGCAAAAACGTCGTGGTGCCGGGATGGGACCGGCGGGCCGCCGCCACGGCCAGGAGGTGGCCGAGGGAACTGTGCACGCCGCCTTCGGAGAAGAGCGTCAGGAGATGGAGCCGCGGGGCGGCGAGCGCCTTCTCCACGACCGGGATCCGGAAGAAGCTGCCGTCCCGGATCGCCGTGTTGATGCGCACGAGGTCGGAGGGCACGATGCGGCCGGCCCCGATATTGAGGTGGCCCACGTTCGAGTTCCCCATCTTGCCCGCCATCAGCCCGACATCTTGTCCGGAGGCACCCAGTTGCGAACTCGGGCCCTGGTCGAGCGACGGCAGGGTGGCGAGGCGGGCGAGGGAGACGGCGTTGGTGGGTCCGGGAGGAGCGATGCCGAATCCATCGAGGACGATGAGGGCTACCGTCACGCTCGAGCCGCCTCCTGCATGATCCGGACGAAGGCGCTGGCATCGAGGCTCGCCGAGCCGACGAGCACCCCGTCCATGCCCGCCGGCCCGAGATAGCCGCGCACGTTGTCGGCGCTCACCGATCCACCGTAGAGCACCGTGACGCTCCTTCCGATCTCTTCATCGTAGAGCCGGCTCACCACTTCGCGGATGGCACTGCCCGCCTTCTCCGCCTCGACCACGGTCGCCGAGCGTCCCGTTCCGATCGCCCAGATCGGCTCGTAGGCGAACGTGAGGCCCCGTACCTTGTCACCGTCGAGACCCTTCAGGGCGATCCCCAGCTGGCGCCTGACGGCGCCGAACGTATCGCCCCGGTCGAAGTCCTCGAGGCTCTCCCCGACACACAGCACCGGGACCAGCGGGGTGTCGAGGACGAAGCGCAGCTTCACCTGGACGTCCCGGTCCCGCTCCCCGAAGACGCTCCTGCGCTCCGAGTGCCCGATGAGGGTGTAGGTGCAGCCGGCGTCCAGCGCCATGGTGGGCGAGATGGCACCAGTGAAGGCCCCCTTGTTCTCGTAGAACACATCCTGGGCCCCCACCGACAGGCGCCCCCCCGCCGCCTCGGCCACAGCGGAGATGGCTGTGTAGGGCGGGAAGACGATGGCATCCACGCCATCAGGCACCTCGCCGGCGACAATCCCCATCCAGGCGCGCGCCTCGTCGAGGGTCTTGTTCATCTTCCAGTTGGCCGCAGCGATCACGTGCGCGCACCCGCCCGCTCGAGCGCCGCCAGTCCGGGCAGTTCGTCGCCCTCGAGGTAGGAGAGGGAGGCGCCGCCGCCGGTGGAGAGGTGTGTGATGGAACCCTCGACGCCGGCTCGGCGCACCGCCGCCAGCGAATCGCCGCCACCCACCACGCTCATCGCCCCGGACGCAGCGACGATGCGGGCGAAGGCGTTCGTGCCCCGATCGAAGGGCTCCTTTTCGAAGAGCCCGAACGGCCCGTTCCAGAAGACCCTTTGGGCGGCCCCGACGAGCGGCGCCATCTCCCGCACGGCGCCTTGCCCCACGTCCATCACCGCCTCATCCGGGCCGACCTCATCCGCGGGAATCTCGCGCACCTTCCCGTCGGGATCCGTGACGACGACCGTGGAGGGCAGGCGGATGCGGCTCCCACCTTCGTCCAGGAGCGCCTGCGCCTGCGGCACGAGGTCCGCCTCGACGAGGCTTCGTCCCATCTGGAGGTTTTGGGCGAGAAGGAAGGTGTTGGCGAGCGCCCCGCCCAGGACCAGCGCATCGGCGCGTTCCAGCATCCGATGGAGGAGCTTCAGCTTGTCCGACACCTTGGCGCCGCCGACGGCCACCACGAAGGGGTGCCCGCCCTCCTTTACGAGGGCGTCCAGGGCCTCGACCTCAGCGGCAACCAGCCGTCCTGCGGCGGACGGGAGGAAGGCGGGAACACCGACGGTCGAGGCATGGGCCCGGTGCACCACGCCAAAGGCGTCCTGGATGAAGACATCGCCGAGGGCGGCCAGACCACGGGCAAACTCCGGATCGGCCTTCGTCTCCCCGGAAAAGAAGCGCAGGTTTTCGAGGAGGTGCACCTCGCCGGCGGCTGCGTCCGCCAGGCGTCGACGCACCGCATGGGAGGTCGGATCTCCGGGAAGGAACGTCACGTCACGGCCGAGGAGCTCCGCCAGCGCTGGAGCGACGGGGGCCAGCGAGAGGGACGGGTCGACTCCCTGCGGCCGTCCGAGGTGCGAGATGAGGGCCACCGAGGCCCCCTGGTCCATGAGCTGGCGGAGTGTGGGCAGGGCGGCCTCAATGCGGAGGGTGTCTGCCACCGCACCTTGCGCCAGCGGTACGTTGAAGTCGACGCGCACGAGGGCGCGCCGGAAAGCCGGCAACCAGGAGATCCCCGGCAGCTTCATGAAAGGTGCCGGCCGACGAAGGCCGCCATCTCCGCGAGGCGGTTCGAATAGCCCCACTCGTTGTCGTACCAGGCCATGACCTTGGCGAGGGCACCGGCGGTCTGCGTGAGCTCGGCATCGACGATCGCCGAGTAGGCGGATCCCCTGAAGTCCGAGGAGACGAGAGGCTCGTCGCACACGTCGAGGATCCCCTTGAGGGGCCCGGATGCCGCCTTGCGGAAGGCCTCGTTCAGTTCCCCGGCCGTGGCCGCCTGCTTCAGCTGGGCGCTCACGTCGAGGATGGACACGGAGTGCACGGGCACCCGCAGGGCGAGCCCCGTCACGCGTCCTTTCATGTGGGGGAAGACCTCGAAGACGGCCTTGGCGGCACCGGTCGTGGTCGGGATGATGTTCTGGGCAGCGGCCCTCGCCTTGCGCGGATCCTTGCCGCCCGCGCGGTCCAGAAGCGGCTCGGTTCCGGTGTAGGCGTGGGTCGTCGACATGAGGAGCGCCTCGATGCCGAACGCGTCCTCCAGCACCTTCACGACGGGGACCAGGCAGTTCGTCGTGCAGGAGCCATTCGAGATCACGTCATGCATCGAGGGATCGAAGTCCTGCTCGTTCACGCCCATCACCAGGGTGACATCGGCGTCCTTGCCGGGCGCCGATATGATGACCTTCTTCGCGCCGGCGGCGAGGTGCTTGGCGGCCCCCTCCCGATCCGTGAAATGGCCGGTGCACTCGAGGACCACGTCGACGCCAGCGTCCTTCCAGGGGATCTGCGCCGGGTCGGCGATGTGGAAGAGCTTCAGGCGCTGTCCGGCGATGACGAGGGCGTCCTCGGCCTCGGCCTGCACGTCTCCGTCGAACGTCCCGTAGGTGGTGTCGTACTTGAAGAGGTGGGCGAGAGAGGCCGCGGGCGGCAGGTCGTTGACGGCGACAAGCTCAACGCCTTTCTTGCCCCCGAGGATCACGCGGGCAACCCTTCGCCCGATCGCACCAAATCCGGAGATGCCGATGCGGGTCGCCAATGCGATGACTCCTTCCAAAATCACGAGGTGGCAATTCTGACGAGGCATCCACATTATACCGGAGAGGTCTTGCGACCCTCAATTGAGCGCACGGATGCCGGGCACCGTGCGCTCAGCCCTGCATCGGCGCCTCCATTTGGGGGCCTGCCGCTCCCGATCATCGGTGCGGCGGCGGGCCTCCGGCCGCGAGCGCGAACGGGTCTTGGGAGACAGCGGGACGGGCTTTCGGCCTGGTGCGGGGAGCCTTCGCGCCACAGGCCGCACGCGACGGCGAGAAGCGCCCCCGGGAGGGGGTGCTCCTTCACCCGTGCGCACCCGGATCAGATGTCGAAGTAGAGGTAGTACTCGTAGGGCGTGGGGCGCAGGTTGACCTGTTTCACCTCGACGTCCCGCTTCATCGTGATCCAGTCCTGGATGAGATCCTCCGAGAAGACGCCTCCTTCGAGGAGGAAGTCGTGGTCTGCCTCGAGGGAGGAGAGGGCCGCCTCGAGGGAGGCAGGCACGGAGCGGATGGCGGCGCGCTCTTCCGCCGAGAGGTGGTAGATGTTCTTCTCGAGCGGTCCGAAGCCCATCGCCGTCGGGTCGAGCTTTCTCCTCACGCCGTCGAGCCCGGCCATCATCATGGCGGCGAAGGCGAGATAGGGATTGCCGGTGGAGTCCGGCGTGCGGAACTCGATCCGCGTCGTCTTGGGAGAGGTCACGGCGATCGGGATGCGCACCGCAGCGGAGCGGTTGCCCTTGGAGAAGACCAGGTCGACGGGGGCTTCGAAGCCTGGCACGAGGCGCTTGAAGGAGTTCGTCGAGGCATTGACGAGCCCCACCAGCGCCGGGGCATGGGCAAGGATGCCGGCCACGTACGACAGCCCGATCGCCGAGATGCCGGCGTAGCCGCTCGAGTCTGCGAAGAGCGGGGCACCGTCCTTCCAAAGCGATTGGTGGGTGTGCATGCCGGAGCCGTTGTCGCCGAAGATGGGCTTCGGCATGAACGTCGCCGTCTTGCCGTGCGCCTGGGCCGTGTTCTTCACGATGTACTTGTAGAGAAGCACATTGTCGGCCGTGCGCAGGAGCGTGTCGTGGCCGAAGCCGATCTCGCTCTGGCCGGCTGTCGCCACCTCGTGGTGGTGACGCTCGACCCGCATGCCGGATGCCTTCAGGAGACTCACGACCTCGTTGCGGAGGTTGGCGAGGGCGTCATGGGGGGCAACCGGCGTGTAGCCCTCCTTGGGCCTGATCCGGTAACCGAGGTTGCCGTCGGGCTCCCCCGTGCCCCAGATCGCCTCCTCGGAGTCGATCATATAGAAGCTGTCATGCGGCGCGGTGGAATAGCCGACGCGGTCGAAGACGAAGAACTCGAGCTCAGGCCCGAAATAGGCCGTGTCGGCGACTCCCGTCGCCTTCAGGTAGGACTCGGCACGGCGGGCGACCCCCCGCGGATCCCTGTCATAGACGGCGAGGTCCGGCGTCAGGACCTCGGCCGTGACCGAGATGGTGGGCCGGTCCATGAACGGATCCACGAAGGCTGTCGCCGGGTCCGGCATGAGGACCATGTCCGACTCCTCGATCTCCCGAAAGCCCCTCAGCGATGACCCGTCGAAGGGGACGCCCCTCGTGAACGTGTCCTCGTCGATCTGGGACGTCGGCACCGTGATGTGGTGCCAGGTTCCGGGAAGATCGACGAACTTGAGGTCGAGGAACTCGACCTGGTCCCGTGCGATCGATGCCAGGATCTCCTCCGCCGTCAACGCTGTTCCTCCTCGCGCATTCTCTCTTCAATCAGGCGCTCCAGTTCCGCCCGGTCCGAGACGGGGTAGAGACTCGTGAGGCGCCCCGTTCCCCGAACCACCCCGAGCGACATCCCCTCCTCCTCGGCTGCCTCAAGCCGGGCCTTCACCTGCGAGAGAGCGACGCCGCGGGAGACGAAATCCCGGATGCGTGCAAGACGCGCCAGGTCGGCAGCGCTGTAGAGGCGCTGGCCACCGGCCGAACGACCGGGGGCAATGAGCCCCATCGCCTCGTAGTGGCGCACCTGCCGAGCCGTGAGGCCGGTGCGCTCAATCACCACCCGCATAGGAAACGTCCCTGCCACGTGTCGCCCTCCTTCTGCGCCATCGTATGGAAGCATGCCGGGGCGCGTCAACTTCATGTCATCTTTCTTTACACAGTTTGTGCCGAACGCAACATTCCTCCCCTTCCGCGCTGGCCCGGAGGGGGAGGGATGCTGACAGACGGCCCGCCGAGCGGCGGCCCCTTATTAGCGGTTCAGGTCCACCCGTTCGCCGGTGACCATGAAGACGATGCCCTCACCGAGGTTCGTGGCGTGATCGCCGACCCGCTCGAGGTACTGTGAGACAAGGATCAGGTGGGCGGCCTGGTGGACCTTCTTCGGATCCTCGATCATGAAGGTGAGAAGCTCGCGCAGGACCTGTCCGTAGAGGTGGTCCACCTCGTCGTCGAGTTTCATCGTGTCGCGCGCCTGGGAGGCGTCCCTGTTCACGAAGGATTTCAGGCACTCCTGGATCATCCTCTGGTCGATCTCGGCCATCCGGGGAATGTCGACGAGCGGCTTCATAAGCGGCTCGGCATCGAGCCGGAGGACCACCTTCGCGATATCCGTGGCGTGGTCGCTCATCCGCTCGAGGTCGACCCCCACCTTGATCGCCGTGCCCAGCATCCGCAGATCGCTGGCGAGCGGCTGCTGCGTGGCGATGAGGGCCAGGGAGCGGGTGTCGATGTCGGCCTGCATGCGGTCGACCTCGTCGTCCCCCTCCACGATCTGCTGGGCAAGGTCAAGGTCCCCCTGCGCCAGCGACCGGACCGCCTCCGAAAGACGCTGGACGACGATCGTGCCCATGCGCAGGATCTCCTGCTGGAGGGCGTCGAGTTCGTCATGAAACTCCTGCCGCACGGTCTTCCCTCCCCTCGCTCCTATCCGAACCGTCCCGTCAGGTAATCTTCCGTCCGCTTGTCCTTGGGAGCCGTGAACAGGTCCTTGGTCGGCCCTGACTCCACACACTCACCGTGCAGGAAGAAGCCGACCCTCTCGGAGACGCGCGCCGCCTGCTGGAGGTTATGCGTGACGATGATGATGGTGTAGCGTTCCTTGAGTTCGGAGACCAGTTCCTCGATGCGGGCCGTGGCGATCGGGTCGAGCGCCGAGGCCGGTTCGTCCATGAGCAGCACCTCGGGCTCCACGGCGAGGGCCCGGGCGATGCACAGGCGCTGCTGCTGGCCGCCGGAGAGGTTATACGCCGACTTCGTCAGCATGTCCTTGACCTCATCCCAAAGCGCCGCCTGGCGAAGGCTGCGCTCGACGACCTCGCGGACCTGGGACTCCTTTTTCATGCCGTGGATGCGGGGTCCGAAGGCGATGTTGTCGTAAATCGAACGCGGGAACGGGTTCGGCTTCTGGAAGACCATGCCGACCCGCTTGCGCAGGAGAGCCACGTCCATGCTCTCGTAGATCTCTTCACCGTCGAGGAGCACGTGCCCCGTGACGCGCGAGTTCGGCAGGAGGTCGTTCATCCGGTCCAGCGTCCTCAGGAACGAGGACTTCCCACACCCCGAGGGGCCCACAATCGCCGTCACCATGGTCGGCGGGAAGGATATCGTCACATCCTTCAGGGCACGGGTCGGCCCGTAGTAGAGGTTCAGTTGGTCGACCTCAATCTTCGGCTGTGTCACGATCGCCTTCCTCCCTCCCGGAAGATCCTGCCAGCGACATAAAGCAAGAGACCCACGCCCATCATCAGGAAGGCCGTCGCGCTGGTCAACCCGTAAAGCCCGTCACGGCCGGCGGCGAGAAGGTTAAATAGCCTTAACGAAAGCGTCGGTCCTCCACCCAGCGGGTCGAGCACCGGGCCTCCGGCGGCCGCGCCCAGCGTCAGCACGAGGGCGGCCGTCTCCCCCATGGTTCGGGCCGCCACGTCGACGGCGGCGGTGAAGAGCGGCCTTCCCATGTGCGGCCAGACGGCATCGAAGAATGCCACGCCCGAAGGCGCCCCCAGGGCGAGAGCCGCGGCAAAGGATCCGTCGTGACGCCTTGCGGCCTCCTCCACGCGCCTCAGGGCAAACGGCAGATTGACGGCCGTAAGCGTGAGCGATGCCGCGAGGAGGGAGAAGCCGAGCCCCAGCGCCCGCACGAAGAGCATGAGCCCCACGAGGCCGACCACCACCGACGGAAGGGCGCCCGTTCCGTCGACGAGAAGGCGGGCGGCACGTCTTCCTCCCCTTCCCCAATAGAGCCAGATGCCGCCCGGCAGCGCCGTCGCAAAGAGGAACATGAGCGTCCAGGCGGCGACGAGGAGCGAACGCACGAAACTCGGCCACACCCCGGCGAGGAGGCGGGACAGGTCGGCCGCACCGGCGATGAGTGCCCCGAGGAGAAGCGCAGTCACCGCCGATCCCGCCGAAAGGGCGAGGATGCCCGTCAGGCGTCCCATGCGCCGAGCGCCCTGCCGAGGAGGGCCGCCAGGATGGCCAGCGCCAGGCCCAGGGACCAGAGGGCGCCCTCCCAGGGGCTGCCCGGCGGGGCACCGCCTCCCTCGGTGAGGAGCACGGAGGCCATGGTGGCGGATGGATGCAGGAGGGCGGGTGGATAGCTGCCGTTGTTGCCGATGAGGAGTGCCGTGACCGTACCCTCGCCGACGAGGCGGCCGGCAAGTCCGACGACGGCCCTGACAAGCCCCGTGCGCACAGCGCGGGGGGCGAGGAGGCGGCGCCCCGTGGCCCCGTCGGCCCCGATGGCGATGGCCCCGTCGAGGACCTCTCTGGGAACCGCATCGAGAATGGCGGTGAAGTGGGCCGTCGCTGGCCAGAAGGCGGCCAAAGACAAAACGATGATCACGGCAAGGATACCGTAGCCGCCAATTATCGGCTGCAGCCACACGACGCCGAAGAGCCCCAGCACGACCGTGGGCATCCACGTCCCGGCACCGAACAGGCCGAGGAGGACGGGCCTCGCCCGTGGGCGCTCGAACGAGAGGAACGTGGCGGCGAGGTAGGCTGTGCCGCCGCCCAGCAGAAGCGCCCCGCAGGCCACGGCGACGGATCCCAGCAGCGGGGCCAGGATGCCGAGCGCCGATGGCGGGACCCAGTCGGGCCCGGCCGTGACTTCGTCGGCCCCCATGAGGCCGAGGACGAGGACCACGGCTGCCAGGGTGATCAGAAGAGCACCGGCGGCAAGCGTGCCGCCCGCCAGCCACGTCCGCTTGACCGCCCTCACCTGAGAAGCCTCCGCACCGCGGCGAGGTAGGCGCCCTGCGCAGGGCTCAGCCGTCCCCTGTAGGCGGCATAGATGGGAATCATGAGCGGATAGCCTCTCTCAGCCGGATAGAGACCGTCCACCGCCATCACCTCGACCCCCTCGGGACGCAGGACGCCCTCGACGAAGCCGACGGCACCCGGCGTGCGCCTGACGCCGAGGAGCACGTCCCCGTTCGACAGGGCATTCACGGAGCGGGCCGTCACGTCGGCGTTACCGAGGAGAAGCTGCAGGAGGGCGATGCGGACACCGGAGACGGGCGTGCGGAAAAAGAAGGTGAGGCGCAACGAGCGGCCCCCGAGTTGGCACCAGCAGGTAACGGCCCCCGACACGATCGCCCGCAGGTCGCCAAGCGTGAGAGGGACCGGGCCGATATCCCGGTGCGCCACGACCGCCACCGGCAGCTGCCCCAGGACCACGGCGTGAAGCGGTGGACGGGGCCGCACCTCGGAGAGGGCGATGCCAACATCGCCCCGCTCGACCAGCGTGAGGCCGAGGAGGCTTCCTCCGGCCACCACCGTGACCGGCTGGCCCCTCGATGACACCGCCCTGGCCGCCTCTTCGGCGGCGGGCAGAGCCCCTGTGGAGCCGGACACTACGAGGTCCCGGCCGTGGGAGTGCGCCGCCAGTGCCGAGGCGATCAGAAGGAGAGCCGCGGCCAGGGCGACCAGGCGGACCATGTCCATTCCCCCGGCGGATGCTACGCCGGCGGCTCCGCGTTCATGAGGACAAGTCGGAAGGTGCTGCCCGCGCCCTCGGTGCTTTCCACTTCCAGTCCCGCCCCCACGGAATCGGCCAGCATGCGGGCGATGGCGAGTCCTAGCCCGGTCCCGCCGGAGGCCCGCGAGCGAGCCTTGTCGACCCGATAGAAGCGGTCGAAGATGTGCGTCAGCTCCTCCTTGGGAATGCCGCGGCCGGTGTCCGCGACGCTGACGACGCACCCGCCGTCAGAAAGCTCTACGCCCACCCGCACGCGGCCCCCGGCCGGGGTGTACTTGAGGGCGTTGTCGATGAGGTTCATGAGGATCTCGTGCACCCTGCCGCGGTCCGTGAGGACGGTGACCGGTTCCGTTGGCACCGCCTCGATGTCGACGCCCTTCTGGTGAAAGGGCTCCAGCCAGCCCTCGACCACCTCCGCCACCAGCGCCGGGACGTCGACCGGGCGCCTTTCGGCGATGGGCCTATGGGCGTCGAAGGCGGCGAGATCCTGAATGTCATCGATGATCTCGGCCATGCGCTCCGCCTCACGGGCGATGATGCCGAGAAAGCGGGCCCGGTCCCCTTCGGACACAGCCTGGTCGAGGAGCGTCTCGGCGAAGCCACGGATACTGGTCACCGGGGTTCGCAGTTCGTGCGAAAGGTTTTGCAGGAGTTCCGACTCCTTGGCCTGCAGGCGCCGGATCTCGCTCATATCCCGCAGGAGAAGGAGAACGTCGGGGCGCTCGGGAAGCGGCGTCACCCGCACCTCGATCTGACGGTCGGGAGCGAGCGAAATCTCAACCGTGCGCGCCGTACCATCCCGGCGCGACTCCCCGACGGCCGCATGGGCGGCGAGCAGCCCCGGCACGGCGAGCAGGGGACGCCCCATGGCCCCGTCGGTGGTCGTGCGCAGGAGGGCAGCCGCCCGGATGCTGACGAGCGCCACGTGGTCCCTGCCGTCGACCAGCACGACGCCCACGTCGAGGTGGACGAGGAGGGTTTTGAGGCGCGCCTCCTCCTCCTTCAGGAGGCGGACCTTGTCCGCAGCCTCGTCGAGGGCGGCATTGAAGCGCTTCGCCGCTTCATCGGCACCTTCGTCCGGAGCCACGTACCAGCGCTCCCTGCCGAAGCCGGAACGGACGAAGGCGGCCAGCACGTCCGCCGCCTCCCCCGTGAGGGAGGTGAGGCGCGGCGAACCGGCGGGGACGTAATTCCAGACGGCCGCACCGGCCGCGAGCCCGGCCCCCGCCAGCAGCCAGACGGCCGACCCGAATAAGAGGGCGGCGACAGCGGCGGCGACGACCGAGGCTGCGCTGAACAGGAGGAGACTTCTCACATCGCCGCCCTCAGTCGGTAGCCGACCCCGCGCACAGTTTCGATGATGGCCGGGTGGGCGGGATCCCGTTCGATCTTCTCCCTCAGGTGCCGCACGTGCACATCCACCGTGCGGGAGTCCCCGTAGAAATCGAAGCCCCAGACCTTCTCGAGCAGAAACGGTCGGGTGAGGACCCGACCGCGGTGGGCGAGCAGGCAGCGCAAGAGGGCGAACTCGGTGTAGGTGAGGGCGACGGCCCGCCCCCCGCGGGTCACGCTCTGGGCGTCGAGGTCCACGACGATGTCGCCGATCTCGACCACCTCCCGGGCGTCTTCCCGGGACCGGCGCAGAACGGCCCTCACGCGGGCCACCAGCTCGCGCGGCGAGAACGGCTTCACGACGTAATCGTCGGCGCCGATGTCGAGGCCGCGCACACGATCCGACTCCTCGCCCCTGGCACTCACGAGGATGATGGGCGTCATGCCGGAGCGACGGATGGCGCGGGCCACGGTGAGCCCGTCGGCGCCAGGCAGCATGATGTCGAGGATGACGGCTTCCGGCTGCTCCGACTCCCAGAGGGAGAGGGCTGACTCGCCGTCCGTCGCCCGGAGTGTCCGGTACCCCTCACGCTGCAGGTGGAACTCCAGGAGATCGAGGATCGTCTCCTCGTCATCGACGATGAGGATCCGTTCAGCCACGTCCGGTCCTCCCTGCCGGCGCCCGGGCGAGCGGCCGCTGGCGCGGCATCACCACCCGTTTGGCCACGAGCGTGGCGTTCACGACGTTGAGGGCGGTCATATGCTCGACCATCTCCACGATGCGCTGCCTCCCCTCCTCGAGGAGCGAGGGAATGTGGGCGCCATAGGCCACGGTGACATCGAGCTCAATGGTGACGCCCATCTTCCAGGTCTCCACGACGGTGCGGCGGACGGCCATGATCCCCGGGACAAGCTCGGCGGCGTGGGCGGCGATGGCCGCCACCACGGTGTCGGCGACGGTGAACTTGCCGAGATAGCTCCAGGTGGGACGCACGACCGATTTCTCGACCACCACGTCCTCCTCGGGGTCGTGCCCCTTGCGCAGGATGAAGTGAAGCGGGTCCACCATGTATCCGGAGAAGGTCTTTCTCACCTCGACGGTCGGGGCGGGAATCACGTGGCGGCCGTACGTGGTCCGGATCTCACGGGCGAGCTGGATCTCGTGCGGATCGGCGAGCGACTCGATGTCGATCCACACATCCGGCCGCGGCAGGAAGAGGGTCTCACAGATCCGTTCGACCATCGAACGACTGGTGCCGAGGATCAGGATGCTCTGGGGGTTGGACTGGAGGAGGGCCTCCTTGACCTCGCGTGCCGCGTCGGGGTCGAGGAAAATGGCGCGGCGCACGGCCTCGATCTTCGAGGAGGCGCGCTTTGCCGACTCCCCGGCGAGAATCTTTCCCTCACGGATGAGGAGTCCGTCGTCGATGATGGCGTCGCAGCCCTGGGCGATGGCGACGATGCTCGCCCGGTGACTCTTGCCTGTGCCGCTGCCGCCTACCAGTCCGACGACCTTCGGCAAGGTTCCACCCCTTAGACGCTGCCTGAGCCCACGTTATCACGGCCCGGCGGGGCGTGAAAGAACGGGCCGGGGCTTACCTGGCGGCCTCATTCGCCGTAGACGGGTCGCCCTTGCTCTGGTCCGCGGCCTGGGGGGATTCGAAGAACTCGTTCTGCTTGAGCGGAATCTCCCTGAGGAGCACGGCTCCCAAGAGCGTCCCCAGGGCCAGAGCGAGGGCGATCACGAAGAGGTCGTGCATGCCGTCCGTGAGGGCGAGACGAACGCCGTGGATGAAGGTGGTGTAGAGGGCGTGGCCGGCGGTCCCGAAATGGCTGAACTCACCCTGAACTGCCGCCTGAGCCTGTGCCGTCACGAGCCCCTGCGGATCCCTGACGGCACCCCGCGCTGCAGGAGGCAGGTGGGAGAGCGCCGTCCTGAGCGCCGGGGGCAGGTTCAAAGGCAGCTCCCTGAGGAAGGTCGACGACAGCACGCTGCCCAGGATCGGTGCGGCGATGACGCCTCCGAGCGACATGACGAACTGCTGCGAGGAGTTCACCATGCCCATGACCCGGTAGGGAAAGGCGTTTTGGACCACGGTGGTGAGGAGCGGCATGATGGCGCCGACTCCGAGCCCCAAGACTAGCACGTTGCGGATGACGGTCGGGTATGTGGTCTGGAAGGTCATGGTGGTGAGGAGGTACATCCCCGCCGCCATGAACACGGCGCCGGCGACGGCGAGCGCCTTGTACCGTCCGCTGCGGCTCATGACCTGGCCACCGATGACAGAACCGGCGGTGAAGGACAGCATCATGGGGGTGAGCACGAGCCCGCTCTGCTCCGCAGACAGCCCGACGACCCCCTGCACGAAGACCGGCAGGAACGAGAGGGCACCGAACATCACCATCGACACGAGGACGCCGATGACCATGGTGTTCGTGAAGATGGCGTTCTTGAAGAGTTCGGGGTTCAGGATGGGATCTGGCGCCCGTCGCTCGTAGAGGAGGAAGGCGGCGACGATGGCAACTCCGCCCACAAGGAGGGCGATGGTCTGCCAGGAGCCCCAGGGATAGGTGGTCCCCGCCCAGGTGAAGCCAAGAAGAATCGGCAAGAGCCCGGCGACGAGGAGGAAGGAGCCCCAGTAGTCGACCCTCGCCTCCTGGGGCGTGCGCACGGCCGGCATAAAGCGCCAGACGAGGAACAGGGCCAGGGCCGCCACCGGCAGGTTGACGTAGAACACCCATGGCCAGCCGAAGGTGTCGGTGATCCAGCCGCCGAAGCTCGGACCGGCGATCGAGGCGAGTCCGAATGTGGCGACGATCAGGCCCATCCAGCGGCCTCGCTCGCGCGGGTTGAAGATGTCGCCGATGGAGGCCCGCGGCATGGACAACATGGCGCCGGCCCCAATGCCCTGGGCCGCCCGGGCGGCGATCAGGGCGCCCATGGAATGGGCCTGTCCGGAGATGGCCGAGCCGACCATGAAGACGGCGAGGCCGAAGATATAAAACGGCTTCCTACCATACACATCAGAGAGCTTGCCGTAGATCGGCACGGTGACCGCCGAGGTCATCATGTACGCCGTGAAGACCCACGCGTACATCGCGAAGCCCTTGAGTTGGGAGATGATAACCGGCATGGCCGTAGACACGACCGTCTGGTCGAGAGATGAGAAAAACATCGTCACCAGGACGGCGGTGAGCACCCACCACCGCTGCGATCCCTCAATGCGATTCGTCGTCCGTACCTGTGCGCCCATGGGGCCTCCCTCGCTCCCTGCCGAGCAGGGGTATGAATTCGGTTTCGAATATTTCGGTCGCGAACCGATCACCCACTCTACCACTCGCGCACAGCACGTCAAGGGAGAAGAAGGATCCCGGTGGCCCACCCCGGTGAAGAGGAAGCCGTGGCGGAAGGTCGAAGTCTTTCGAGTCCGGATTAACGGTCGTCCCGATTCAAAGGATTTCCGCCCCGTCCCATCCAATTTCTGCCCGGTTGGTGACGGGGCAAGCCGGTTTCCCGCTCGCCCAAGATTTGAGAGGAGGTTCACGAATGTCCACGTCCGAGGATCGGTCCGCAGGCATCTCCGAAGCCGAAATTGCCGTCCACTGGCAAGAGGAGGAGTATTTTCACCCTTCGCCCGAGTTCATCGCCCAGGCGAACCTGACGGATCGCCGTATCTACGACCGGATGTCCATCGACAACTTCCCCGAGTGCTTCAAGGAGTTCGCCGATACCCTGACCTGGGACAAGTACTGGGAGAAGACCTTCGACGGATCCAACGCCCCGTTCTGGCGCTGGTTTGTTGGCGGCCGGCTCAACGCATCGGTGAACTGCGTCGACCGTCATCTCGACGACAAGCGCAACAAGACGGCGATCCACTTCGTGCCGGAGCTTGAGGCGGACCCGATCCAGCACATCACCTACCACGAGCTGTGGGTCCGCGTGAACGAGTTCGCCGCCCTGCTCCGGGACTACGCCGGGATCAAGAAGGGCGACGTCGTCACGATCCACATGCCGATGGTGCCCGAGCTGCCGATCTCCATGCTCGCCTGCGCCAGGATCGGGGCCATCCACTCGGTCGTCTTCGGCGGCTTCAGCGCCAAGGCGTGCGCCGACCGGATGGTGGACGCGGGCTCCTCGGTGCTCATCACCATGGACGGCTACTACCGGTCCGGCAAGTACCTCAACCACAAGGAGAAGGCCGACCAGGCCGTCGTGGAGGCCAAGTCCCAGTCCTGGAACATCGAGAAGGTGCTCATCTGGGAGCGTCGCCCCGGCACGTACTCAAGCCCGGACAGCCCGATCGTGGAGGGCCGCGATCACATCGTCAACGACGTGATCAAGGCTTACTACCACAAGAAGGTGGACCCGGTGTCGGTCGAGGCCACAGACCCCCTCTTCATCATGTACAGCTCGGGCTCCACCGGACGCCCCAAGGCGGCCGTCCACGGCACGGGCGGATACCTCTCGTGGGTCACCTGGCAGTGCAAGTACATCCAGGACATTCACGCCAACGACGTGTACTGGTGCATGGCCGACATCGGCTGGATCACCGGGCACTCCTACATCGTCTACGGACCGCTTTCGAACGGCGCCTCGACGGTGATCTATGAAGGCGTCCCGGTCTACCCGGACGCCGGAAGGCCCTGGCGGATCGCCGAGGAACTCGGCGTGAACATCTTTCACACCTCCCCCACGGCCATCCGCCAGCTCAGAAAGGACGGGCCCAACGAGCCCTCCAAGTACAACTACCAGTTCAAGGTCATGGTCACGGTGGGCGAGCCCATCGAGCCGGAAGTGTGGCGGTGGTATTACCACAGCGTCGGCAAGGACAAGGCCGTGATCCTCGACACCTGGTGGCAGACGGAGAACGGCGGCTGGCTGTGCGCTCACATCCCGGCCCTCATGCCCATGAAGCCGGGTTCTGCCGGACCGGGCCTGCCGGGGGTTCACCCCTTCATCGTCGACGACGACGGGAACGAGATTCCGCCGGGTTCCAGCCGCGCCGGAAACCTCTGCATCCGTGCGCCGTGGCCCGGTATCTTCCTCGGGCTCTGGAAGGACCCCGAGCGCTACAAGTCCGTCTACTACGAGAAGGCCAACAAGAAACCCGACTCCAAGGACTGGCGAGACTGGCCGTACTGGGCCGGCGACGGCGCCACTCGTGCCGCCGACGGATACATCCGGATCCTCGGCCGGCTCGACGACGTGATCAACGTGGCCGGTCACCGGCTCGGGACGAAGGAGCTCGAGTCGGCGGCGCTCAAGGTCCCGGGTGTGGCCGAGGCAGCCGTCATCCCGGTCGCCGACGAGGTGAAAGGCCGGGTGCCCGAGATCTACGTGGCCCTCCAGCCGGGGGTCTCGGCATCCGAGGAGCTCCGCAAGGCCGTCTCCGACTCGATCGCCAAAGAGATCAGCCCGATCGCCCGGCCGTCCAAGGTCTGGCTGGTTCCTGACCTCCCCAAGACCCGGTCCGGCAAGATCATGCGCCGGGTACTCGCTTCGATCTCCAACCGACGGGACCTGGGCGACGTGGCCACGCTCGCCAATCCGGACATCGTGGAGCACATCCGCCAGATGGTCCAGGGCTGAAGAGAATCGGCTCCTACAAGGAGGTGATGCCCGGCGGTCGGGTCATGAGCGGTCCATCAATGTCTCCATCACCCGATTCAGGCTCGCAGGGTCTGACTCTCATCTGAGGAGGATGGTTGCTTGACTAGGGCCAATCCGGCCCCGCTGGGGCTCGTTGGGTTCGGTCTCACCACCTGGATGCTCTCCATGATGAACGCCGGCTGGTTCGGCGGTAACGACATGGGTCTGGTGCTCGCTCTCGCCTTTGCATTCGGCGGGCTCGCCCAGCTCGTGACTGGCGTCATGGAGTACGCCAACGGCAACACGTTCGGTACCGTGGCCTTCTTCTCATACGGTGCGTTCTGGATCTCGTTCGCCCTGTTCGTCCAGTTCTTCGGCAAGGGTGTCGACGGAACGTTCGTCGCCTGGTACCTCCTCATGTGGGGCGTGTTCACGTTCTATATGTGGATCGGCACCCTCAGGAACCACCCCACCTCAATCATGCTGGTGTTCCTGGCGCTGTGGCTCACGTTCGTGCTTCTGGCGGTCGGGGACTTCGGCGTCGGCGGCTTCGGGACCATCGGTGGCTATGTCGGGCTGATCACGGCGCTCCTCGCCATGTACGCCTCGGCATCGCAGGTCATCAACGAGTCGCACAAGAAGACGGTCCTTCCGACGGGCGCCTCGAAGAGCGCCTGACCCCGGGACCGTTCCCAACGGAAGGGGCCCCGGCCATCAAGCCGGGGCCCCTTCCGGCCATATCGGCGAGGTGATCCCCATGGCACATGAGGTGGGAGACCGGGTGATGGATCCCAGGCCGCGGCCCGGGCACGGCCTGGGAATGGTGATCGAGGTCCGGCGCAATCCGGCCTGTCACCTGAAGGGACTTGTAATCTCCTGGGATGATGGTGCTGTCGAGGAACTGCCCGAAGATTCCTTCGGGCCGATCGACGATTAGGCTGTGTGCCTGGCGAGGAGTTCCAGCGTCCTCGCCCAGGCGAGGCGTGCCGACTCCGGGTGAAAAGACTGCCGGGTGTCGTTGAAGAAGGCGTGCCCGGCTCCCTTGTAGACGATCGCCTCGTACGTCTTCCCTCGACTCTTCATGAGTTCCGCGACCTGGGGCACGTCTTCCGTGAGTCTTCTGTCCGTCTCGCCGTAGAAGCCGTACACCGGGCAGGTGACCTGTGCGGCCTGCTCGGGCGTCGGCCCGTGGCCATAGTAGACGAAGGCACAGGCCATCTCGCGCCCCCGCCCGGCGAGGGCGAAGGAGAGGGCGCCTCCCATGCAGTAGCCGGTCGAGGCAACGGGTCTGCCCCTGGTCCAGGGGTGCCGGGCGAGAAGATCTGCAAACGCCTCGATGTCATCGACCATGGCGCCTTCGTCTCTGGGTCCCAGGATGGCCCCCATCGTCTCCCCCACCCTCTTCGCCACGTCGGGGCCCTTCTCGGCGAGCTTCGCCTCGCGTGCAGCCGGGTCCCACAGGGCCGCCCCAACCTCGTCCATGAGGCGCTTCACCTCTTCGATGCGCTCCAGGGAGAGGGCGGCAGGGGTGCCGCCGTGGTAGTAGAGATCAGGCGCCAGGGCCACGTAGCCAGAGGTTGCGAAGCGGTCGCAGACATCCCTGATGTGGTCGTCCACGCCCCAGATCTCCTGGATGACGATGATCGCCGGCACCGGGCTCGCCACCATGGCGGGCCTCACCATGTACGCCCGAAGCTCCGTGTCGCCGCGCGAGATTGTGGCTTCCGTGCGGTCGAGTTCCATGAGGCACCTCCGCATACGCTCTTCTCATGTCTCAATTGGCTCTGGGTATCCCCGGTCCCTCCAGATGATCCCATAGGGCATCCGCCGCCCGCTCGCCAGATCCGATGCAATCGGGAACCCCGATGCCGTGGTAGGCGGCGCCAGCAAGCCTCACACCGGGCACCTCGGCGCGCAGGGTGTCCTCAATCGACCGCACCCGTTCGAGATGGCCCAGGTAGTACTGCGGCATCCCTCCCGGCCATAGGGAGGCGATGGCGAGGAGGGGGTCCGTGCGGATGCCGAGAAGCGCCGACACCTCGTCGAGCGCCGTCTGGCGCACGGCCTCCCCGCCAGCATCGATGAGCTCCTGGCCGTGGGCTCCCCCGACAAAGGCCCTGAGGAGCACCACGTCCGGGTCGGGGGAGCGCCCCTGCCACTTGAGCGACGAGTAGGTGACGCCCATGATTCGGCGCCTCTCCTCGCGGGGGATCACAAACCCGTGCCCGAGGAGCTCCTGCGCGATCTCCCCGCGCCTCCAGGCGAACGATACCGTCGCCGCCCCAATGGAGCGCATCTCCCGCAGGACGGCGGCGCTCCGGGGAGACACTGTCGCGAGGAGTTCCGCGGCCACCGAGGCGGGCGTGGCGATCAGCACACCGTCGGCCACCACCGTCCAGCCCTTCCCGCCGATCTCGAACCGCTCCCCAACCTGGACCAGGGAAGAGGCGACATGCCCCGTCTGGATGTCGGCATCGGCAACGGAGGCGACAAGGGCCCGGGCGAGGTCGCCCATCCCGTTTTGGAGGCTCATGAAATAAGACAGATGCACGCCGTCCACCACCTGCGGCGCGGGGGGATGGGCGCGGCGTCCCGCCAGGGCGGCACGGATCAGGGATCCATGCTTGCCTTCCATCTCCAGCATGCGGGGGAAACTCGCCAAGAGACTCATCGTCTCCGGCTCCGCTGCGTGTATGCCGGCGATGAGGGGTTCCGCCACCCGCTCCAGGACTTCGCGGCCAAGCCGCCTCTTGACGAACGAGGCGAGGGATTCGTCACCTCCCCCCCGCCGCGCCGGGATCACGAGGTCTGCGAGGGCTCGTGCCTTCCCCCACGGCGACAGAAGGTCGGTCGCGAGGAGCGAGGAGATGCGGCCTGGGACCATCAGCACGAGCCCCTCGGGAAGCCTCCTCGGGTGGCCCCGGGAGTATACGTACGACCCATGCGCCCCTCCCCTGGTGGGGATGAGCGACGGGGTGAGGTGCTCTTCCTCGATGATCCGAAGGACCTCGGGCTTGCGCGTGAGGAAGCTGTCGGGCCCGGCCTCCACGACAAACGGGCCGAGGCCGCTCACCGCGGGGTGAAGGGTCCTCACCTTGCCACCGGGCTCGTCGGATGCCTCGAGGAGCGTGATATCGAGGGGTCTCCCGGCCTCCCGGGCCCGGCGCACGAGACGCCTCGTGGCGGCAAGACCCGCCACGCCGCCGCCGATGACAGCGACAGCGGGCGTCATGAGAGGGCTCCGGTCACGATCTCCGCCAGCGCCTCGATGAAGCGGGGGTCCGTATTGAGACAACGGCAACGGTGGAACTCCATGCCGATCTCTTGGGCGTGGCGGCGGTGGACGATGTCGTTGTCGTAGAGCGTCTCGAGATGGTCGGCCACGAATCCGATCGGGTCGACGATGACCGTGCCGACCCCGTTCACCCGCAGGCTGTCCATCACCTCGACCACATCGGGACCCACCCAGGGATCCGAGGCGGCTCCCGACACCGACTGGAAGGCGAGATGCGCATCGAGCCCGTCGAGCCGCCTCACGATGCCCTCTACCGTCGTCTGCAGTTGGGCGACGTAGGGATCCCCCGCCACCACCATGCGTTCGGGTATGGAGTGGGCGCTGAAAATCACGGAAATGCCAAGACGCTTCCCTGGGTCCACCTCGTCGAGGGTGCGCTCGAGCCGGTCAGCCAGCGCCTGGATGAAGAGCGGGTGGGCGTACCAGTCATGCGGGAAGATGATCTCGGACGTCATGCCGAGACTTGCGGAAAGCGCCATGACGGAGTCCTCGTACGCCGTGGTGCTGGCCCGCGAGCGGTAGGGCGCCATGGAAAGGGCCACCACCCTCGTGAAGCCCTCATCCCGAATGAGGCGCATGCTGTCCTCAAGATGCGGTGCGGCATGCTGCATGCCGACGATGACGGGCCAGTGCACGCCGCGGCGGGCAAGTTCCGTACCGAGTGCTTCCGCCTGGCGCCGGGTCGTGGCCGGGAGAGGGGAGCCGCCGCCCAGGAGACGGTAGCGCTCAAGGACCTCGTCGGCCAGCTTCGGCGGGGGTGTCCTTCCCATCACGCTCTCTACGAACGGTGGCACTTCCGCAAGCGTCTCCGGTCCTCCAAAGGCCATCATGAGGACGGCAGTCTTGGGCGTTTCGGTCACAGCCTGGCGATACCTCCTGGCGATGGTGCCCGGTGCACGGCCTCGATGAGAGCAGCGACGTGTTCCAGCGGAGTGTCCTTATCGATCCCGTGGCCGAGGTTGAAGATGTGCCCGGGAAACACCCCGCCCCTCCCCACGATCTCAAGTGCAGCCGCCTCGATCTCCCGGACCGGCCCCTCCCTGAGGAGGAGGGGGTCGAGGTTGCCCTGAACGGCCACGCCCGGCCCAAGCGCCCGGCGCACCTCGCCGATGTCGGGCCGCCAGTCGAGGGCGATGACGTCGCCACCGGCCTCCTTCAAGGTGGCGAGGTAGGCGGAAGCGAGCGGGGCAAAGTGTATGGAGGGCACGCCGAGATCCTTCACCGCCGCCAGGATGCGTTTCGTGTGGGGGAGGACGAGGCGCCGGTAGTCCCTCTCGGATAGCGCCCCCACCCACGAGTCGAAGAGTTGCACCATCCCCGCCCCCGCAGCCACCTGGAGGGTCAGGTACTCGATGGTGAGCGAGGCGAGGCGGCCCAGAAGGTCCGCGAAGGCCTGTGGATGGTGCCACATGAACCTCTTGAGGCGCCGGTAGTCGCGCGAGGGGCCGCCCTCGACGGCGTAGCTGGCGAGGGTGAAGGGAGCCCCGGCGAAGCCGATCACCGGCACCTCCGGCGGCAGTTGGCTCTTCACGATCCGCACCGCCTCGGCGACAAAGCCGAGGTCGCTCGCGACGTCGACCTCACGAAGCCGTGCGAGATCCTGAGGCGTTTCTACCGCCTTGGCGATGTGCGGTCCCTCGCCGGCCTCGAAGCTGAGTCCCAGCCCCATCGGGTCGAGGGGCAGGAGGATGTCGGCGAAGACGATCGCCCCATCGAGGTCGAAGCGCCGCAGGGGCTGCACGGTCACCTGAGCCGCCAGCTCGGGGGTGCGGGCCATGGTCAGGAAGTCGTGGTGCGCCCTCAGCTCCCGGTATTCGGGAAGGTAGCGCCCGGCCTGGCGCATGAGCCAGATGGGGGTGCGATGCACCTTCTGCCGTCTGGCGGCGGCCGTCAGGTCAGGCACGCTCAAAGGAACAGCGACCGTTCGCCTGGGATCTCAAGACGCCTACCGAGGATGAACGGGCCGAACTCCGCAAATCGGGCGCTCACCTCATCGAAGCGCATCTCGTAGACGATCTTCTTGAAGTCCAGGGGGTTGGCGGCGAAGAGGGTGACGCCCCATTCGTAGTCGTCAAGTCCGACCGACCCCGAGATGACCTGCTTGACGCGCCCCGCATACCTGCGACCGATCAGTCCATGGTCGTGCATGAGGCGCCTCCTCTCGGCCATCGGCAGCTCATACCAGTTGTTCCCCTCGCCGGCAAGCCGCCTTTTGTCCATGGGGTAGAACGAAACCCATCGGGCGGGCGGGATCTCGGGGTGGAGCCTGCCCCGCAGGTAGGGATCGGCCAGCGGATCCTCGGGCAGGGGCCGGTCCCCCGCCCCGTAGGTGGATATCTCCACCACGGACAGGTAACTCATCGCCGGTACGAGCACCTCGTCGAGGTGCGAGCGCCGGAAGGCCTCCTCGACAGTGAGGAGGTCGTCGGGCCCCGGCCTCAGATGAACCTGGAGAAAGTCCCCCTTCTGTCCCATCACCTCGTAGTAAGCCGACGCTCCGTGCTCGGGATCTGATGGCATCACAGCTCGGACGTACTCCTCAAGGGCACCCTGCCGTTCCCGGCGCTCGGCGTCTCCGAGGCCAGGCAGGACGTGACGCAGGTCGTGAAGCATCCACCAGCCTTCAAGCGTTGCGACAGCTTCTGCCACGGGTCAGACCTCCAGATGGGACGTGGGGCAGGCCTGGTGAGGCCTAGTTCCCCAAGGAGGAGCGCTTAACCCTCTTTCGTCAGCCGTCCCTCTCCTCGCCCATGGGGCGGGAGGTATCGCTGCGAGTCCATCGCGCTTACTCACGGCGTCCTCGCTTTGCGGCGCCCCAAAAGGGGCCCTCTCTCGCTCCGACCGCCGTCGTGGTGCACGTCAGGCGGGGGTGCCGTCAGTCGATCGGGGTGATCGGGCCGAGCTCCTGTGTCCCGACCGGCTGCCCCCCCTGGGCCGAGTGCGGCGGGGGAGCCCCGTCCCTCGCCTTCTCCTGCTCGTCAGAATGGATGAAGCCGATCGGGTGGTGCGGCTCATGGGGCTCCTCGATCCCATCGTCGAAGGCGAGCACATATTCGATATCATCCCACGGCACGGCCAGCTTGGCCTGTCCGATCAGGGCCTGGCCGGTCTTGCGGTTCATCTCGGGCACCTGCACGTCGATCCAAAGCCCCGTGGGGCCGACGTCGAGCTCCAAAAGGTACGTGTACTTGCGCCTGAGGTCGATGCCGTGGCGAAAGTAGGGCCGTGGTTCGGGGAAGTCCTTGAAGTGGACCTCGAAGACGATCACGAGGGCATCACCTTGCCCAAGCGTTCGACAGGGCCCGACCGAGACCTCCACAGGAGCGGGTGGTTATCGAGGTGTCACAGGCTCCCGGATGCCCCGCCCGCCGCACTCCGGGCACTGGCCGCTGCCGCTGCACTCGGGACAGGGCCCGCCAGCCACGTCACCGCGGCCGTCACACCTGATGCAGGCCCCGTGCCCGAAGCAGTAGGCGCATTCCTCCATCGTCCACGCCTCCCGGCCTAGTGTGCCGATGAGCATGCGGGCGATTCAGCGTCCACTCTCCACCCTGGCCCAGAGGGCGCGTATCTCGTCATCGAGACGGCGCGCCTCTTTCTCCAGATCCCGCCTGCGCGAGGCCGGGATATTCAGGGAGGCGAGCTGCGAGAGGACCTTCTCGCGTGCCACCTCCCGCTCCCTGAGGCGTGCCTCCAGGCGGTCCAGATCACGGTCATCGCCGTCATCGGCGAGGTCCGTGAAGAAGGTCCGGCCCCCAGGCCGCACCTCCAGCACGCGGGCCCCGATCGCCTCCAGGAAGGCCCGGTCGTGGCTCGCCAGGATGACGATCCCGTCATAGGCGACGAGTGCCTCCTCCAGGGCCAGGCGGACATCGATGTCAAGGTGGTTCGTGGGCTCGTCGAGGATCAGGAGGTCCGCTCCGCCGAGGCACAGGTAGAGGAGGGCGAGCCGGTTCGTCTCGCCGCCCGACAGGTCCGAGGGCGCCACCTCCGCCCGGTCGGCGGGAAAGCCCCAATTGGCGAGGAGCCGCCGTGCCTCCTCATGATGGAGTCCGGTCCCCATCACGACCTCGAGCACGGAGGGTGCCCTGGGCAGGGAGCTCAGGTCCTGGGCGAAGTACCCGATCTTCATGTCGTCCACGCCCGCGACGCGTCCGGCGAGAAGCGTCCTCTGCCCGGCGAGGGAGCGGAGCAGCGTCGACTTGCCGATGCCGTTCGGACCGACCAGGGCCAGGCGCTCCCCCGGCTCGAGGCGCACGTCGACCGGCCCGATGAGGGGTGTGTCCCAGCCGGCGACGACCCCCTCCAGCCTCACCACCCGTTTGACCGCGGCCGGAGGCAGCCCGAGCCGCGCCTTGCGCTGACGGCGTGGCACGTGGATCTCTTCCAGGCGGGCGAGCTGCTTCTCGCGGCTCTTGGCCATGGCAGCGCGGTTGCCGGACCTGTACCGGCGGATGTAGGAGAGCAGGCGCTCACGCTCCTCGGCCTGGCGCTCGGCAAGGTCGGTCAGGTGCTGAAGGCGCAGGGCCCTCTGCTCGAGATAGGCCGAGTAGTTGCCTCGGTAATGGACCGCCTCTCCACCCGTCAGGTCGAGGATCTGGGTGGCGGCGATGTCGAGCAGGAAGCGGTCGTGGGACGCGAAGACGACGATCCCGCGGTGGGCGGCCACCGCCTTGGCCAGCCAGGATGCGGCGAAGACGTCGAGGTGGTTGGTGGGCTCGTCGAGGATGAGAATGTCAGCGTCGGCCGTGAGGGCCTGGGCGAGCAGGCCCCGGTGCCTCTCCCCGCCGGAGAGTTCGCCTAGGTGCCGGCCGAAGTCGCCCTCGTCGAAGCCCAGCCCGGTGAGCGCAGACTTCGCCCTCGTCTCCCACTCCCACGCACCCACCCTCTCGATCTCGTCCCCCAGCCGCTGCAGCCGACGCATCGCCGACGGGTCCGTCGCCACCTCGACGGCGGCCCTTTCGTAATCCGCGATGAGACGCGCCACCTCCGGGCGGCCCGCCAGGACGAGCGCGAGGAGTTCCTCCTCATCGTTCACCCAGGTGGCATCCTGGGCGACGTAGGCGATCTTGCCGTCGGCGACGAGCCGCGCCGTCGGCGTGGGGCCGAGGTCGCGCCGGCCCGCCAGCGTTTCGAGGAGCGTCGTCTTGCCGGAACCGTTGGGGCCGATGACGCCCATGCGCATGCCGGGCTCGAGTGCGAGCGAAATGCTCTCCCGGAGGAGCTGGGTGTCCCCGCCCACCACGATCAGGATGTCGTCTGCCGTCAGTCGGGCCACGGGTGAAATCCTCCCTGTCATGAAAAAACCGCCCTGCAGGGCGGTCGTCTCGCCGTGCAGTCCTGTCAGATGCGAAAAAGGGCGCGAAGGCCCGTCAATGCACCTGGCGGATCTGCAGGGAGGCTGTCATCTCAGGCAAGGACTCCTTCCGGGTCACGCCCGAAGGGTATCTCACGCCGACGCCGGCGGTCAAGCCGGGCGCAGGTGAGGACATGGGCCCCTGCGAAGTCCCCACGGACACGAGAGGGGAGAATGCCGCATGGGCCGCGTGATCACCGCCGAGGACCTCTTTTCCATCCGCCTGGCCGGACAGGTGGAGGCGCATTGGGACGGTCGGCTCTTCTTCACCGAAGCGTGGGCGGACCGTGAGACCGACGAAAGGCGCAGTCGCCTCATGGTCATCCGCCCCGGAAGCGAGGCCGCCCCGTTCACCGAGGGCCCCTTCGACACCTCGCCGAGGCTCTCCCCGGACGGCGCCCAGATCGCCTTCCTGAGGAAGAAGGACCAGAGGATGCAGGTGTGGCTGATCTCCACATCGGGCGGTGAGGCGCGCCAGCTCACACACCTTTCTCAGGGGGTGAGCGACTTCACCTGGTCGCCGGATGGGGCGTCACTCGCCATCCTGACCCCGGTTCATGGCGGCGTCCTGCGCACCGAGGAGGAGGCAGCCAGGGACGACGACCCGGGCACGAAGTTCACGAAGGACGTGCACATCTTCTCAAAGCGCATGTACCGTCTGGACGGCGAGGGATATCTGGACGATCCCGTGGAGCTGGCCCGTGTCGACCTCTCGGGCTCGGCCACGCTCCTCACGCACACGAACGCCCGCATAAGCGACCTTTCCTTCTCGAAGGGCGGAAGGGAAATCTTCTTCATCGCCCACCTGAGCGACGACATCGACCCGGACCGCGGGGAAGTCTGGTCCATCGGGTCCGGGGGCGGCGAGCCCCAGCCGCACCTTGTCAGCGAGGAATGGTCCGCCGAGGGTCTGGTGAGCGCTCCCGGGGTCGAAGGCGCCCTGGCCCTTGTCACCGAGAGCCGTCTCCTCGGCTACGGTGACGTCCATCTGGCCCACCTCGTTGTGGGAAGGCCACCCCGCCTTCTCGGCCTCGACCTCGGACGCACGCTTGGCAACAGTTCCGCCTCGGACCTCGTGCCCCCATCCGGTGCGACCGCCCGCCTCGACCCGTCGGGAAGGGCGGTCGTGGCCGTCGCCGCCCGGGACGGCGCCTGCCAGCTCGTCCGCATCCCGCTCGACGGCGGGACCTCGTCCTGGCTCACCGAAGGTGACCATGTGATCTCCGCCTTCGCCCTCACCGAGGACGGCCCCGTCGCCGCGGTGCAATCCGCCGACGTGGTCTCGGAGATCATGCGCTTCGCCCCCACGGGCACGCAGCGACTCACATACCTGAACGCCGCCTTCGAGTCCGAGGTCGACCTCGCCCGGCCACGGCGCTTCACGGCACGGGCGGAGGATGGGCCGGAGATCGACGCCTGGCTGCTGATGCCGCCTCGCCAGGCACTGCCGCCCTCTGGCAGGATCCCGGCCGTACTCCAGATCCACGGAGGTCCGATGAGCTTCTATGCGCGCGCCGTCTTCATCGAGCACCAGCTGATCGCCGCCCAGGGCGTCGCCGTGATCGCCTCCAACCCCAGGGGTTCGACCGGTTACGGCGAGGCGTTTTGCGACGCCATCCGGGCCGAATGGGGAAAGGCGGACTATGAGGACCTGATGGCGGTGACCGACGCGGCGCTCTCCCTCGAGCCGCGCCTTGACGCCTCGAACCTCGGCGTGGCCGGCGGCTCCTATGGCGGCTACATGACGAACTGGATCGTCGGCCACACGGACCGCTTCAAGGCCGCCCACACGATGCGCTCCTGCGTCGACTGGCGCACCATGGGCGGCACCTCGGACTGCTACTGGTACTGGCCGAAGCGGGCCGGCGGCGCCATGCCCTGGGAGGACGACGGCTTCACCCGGCAACAGTCGCCGATCACGTACGCCAGGAACATGAAAACCCCGATCCTCATCGAGCACCAGGAGGGGGACTTCCGCTGCCCCATCGATCAGGACATGCAGCTCTACGGCGCCCTCAAGCTCCTAGGCCAGGCGGAGGCCGTCTTCGTCATCTACCCCGGCGAATTCCACGGCATGAGCCGGACCGGCAAACCGTGGCACAGGGTGCACCGCCTTCGTCTCATCGTCGAGTGGTGGCGGGCGAAGCTCCTCGGCGAGGCGCCTTCGGGCGTGCTCAAGGCGCATGTGCCGTCTATCACCACTCAGGCGGGATAGGTGAGGGCGTCCTCCGCCCGGTAGCGTCCCGCATCCTCGAGGAACCGGTTCCGGACAAGCCGGTGCGAAGCGCCAACGAGCATGACGACCCGGTCGCCCGGCGTGCCGGCGAGATCAGTGATGTTCTTGAAGAGGCAGGGGTTTCGCCGGTACCACCACATGCGCCGGTCGATGCCGACGTAATCCTCGCCTCGCCCGAGTTGGGCCATCCGCAGGTAGCGCCGGTGTTCCCGGAGGTCGTAGTCCCGGGTGTTCACATTGGCATTATCCGGGAGTCTCAGGCCGTACGCCCCTCTGCGGCAAGCGCCGCATCGTTCAGGATCTCCACGATGGTCGGGTGCGGATGGTTCGTGAGGGCGAGGTCGAAGCCTGTTGCGGCCAACTCGCGGGCAAACACGCCCTCCTGCACGACGTCCGTGGCGTGCGGACCGACCACGTGCACACCCAGGACATCGCCTGTGCGGGCATCGGTCACGATCTTGGCGAGCCCGTCGGCATCGCCGTGGATGAGCGCCTTGCCGTTCGCCTTCATGAAGAACTTCCCGACCTTCACCTCGTGGCCGGCTGCCTTCGCCTCCTCCTCGCTGAGGCCGACGCTTCCGACCTCCGGGCGGGTGTAGGTGCAGCGCGGCATCTTCGAGTAGTCGACGCCTTCCGGGTTGAGGCCCTTCGCCGTCTCGACAGCCGTGATGCCCTCGTGGACCGCCACGTGGGCGAGCTGCAGGTGGCCGATGACGTCGCCGATGGCGTAGACATTGGGATCCCCCGTGCGGCAGTGGTCATCGGTGACGATGGCACCCTTCGCCACCTGGACCTTGGTGAAGTTTTCGAGACCGAACCCCTCGACGACCGGCGCCCTGCCGATAGCGACGAGGAGCAGGGAGGCCGCGAGGCGCTCGCCCTTCCCCTTGGCATCGGTGACTTCGATCGTGGCCTGGCCCTCCCTCTCCTCGAACGAGGCCGGGTCGACGCCCGCCCCGGTCAGGATGCGCACGCCGCGCCCGGCCAGCGCACGGTCCACGACCCTCGCGATCTCCGCGTCCTCGAGCGGCAGGATCCGTCCCGCCATCTCCACCATCGTCACCTGGACGCCGAGGTCGGAGTAGAGCGAGGCCCACTCGCAGCCGATGGCGCCCGCCCCCACGATGATGACCGACCGGGGGAGCTCCTTCATCTCGAGGGTGTGGTCCGAGTTCACGACGAGCTTACCGTCGAACGGGAGACCCGGCAGGGGCCGTGGGACCGAACCGGTGGCGACGATGACGGTCTCGGGCGAGATCAGCTCGTGCTCCCCGTCCGGGGTGGCGACGGAGACCGCCCCGGCGGGGGCAAAGATCGATGGCGGCAGAAGGGATCCCGTGCCGTTCACGACGCGCACGCCGGCCCTCTTCACCAATCCCTCGACGCCCCGGTGGAGTTGGGCGACGATGGCGTCCTTGCGTTCATGGGCCCGGGTGTAGTTGAGCCTGGGAGCGGAGACGTCCACCCCGTAGGCGGCAGCGTCCTTGGCTAGGGCCATCACCTCGGCCGTGCGCAAGAGCGCCTTCGAGGGGATACACCCGCGGTGCAGGCAGGTCCCGCCGAGCTTGTCCTTTTCGACAACCACCGTCCTCATCCCGAGCTCGGCGGCCCTGATTGCGGCTTCGTACCCCCCGGTACCTCCGCCCAGGATGAGGACGTCAACGTCAGCCATCTTCTCGTCTCCCCCGCTTCGTTGAGCTCTTCATGGATGTGGAACCAGCCCCTCAACCATAGCAAAGTGCCGTTCGGGGCTGGAAGGAGACAAACGGGAAGCATCGGCATATCGGTCCATCGGATCTGGTGCACCGATGACGGGGACACCCATCTGGAATACGACGTGAGGCGGATGGTGACGACGAGACCTGCCCGTCGGTCGCACTGCCGGATCATGGCGGGAGGTGCCCTCCATCACGTTCTGACGGTCTTATCCCGCCTCCTCAAAGAAAAGGAGAGGGCGCTTCCGCCCTCTCCTGTGTCTTCCCTGTCAGCGCTGGGCGATGGGGACCCAGGTCTCCCCCTCGGAACCCGTGTACTTTGCCCGCGGCCTGATGAGGCGGTTGTGGGCGTACTGCTCGAGCACATGGGTCGTCCAGCCCGCCATGCGGCTGATGGCGAAGATCGGGGTGAAGATGTCGAGCGGGATGCCCATGGCGTAGTAGGTGGATCCCGAGAAGAAGTCCACGTTCGGGAAGAGCCCCTTCTCGTCCATGACGACCTTCTCGATCACCCGCGACATGTCGTAGAAGGTCGTATCCCCGGTCTTCCGGCCCATCCTCTCGGAGAAGCCGCGGAGCACGGTGGCGCGTGGGTCCTCGGTACGGTAGACGCGGTGGCCGAAGCCGGAGATCTTCCTCTTCTCGGCCAGCGCCCCGTGGATCCACGGCCGGGCGTTGTCGACGGTCCCGATCTCGAGCAGCATGCGCATCACCTGCTCGTTGGCGCCACCATGGAGCGGTCCCTTGAGCGCTCCGATGGCCGATGTGATGGACGAGTACATGTCGGAGAGCGTCGCCGCCGTCACCCGGGCGGCGAAGGTCGAGGCGTTGAACTCATGGTCGGCGTGGAGCACGAGGCAGACGTCGAACATGCGGGCGACGTCGTCGTCTGGCTCCTGTCCGGTCAACATGTGCAGGAAGTTCCAGGCAAGGCCCCTGCTGCTCTGGGGTGCGACGGGCTCATGGCCCTCCCTGAGGCGGTGGTAGGCGGCGACGATCGTTGGCGCCTTGGCGAGGAGCCTAAGCGCCGCATGGTGCGTCGCGGCCTCATCTGTCCCGTTCCCCGCGGGATCGGAGAGCGAGAGCATGGAGATGGCTGTCCTCAGGACCTCCATGGGGGTTCCTGTCTTCGGCACGCCCTTCAGGAAGGCCATGACCTCTGGGGGAATCGTCGCCTCCGCAGCGATCGCCTGAGCCAGCTCGTCCCTCTCCCTGGCGTTCGGAAGGCGCCCGTGCCAAAGGAGGTACACGACCTCCTCGTAGGTGGCCTCACGGGCCAGGTCAGCGACGTTGTAGCCCCGGAACAAGAGGCGGCCTTCCCGGCCGTCGATGAAGCAGATATCGGACTCGGCGACGACCACGTCTTCCAGCCCGCGCCCGATCGTTTCCTCTGCCATGGCTTATTCCTCACGACCTCTCGGCAAAAATGGCGGGGACGCCTGCGAGCACACCATCGGCACGCGGCCACCCGTTGACCCCTCTGCTTCCAAGTCTGCCCCTCCTAGCGGAAGGCGGCAAGGAGATTATCCCACGCCTCTTCCGGCAGGATGAGGTCCTGCTTGACGATCGGCGTGGTGGAGAAGCCCGGCACGAGCGAATCGTACGAGGGTGCATCCCTGTCCTCGAAGAGCAGGCCCGTCACCATCTCGTCCGTCTCAACGGCCAGCCTGAGGGCGTCGGCACGCTCCGAGGGATTGTGCTTCGCCTCGTCGTCGAGACTCGCCAGGTTCTGCTTGTACCAGGCGTAGGTGTTGACCTTGTTGTAGGTGACGCAGGGGCTGATCACGTTCAGGAAGGAGAATCCCTGGTGGTTCACGGCCTCCTGGATGAGCCGCACCAGTTGGGCCTGGTTTGAGGAGAAGCCCTGGCCGACCCAGGTCGCCCCGGCGGCGAGCGCCGCCTGCAGCGGGCGGACAGGGTGCTCGATGGAGCCCCAGGGCGTGGCCTTCGCCTTGGCCCCGAAGTCTGACGTCGGCGAGTTCTGCCCCTTCGTGAGCCCGTAGATGTGGTTGTCCATCACGATGTAGGTGATGTTCATGTTGCGCCGGCAGGCGTGGATGAAATGGCCCATGCCGATGGCGAAACCGTCGCCGTCACCGCCCACAGCAAACACCGTGAGGTCCCGGTTGGCGAGCTTCACGCCCATCGCCGTCGGCAGCGTGCGCCCGTGGACGACGTGGATGTTGTAGGAATTGATGTAATTGCCGATCTTGCCCGAGCAGCCGATGCCGGCAACGATGGCCAGGTTGTCCGGGGAGAGGCCCAGTTCCACGATGGCCTTCTGCAGGGCGGCGAGGACGCCGAAGTCCCCGCAGCCGGGGCACCACCAGCTCTTCTCATCCGTCTTGAGGTCATCGATCGTGATCGGCTCGGACATCAGGACACCTCCTGACGGGCGAAGCGGCTCCTGATCGCCGCCTGGATCTCCTGGGGCGTGAAGAGGATTCCGTCGTACCTGAGGAGCGAGGTGGCGTGCGAGGTGTCGATGCCGACCAGTTCAGAGAGGCGTCTCAGTTGGCTCGTCGAGTTCTGCTCGACGAACATCACCTCTCCCGCAGCCTCCAGGCACTTGCGAAAGGCGGTTGCCGGGAACGGCCACAGGCGGCGCACCTTGAGGCGGCCGATGTGAAGCGTCGACTCGCCGATGGTGGCGATGGCCTCCTCGATCGCCCCCGTCACCGAACCGAAGGAGGCGATCAGGAGGTCTGGCGTGGCCGGCCCCTCGTAGTCGACGCCGGTCGGGTCGTCGATGAGGGGCTGGAACTTCCTCGCCCGCTTGTCGACCTCGCTCTTGCGGTTTCTCGGGTCCTCCGAGACCTTGCCACTCGGCAGGTGCTCGACGCCGGTGGCCAGGTACTGGCCGTGGGGCTGCCCTGGCAACGAGCGCGGCGAGATGCCTGAATCCGTCAGGGCATAACGGTCGAAGGAGCCGCGCTGCAGGTGCCGGAGGAAGTCTTGAGGGGCGATTTCGCCCCGATCGATCGTCACCTTCTCGATCGGCAGGTGTTCGACCGTCTGCTTCCACTCCGAAAGCGCCAGGTCCGAGGCGATGATGACCGGCGTCTGGTACCGCTCGGCCAGATTGAAGGCCTCCGCCGTGTCGGCGAACGCCTCCTCGACGGTGGAGGGAGACAGCACGATGCGGCCACCCTCGCCGTGGCCGCCGAAGATGGCGGCCATGATGTCGGACTGCTCGCTCTTGGTCGGCATGCCCGTCGAGGGGCCGCTTCTCTGGCAGTCCACGATCACGGCCGGGATCTCGGCCATGGCGGCGAGGCCCATCCCTTCCTGCATGAGGGAAAAGCCGGGCCCGGCGGTGGCGGTCATGGCCCGGGCGCCGGCATAGCTGGCGCCGATGACGAGCGTGATGGCGGCGATCTCGTCCTCCATCTGGCAGACGACCCCGCCGTGCTGAGGCAGGAGGCCCACCAGGTTCTCCATGACGTCGGAGGCCGGCGTGATCGGGTAGGCCGCCATGATGCGGCACCCGCCGGCGAGCGCCCCGAGGGCGATCGCCTCGTTGCCTGTCATGAGGAGCCGCCCCTTCTCTGCGACCTCAGGCAGGGTGAAGCCGAGGCCATCCGGCAGCACTGCCCTGGCGGCTTCGAAGCCCGCCCTCAGGGCCGCCAGGTTGACGTCCACCACGCCCTGGCCCTTGCCCTCGAACTTGAGGCTCACGTAGGCCTCATATCGGGCGAGCGGCACGCCGAGAAGGGCCGACGTGGCGCCCACGGCGACCATGTTGCGGACGACCGGGTTGCCGAGTTCGCGGGCAATCCTGCCCATGGGGATGGCGATGAGCGGCAGGCCGCATCCGTCGGGCAGGGACGGTTGAAAGCCTTCGTCGGCGATGACGGCGCCGCCCGGCACCACCTCGTGCACGCTCCTGTCGATCGTCTCCTGCGTCAGGGCGACGAGAACGTGCGTCTCGGGCACGGCCGAGCGCACCGGGTGGTCGGCGATGCGCACCTTGTAGTGCGTGTGGCCGCCCTTGATGCGGGATGAAAATGATTTGTACCCGTAGACGAAGTAGCCCATGCGACTGGCGACGGTGGCGATGACATCGCCGGTCGAGTCGATGCCCTCTCCCTGGTCCCCGCCAATCTTCCAAGCGATTTGGTCCATGCGGGTGGGCTCCTTCCGGTCCTGCGATCTCACGAGAAAAGATACTCCTCCTATGTCTATAATGAAAATGACCATTTGCCATCTTTCTCATAAAGATCCGGAATGGTGGTGCGGCCGTGCTCGAAGAACTCGAGGCCTTTTGCCGCGTCGTGGAGGAGGCGAGTTTCACCGCCGCCGCGAGGCGGCTCCACCTATCCCAGCCGGCCGTCACGAAGCAGGTGGCCCGCCTTGAGCAGCGGCTTGGCCTGCGCCTTTTGGATCGCAGGGCGCGGCAGATCCAGCCGACGAGCCAGGGGCGCCTCGTCTACGCTTATGCGAAAAGGGTCACGACCTCCGTCATCGACCTCCTCGCCACGGTGAAGGACATCAACTCACCGGGGAAGGGCGACGTGTGGGTGGGATCCGTCACGACCATCGCCCTCTACACGCTGCCGCCGCTTTTCGCCCGCTATACTGCTCGCTGGCCGGACGTGCGGCTCCACGTGAAGACGGGCCAGATCCAGGACACCCTCGACCGGGTGCTCCACAACGATGTGGACATCGGCTTCGTCACCGTGCCGGTCATCCACACGGACCTCATCACGGCCCCGCTCTTCGAGGACCCGATCGACCTCGTCGCCTCACCCGCCTTTGCGAAGAAGATCCCTTCCCCACTGTCCACCCGAGATCTCTCCCAGGTGCCGTTCGTCGCCTACCAGACCTCTTCGCGCTTCCGGGCCTTTGTCGATGCCGCCCTCGAGAAGGAGGGCGTGCTGCCGCAGGTGGTGATGGAGTTCGACTCGCACGAGGCGGTCATCACCATGGTCTCGCTCGGTTTCGGTGTGGCCCTGGTGCCGAGGAGTTCCGTGAGGGGGCATGTTGAGCGCGGCACGCTCATCCGCATCGACGCCGACGTCATCAGGCATCTCTCGCGCACCACGTCGCTCATCATGCGCCAGGACGCCCACCGCTCACCGGCGCTTCTTTCGTTCCTCGGCCTCACCTTGGACATGCTGCTCGAGCGCAGGCCCGGCAGCCCGGACAGGACCCTTCCCATCCAGGCGCTTCTCGAGGAGGCCCCGCTGTGACGCTTTCCAACTACCCGATCCCCTTCCGTGACCACGTGGGGATCGAGGTCCTCCAGGCTACTTCGGGCGAAGCCCACGCCATCATGCCCTGGCGCAAGGAGAACGAAAACGGCCTCGCCGTGGCCCATGGCGGTGCGGTGGCAACCCTCGTCGACATCGCCATGGCCTACGCCGCAGCCTCCGCCGCCCCCGAGCCCTCGTTCGCCCTCACCGTGGACATGCAGGTCCAGTTCATGCGCCCCGGCACCGGGGACCTCCACGCCTGGGCGCAGGTCACCCGGCAGGGCCGTCTCTCGTTCGTCGAGGCGCGCGTCCTCGACCGCCACCAGGAGACCGTGGCCAGGGCCACGGGGCTCTTTCGCCTCCGTCCGGTCGATGAGGCCCTGGCGCGCAAAGAGGAGATGGCCGCCAGGGACGGAACATAGGCCCATCCGACTCGAGCGGGAGATGATCCCGGTGCCGACGGTGCGCGATTTCAGAAAGGGCGAGCGCAAGCTCGTCATGCTGACGACCTACGACTACGCCACGGCCCGCTGGGTGGACCAGGCCGGCCTCGATGCCATCCTGGTCGGAGATTCCGTGGGCACCACGGTGCAGGGCCGACCGGACACCATATCGGTCACGCTCGACCAGATGGTCTACCACACGGAAATGGTCTCCCGGGGAGCGCCGTCGACGCTCATCATCGGCGACATGCCGTTCATGAGCTACCAGCCCTCCCTGAAGGACGCCGTGCGCTCGGCCGGACGCCTTATGAAAGAGGGGCGCTGCCAGGCCGTGAAGCTGGAGGGGGCCGGTCGGGCGGCAGAGGCCGTGGAGCGGATCGTCGAGGCGGGGATCCCGGTCATGGGGCACCTAGGCCTCACGCCGCAATCCGTCCATGCCCTGGGGGGCCACCGGACCCAGGGCAAAACGCTCGCCGCGGCCAGGAGGATCATCTCCGATGCCGAGGATCTCGAGGCGGCGGGCGCCTTCGCCGTCGTGCTCGAATACGTGCCGGCCCAGCTCGCCGGGCTCATCACCGAGCGGCTCTCGATCCCCACCATCGGCATCGGGTCGGGGCCCCTTTGCGCCGGTCAGGTGCTCGTCTTCCACGATCTTTTGGGGCTCGGCGAGGGCCGGGCGCTGAAGCACACGATGGTCGCCGACAACCTCGGCGAGCGGATCCGCGCCGGCGTCAGCTCCTACGCCCAGGCCGTGCGCGCGGGTGCCTTCCCCCAGGACGCCCATGCGTCGAACCTCGATCCGCAGGTTCTGGAGGAACTCCTCTCTCCCCAGTGATGGCCGCAGACGAGGGGGGCACCGGTCACGGGCCGGTGCCCCCCAGCCATCCTCACGTTCTAAGGCGCCCCTTTTGCCGGGGAGCCGTCGCCGGCGTGACACGGCTCGACCACATGGCATTCGTCGTTCGACTCGAGCTGCATCGTGGCGTGCTCGATCCGATGACGTTGGCGAAGGTTCCGGCACAGGCGCTCCACCAGCTCCTGGCCCTCGCCGACCTGCATCTCCTCCACGTAGAGATGGCAGGTCAAAAGGATCCGCCCGGGGGCGAGGGACCAGATGTGAAGGTCGTGGACGGCCTTCACCTTGGGTTCGCGGAGAATCTCCCGCCGCACGTCATCGGGAGCGACGCCCGCTGGCACCGCCTCCATCAGGACGCCCACCGCCCTCGTCAGGATCGAGACGGCACCGCTTGTGATGAAGGCGGCGATGGCGAGCGAAAGGATAGGGTCGAGAATCGTCCAGCCGGTGAGGGCGATCGTGATCGCCCCGGCGAGGATCCCGAGGGCCGAGGAAGCGTCAGCGAGCACGTGCCAGAGGACGGCCCGCCGGTTGAGGTCATCTCCGTGGCGCCACAGTCCTTTGACGACCCAGGCGTCGAGCCCCACGCCAAGGAGGGCCGCCATCCCCATCACGTCCGGGCTCACCGCCCCGGGATGGCGCAGGCGGTGGGCGGCGCCCCAGACGATGAGTCCCGCCACCCCGAGGAGCACGAGGGCGTTCAACGCCGCGACGAGGATGCCGGCCCGATGGTACCCGTAGGACTGAGTCGGGCTGGGTGGCGTCCTTCCCTTTCGCTCCGCCAGGATGGCGAGGCCGGCCGCGAAAATGTCGGTCGCCTGGTGGCCGGCGTCCGACAGGAGGGCGAGTGAGCCACCGACCATCCCCCCCACCCCTTCGATCACGAGGAGCAGGGCCGGCACCGCCACGGCGCGCCATAGGGCACCTGACCCCCCGTGAGGCCGGTGCTCGTGGGTCACTCCTGTTTCACCTCGGCGAGGGCCTCGGCATAAGCCTCCACGACATCGTCGATGAGCCGGTCGTGGTGGGCGGCGCTCACAAAAAGCGCCTCGAACGGGGCGGGGGGGATGAGCACCTGCCTTTTCGCGAGACCCTCGTACAGGCGTCGATAGGCCTTCTGGTCGCTTTTCAGCACGTCGTCGAAGTTCCGGACCGGGCCCTTCGCCATGAAGGCCGTGATGAGCGTGCCCACCCGGTTCACGGTCACCTGCACACCGGAGGCGGCGGCGGCCTGCCCGATGCCTTCGGCAAGGCGCCTTGCCTTGGCCTCCAGCACCTCATAGAACCCGTCCTGGGAGAGCACGTCGAGCGTTGCGGCCCCGGCGGCCATGGCGATCGGGTTGCCGGAAAGCGTCCCGGCCTGGTAGACATCGCCCAGAGGGGCGACGAGGGACATCAGGTCCTTCCTGCCGCCGTAAGCGCCGACCGGGAGCCCCCCGCCGATCACCTTGCCGAGACAGGTGAGGTCCGGCGTGATGCCAAAGCGCTGCTGGGCCCCACCGAGTCCCAGGCGAAATCCGGTGATGACCTCATCGAAGATGAGGACGGACCCCGCCTTGCGGGTGAGGTCCCGAAGCGCCGCCAGGAAGCCCTCCGCCGGCGCCACCACGCCCATGTTCCCCGCCACGGGCTCCACGATCACGGCGGCTACCTCGTCCCCGCGCTCGGCGAAGAATCCGGCGGCGGCCCGGGCGTCTCCGTAGGGCAGCACCGCCGTATGGGCGACCGAGGCCCGGGTGACGCCGGGGCTGGCGGGCAGGCCGAGGGCGGCCATGCCGGAGCCCGCCTGGACGAGGAGGGCGTCGGCGTGGCCGTGGTAGGAGCCCGCGAACTTGACGATCAGGTCTCGACCCGTCGCCGCCCGGGCGAGGCGGATGGCACTCATGGTCGCCTCGGTCCCGGAGTTCACCATGCGGACCATCTCGACGGAAGGGATGTGGGTCGTGATGCGTTCGGCGAGCTCCACCTCGGCCGCCGTGGAGAGCCCGAATGTGGTTCCCCGCTCGGCGGCCCTGCGGATGGCCTCGAGCACCACCGGGTTGGCGTGCCCCAGGATGAGCGGGCCCCAGGACATGATGAGGTCGATGAAGCGGCGCCCATCCACGCTGAAGAGAAACGGGCCCTCGCCGTGATCGGCGATCACCGGCTCGCCGTCCACAGTCGCCCTGGCCCGCACGGGGCTGTTCACCCCGCCCGGCAAGAGTTCCTGCGCCCTCGTCCAGAGATCCGCCACCTGCCGCATGTCGCCCGTCCCCTCACGCGTTGAAGCGAAAATTGATGATGTCCCCGTCGGCCACGATATAGTCCTTGCCCTCGAGCCGCCAATGGCCCTTCTCCTTGGCTCCCGCCATCGACGCCCCATCGTTGACGAAGTCGTCGTAGGCCACGACCTCGGCCCGGATGAACCCGCGCTCGATGTCGGTGTGAATCTTGCCGGCGGCTTCGCGGGCAGGGGTCCCCTGGCGAATGGTCCATGCCCGCACCTCGTCCTCTCCGGCGGTGAGGAACGAGATCAGCCCGAGATGGGCGTAGCAGGCCCGGGTCAGCCTGTCCACGCCCGGCTCGGCAAAGCCTAGGGAGGACAGGAAGTCTGCGCGCTCTGCCGCGTCGAGGTCGGCGATCTCCCGCTCCATCGCCGCCGAGGCCACGATCACCGCACCCTGGTGGCGGCCAGCGAACTCCTCGGGGTCGCAGGGCGGGGTTCCGTCATCCCCCACGTTGAGGACATACACGAGGGGCTTCTCGGTCAGGAGGCCGAGGCTTCGCAGGGCCGCCAGCTCATCCGGCGAGACGCCGGAGGTGCGCACGGGACCACCGGCCTCAAGGTGCGGCCGGATGCTCTCGAGGACCGAACGCTCCACATCCTCGCCGGGCTTCAGCTTGCCCCTGGCGAGCCGTTCGAGCCGCTTCTCCACGGCCTCGAGGTCGGCAAGGGCGAGTTCGAGGGCCAGCGACTCCGCGGCGTCGTCAGGGCTGTCTCCGGGACCGCCCGGGAAGGCCCCGATCACCTGCACCAGGGCGTCGGCTTCCCTGATGTCGGCGAGAAAGCGCCTGCCCTCCCCCTGACCGCCCTCGGCCAGTCCCGGCACGTCGACGAAGGCGATCTGTGCCGCCGTCACCTTCCTCGGATGGAAGACGTCGGAGAGCACCGAAAGGCGCCGGTCGGCCACCGGCACGACGGCACGGCCGAGGTCCTTTCCGCTCCTTGCCGCCCTGGCGGTGAGCACTTCGAAGAAGGTCGTCTTGCCGGAAAGGGGCAGGCCCACAAGGGCCGCTGTAAGCACCGAACCGCCTCCCGGGCCATTATGGCATACGGGAGGCGGTCCTCTATCCCCGCCTGCGGGGTGCCGGGCGGCCTTTGGGCCGCCTCTTTCCGGTCAGAATCCCTTCTGGATCGTGGACAGCATGGCCGCGAGCGACGCCGCGTCGTCCTTGGCCCGTGCCATGTCGCCCTTGGCGATGGCCGCCTGCAGATCGCTCACCAGGGCGCTCATCTCTGTGAGCGAGGGCGAGGCGCCCTGGGCGACCGTACTCTCCATGTACTGAAGGGTCTTGCGGGCGTTCGCGACCTGCGTGAGCGCATCCTTGGCGTCCTTCGCCGCGATCGCCATCTGGGCCTCGGCGAGGTCGCCCGTGAGCCCGTTCAAATCCGTCGGCGAAACCCCGGCCTTCGCGTAGGAGGAGGCCAGCGCCTGCCAGACGCCTTCCGCGGCGGCAAGCCTGGAGCCCGCCCGGGACCAGTCCTTCTGCGGCACAAGCCTCGCCACGTCGGCGAGATCCTGTGAGAGTTCCTGGGTGGGCGTGAGGTGAACCTGGGGTTCGGTCGCGGCCGGCTTCGCCCCGGCGAGGTATCCGTCCAGCTCCCTGAGGAGCGTTGCCCCCTCCGCGCCATGGTAGATGATGAGGAACGACAGGAGGAGAACGAGGATCCCCACCGCCTGCGGCCCCCAAGGGCGCCCGGCGGGAGACCTCGCTGGCACCGGGACCCTCTTCGGCCAGCTTTTCATGGCGCGGACACCTCCCCTTCTCCCATCTATGGACGGGGGGCGCCGCCTAGAACGCGCCGACAGGGCACGAGGCGTGCCCTGTCGGCGGAACGTCACCTGTTGTCCCGGTTCGACGGCGCCGGGTCCTTCCTGTCCTTGACCTTGTTGAGGTCCTTGGCGATTTCCTCGGCGACCTCCTGCTCGAAGCGCTCCGGCGTCAGTCTGAGGCGCGGCTTCTCCTCGGCCATGCCTTCACCCCCACAGGTGTAGGGTCGGCGGCCGGCCATCCTTTATGTCAACCAAATGGTTCCACACCTGGCAGGGCGCACGTCCCTCCACCCATCCGTAGGCTGTCACGAGGCCGCTTCCAAAAGCGTGTCAACCGGGCCCGGGTGACAGGAGGACAGCTCATGAACTGGGGCATCGACACCGCCACAAACCTCAAGGGCAAGGGTCCCTGCATCAGGTCCACGTTCATCCAGGGCGTGCCGGCCACGTTTGCCTGCCGCTACATCGCCACCGACTCCACGCTCCCCAAGGTCATGACGCGAGCGGAGGCCGAAAGCCTTGCGGCGGCCGGCCTTTGGATCGTGACGATCTTCGAGGACGATCCGACCTCCCCACGCTATTTCAGCCGCCGTCGCGGCGATGAGGACGCCTCAGCCGCAAAGTCCTACGCCGATGACGTGCTCGGACAGCCGTCGGGCAGTCCCATCTATTTCGCCGTCGATTTTGACGCCCAGCCCTCGGAGCGCGAGCGCATCGTCTCCTACTTCGAAGGCGTCAACGCCGCCTTGCGGGCCACCGCCGGGACCTCCTACGCCACCGGGATCTATGGGTCGACCTGGGTCCTCTCCTGGATTGCAACGGCGCACCTGGCGGACTTCTTTTGGCAGAGCATGCCGCCCGCATGGAGCGGCGGCCAGAACCGGCAGGTGTCCCGCCATGCCAACCTGAGGCAGCACCCGGCCAGACTCCTGTGCGGTGTCGTCGCCGATGTCGACGAGTCCTGGGGGCATGGCGGCGGCTGGCGCCTCCAGCCGAGGGATGGACCGGCCGCATCCATCCCACACTAGCCCCGAGGTGGATGGTCTTGCCGCTCTGGAGATGGATCATCGGTTCCCACCACTACGCCCCGCGCTCGCCGCACGTGGCCCCGCACATAGCCCTTGGCGCCCATCACGCCGCCGGCGCCGCTCCGTTCGAACCATGGATCGCCCTCGCCCTCGTCGGCGGGACGATCGTCGTCGGCTCACTCCTGCTCATGACCAATCGGCCCACTGTCTGACACGCCCCGCCAGCACGTCGCATCGAGTAGGGACGGGGGGGAGTCGTCGTGACCTTCGATCTGCTCGAGATCGCCACCCTTGCCGTTGCCTACGCCGTGCCTGTCGGGGCGTTCCTCCTCAGGGCGGCTGCGATGCGCCGCATTTGACGAGTGCCGGGGGAGCGAATGGGAGCTTGACGTTCATCGTCGCAGCAGGTCGGTTGCAGCGCGCTCTTTTGGCCGCGCTTCTCATCCTTTGCGCCGTGGCAGCGAACCCTCCCCGCCTCGGAGCCGAAGGCCGGCCCGTCGCCGGCAACCCCACGGTCTTCGCTGTCGAGACCCGCTCGCCGATGGTCGCCCTCACGTTTGACGACGGGCCGAACCCAGAGTTCACGCCCGAGATTCTGGCGCTTCTCTCCCGTTACCATGCGAGCGCCACCTTCTTCGTCCTCGGCGTGGAGGCCCGGGCTTACCCCAGGGTGCTTCGCGAGATCGTCGCCCAGGGGTCCGAGGTGGAGTCCCACAACTACAACCACGCCAACCTGACGCCGCTCCCCGCGGACGCCATCCGTCACCATGTCGTGATGGGGGCCGAGGCCATCCGTTCGGTCCTGGGCGAACCGCCCCGCTTCTTCCGGCCACCCTACGGGAACATGTCCTCGCTCGTGCGCTCGGTCATCACCTCGGAGGGCGAGACGCCCGTGCTGTGGGACCTCGACACCCGCGACTGGTCCCGGCCCGGCAGCGCACGCATCGTGGCGCGTGTGCTCGATCACGTCCAGGCGGGGGACATCGTCCTGTTCCATGACGGGGGCGGCAACCGGTCGGAGACTGTGGACGCCCTGAAGGTGATCCTCCCCGCACTGCAGGAGCGTGGCCTGCGCCCCGTGACGGTCCGGACTCTCCTCGCCTCAGGCCGTCCCGTCCACGCCTGGCTGGCACGCTGAGGCGTCCGCCTCAGGTCTTCCTGTAGCTTTCGACCGGCACCACGAAGACGTTGGTGCCGACGATCCCGTGCCGCCCGCCCTCGCCCTCCCGCTCAAGCGGGCTTGCGACCTTGCGGATGGTGTCGATGGCGTCATCGACCTTGTCGTCCTCCACCACCAGGAGCATGGTGGCGAGCCCTCGCCCCAGGAAGCCCCCCGTCGACTCGAGGACGGTCGCCCCGTAAGACTTCTCGGAGAGCACGCGCCGCACGTCGTTCCTATTCTGGTGGTCCATCACCACGATCAGCAGGCGCATCAGCCAAGCACCTCTCAATCCTGATTCTGCCATATCCCTGCCGTCACCTCTTCGGCTCCCTCGGCGATCGGTCGGTCGCGCCCGGCGAAGGCCTTATGGAAAAGCACGACATAGAGAGCCTGGAAGAGCGAGGCCATGCCAAACGGCAGCCAGAGGTCGCCTGCGGCGAAGATGGCGCCCGAGACCGCCGGCCCGATGGCGTTCGGGATGCGCATGGAGAGGTTGGAGAGCGACGAGGCGAGTCCACGCCGCTTTCCTCTGACAAGCCCGACGCCGAACGCTTGGCGCACGCCGACCGTGCTGCGATTGGCGATGGAGCGCAGCGCATAGAGGGCCGCGGCGAGGCCGAAGGTCGGCATGAAGGGCATGAGGGCAAGGAGCGCCACAGCCATGGCGCGGATCCGCACCACCGTCGCCACGATTCCGTGTCGGCGGGCGAGTTCGCCCGACACGAGAGAACCGAGACCGGTGAGGATGAACGTGAGGCCGTAGACGGGACCGATGGCGGCCGGCCCGACGCCGTAGCGCAGGGAGAACCAGTAGGGCAGGAGCGGTCCCGTGAGACTGATGCCGAGGGCGTTCACGGCGTTCACGCCGACGAGCTGCCACAGGGACCGGTTTTCCTGGCGTCGGAGGGCGTTCTCACCCGCCGTCTCCTCCCTGGACCGCACCGGCTTCGAGGGGGCCGGGCGATCGTCGGGCAGCGAGGCGATCTGGAGCACGTTCGACGCTGCGACGAGGGCCGCCAGGCCGAAGGCCGCGATATAGGCACGGCCCGGCGCCGCCGTGGCCAGAACGCCGGCTGCCAGGGACCCCAGCCCCATGCCCCAGAATCCGACCGCACTGTTCAGGCTGAACATCTGCGGGCGGGACGTGTCGTCCATGACATTGGCGAGCCAGGCCTGTTCGGCCGGTGCAAAGGGGCCTGCGGATCCATTTGCGCCCCGGCCGAGGGAGAGCACCAGGGCGGCTCCGACGAGGACCCAGGAGGCATGGGTCAGGATCAGGGCGGCGACCCCGATCACGGTCGCCACCTCATAGGCCACGAGCGGCGTGCGGCGCCCCAGGCGGTCGCTCGCCGGGCCTATGGCCATCATGAGGGCGGCTCCCACGAGGCTCTGGGCAGATATCAGAGCACCGATGGCCGGCGCGGACCAGCCGATCGTCTTGAGGTAGAGGACGAAGTCCACTGTGAGGGCGCCCTGCGCCACGGAACGCAGGCCGCGGATGAAAATGAGGCGTCTGGCCGTGGGATACTGCTGGCGCCACATCGTCAGTTGCCGGGAAAGGGCGCGAAGGGCCCGTTCGTTGCTCACGGGTCAAGGATTTTCTGCCTCTCCCGGGTTGATGCCTCCCGCGGGCGCCACCTCGAGATGCGCTCCACCGTCATGGCCACCCCGCCCCGCTCGCCCGACACCCTGCCCTCGGCCTTCACGATTCCGTGGCTGCCGTCGAAGAGGAGGCCGCCCGACGCCTTGTAGACCGGCTCGAACATGACGAGGTCCAAAAGCCCCTCCTCGTCCTCCAGGGAGAGGAAGACCACGGTGCGTCCACTCCTCGTGGGCGGCCTGTGGGGCATGAGGGGGAAGCCGGCCACAGCGACCCGTCCCCTCCGCCGTGCGGCCTCGGCGGTGCCGAGGATGCCCTCCGTGCGGAGCCTCGGCCGCATGGCCCGCATGATCGTGGCGGGGCCGGCGAGCGGCAGGGCGTTCTCCTGGCGCAAAAAGCGCTCCCACGGCGGGAAGTCCGGGATGGTGGGCCTGCCCTGGGCGAAGAGGCTGCCCTCGCTCTTCAGCGTGAGGAGGAGATGGCGCCGGTTCTTCCCGATGGCGTCGAAGGCACCGGCCAGGATGAGGGCATGGAGCCCGCCCTCCCCGATGCGGGCGCGTGCGCGAAGCTCTGTCGGCGACCGGTAGGGCCTCCCGCGCGCTGCGACGAGTCTCTCGGCCGCCGCCTGCCCGAGCCCGTGCAGGAGGGAAAAGCCGATCCGCACCCCCCCCTCCTCCAGGGTGCAGGCGATCTGGCTCCTGTTCACGTCGAGCGGCCGGAAGGCGACACCCCGACGCCTCGCCTCGGTGACGAGCGTATGTGGCGGGTAGTAGCCGAGCGGCTGGTGGGAAAGCAGGGCCGCGAAGAAGGCAGCCGGTTCCTTCTCCGAGAGATAGGCCGTCTGGTAGGCGGTCTGGGCGAAAGCGGCGGCGTGGGCCTCCGGAAAGCCGTAGCTGGCGTAGCCCTCCAGCATGTGAAAGATCTCCCCGGCCTTCTCCGGCGGCATCCCGCGCCCCGCGGCGCGGCGGACGAAGGCCTCCCCGATGTCCGCCATCGCCTTCACCGAACGGGCATGGGTCATCACCCGGCGCAGTTCGTCGGCCTCGCCTGCCGTGAAGCCGGCGATGATACGGGCGATCTCGATGACCTGCTCCTGGAAGAGCACGACCCCGTAGGTCTTCTCCAGCACGCCCGCGAGGTCGGGGTGGGGATAGACGATCTTTTCGCGTCCGGCCTTTCTCTCAATGAACGGCGTCACCATGTCGCCCTTGATCGGACCGGGGCGGATGATGGCGACCGCCTGCACGAGGTCCTCCATCCGGTTCGCCTTGAGGCGCGGTTGCAGTGCCCGCTGGGCGGGGCTCTCCAGTTGGAAGACGCCCATCGTGCCACCCTTCCTGATGCGCCGGAAGACGGCCCTGTCGTCGCCCCTCTTCGAGGGCGCCTCGGCAAAGGGGCGTAGCCTGCAGGACTCTTCCAGTACGGCGAGCGTGCGCAGCGAGAGGAGGTCCAGTTTCACGAACCCCAGCGACTCCACATCGTCCTTGTCAAACGGCACGATCTCGACGCCCTTCGCCGACATCTGGCGAGGTGCCACCCTCTCGATTGGCGCCCGCGAGACGACGACTCCCCCGAGGTGCGTGCCGATATGGTGGGGGAAGCCGGCGATGGCCTCTCCCGCCCTCACAATCCAGCGATACCTGGCGGCATCGATGCCCTCTCTCATCTCCGGTAGGCTGCCCATCACCCGTTCGAGGGCGTCGGCATGGACGTGGGGCAACCGTTTGGCGAGGTTCTCGGCATCGGCTGCCGGAAGTCCGAAGGCTTTACCCGCCTCCCGCACCAGGGAGCGGGCCTGGAAAGTCTGGAAGGTGGCGACGGAGGCGACATGCTCCCTGCCGTAGGTCCTCGTGACGTAGGCGGCGATATCGTCCCGGTAGCGGTAGTCGAAGTCGAGGTCGATGTCCGGGCGCTCGGCACGCTCCCGGCTCATGAAGCGCTCGAAGAGAAGCTTCCTCGAGAAGGCGTCGACCTCCGTGAGCCCCAGGCAGTACGCCACGACCGAATCCGCCACCGATCCCCGACCGGCCATGCGGATGCCCTTGCCCCGGGCGTAGCGCGCCACGTCGCGCACGAGGAGGAAGTAGTCTGCGAAGCCGAGCTCCGCGATGATGCCCATCTCATGCTCCAGCCTCTCCTCGAGGCTGCGGGAGACGCGGCCGTATCGCCAGAGTGCCCCTTCGTACACCTCCCTGCGCAGCATGTCCACGGCCGTCATTCCCCGGGGAAGGGGAAAGGCGGGGTACAGGCGGCGTTCAAGGCTCATGGCGCTCGTGAGGCGCTCCCCGAGTTCGTGGGCGGCGGCGAGGAGCCGGGGCCGGTCCGCAAAGAGTTCCGCCATCTCCCGGGGAGCCTTCAGGTCGCACTCCCCGTTCAGGCGACGTCCCGGATGGACCTCCTCGAGCGGAATCCGCAGCCGCATGGCCGTGAGCAGGTCCTGGATCCAGAAGTCGCCCGGGGCGAGCACGTGGACATCGTTCCCCGCCACCATGCCGACGCCGGTCCTCCCGGCGATCTCATCCAGGAGGGTTTCAAGGCGCCGGTTGCCGGGAAGGAAATCCCGGCAGACCTCGAGGTGGATCCGCTCCCGGCCGAGCCTCTCAACCCAGGTGGAAAAAGTGGCAAAGGCCTTCATCCCGTCCGACCAGAGGTCACGGGCGAGCACGCTCTCCCGGTAGCCCGTGAGAAAGGCGAGCCCCTCGCGGTGCCGGTCCAGGAGGTCGAGGCTGGCCGACGGCTCGAGACGTAGGGAGGAGAGGTGGGCTTCCGTCAGGAGGCGGCACAGGTTCTCGTGCCCCCTCTCACCCTCGGCCAGGGCGACGACGCTCCCGCCCGGAAGTGTGACCTCCGCTCCCAGGATGGGGCGGACCCCGCATCTGCGTGACGCCTTAAGGAGCCTCACGGCGCCCGAGACGCCGTCGTGGTCCGTGAGGGCCAGCGCTTCGTATCCCTGGGCGGCTGCCCGCTCCACCAGGCCCTCGGGGGAGGCGGCACCGTCGAGATAGGAAAAGAAACTGTGGGTGTGCAGATGCGTGAAGGCCACCATGGGAGGACCTAGTCGTAGACCTTCTCGAGCGACCAGGACGAGGTGCGGCGGTCGAAGAGGAGTTCGAAGAGCCCTCCCGCGCCATCGGCGACGCGGTAGACGTCCTTCTCCCCGTCCCCGCGCCACCACTCGCCCACCTCATGCCATTCCTCGACCAGGTGGACGCTGTGCGCCTCCCCCCGGAAGGTGAAGGCGAAGGGTTTGCCCCGGAGGGATCTCACCGTTACCGGGCAGGAAAGAAGTCTTGGCACCAGACGTCCCTCCCCTGGCGCAGCGGATCGAAGTAGGTGAGGCGCACCTCGCGCCGGCTTGGCTCCACAATCTCATCGGCGACGGGCGTCTGGGCACGGCCGAAGAGCCCGCCCCCCGCCTTTTGGGCGAGGGTGCGGCGCAGCACGACAAGGGTGAGGCACTCCGGCATCTCCGGCATGGACCTCGCCATGACCTCCCGGCCCAGGACGGAACCGAGCCGCCGCCCGTCAGCGCTTGGCCGCAGGAGCGTCACCTCGCCCCGCTCGACCCAACCCTGTCCCTCCGCCCGCCAGCCGATCTTCTTCGCGGCGTCTCCACCCTCACCGAGGAGTCGGGAGAGGATCTCGGCCCCCTCCCGGATGGCGAGGAGGAGGTCTCCGGCGCCTGTGGCCCGGCGCAAGGAGACAGACGCCTCGACAGGTGGCGGCGGTGGTGCCGGGACGAAGATGGAGGCCTCGCCCCTGATGAGGCTCATGAGGGCCCCTCCTCCCCCGCCGAAGAAACGTCCCAGGTTCTCCCCGGAAAGCTTCCAGGCGTCACGAAACGTGGTGACGCCAAATTTCTCAAGTTCCTTGACGCGACTCGTCCGGTCTCCCACCAGCGCGATCGGGAGCCGCCCCGGCTCGATCGCTGTGTGCTCGTGGAACCCCTCCCCCTGCCTCCTCCCGTAGAGAAGGGCCCCCTTCGCAAACAGAGCTACATCGCTCTCCGCATAGCGGTATGGTTCTCCCCGGTGCTCGGCCTCGTCACGCCAGGGCACCGGGTCTTCGATCAGGAGCCGGTGCGCCCCGAGAACCATGACCCTTGGCGAAAGCCGCCGGCCCCAGGCGATGAGGTCCTCCTGCACATCCTGATAGAGGCCCTCATCGTAGCGGAAAGCCTTGACCCCGTGCTCCCGGAGCCAGTCCGGGGCGATCTCACTCCCTACCCCGACCATACCCCTGACATCGGGCGTGCGGTCTTCAACCCTGCCACCCTTCAGGACGACAGCCCGGCCGGTGGCGCCGTGGGCCTTCGCCAGGTTGCCGATGCGCTCCACGGCTGCAAACATGAGGCTTCCTCCCGGAATAGAACGTTTGTTCTATTCTCTATCCCGTGGAGTCTCCCGTCAAGGCGAAGGCGGGCGGAAAAGTCTGGTCTCCGTCCTGCGTCTGTCACATCGGACCCACCGTACGGTGGGAGGGCATACCCTGCGACAGCCATCTGGGGAAGATCGGCATCACATGAGTCCCCGTTCCGCCATAGGGTGGCACGGGGAGAGGCACATGTATGACCCGGGACAGGTCGAGGTCGGTGATGTGATCCTGGTCCGGGGTGCGGCCGTCTGGGACGTGGTCGCGGCCCTGATCCGCCTCGCCACAATCTCCCCGTACCACCATACTGTCCTGGTGGGCGAGGGCCACCTCATCGAGGCAGGGTTCACCGTGACCCGAAGTCCGCTCGACAAATACGAGCACACCGGCGATGCCTTCTCGGTACGCTGTACGCGGCAAAGGGCGCTGAGCGCCGTCGCCGCCGCCGAGGCGCGCCTTGGCACGCCCTACGGGGTCGCCGAACTCCTCGACGATGCCGGGCGCTACTTCCTCCACCTGCCGCTCGTCTATCCCTGGAACGCCCGTCGCCAGACGTGCTCCGGTCTGATCGCCTACGCCTATAGGGCGGCGGGCGTCACGCTGACCTACCAGCCCTGCCCGTCCCCGGGTTCCCTCTCCTACTCGCCTCTGCTCCAGGGCCACCGACCATGGGAGAACGCCAGCGGCTGATCACCAGTCGTCGCGAAAGCGCTCCTCACGCCAGGGATCGCCCCGCATGTGGTAGCCGTTGTCCTCCCAGAACCCGGCCCTGTCCTCGGGCAGGAGCTCGATGCCGCGCACCCACTTGGCGCTCTTCCAGAAATACAGGTGCGGCACGAGGAGTCTGAGAGGCCAGCCGTGTTCGGGTGCGAGCGGTCGGCCGTCGTGGGAGTGAGTGAGAAGCACATGGGGCTCGAGGAGGTCCGCGAGCGGAAGGTTCGTCGTGAAGCCTTGCTCGGCATGGATGAGGGCGAAGCGCGCCTCGGGAAGCGGCTTCGCCCGGTCTAGGAGGTCCGCAACGGCCACGCCCGTGAAGACGTTGTCGAAGCGGCTCCAGCCTGTCACGCAGTGGATGTCGACCTGAACCTCGACCTGAGGGAGGGCGAGGATCCCCGGCCAGTCCAGGGCTTGAGGCTCCTCAACGAGACCGAAGATGCGAAAATCCCAGTCGTCCAGATCGACCTTCGGCACAGACCCGTATTGCAGGACGGGCCAGTTGGTGACAAGGCGCTGGTTGGGCGGCAGCCGCTCGGCCATGACAGACTCCTTCGTCCAAGGACATCTTCCGAGGCTCTAGTATACGATGTCGAAGACGGACAGGCCCGCTGGGCGGGCAAAGACCGATCGAGCGGGGGGCACGCATGAAGACGCGCGACGACGCCTGGACACTGCTCACGACCCACACAAAGTCCGAGCACCTGATCCGCCATGCCCTTGCCGTTGAGGCCGCCATGCGCCACTATGCCAGGAAAAACGGCGCGGACCCGCAGACCTGGGGCGTGGCGGGGCTCCTTCACGACTTTGACTACGAGATGTACCCCTCGCTCGAGGATCATCCCGTGAAGGGCAGCGAGATCCTCCGCAGGGAGGGCTACCCGGAAGAGATCGTCACGGCGATCCTGGGACACGGGAACCACACCGGGGTCCCCCGGACGACGCCCATGGCGAAGACCCTCTTTGCCGTCGACGAACTCTCGGGCCTCGTGATGGCGGTGGCGATGGTGAAGGGGCACAGCATGGCCGCCGTGGAGCCGCGCTCTGTCATGAAGAAAATGAAGGACAAGGCGTTTGCCCGCGGCGTCAACCGCCAGGACGTGATCGATGGTGCGAAGGATCTCGGAGTGCCTCTCGAGGACCACGTCGCCGAGGTGGTGGCAGCGCTCACCGAGGCAGCGCCCTCGCTCGGACTCAGCTGATCGTTCCCGCCAAATCCGAGGAGCTCAGCCACAGCCACCCGGGGCGGGGTTCCGTTCCCACGAGCCGCCACGAGGAAGGGCGCCGGCCCTCTCGCCTCCCCATCCACCGGCCCGACACATGAAGAGCCGCCGTGCCTGGGCACGGCGGCCTGACGTCGGGCGCTGATTCAGAATCCGGATTGTGACGGTTCGCTGCCGCTGCTCCCCGCTCCCTCGTCCGAGGTGAGCGCCCGGCGCCCCTGGAAGCCGGCGTGTCGCTCGTGGTAGAAGAGAATCTCCGCTTCTCCCGCCTGCCAGCAGAACATCACTTCGTGTCCGTCCACCTTGGCAGGGAAGTCGACGAGTCCCATGGCGATGTTGCGGATTTCGCAACCCTGATCGTTGACCTGGCGGATCAGGTCGTTGGCTTCGGCGATGGCCTGATCGAAGATTTCCTGCGAGAGCTTCAGGTCGTAGCCAAGGATGAACTTGCCCGAGGAATCCCTGCCGACCTGCTTGAGCCTCTCCATCTCTTCGAACTTGTCTTGGGCGACGTGCTGCAGGCGTTGCAACTGCTCGAGCTGGTCCTGCAGGACCGGAACCAGCGCATTGGCCTCCTCGATAGAGAAGAAGCGTCGTGGCATGAGGATCCCTCCTTCTAGAACCGGGATCGGGGCGGATGCCCTGCCGGTCCCACTCCTCTCCGGGGCCATGTTTCGTGCCCCGTCCGGTTGCGGTGCCCTTCGGCCCCTTCCCGGACGTGGTCCGGGCCGACATCGGTGGGAGGGTTTTGCTGGTGATTCACCAGTGGACGGGGCTCCCCCTGCAAGCAAGTCTTGCCATCGGAAGAAAAACCTATGGGAGGGCGTTCACGGCGTGTGGTTGCGGGCTGGGGAAGGGCATGGCTAGAATGGATCCCGGAAGAGGAGGGCCGAACGGGTGAGAAAGCGTCTTCTGTTCTGGCTTTCACTGGTCCTCGCCTCGGCCTTGCCCAGCGTGGCGCTGGCGGCGGGGCCGGGGAAGTCGCCTCCCGGTGCACTGACCTGGTCAGATGTCATTGTCATATTCATCGCTACGCTGGCAGCCTTCTTCTGGGTCCTCAGCGTGATGGAGTGAACGGGCCGCCCTCTCGGGCGGCCCGTTCACTCCTCTTGGCCGGGGACCACCTCGCGGGCCACGGCCGCCAGCGTGCGCTCCACAAGCGGGCGGTTCATCCGGTTTTCCGAAAGGGCTTCAAAGAGGGAGCGCTCCAGGCCCCCCATCAGGAAGCGGGCCCTCACCTCGGCTTCGCCGGGGCTCAGGGAGGCCCCGCCGATCTCCATGAGATCGGCGGCAAGAAGCCCTGTGATGTCGCCAGCTATCGCAGAGACCCGCTCCTCCAGTTCGGGCTCGCCGCCGTGGAGCGCTCCGAGCACCAGTCTGGCCACATCTGGACTGTCGAGGAACGTCCCGACAGCAGCCTCGACGGAGGCGACGAGTTTGTCCCGCGTGGCGACCCGGCCGGCACGGGCAGCGAGCACGGACGTCATGAGCCTGCCGTAGAGATCGTCGACGAGTCCCAAAAAGCATGAAGACTTCGAACTGAAGTATGAGTAGAACGATCCGGTGGCCATGCCCGCCGCCTCAGTGATGGCGGCGACGGTCGCCTGATGGTAGCCGCGCTCGGTGAATACGGCGGCTGCCGCCCTGAGAAGGGCGTTGCGCCTGTCCTCGCGAGCCCTTGCATGCCCTTTCGCCATGGACACATGCTAGCACGGACCAGACGCCTGTCGGTTCTCTCAAGAGTTCCTGAGGTTGACGGTGTATACGACATGAAGGATAGATGAGTCACGGACACGAATCGCCTCGCCAGCCCCTCCGCTGAGAGAGAAGGAGGATCCCCGCCGCATGGACGCCCGGGAAGCCCGCGAGCTTCAGAAAAGATATATCGTGCCAGGCGTCGCCGTGTACTACGACGAGCCGCTCCTCCTGGTCCGCGGTGAGGGATGTCGCCTGTATGACGAAAAGGGACAGGCCTACCTCGACTTCTACGCCGGGATTCTCACGATTTCGGTGGGCCACGGCCACCCGAAGGTGAAGGCGGCCGTCAGGGACCAGCTCGATGCCACGAACCATGTCTCGACGTTCTACCTTTCGGAACCCATGCTTCGCCTCGCTGAACGGCTGGCCGACATCACGCCCGGTGACGTTGAGGTATCCATGTTCACAGCTTCCGGAACCGAGGCGAACGAGACCGCCATCGACATGGCGCGCAGGGCGACCGGCAACGGCGAGATCATCGCCCTCAAGAATGGCTACTCGGGCCGTTCACACCTCGCCCAGTCGCTTGCCGGCATGTCCACCTGGCGCACGCCCTACGACTCACCCGGTATCCGGCATGCCGCCGCCCCGAACTGTTACCGCTGCCCGTTTGGCAAGCATCCGCGCACCTGCGCCCTAGAGTGCGCCAAGGACGTGGCGGAGGTCATCCGGACCGAGACGACGGGCAAGGTGGCGGCCTTCCTTGGCGAGCCCATTCAGGGCGCAGGAGGGTTCGTCGTGGCGCCGCCTCGCTACTTCGAGGCGGTGGCGGAGATCGTGAGGAAGCACGGCGGCCTCATGATCATCGATGAGGTGCAGACCGGCTTCGGGCGTACCGGCAAGCCCTTCGGGATCCAGCACTGGGACATGGACCCCGACATCATGACGTTTGCCAAGGGGATTGCAAACGGCGCCCCGATCGGCGCCACCGTCGCCACACAGGAGGTGGCGAGGCACTACGTCGGCCCCACGATCTCCACCTTCGGCGGCAACGCCGTCAGCACGCGGGCAGCGCTTGCGACACTCGACGTGATCGAGGAGGAGAACCTCGTCGAGAACGCCAGGGTGCGCGGCGAGGAACTGCGTCGGGCGCTCGACGAGCTCAAGGAAGAGTACGCCTTTGTCGGTGACGTGCGAGGCATGGGGCTCATGCAGGGCATCGAGTTCGTGCGTGCCGGCAAGGCGGTGGCACCGGACCTCCTCGCAGAGTTCCTGGAGGAGACGAAGGCACGTCACCTCCTCGTCGGCAAGGGCGGGCAGGAAGGGAACGTCTGCCGCATCGCACCACCGCTCACCGTTACGGCCGACGAAGTGAGGCAAGCGACCTCCATCATCGCCGAGGCCGTCGCCAGCATGGCGAAGCGGCATCCGGAACTACGGGACATCGCCTAGGACCATCCGTCAAAGGACGTCGTCCCCTGCCGCGCGGCAGGGGACGTTCTCTTTACTGGTTACTGGCGCGGGTTGTAACGGGGACGGTGCCGGCTGCACCATTGAGGTGAGGGGGCCGACAACACTGGATGCCGCCGCGGCCACGGAGGAGATGTTCCGGGAGCACGGCGATGAGATCTACCGGTACTTCCGGCTCGTGACGGCCAACGACCATGAGGCGGAGGAGCTCACCCAGGAAGTCTTCCTGCGGCTGCTCGCAGGCTGGGGGCGCTTTCGCGGCGAGTCAAACGGGCGCACCTGGCTCTGGAGCATCGCCCGAATCGTTCTTCGCGAAGAGAGTCGACGGCCGCGCCATAGCCCCGACCCACCCGACGTCAGCGGACCCGTCCGTGATCCAGCGCTTCTCATCGACCTGAAGGATGTCATCGGGCGCCTGCAACCCTCGGAGCGCATGGTCGCCGCCCTATGTCTCGTTGATGACCTGTCGCCCTCCGAAGCCGCCGTCCGACTCGGCTGGACGAGCGTGCGGGTGCGCGTGACGCTTCACCGTGCGAGACGACGGCTGCAGGAACTGCTTCTCGATCCCGGAGAAACGGAGGCCCGCACCCATGCCTGAGGAGATCAAGGAACGCCCTTCTGCGATGTCCAATCCCGGACTCACGCCGCGGGCTAGGGTCCGGATCGCTGCCGCCATCCGGCAGGGAGTGCCTCCCCGGCCAAGGGCATCACAAAGAGCCTGGCCGTGGTTTGCCGGGTCGGTGGCAGTCGCGGCGGTGCTCTTCGCGGCCGTGCTGTTCCGACCCGGAGGAGCGTACCTGCGGCCCGGCGGACCCGGCCCTTCGCCGTCTGCGCGGGGAGCCGGCCAGCCGCTTGTGCACAACTATCCGGTGGTGAAGGCGCTCACCGCGCCCAACGCCTACCCGACCACCATGGTCACGCTGCCGGTGGTCTTCGTGCCGATGACCCGTGCCGTCACATCGGGTCCGCAGCCGAGGATACCGAAGATGGTCTCGCTCGCCCTGGCCAACCCCAGGGCACCGGGCATGGTGGCATACGCCCTCTGGCTGGGCCAGGGGCCAAAGGTCGCTTACTTCGTGGGACCCGCCGGCCTCGGCCCGTATGGCGGTCACGTCGGCGCCGACGGGTCATGGGGCCTGAAGCTGACGTCCGGCCGGACGACGATCACCCTCTCAAGTGTCGGGGGATGCCTGGAATGTGCAGCCGAAGCGGCCGCCCCATACTTCGAGGCCGCCCAGAAAGCCGTCGCTTCCCATGGCCGCTTTACGGGCCCCACGCTCAGCAGCACCGGCGTCACCGCCAACGCCCTGGACGGCTACGACAGGATCTTCGCTTACCGCTCGGAAGGCGGGATCACGGTCACAAGCGGCGTGCGCTACGCCCCCGGTCCATCCTCCCAAGCGCCGCCGGGCGGAGCCTTCTTCCAGGAGACCATCGTGACGGCACGTCCGTCCCGGCTTGCCATCCCCGTCATCCTCGATGAAGGCCTGGTGCAGGCCTCGGGTTACCCCCTTGACGCCCGGACGTATGCCCAGGCGACGCCTGCCGTCATCGGCCGCCTGGTGCAGGGCACGTCCGTACCGATCTGGCTGCCCCAGTCTCTTCCGGGGCAGCCGACCGAGTGGCTGGATGCCCTCTGCTCGGCCTCGAGGGAGAGCTATGCCGTCAGCTTCGGCGTGGGCACTGACCTGCCGCTGAACGCCCCGGGACTTGGCTTCGGAAATGCCGAACTGATCGTGACCGTGGAAGGAGCGGGCCCAGGGGGCAGCCTCAGCCTTGAGAAGTGGGTCCCGCTCCCTTCGGGTTCGTCGATCAGGAATGCTGCCCAGGGCGTAGTCTCTCTCGGGTCCGGGACCATCGGAACCACCTTCACGGGCAGCTGGGAGGGCCAGATCGCGCAGGCCGTCCGCTTCACCGAGCACGGTTGGACGATTTGGGTGGGGCCGATCCCGAAGAGTGACGGGAATGCGATCCAAACGGCCAAGAGGCGAAGTCTCTCCAGTCCCTGACGTTTCCGGCCCCCACGGGCACGATCGTGTTTGCGTACGGGATGGATGCGCCCTCCGAGGCGGTCTTCTCCTCAGGACCCGACAGATACGCCGTCGAGTCTTTGGGGTGGTCCGCTGCAAGGGACGTCGCCCGGATGGCGCCGGTGTGGGAGACGATGCCTGCATCATCCCGGTAGGATGTCAGGATGGTGCGGCCTCGAGGGGCACCTCGAGGCCGTCCCTCGCGAGGATCATCCCGGCGGGAAGGGCCGGCAGGCCGCTGGCGGGGACCGTGTGCGACATATGCGTGATGATGGCCTGCCGGGCCGCCAGCCTCGGCAGGAGGTCGGCGATCTCCCGAACGCTGTAGAGACTCCGTCGTTCCGGGGGCGCCATGCTCTCGTCAAGGTGTGTCGCCCCGATCACGAGGAGGTCCACGCCCTGCATGGGAGCGAGTTCTTCCTCGGTGAGACGGAAGGAGTCGGGGCAATAGGCGAAGGCATATGGGGGGCGGTCAAACCGATAGGCATGGCTGCGACCGTTCGCCCCATGGCTGACGCTCCACACCGACAAGCCCCACGAGCCCCAGCGCCAGGCGGCGTCGACGGCGGAGAAGGTGAGCGATCTGCCGACCCACGGATAGCGCCGCTGCACCTCCTCGATGACGACCGAGGGAGCATGCACCACGACCTTCTGCCCGGACCACAGGCAGGCGTCCGAGAGGTCGGGGATCCCTCCGATGTGGTCATGGTGGGCGTGGGTGAGAAGCACGTCTTCAGGCAGGCGACGCGTGGTCTGGGCCTCGAGTTGCGAGCGGAGATCCGGACCGCAGTCGATGAGAAGGCGTCCGCCGCTTCCCTGGATGAGTGCGCTGGAGCGCGACCGGCTCAGAGAGGGGTCCTTTCTCGCCCCTTCGCAGACGGCGCACCCGCAATGAAGTCTGGGCGTTCCGGGCGCATCCCCGGTGCCGAGGAAGGTCAGGACGTCATGTGGTGACGTATCGTTTCCTCCCCAAAGTGGACACGGTGATGGTAGCAGTCCTCCAGAGTGAGGCCGCCGTGGACTGCCGGGCATGGCGGGGAAAGCGGCAGGGATCGAGATGGACGCTCCGGCGAACGTGGGCGAGCCCATGGTCCCACCGTCCGAGGGAGCGCTTCCCGCGTCCTCAGGCATCAGCAGCCTGGTGTGGCTGCCGCCTTCCCGCCCCCGTTCCCGGCTTTCCGGAGACCCTGGTCGGGACACGATCCTTGCCTTTGTGGTGGGACTGGATAGGAGTTATCGTTCACCTCTTCGGACGTATCACCCAGGCCTGCATGACGACGCCTGCGATGACGCAGGCCACGCCGGCGACCGCCCAGGTCAGGCTGCCGGTCATGAAGCTGCCGGGGAGCACCGAGGTGCCCTGCAGGAACCAGATCACGCCCGCAATCAGGAGGATGTCAGACACGGCCAGGGCCACGGCTCGCACATTCAACCGCCCACACCTCCCCCACTCGGTGCGAGGAACTTACCCCGCGCCTCCGCCACGGTCTTCCCGTCGTGCATGATGCGGGCCATGGCACGCCCGTAGCGGCCCCTGCGGGTCTCCACCATACCCTCGACCGAAAGCGGCTCTCCGGTCGGCGTGGGGCGGAGGTAACGAACCGTGAGCTCGGCGGTCACGCCCGACCAGCCGAGGCTCATGAGAGCGTAGAACATCGCCTCGTCGAGCAGGGCTGAGACGATGCCGCCGTGCGCCATCCTGCCCCAGCCCTGATACGTGTGGGGCAGGACGATGCTCGCCCTTGAGCGCCCCTCGCCGTAGTCGAAGGCGGCGTGCAGACCGATCGGGTTGTCCGCGCCGCAAATGATGCAGTGGGCATTGTCCGTGAGGTCAAGCGTCGTCATGCAGGATCCCCCCTCGCCAGAAGCCTCGGTATATGTGCGGAAAGTAAGACTCGTCGAATGCCGGGTTCGGCCTCACGGCGGGGTGCTCGCGAAAGGCCCGTAGCGCCTCGAGGTCAAGGTCGGAAATCACCACTTCCCGCAGATGGCCGTGGGCCTTCGCCAGGTAGCCGCTGCCATCCGGCGTGAGGTCGATGGGGGCGATGATGGCACTCTGGCCGGCGAAGGACATGTCGAGCGCGCCGCCGACCATCGCCGCCTGGATGCCGTAGACGCCCGATTCCTGCACCCTCGGCCAGAGGCCGCGCAGGGACTTCCAGGCGCTCGGCGCCGGGTCGGGATCGGCCGTCGGCAGACACACGATCTCGGCTCCCTTCGAGACCAGGATGCGAAACGTCTCGAAATAGGTGGCATCCATGCACACGGGCTGGGCGAGCCTGCCGAGCGGGGTGTCGAGGACCTCCAGGTCGTCTCCGGCGGCCAGTCCCCAGGAGGCCTCGAGCGGCAGGAGGTGGCACTTCGGCTGGCGCCCGAGAAGGCGCCCGTTGGGATTGTAGAGGTGCGCCACGTTGAAGGTGCGTCCGTCGAGCGGCACGAGAATCGAGCCGCCCTGCACGTGGATCCTGTAGGAGCGGGCGAGCCCGGCCAGCACCGTCTCGTAGATCCTGAGCGTCGCAGGTCCCGCCACCTCGATCACATCCGAGAGGTTGATGCCGGGGCCGAGGCTCCCGAGGGCCTCCTCGAGGCTGCCCGAGCGGGCGAGGCGGTCGAAGCCCGGCAGGATCCCGAGCAGGGTGGTGCCGAGGTCCTCCGGGAAGACCACGAGTTCTGCACCCGCTTCGGATGCCTCGTGCACGAAGGAGCGCAGCTCCCGGGCGAACGCTTCGCCGCTGCCGAAGAACGTGAACGGCATCTGCACGGCCGCCACTCTCACCTCGCCCACCTTGGGCGTGGGGATCTTCGGTCGTGCGGGCTTGCGCACCACGCGCCCGAGCGGCCCCGATCGGGACCGCCACCGCAGGAGAAGGCGCGCCCCCATAGCGTCCAGCCTCACGGCAGGGCGTTCCTCCGCCGCTCCGGGAGATAGCGCCGGTAGAGCGAGGGATTCAGGTGGCGGAAGATCGGAAAGGCTTCCCGAGCCTGTCTCAGCAGGCCCCGGTCGAGGTGGTGGGCGCGCGCCGTCTCGCCGCTGACGTAACCCGCTTCGCCGATGAACCCGCTCTCTTCCGGCGTGGTCTCGCAGGGTCCGAAGAAGGCGAGCCTGCCGTCAGCCTCGGTTTCGAAGAGCTCCCCGGTGAGCCCAGTCTCCAAGCCGAACACCTGGTTCTGCTGAGCCTCCTGCCACAGGCCGGCCACGGCGCGCTCCGCCGTGTAGGGCCGTCTCGGCGCGAGCGGGGCCACGAGGAGATCCGCCCCCTCTAGAGCCAGCACCCTCGAGACGGCAGGCGCCCAGGGATCCGCCCCGAGCAGGATGCCGACATGGAGGTCGCCTACCGGGAAGGTGGCGACGGAGGTCGCCACGGCGAGCTCCACCTCGTCGCCAAAGGCATGCGTCTGCGCCTGCTCGCCGATCACGCGCCCTTCGGGGTCGAAGATGGCGGCCACATGGCGGTAGCCGGGCCTCGCCGGGATGAGGACCGAACCTGGCAGGAGCCAGGCGTGAAGCCGCTTTGCCGCTTCACTGCCGGCGTCGTGGTAGGCCTTTTCGAGTGAGGTGCCGGCCGCCCGCAGGCGCTCGAACATGCCCACGGGCTCCATGCGGAAGGCGGTCGGCAGGAGTCCCATCGCGTACATGCCGGGAAACACGAGGAACGATCCGGCGCCCTCGCCGAATCCCGCCGAGCGTGCCATGATGTCTTGGACCATGTGTTCCGGACCATCGAACGGCCGGAACGGAAGGCAGAACCCTGCCACCCTCAGCCCTTCTGGCATGGTCCTGCCTCCCTTCACAGATGGTGTGGCGGCTGGCCGAGGATGCTGCCGCTTGGAAGATCCGGGGGGACAAGCCGGTGCCGTGGACGCGTACCGAGCCGCCTTCGCCGGTTGAGTTGGAGGCCCTGTTTCCACCCGCTGCCTGGCAGGCGGGCGAGGACTATGTGGGTCTCGATCGGGTACCCACGCGCCTCGTCGCAGGTGGCGTCCTGGCGGGTGCGGTGAACGGCCAGAGGGCGGATTACTGGGTGCGTCTCGGCCCAGACGCCATCACCTGCTCGTCCTGCCGGCGTCCGTGTCGCCACGCTGCCGGACTGGCGGTGGCCTTTGTGAGGTTCCCCGGGACATTTGTCGACGCAGTCGACCTGGTCGACCGGTACCTTCGGCACGGAACCCCCGATGTGCTCGTCGAGGGCCTGCTTGGTGGAGATGTCCTGGAATCTCTTGAGACCTTCACCGAAGGGGTGTTCATTCCTCCTTTCGATGAAGCCCGGGACCTCGCCCGCCTGGGACACGTCGACGCCCGGGAGCGCCACCAGGCAATTTCCCGCCTCGTCCACCAGAGACGGTGGACCCTTCTTGCCCGGGCCCTCGCGGCGCCCATCGACCTCGATCCGGCGATGATCGCCCGCATCTACCTCCAGGAGCCGATCCCACCCAAGTCCCCGCTTTTGACCTGGCTGGCTGCCCATGCTTCCGGGGCAGACCTCGACGCCGTTCTCGATTTCATCGTCGGCATCGTCCACCTCGACCGGGCGGGCGCCGCCGACATCCTGAGGCGCTCGGTGCATCTCCTTTCCGCCATGCCCGGCGGGCCCGAGGTGCTGCCAGGCGTCCTCGACGCCCTCCAGGCAGGGGAGGATGTGCTGGACGCGGCAGTCGGGATCCTCGTCGCCGTCGGGCGTCCCCGCCTTGCCATAGGGCTCGTCGACAGGGCCCTCCTCACCGCAAGGGATGAGCGAAGGCGCCGGTTCCTCGCTTCCGGCATCGCCATCGCCGAACGGGAAGGGAGCCCGCGGGAGCCCGTCTGGCGCCTGGACGCCCTGCGCTCTGGCGACGCCTCGCAGCTCGCCATCCTCAGGCGACGCTTCCCCGCTCTCCTTCAGGCAGAGGCGGATGCACTCGTTTTTGGGGACACAGCCATCGACGACCCCCATCTGCGAGCCCTCACGGCCCTTGCTGCGCATCGTCCGGCGGCCGCCGTCGCCGCGGCCTCGAAAGCGCCGCTGCCGGCGAAGACGCTTTCGCGCATCATCAGACAGGCAACCATGAGCGGCGCCCGCGTGGACGGGATCCGCCTCGATCACCTCGGCCAGGGCGACAGGTCCCGTCTCATGGGCCTCATCCTCAAGGCAGGCGACGGTGCACCCTCTCATCGAATGAGCCAACGGGAAGACTAGGCTCCTGGAGAGGGGGGCGACCCGTGCCGGATGAGATGCTGGCCCTTTTGAAGGAGCATCTCTCGGAAGACGATTACGCCCTCTTCCTCCGTGCCACCGAGGGCGGCCGCCGGCTTCCCTTCGACCCCGACGCAGGCAGTGGGGCGGAGGCCATCCTCGTCGACGCCGACGACGCCCTGATCGATCTTTTTGCCCGCTGCGAGGACATCCTCGAAATCGCTGCGGAGCCACGCTCTCCGAGCGCGAAATGCTCCTCCGAGCGGCTCGTCTTCACGTTTGAGGAGGGCGGCGCCCAACTCGAGCACTTCCTCGGCTCGCTCATGAAGAACGGCTTCGCGGCGAGCGCGGTGGAGGCCGGTGAGACCCACGTGTACGTCCACCTCGAAGCTTTGAGCGATCTCGAGTTCCATCGCGCCGCCGAGGTCGTGAGGAGCCTCTATGAAGTCTCCGCCATCGCTGTCGGCAAGCGCCTGCGCGGCCATCGGCTGGACTGAGGTTTCTCGCCGCCTGTCGGGCGGCTTAGAATGAGAGCGCCCCATCCGGGAGGTCCGAACCACGGTGCATCAGAGACAGATCCGCCCCGACCGGGGCCTCACGATCCGCATGATCCTGTCGTTCATCATCCTCGGTGCGGTGTACCTGGCCTTCATGTGGGTGCTTCTCAGCGTGGGGCTTGGCATCGCGCCGATCATCCTCATCGCAGGCGGCATGCTCATCGTCCAGTACTACTTTTCGGACAGCGTCGTGCTCATGTCGGTCGGGGCGCGCAAGGTCCCCCCTGGCGAGAGGCCAGAGCTCAGGGCGATGATCGAGCGGCTCGCCGCCATGGCGGGCGTGCCGACGCCGCAGATCGCCATCCTGGACACCAGCGTGCCCAATGCCTTCGCCACCGGCCGTAACCCACGCCACTCCGTGATCTGCGTGACGACAGGGCTCCTGTCCCGCCTCGACCCGAAGGAGCTCGAGGCCGTCGTGGCCCACGAGATGACGCACGTCAGGAACCGGGACATGACGATCATCACGATGGCCACATTCTTTGCCACCGTGGCGGGCTTCATCGTCCAGTGGGCCTTCTTCTTCATCCCCATGGGGGGCATGGGGGGCGGCATGGGCGGTGGCCGGCGCAACGGCGACAGCACCATCCTCGTCTACCTGGTGTCGTTCCTCGTCTGGATCATCTCGTTCTTCATCATCCGGGCCATCTCGCGCTACCGTGAATACGCCGCAGACCGCGGCTCCGCCGTGCTCACCGGACAGCCGTCCGAGCTCGCCTCCGCCCTCGTCAAGATTTCCGGCGGCGTCGAGCGCTCTCCCAACCGAGACCTCCGGGAGGTGGAGAAGGCAGCCGCCCTGTGCATCATGCCGGCCATCAGCCGTGATTCGTTCCTCGAGCTCTTCCAGACGCACCCGAGCCTCAACCATCGGCTTGACAAGCTGAAGGAGATCGAACGGGAGATGGGGCGTTGAGCTTCTTCGATGCCCTGATCGGCAGGACCCGGCTCAGGAAGCCCGACCTCGACCCGCTCTTCCGCCTCGCCTCGGTGCGCCCCGACCTCTTCGCCAGGGGCATCACCCTCACCGGGAGGGCAGCGCTCACCTACCGTCTGGTTGACGCGAAGGAGTTCGACGACGCCGAAAGGCGCTCCCACGAGGCGCTCAGGCTTTATGCGGGAGAACACCAGGTGTCCCTCGACGTGAAGGACGACGACGTGGGCTACCGCTGGATCATCGTCGCAGGGGGCGGCGAGGACGACGACCGCGTGACGGCGCTGCACGTCGTGGCCGACATCCTGGGTGAAGAGGGATACGGCGGCGAGCTGCTGGCCGCAGTGTTCCCCGCCACGGACCATCGCGGCGACGCCTTCCTCCTCGTCTACAACTACAAGAGAAGCGCCTTTTACCCGTTCTGCCCGACCGGCAGGGACACGAGGGACACGGCAAGGGAGATCGCCATCGGGGCGGTGCTCGAGTCCAGCCTGCCGACCGAAAGGGACACCGAGCGGTGGTACGCCCTTTGGGGCGCCCCGCTCTGACCTATTCCGGCCAGGGCAGCGCCAGGACGACGCCCACCACGACACCCAGGCGTCTGCTTGCGAAAAGGACCCTCCTGAGTTCCCGTCTGGCCTCGGCGCGCACATGCGGGGCGACCGGGCCGACGCCGTAGATACGCCGTTCGAGCATGACCCGCAGGGCTGGCGCGTCGCCGCCGAGCCACTCCCGTACCGTCATGCCCCGGCGCCACGGGCGCCCGGTAAGGACCGTGGCGGCCATGAACCCGGCGGGTCGGCGCAGCGACACGGTTTCCCGGAGCGCAGCCATGGCGAGGATGAGAACGAGGGCGACCAGCCACGGCGAAGTCCCGCCGTGATGCCGGCTCCGGGCCCGGGACGCGGGCTGCGGGCCCCGAGGCAGGTTGTGCCGCACCCCGGGCGGCACCTCGTTGGGACCGAGGCGTGCCGGGTTCGATGCGGACTCGGACCGGATGCCCTGCGCGGGCCTGCCGCCCGAGGCCAAGGGCGGCACCGTCACGTTCTCGAGGAAGCCCGGCGTCGGGTCGATCGGGACCCAGCCGACGCCGGCGTAGTCGACCTCCACCCAGCTGTGGGCATCAGAGTCGAGGACCTCGTACCGCTGCCCGAAGAGGTGCCCCGGGGTATAGCCGGCCACCCAGCGCGTCGGGATGCCGATGGTGCGCGCCATCAGGGCGAGCGCCGTCGAAAAGGCGTTGCAGTCCCCCCGGTGGCTCGTGAACAGGAAGTAGGTCACGAAGTCGCGTCCAGCGTCGGCGGGCATGGACAGCGTGTACTGCTCATGCGTGTCGAGCCACCCTGCGATGGCCCGAACCCTTTCGTACGGACTCGGCCCGACCCCGGCCACGATGCTGAGGGTGAGCACGCGCAGGCGAGGGGCGATCCGGCGTGGCACCGTGAGCGCCCGCTGCACCTCGGGTCCGCTTGCCGCCCGGGCCGACATCAGTTCTGCGGGGCTCACCTTCGGGTAGCCGAAGAGCACCGTGTACTTCGTTGTTCCCGGGACCAGGAAGCCGGCTCCTGGAATGTCGATGATCCAGGTGCGGGAGACTCCGGTTCCCGAGGCATAGACCGGTCCCATCGGAATGCCCGGTGAAGGGTCCTCGGCAAGGGTCTTCCTGAGGCGCACGGTGGCGAGCCCTTCACCCCCCGACGGCCCGAAGGGATTGGGCATCTTCAGGTACCCGGGCAGGCGCTCGCCATTCAGCTGGTGGCTCCATCCCTGGCCTGTGTACGTGTAGGCGGAGAAGACGCGCCAGTAGGTGTTCACGGTCGAGGTGGCGGTGAAGGCGACCTGGGTCGACTGGCTCGCCGGCTGGTTGAGGTTAGACGGGTCGATCGGCACGCCGACGCTGGTTCCGCCCGTCTGAAAGGCGAAGGCGACGCGCGTCTGGGGAAGCGTGAGGACGATGAGACAGGCGACGACGGCCAGGGCGGCGGCGAAGATCCACATCCCGCCCTGAATCACGGGCCCGACCCCCTTGGCGCGATCCGTGCGCACCACCGGCACGACCAGGGCCAGGAAGGCAGCGATGAACGGACCGACGACACCTCCGGACTCCTGGCCGACGGCAAGGGCACCGACACCGATCAGAAACTCGACGAGCCGGACGAGGCCGGAAGACCGCTCCTCGAAGATCGTCGTGACCGTGACGGCGGCCACCTCGAAGAGCGCCACGCCCTCGCTCCTTGAAAGCTCCCCCCAGTGTGCGGGGGAGAGATGCGGCAGGATGCCCCCGAGTGCAACGAGGGTGCCGACACCATCTAGGTCGATGCCCTGGACGAGGCTCAGGGCAAGAAGGGCGAGGCGAAGCGGCAGCCGCCAGCGCGATGCCCCAAGCGCAAAAACGATTCCGGCGTAGATGAACAGCCAGTCCGCTGTCGGGCGGCCGTCCACCGCGGCGAACGGCAGGAGGAGGGCCATCGCCCAGGCCGTGGCCCACAGGCGTTTCATGTGGCGGACCACTTCTGTTGCGAGGCGATCTGGGCAAGCCCCTCGAGGGTCGGGATGGTGATGGCCCCGCGTCGGGTCGCGGGCTCCGAGACGATGACGAGGGCTGCACCGGCGACGCGCTCCGCCTGAAAGCGGCTTCCCGTGACCACGATGGCGTCCCCATCCCCCACGCCAAGAAGGGCGTCGATCTCAGACAGGGTCACGCGCGTCAGGACATCGAGGATCCGGCCGGGCGAGGCCTCCCTCATCCCGATCTCCTCGCTGCCAGCCCTCGTGGCCACGCGTCCGCCCCGCCTAAGGGCGGAGAGCGCCAGCGACCCGGCGATGGAGACCGCGATCTCGAACCCGGCGGGATCCGCGTATGATGCCTGGACCGTGTCCAGGACGACTCGGTACGAGAGCGCCGGCCGCGACCAGGTCTCCCGCACCCGGACCTCGCCCGTGCGGGCGGTCTGAGGCCAGTGGATGCGGGCGAGCCTGTCACCAGGCTGGTAGGGCCTCGCCCCAGCCGGGTCACGGAGTCCCTCGCGCCTTATGCCGCCACTCGGGAAATGGCGGGAGACCGCCAGAACGTATGCCGGATCTGCATCGATGGTCGCCGGCCGGACCACAAGGCGCATTTCTTCCATCGCCACGCCGTGTCTTTCGGCGAAGCCCATCGGGTCACGGTAGTTGAGGGAGGCCCTCACCCAGTGCTCGCCTCTCGGAATGCGGGAAAAGTCCCCGGAGACAGTGCCAGAAGCATCGGCCGACCGCCCCAGGAGCGTTCGGCCGAATGCCTCGAACCAAACCTCCACTTCGCCCGGGAACGGCAGTGCATAGGAGGCCCTGAGGGTCAGGGCGGATCCCTGAAGTCCCTGCGGCGGGTCGGCCTCGATACGCACCCTGGCCAACCCCGCCAAGAGGTGGCAGGCGCCGATGGCCACCATGGCCGCCAGCACAAAGAGCGGCATCGCGCTCCACACGGCCCCCGGCAGGTGGACCCTGGCCCACGCAGCCAGCACGAAGGATCCCGCCGCCATGACAAAGGCGACGACGGCCCTCATTGGACCTTCGGCTGTGAGGGAAGGGCGACGTTGCGGATGATCTCGTTGATCACGTCCTCCGGGCGCGTCCCGCCGAGGGCGTGTTCGGGGCGGATCACGATGCGGTGAGCGAGGACGGGCACGGCGAGTTGGCGAAGATGGTCGGGGGTGACGTAGCCATCGTCCTGAAGGAAGGCGAGCGAGCGGGCCGCCCTCGTCCAGGCGATGGCCCCCCGCGGCGACACACCGAGGTCGAGCATCCGGCTCGTGCGGGTGGCCTCAACCACACGCATCACATAGGCCGCCACCGGTTCACCCAGAGGGAGCCTGGCAGCGGACTCCGACGCCGTCCTCAGTTCCTCGCTCGAGATGATCTGCGGGAGCGGTTCCACACGCTGGTGCGTCGCCTCCCGAGAGAGGACCTCCCGCTCGTCCCTGGGATCCGGGTATCCAAGTTTCACGCGCAGGAGGAACCGGTCGAGCTGGGCCTCCGGCAGGGGGAAGGTGCCCTCGTACTCGATCGGGTTCTGCGTCGCCACGACCAGAAACGGCGTGGGCAACCGGTGCATCTCGCCGTCGATCGAGACCTGCCTCTCCTCCATCGCCTCGAGGAGGCTGGACTGGGTCTTAGGCGAGGTCCGGTTGATCTCGTCTGCAAGGAGGATGTTGGTGAAAACGGGGCCCCTGTGCAGGACGAACGACTGCGACGAGGCGTCGTAATATGTGAAGCCGGTGACATCGGAAGGCAGAAGGTCCGGTGTGAACTGGAGCCGACGGTGCTCCAGGCCGAGGGCCTCTGAAAGGGCTCTGATGAGTGACGTCTTGCCGACTCCAGGAACGTCCTCCACGAGGACATGACCCTCGGAGACAAGTCCCGCCAGAATGAGTTCGAGCGCCTCCCGGCGCCCCCAGGCAGCGGGCGTCAGGCGGACTCTCAGACGGTCGAGGATGCTCACATCCGCCCCCCCCCCCTGTTCAAGCGGATTCGTGTCCCGCCGAAGCGCCCCTGTGTACCGGCGTTCTCTCAGGAGGCGGCCGCCGAGGCCACCTCACCCTCGCGCGTGGCGCGGATGAAGTAGCCGGCGCCGCCGACGGCCACAAAGAGGACGCCGGCCACCGCGACAGTGGGCACGAGGCCGGCTGCGAGGACGATGGGACCCGAGAGGACGGCCCCAAGGAAGATCGGCAGGTTGATGAGCGAACTGTAGATGCTCATGCCCCGGGCCCGGATTTCATCGGGCAGGCTCTGTCTGTACCAGGTGACGAGCGCCGCCGAGAAGGCCACATTGCCGAGTCCGAGAGCGAAATACATGACCATGCCCCAGGATACGGTCGGGACGAGGGCCATGCCCACCACCGCCATTCCCGTGACGGCAAAGCCAAGGTTAACGAGGTGACGGCGTCCTACCGCCCGCGGCCATTTGGCCAGGGCCACGCCGAGGAAGGCCATTCCCGCTCCCTGGACGGCTTCGAAGTACGGGAAGAGTTTGGCCGAGGCGTGATACGCCTGCGGCAAGAGGAGGATCACGATGGCGTTGAACACACCGAGCGGCAGGGACACGGCCACCATCTGGAGGATGAGGCTGCGGGAGAGGGCCGACCGGAACACCGTGGCGGCACCATGGGTCAGGTCGTGAAGGAAGGACGCCTTTGCCTTGGCTGTCGCATCTCCCGCCAGTCGCTGAACCACGCCGCCCAGGAGGATGGCGGACACGAGATACGTCAGGGCGTCGAAGAGAAAGGGCGGCCGTACCCCCACCAGGGCGATCGCCGCGCCCCCGAAGGCGAATCCGACCACGTCCGCCACGCTTCCGGCAGACTGGTTGAGCGAATTCGCCTGCATGAGCTCGTCGCCACGGCCGACGACGTTTGGCAACAGGGCCTGATAGGCGGTCGTGTACAGCGGCCGGACCATGTTGACGCAGAAGGCGAGCACCACGAGCACGACCAGATTCGGGGCAAAGTAGAGCCCCGCCACCAGCACCATCCGCAGCAGGTCAGCGGCGATCATGGCCGTGCGCTTGTCCCATCGTTCCGCGTACACGCCGGCGACGAAGGAAAAAAAGGAACGCGGCGCGTACGTCGCCGCCCATACCAGCGACACGGCGACCGGTGAATTGTGAGACGTGATCGCCGCAAATACGATAAGGGCGCCTGATGTGAAACTGTCGCCGAGGCGCGAAATGTTGCGGGACAAAAACAGCAAGAGAAAATCGCGAAGGCGAAGGAGACCCAAGGAGCCACCCCCGAGGCCCTTGTTTATTCGACCTCAGGCAGGAAATTCCTTTTCCAAAATGGTTGTGCTCAGATCTCCCCCTGGCTCAGGAGTGCCCTCGCCTCGTCCAAAGTCAGACCTGCCGCCGGGAGGACCACATCCGAACGTCGCAGCTCCGCGTCGTCCAGTCGGCGCCCCAGCCTGACCTGCCCGAAGAGCCTGTCCAGGATGGAGCGATAGGTCGCTTCATCCCCCTTCTCGAGTGCCGCATCCAACGCCTCGTCCGCCCTCTTGAGCGCTTCGGCCTGTTCCTGATCGAGTTCGTACTGTCCCTCGTGCAGAATGCGGATGATCACTTCGCCACATCCTTCCTGAGGGCCTCGAGTTCGGCATCGACCTGGGAACTGCGCTCGAGTTTGCCGAGTTCGTCCTCGGTCGGATTGCCGCTTGCCAAGGCGTCAGGGAGGGCACCCGAGGACTGCAGTTCGTCGAGCGCCGAGGCACGCGCTTTCATCCTGTCGGTCTTGTCCTTGGCCCGGTCGATGGCCATGCCGACGTCGGCCATCTCCTCCCCGATGCCGGATGCCGCTTCCCCCAGGCGGACGTGGGCCTCTGCCGAGGAGTACTGGGCCTTGATGACCTCCTTCTGGGTACGGAAGGCGGAGATCTTGGCCTCAAGTTTCTGGGTGGACATCTCCATCTGCGACTCCTGGTCCTTGAGTTCCCCGATCTGCCTGTCGAGGTCGGAAAGCGATGCCCCAAGCTCCGCCTTCTGCTCCAGGGCCTGCCGGGCGAGATCCTCGCGGCCCATGGCGAGCGCCTTCCTGGCATCCTCGGTGTAGCGGGCCTGGTCGGCTTCGATCTGGGCCTTCTGCATCTCGACCTCTTTGCGCGCGGTCACAACGTCGGCGAGTGAGCGCTTCACCTTCTGGAGCAGATCGAGCTGCTTCTGGTAAGAATAGTCGAGCGTCTCGCGCGGGTCCTCCATCTGGTCCATGGCGTGGTTGACCTTCGCCTTGAAGATCGTGGACATGCGGTCGAGGACTCCCATGGGCGTGCACCTCTTTGGGTCGAACATAGAGGGAGTGGATGGGGGTGTCAACGACGCTGGGCGCGCTCCTCCTGAGGGGTGCCGACGTTTACGCCCCGGCCCCGCTCGGCCGGAGAGACATCCTCGTCGTGGGGCACCACGTGGTCAGGATGGACAAGCGCATCTCCCCCAGCGAGATTCCCCTGCCGGGCCTCACCACGCTCTCCGCCCGTGGCCGCCTGGCCGTTCCGGGCCTGGTCGACGCCCACGTCCATGTCGCCGGCGCCGGCGGCGAGGGGGGCTTCGGAAACCGCACGCCCCCCTGCCGGGTCGAAGACCTCACCTCAGGCGGCACCACGACGTTTGTGGGTCTCCTCGGCACCGACTCCATCACCCGCTCGGCCATCGAACTCCTCGCCGAAGTGCGGCGCCTCAGGGCTCAGGGCCTGTCGGGCTACATGTACACCGGTGCCTACTGGATGCCCGGCTCCACCCTCACGGATACCGTACGCCTCGATATGGTGCTCGTCGGCGAGGTCCTTGGAGCCGGTGAACTCGCTGTGTCCGACACGCGCGGAGCGGCACCGCCGCCAGCAGAGATCGCGTCCTATGCCCGGGAGGTACGTCTTGGCGCCCTTCTCGCCGGGAAGCGGGGTGTGCTTCACATCCACATGGGCGACGAAGACACCGGTCTGGAGCCCGTGATGGAGGCTGTGAACCGGTCGCGGCTGCCGATCGGGATCTTCCATCCCACGCATCTGAACCGGAACGCGGCGCTGCTCGCCGCGACGCCCGCCTTCGCCCGTGAAGGGGGCAACGTCGACATCACCGCTGGCATTCGCCCCGACCCTCCCGTGGACCGTGCCCCGATCGAACCGGCGAAGGCCCTGGCCCGACTCCTCGCCGACGGGGTCCCGGAACACCAGCTGACGATGAGTTCGGACGGGTGCGGTTCCTCGCCGGTGTTTGACGAGGAGGGGCGCCTCAAAAAGCTGGACATGGTCTCTCCGCGGGTGCTCCTTGAGGCTTTTCGCCGCCTCGTGCAGGAGGAGCGGGTGGACCTCGCGACGGCCCTTCGCATCGTGACCGAGAATCCGGCCCGAGGACTGGGTCTCAGGCACAAGGGAACACTCGCCCCGGGATGTGACGCCGATGTGGTCCTGCTCGACCAGGCGCTCTTACCCCGGACGGTCGTGGGGGGTGGCAGGCTTCTCATGCAGGACGGGGAGACGCTGGTCCAAGACCCGTTCCAGGGGCCCTGACCGGCACCGCAGCCCGCACCGCCTCCTGGATGACAGCCCTGTTCAGGGCGCCAGTGTGGCGGTAGGCCACGCGGTGGGAGGCATCGAGCGCCACGAGACCCGGCAGCTCCCGTATCCCGAGCGTGTGGGCGGCCTCCCCAAGGTCGTCGAAGAGCACGGGAATGCGCAGGTGCATGGCCTCGACGCCCTCTTTCACCGAGGCGGGTGCTTCCTCCGTGACCGACTCGTTGACGGCGAGGAGCACGATGTCCCTTGGCCGGTGGGACTGGAGCCATGCAAGTTCCGATGCCGCGCGTCCGGACCAGGAGGTCCAGAAGTAGATCACGACAGGCTTCCCGGCGAATTCACTGAGCGACACCATCCGACCACGCTGGTCAAAGAGATGAAAATTCGGCGCCGCCGTCGCGGGCCACGCTGTAAGTCCGAGAAGCGTCACGGCGAGAGCCGTGGCGAGACGAAGGCGCACCTCGTTTCCCCTCCGTCGCCTAGCGTGCCCAAGCCGCCGCCAGGCGGTGTCCAAACGTCCCCTTTGCGCTTTGGTGCGGCACGCGCACAAGACTTTGACTATAATGGTTTTTGGTCTGTTTTGCCGGACGAGGGGATCTGCATCTTGAGACATTTCCGAGTCCTGCGTCCCTACGTCGGACAGCGGGTCTGGCGGTATGCCATCGGCATCCTCGCGCTCCTCGTTGCAGACGGCGCCCAGCTTGTCCTGCCACAGGTGCTCGAGCGGTTCGTGAATACGGTCGAGTCCACGGGGGTTGTCCTTTCTGACATCGCCCCATACGCCGTTGCGCTCCTCGGCCTTGCCGTCGTCGTGTTCAGCTCCCGCTTTGGCTGGCGCATGATGGTGCAGGGGGCCTCACGGCTCATCGACTACGACCTGAGGCGGGACCTCTTCACCCAGTTCACGCGCCTCGCCCCGAACTATTTCAACCACAAGAAGACGGGAGATCTCATGGCTCACGCCACGAACGACCTGCAGGCCGTTCGCATGGCGCTCAACATGGGTATTGTCACGGCCGCGGACGCAGCCTTCCTCATCACCTCGACGCTCATCATCATGTTCAGCACGATCTCCCCCTCGCTCTCGGCGTGGGCGCTGGCGCCCCTTCCACTGGCGGCCATCGTGACCGCCCTCCTGGGCAGGCAGATCCACGCCCGGTTCCTTGAGGTGCAAAATCAGTTCTCGAGCCTCTCGGACCACGTGCAGGAGAATTTCGCCGGTATCCGGATCGTGAAGACGTTCGTCCAGGAGGACAACGAGCTCGCCCGACTCACCGGGGAGAGCCGCGAGTATTTCCGCCGCAACATGCACCTCGTGCGGGTGTGGGCCCTCATCGACCCGCTCACCGACTTCATCGTGGGAACGGCCTTCTGCGTGGCGCTGGCCTACGGCGGCATCCTCGTCATCCGCGGCGCCATCACGCTCGGAGCATTCGTCGCCTTCACATCGTACCTGGCGCTCCTGGCCTGGCCGATGCAGGCCCTGGGCTTCCTCATCAACATGATCCAGCGGGCCGGTGCGTCGCTTGAGAGGCTCGAGATCATCTACAGGGAGACCCCGGAGATCGCCGAGGACCCCCATCCGATCGCACCGTCCGGAGAGGTCCGCGGCGACATCGAGTTCCGTGACGTCACCTTCGCCTATCCGGGCACCAGCCGCCAGGCGCTGAAGGATGTCTCCTTCCGGATCGAGGCGGGATCGACGGTGGCCTTCGTGGGCCGCACGGGAAACGGCAAGTCGACGATCCTGAACCTCATCCTGCGGGTCTTTGACCCGCCCGTCGGCAGCGTGTTCCTCGACGGGATCGACGTGCGGAAGCTTCCTCTCGGACTCCTGCGCGAGTCCATAGGCTACGTGCCTCCGGACAACTTCCTGTTTTCGGAGACGATCAGCCAGAACATCGCTTTCGGTGTGGACGACCTGCCGGAGGAGCGGATCGAGGAAATGGCCGAGATCGCCCAGGTGAAGGACAACATCCTCGACTTCCCGCTTGGCTTCCACACCATGCTCGGCGAGCGCGGGGTGACCCTCTCGGGCGGTCAGAAGCAGCGTGTCTCGATCGCACGGGCGCTCGCCAAGGACCCGCCGATCCTGATCCTCGACGACTCCTTCTCCGCGGTCGACACGGCCACCGAGGAGGCCATCCTCGACCGCCTGTGGCGGGTGCGGGAGGGTCGCACCACGATCCTCGTGGCGCACCGCATCTCGACCATCAAGCGCTCCGACCACATCTTCGTCGTCGAGGACGGGCGCATCGTGGAGGACGGCCGGCACGAAGACCTCGTGGCGCGCGGGGGCCTCTACGCTTCCATGCACCAAAGGCAGCTCCTTGAGGACAGGGTGTCCGGCAGCAGGGGGGTGGGGGCATGAATCCGGAGGAGGACATCCTGGGTAAGGCCTATGACGGGCGGCTCATGCGTCGCATCCTGTCCTACGCCTTCCCGTATGGCCGCTGGATCCTTCTGGCGATCGTGCTGGCGCTCTTCGTGACCGTGGCCGACCTGTCGCGTCCCTACCTCATCAAGATTGCCATCGACAGCCACATCAACGGCCTCTCCCAGCCGATGGTGAGCTATTCCGTGAAGGACGTGCCGCGGGGCGTGCCCGACGCCGTGATCGATGGCCGGGCGTACGTGCGCCTGTCGGCCCTCTCCCAGCCCCCTGCCCCATCCGTCGAGCGCTACACCGTCGTCGAGGTCCACGGACACTACGTCCTCATGACCGGTCAGGAGCCGTCCGGCGTGCCGCGCCTCGCCGAAGGCGGCCGCGCCGTCGTCATCGCTGGCAGGACCTATCCGGCTCGTCCGCTCAGCGCGGCGCAGGTGAGCGCCCTAAGGACCCAGGACGTTTCCGGCCTCGAGACCATCGGGATCCTGTACTTCCTCGCCCTCGTCATCGCCTTCGGGGCCAACTACGTGCAGGTCTACACCCTTCAGTGGATCGGGCAGAAGGCCATCTTCGCCATGCGCGACGATGTTTTTCGCAAGGTGGAGCACATGCCCGTCGCCTTCTTCGACAAGAACCCGGTGGGCCGTCTCGTGACGCGTGCCACGAACGACATCGAGGCCCTGTCCGAGATGTACACCGATGTCATGGTGAACTTCGTCAAAGACGGGCTGATGCTGATCGGTGTCGTGATCGTGATGTTCCAGATGAGCACCATGCTGGCGCTCTACTCGATGACCATCCTGCCGGTCGTGATTGCCGCCACGATCCTCTACCGCTCTAAGGCGCGCCTCGTCTACAGGAACGTCCGGGTTTCCCTTGCACGGATCAACGCCTTTCTCGCCGAGAACATCTCCGGCATGCGGATCGTCCAGACCTTCCATCGGGAAGAGGCCCAGAAGAGGAAGTTCGCCGAGGTGAACGGCGCCTTCCGCCAGGCCGGTATGCGGGACGTGTTCCTGATGGCCGTCTTCCGTCCGTTCATGGACTTCGTTTACTCCGCGGCGGTCGCCGCCCTGGTCTGGTTCGGCGGCGGCGGCATCATCAGCGGCATCGTCACCTTCGGCGTCGTGTACGCCTTCATCAACTACATCCAGCAGCTCTTCCAGCCGATCAACGACATCACCCAGAAGTACTCCATCCTTCAATCCGCCATGGCGTCGTCCGAGCGGATCTTCATGCTTCTCGACGCCCCGGTGACGCTCGAAGACCCTCCGGATCCGCTGCCGATGCCCGCCCAGCGCGGCGAGGTCGTCTTCGAACACGTCCACTTCGCCTACAATCCCGGCGAATGGGTGCTGAGGGATGTGGACTTCCGCATTGCACCCGGCGAGAGGGTGGCGTTCGTGGGGCCCACAGGCGCCGGCAAGACGTCGATCATGGCGCTCATGGCGCGCTTCTATGACGTCCAGGAAGGCGCGGTCCGCATCGACGGGGTGGACGTGCGCCACGTGCGTCAGGCGGAGCTGCGAAGGCGCATCGCGGTCGTGGCGCAGGACGTCTTCGTGTTCGCCGGCACCGTCAGACAGAATATCGACCTCAACCACGACCTGAGGGACGCCGATGTCGAGGCGGCAGCCCGTGCCGTCGGCGCCCACGACTTCATCATGAAACTGCCGAACGGCTACGACGAGCCCGTCCAGGAGAGGGGCTCGACGCTCTCGTCCGGCCAGCGGCAACTCCTGTCCTTCGCCCGGGCGCTGGCGGCAGACCCGTCGATCCTCGTGCTCGACGAGGCCACCGCCAGCATCGACACGGAGACGGAGCAACAGATCCAAAGCGCCCTCAACACTCTGACGATGAACCGCACGACCATCATGGTCGCCCACCGGCTCTCCACGGTTCAGGGAGCCGACCGCATCATCGTCCTTAACAAGGGACGCATCCGCGAGATGGGCTCCCACCAGGAGCTCCTCGACCGCCGCGGCCTGTACTACGACCTGTACCGCCTGCAGTACAAGGAAGACTTCCGCCTGGCGTGAGCGACGTGGCCAGATCACGCGCTGCGGGGAGAAAGGAGCGGGTCCGGGCCGCCGAGATCCTCGACAGGCTGGAGGAGACCTACCCGGACGCGCACTGCGAACTCGACTTCCGGACGCCGTTCGAACTGCTCGTGGCCACGATGCTCTCGGCCCAGACCACGGACGCCCGCGTGAACCTGGTGACACCCCGGCTCTTCTCCCGCATCGAGGGGCCACAGGATGTCCTCGATCTCGGCGTCGAGGCCGTGGAGGACGCCATCCGCGACGTCGGCCTCTTCCGGACGAAGGCGAGGAATGTTGTGGCCACCTCCGAGATTCTTGTGGGGCGGCACGAAGGGGCCGTCCCCTGCGACAGGGAGGCCCTTGAAGCGCTTCCGGGAGTCGGGCCCAAGACAGCCTCCGTCGTTTTGTCGAACGCCTTTGGCGTGCCGGCGCTGGCCGTGGACACCCATGTCTTTCGCGTCGCGCACCGGCTTGGTCTCAGCCACGCGAAGACGCCGGACGCCACCTCGCAGGATCTCATGGCCCTGTGGGCGCCGGAGCGCTGGATCAGGGCCCATCACACGCTCATCTTCCATGGCCGTCGGATCTGCGACGCCCGCCGCCCCCTCTGTGCGAGCTGCCCGGTGGCCGCCCTGTGTCCGGAAGGGAGAAGGCGCCTTGGCAGCGCCTCCACTTCCTCCCTCTCCGCTCGCGCATGAGCCGGGCGGACCAAGCCGCACCCTAAGTCCATCTCCGACAAGGTGGTGGGCCTTCGTGGCTTTCAGGCGTCATCTCATAGCGGTGCTGGCCTCTCTCACTGTCTTCACCGCCCTCGTGCCGCCCGTATTGTCCGCTCCGCACCCGCAGGCGACCACAGCCCGCCTCGTCCGACGCGTGGTCACGACGAAGAAGGTCGTGTCCCTGACATTCGACGACGGCCCGACTCCCGTGGCCACGCCGCTTCTCCTCGACTACCTGAAGCATGAGAAGATCAGGACGACCTTCTTCCCCATCGGCCAGGAGGCATCGCAGTTCCCCCACCTCGTGGCCCGTGAGGTTGCGGAGGGACACGATGTGGGCAACCATGGCATGCACCACAAGGCGCTCGGCAGCATCAGCGAAAAGGCCGCGGAGGAGGAGATCCGGGCGGGCGAGGAGGCCATCGTGGCTGCAGGTGCTCCGAAGCCCATCTACTACCGGCTGCCCAAGGGCATCGGGAGCAGGACGGCGCTCTCCGTGCTGGGGCGCCGCGGCTACACGGTCATCAGCTGGACCGTCGACACCCGGGACTACCAGCGGCGCACCGTCGAAGCCCTGGTCGACGATGTCATGAAGGGTGTCAAGCCCGGCTCGATCATCCTCTTCCACGACGGCCCGGGAAAGCGAGAGGCCACGCTGGCTGCCGTCAAGCGCATCGTCCCCCGCCTGAGGGCGCAGGGCTACACTTTTGTTCCCGTCTCGCAGCTGCTCCGGGCGCCGGCGCACACCTGATCTCAGCGCCTGCCGGAGAGCACCTTGAGGAGCACCGGGAGCACCTCCTGCCAGACGCCGACGACCCCGAAGTCCGCCCCTTTGAAGATGGGCGCCTCCTCGGAGGCGTTGACGGCCACGATGGAGCGGGCCCGCCGCAGCCCTACGAGGTGCTCGAAGGCGCCGGAGATGCCGATCGCAATGTAGATGTCAGGTGCGATGGAACGTCCGGTGAGCCCCACCTGAAACGGCTTCGGAAGCCAGCCGGCGTCGGTGACGTTGCGGGAGGCGGCAAGGCCGAATCCCCTCTGCCGGGCAAGTGCGGCGATCTCGCCGACATGATCCTCGCCAACGCCCATGCCTACGCCGAGCACCACGCCATCGGCCCGAAGGAGGTCGGCCTCCACGGCAAAGGGCCTGACGCCCAGGGAGGCCACCCCCTGACCGTGCCCGCCCACTCCCGTTCGGAGGGGTTCGGTCGCACCGCGAAAGGCGCCTCCGAGGCGCTCGAAGACACCCGGGCGCACGGTGGCCATGTCAGGCTCAGTTCTCGAGGTGATGGGCGCCACGAAGGCGCCCCCGAAGGCCGGCTTCATCTGGACGAGGCGCCTTCCGCCGTCCGCGGGAACGAGGTCGACGATATCCCCTGTGAGGCCGAGCCCGAGCCGAGCGGCGACAAGGGAGGCGATCTCGCGGCCGCGGGCCGTCGACGGGACGAGGAGGGCTCCCGGCCTTTCGCTGGCGACAAGTCGGGCAAGGGCATCCGCCGCAGCATCCGAGGAGGGCGGCAGGGCCAGGTCCTCGGCGGCAACCATCACGCGGTCCGCTCCGGCCTCACCAAGGGTCGCCACCTCGGTCTCCCCCACCGGGCCGATCCACACAGCACCCACGCGTCCCTCCGGTCCGACGAGGCGGCGCGCTTCGCCCAGCAGTTCGAATGTCGCCGGATGTATGCCCGCGGTCGTGGTGAGGGCGTGGACCCAGATCTCGCCCCGGTAGGTCTCGGTGCGAGGTGCATCTCCCCGCACGGTCGGACGCCTTTCCAAAAAGCGGGCAAAGGCCTCGGCCACAGCGCTCCCCTCACCGACCCTCTCGCCCAGGCGGTGGGACGGCACAGGCATGATGTCCCCGACCCGGGTCGGAGAGCCCTTGTCGCCGTAGTGCGAGGCATCGGTCCCGATGTCCTTTGCCCCGAGGGTTGAGACGGGCACGTCGCCTGCCTCCCGGACCTTCCTGCTCGAAATGTAGACTTCTTCGGCCAGCCCCTCGGCAGCCGTGATGACAGCCGGCAGGGGCAGAACGAGGTCTTCCAGGCCCTCCTCGACTTCCCGGGTGACCTCGAGCGTCCGCCGGTCATCGCCCATGCGCATGGCGACGACACCCGTGGCGAGCGGGAGCCCCATGAGTCCTGCCAGCATGGGCCCTACCTGCCCCGTCTCGGCGTCGAGGCTGCGCTTGCCGAGTATGATGAGGTCGAAGGTGTTCTTCGCAAGGAGGTCGGCGAGGGCCCTTGCCGTGGCGAGCGTGTCCGAACCGGCGAAAGCGGCGTCGGAGAGCAGGATGAGGTGGTCCGCACCGCCGAGTTTCGCGGCCTTTAGGACGTCCACCGCCTGTGGCGGGCCCATGGTGACGGCGACGACCTCGCCGCCTGCGGCGTCCTTCATCGCCAGGGCGGCGCCGAGCCCGACCATGTCGAGGCTCGATGGCTCGAGCGCCACCCCCTCGCGCACCAACCGGTGGGTCTGAGGATCCAGGCGCAGGTCCTGGAGTTGGGGAACCTGCTTGATGAGAACGGCGATCTTCATAACAAAGGACCCCCCTCGGGAACAGGCGAATGACCCCTCAACGATAACATTTCCTGCCACAGGGACGGGAAGGGAAGGCCTCTTGGAGATCTTCATCACGGGCGGCACAGGATACGTGGGCGTGCCCATCGTGAGGCGGCTGGCCCAGGACGGCCATGGTCTCCGCCTGCTCGTGCGAAAGGGTTCGGACACACCCGAGGGGGTTTCCTGCCACATGGTCCACGGTGACCTCGGTGACCATGGAGCATTGCGTGAAGGAGCCCGCGGAGCGGACGCGGTCGTCCGCCTCGTCGGCATCATCCGGGAAGAAGGACCGGCGACTTTTGACGCCGTGCACGTCGAGGGGACGCGCCGCGTGATCGAGGCGGCGGTGGCTGAAGGCGTGCCTCGAATCGTGCACATGAGCGCCCTCGGGGCGGATGAGGGCTCAAGGAGCGCCTACTCGAGAACGAAGGCGAGGGCCGAGGCCCTCGTGGAAGCGTCGCCTCTTCTCCATGCCATCTTCCGTCCCTCGGTCATCTTTGGGCCCGGCGGACCCGGGCCGACCTTCGTGAGCGAGATTGCAGGGAGGCTCCTCACCCTTCCCCTTCACCCACTCTTCGGTAAGGGTGACCAGATGCTCCAGCCTGTCCATGTCGACACGGTCGCCGAGGCTTTCGCCATAGCGGTCGGCGGTGGTGCAGACGGGCGCACGCTGAGCCTCGCCGGCCCCGATGTCATCACCATGCGCGAGCTCATCGCCGGCCTCGCGCGCCATCTCGGGAGGCGATTTCGTCCGATCTCGCTGCCGACCGGTCTCGTGGCGGCCGTGCTGCCAGCACTCTCACTCCTTCCCGGCTTCCCCCTCACCGAGCACCAGTTCCATATGCTCCTCGCCGGCAACGTCGATCCTGAGTGGCGCCAGACCTATGAGGCGCTTGGCCTCAAGCCGGTGCCGTTCTCGATTCCGGCTGCCATCCAGGGCGCCAGGCCGTAGCGGCGGTAGAGGGACTCCTGAACTGAAGGTGCGGGTCTCGTCAAGCTCGAGAGCCGCCCGGTGCTTGCACTGGGCGAAGGATGGCATGCCACCACCGAACAACGCCGGGTAGACCCTGACACGGTACTCATCAATCAGACGCAGCGCCGCTGCGTCTGCGGCAAGAAATGCTCTGCCGATCGCATCTCGGGACCGACATTCTCGTGGGCCCCAGAGGCCACCTACCGGCCGCCGACCGAGGGCTGAACGCTTCAGGCGGCCGCGAAGACTCGCCAAATAGGTGCGCGAGCCGATCTGGATCGACGAGGTCGTCGCAAAGGTCGTTCACAGCCGACAAATCGCCGAGCACGGAGGCCTTCCGGGCATACGCGACCTTAGACTCCCGCAGTCCGATCTCGCCCACCCTCGGCACGTCTGGCTCTATGAGGCAGCGCCAAGCCTTCCGAGGCTTGGCGCTGCCTACGGACGCTCACTCGTAGCCGACCATCCATTTTCCGATGGCAACAAGCGCGTCGCCCTCGTGGTCATGCTCCTCTTCCTCGATCTGAACGGATGGCAGGTGTCCGCTTCGGAAGACGAACTCTATGTCCTGACCCGTGACCTGGCTGCCGGAAGGCTGCGTGAAGATGAGCTCGGCTCCTGGCTCCATCAGCATGCGCACCCCGTGTGAGATCGGGGCGAAAGAGCCAGGGCCCGGGGCTGCAGTGGGGCGGGCCCGGATCAGTTGCATCGCAGCCGAAGATCGGCACCGAGCGTGCCGTGCCACACGGGCGGACCTCCATGATCTGGCACCAGCCTACAAGAGACGGGCCATCATGTTCCAAGCAGGTCACTGATGTACCGCACGGCTTTTGGTCTCAGGCTAGCGGTCTGTTTGCGGCCTTGCTCGAGAACCGGATCACTTCCGGACGAGTCGGGGTGGCAAGTCGCCTTGTGAAACTCCTGGCTAGCTTTGTTCACCCAGGAGCATGTTGAGCGCCGTGACGACGGCTGCGACCTGCATTGCCGCTCGCAGGCCGATGGTCTGGTGCCCCGGCGTCTCCACGGTGAACTGACGGCTGGAGTGCAGGCCGAAAAGCCACCCGGCGATAGGCCACATCTCCCAGGACATCATCTCCGCCCTGGCGTCCTCGACCCTTCTCCCATCATCGAAGCGGACGAGCCCATCCCGCGTCGGCGGGGTCTCAGAGCGGGCCGCAACGGGGCCGACGCTCGCCATCGCATCGCGCATCGCTGGGGCAAAGCTCGGCCCGTCGTTAAGCCGGTCGTAGATGTAGGCACCGTAGAAGTCGGAGTCCTCATGAAGGTCGAGCGACAGCTCGTACCACTTCTCTCCGGCCTCCCTGTCCAGCACGCGTCGCAGGGGGTCGGCTGGATTCTTCAGCTGACGGTTCGGGTCGTCGCCACGGGCATTCAGTCGAAAGTGCCGTTCGTAGCCAAACGGGTTGAGGCAGGGATAGACGTCGAAGGCCATGCGATCGGCAAACGAGGCGGCAGGGCCGTCGAGAAACGAAAGGATGCCCGCCACGCTGCCCGGCTCCTCCCCATGGATTCCGGCGTCGATCCACACCGGGATGCCCGCGCCGAAGGAGAGTCCCAGGATCGGGTAGCCGTCGACATTCCCGATCTCCCTGAGGCTTGTTCCCAGACGGCGAGCGGCCGCCTCGGCACGATCCTTGACCTCACCGAAATCGCGCGAGCGCTGCATGCCTGACCCTTCCCGATCCCCAGTGACGTCCCCATATGAGAAAACCCGCCGACGGCGGGTCGAAAAGATGGTGCGCCTAGCAGGACTCGAACCTGCGCCCCTGGCTCCGGAGGCCAGTGCTCTATCCACTGAGCTATAGGCGCCCGACTGGAAAACATCATACCACATCCCGGCCGTGTGCGCCCGAGAGTCCTCTCCTCCACAAATCTCCTGCACCCCGCCTGAAGCAGGCGGCGGTCTGTGTTGTGAAGGTCTGGGCCCCTTCCCTCTCACTGGTAATAAGCCGAAACTCTACCTCGGGCTCGCATTTTTGCCGTGCCACGGAGATGACGTCGGGACAGGCAGTCCTGTCAGGCTTTACAGAACCTGACGACATAAGGGTGCACCGCGATAATCCTCCCATGCCGAAGCCCGGAAAACCGGGCACGGGGGACGGATCCGATTGGGGTGAATGGGAGCTTCCTCTCCCACGGGCTTCCCTGGCCCGAACCCGTCAACTAACCCCGCAGGCAGTAAGGGAGGTTCCGTTTTGAGAAGTCGGCTCATACCAGCCCTCCTTGGCGTCGCGGCGTCGCTCACCGTCGCCGTGCCGATGATGGCCGCCGGCTACGGCTCGGGTCCCATCGGTTCCGCCGTGCTCCTCCGCGGGGACCGTGGCCCCGCTGTCCGAACGCTCCAGGGGGATCTCGACCAGTTTGGCGCCAACCTGGCGGCAGATGGCATCTACGGACCGCTGACCCAGGCAGCCGTCGAGTCGTTCCAGCGCCAGCACGGCCTCGCCGTCACGGGCACCATGGACGGGGCGACGTTCGAGGAGATCCTCACTTTGGGCGGCTGGTCGGCCCCGTGGACCGCCGGTTCCTCCGGTTCCTCCCCGCAGGGCCCCGGCTCCGTCTCCGGCTCCGGGTCGTCAGGTTCCGGCACCCCTTCGGGACAGGTCCTGTACGTGATCGCCACGGCCTACGCCCCCACCGCCAAGGACAACTACCCTTACGGCGCCGTCAACTACTACGGCCAGCCGCTCAAGGCCGGTGACATCGCCGTCGACCCGTCTGTCATCCCCCTCGGCTCCGAACTCTACATCTGCGGCTACACCTCCCCCTACCTTCCGCAGGGCTGCATGTACGGCATCGCCGACGACACCGGCGGCGCCATCAAAGGTCTGCACATCGACATCTTCGAGAACGCCTCCGAACAGCAGGTGTCGAACTTCGGCATCCAGCACGTGACGGTGACCATCGTCAAGCGGGGCTGAGGTCCCCTTCCCAGGGAGAGGCGGACCCCGAACGCGGGGTCCGCCTCTCCCTATCTTTCGCATGCCAAGTCTGAATGCAGGAGGGACCAGGCAACAATGGACAACGGGCATGGCCGAGACCTAACCTAGGAGTGAGATCCCGACGCCGTCATCGGGACGTTTGTGAGGCAGGAATCTTCTACCCTCCTTCCGGCGACAGCCGGGAGGAAGGCGCGGGCATCTTCCGCGAAGCCCGCTTCCTGGGAGGGATGGCGGACGGGAGTTCAGACTGGAGTCTCCTATGAGACAGGCGCCCCAAAGGCCAGCTTTCTGGCGCGCGCCGGTGGTGCTCTCCTCGACCACATCGCCCTCATGAAGCCGGGCATCCTCATCTTTCTGCTCCTCACCGGCCTTGCGGGGATGGTGGTGGCTGCGCATGGACTGCCCGCCCTCGATGTCGCCCTCCCCGCCCTCGTCGGGCTGGGGCTATCCTGCGGCGGGGCCGCGGCTGTCAACATGTGGTATGACCGCGACATCGACCATGTGATGTCGCGCACCCATCTGCGCCCCGTGGCTGCCGGGCGCATCCCCGCCCGGCAGGCCCTGATCTTCGGAATCATCCTTGAAGCGGCATCAAGCGTCATCCTCGGTGTCTTCGTGAACCTTCTGGCGGCGGCCCTGGCGCTTGCCGGCTTTGTGTACTACGTCGTGGTCTACACCATGTGGCTGAAGCGGCGCACCGCCCAGAACATTGTCATCGGTGGGGGCGCCGGCGCCTTCCCTCCCATCGTCGGCTGGGCTGCCGTGACCGGACAGGTCTCCGTCGCTGCGCTCCTCATGTTCGCCATCGTGTTCCTGTGGACGCCCCCCCACTTCTGGTCGCTCGCCCTCTACAAACAGGACGATTACCGGGCCGCACGGATTCCGATGATGCCTGTCGTGGCCGGTGAACGGAGTACAAAGATCCAGAGCCTTGTCTACACCCTTCTCCTGCTCCTGGCCTCGGCGGCCCTGTGGGAGACGCACGTCGTGGGCACCCTCTACCTTGGGGTCGCACTGCTCCTGGGCATCGCCTTCGTCCTCCAGAACGCCCTCCTTGTCAGGGAGCCGCCGGGCGAGACGAGGATCGCCCGGAGAACGTTCCGGTTTTCCCTCCTCTACCTGTTCGGGATCTTCATCGCCATGATGGTGAGCATCCCTCACTGAGCCCTGGCAGACGAGTGGCCCGGCCGATGACGGCCGGGCCACTCGTCTGCCCTATCCCCGGTTCAGGAGAAGAAAGGCGCCGACCCCGATGAAGGCAATCCCGGCTCCGATCTGGATGAGGGACTGGGGGACGACCTTGTCGAGCGCCTCCCCGAAGATGGTGCCGAGGAGCGCCGAGAGGACGAGTGCGGCGGCTGCCCCGACAAAGACGAAGGTCGGGGCGTTCGATCTCGCCGTCAGCATCATGGTGGTGAGCTGGGTCTTGTCACCCAGTTCCGCGAGAAAAACGAGCCCGAAGCTGCTGAAAAGGATCTTCCAGTCCACGGCCGGCGCCCCCCGAAGAGTCTATATGGGCAGGGGAGCCTGCGAAGAAGCACCTTCCAACCGGCGTTTCACGTGAGGAGAAAGCGATCCCTGAGCGCCTGCGCCCGCTTGCGGCTCACCGGCAGCAGTTCGCGCGTGCCGTGCACCCTCAGCATGAAGGCACCGTTGAAGTACGGGGAGATCTCCGTCACCTGGTGCACGTTCACGATGTAGCCCCGATGGCAGCGCAGGAAGTCCTCCGGCGGCAGGAACGCCTCGAGGTCCCGCAGGGTGCGACGGACGGACAGCCGCCGCCCGTCCGTCATGGTGGCAAAGACCGCGTCGCCCTCGGCGACGAGAAAGGCGATATCGGTGAGCTTCACCGGAAGGCGCGTCTCACCGGCCTGGCAGACGAGGAAGGCGGGGGGATCCCGCTGCTCCTTCACCGTCGTCCTTGCGCCGAGGTAGCGGATGCGCTCAAGGCAGCCCGTCAAACGGCTCTCGGTGACGGGCTTCAGGAGATAGTCGACGGCAGACAGCCCGAACGCCCTCAGGGCGTGTGCGTCATGCGCCGTCACAAAGACCACGAAGGGCGGCGAGAACTCGCCCTGCGTCACCTCAGCGGCGAGCTCCAGGCCGCTCACGCCGGGCATGGCGATGTCCAGGAAGACGACGTCGTACGGCACGTGGGCGATGAGATCGCGGGCCTCACTGGCGCGCGCGGCCTCCCCCACCACCACCACATCCCGGTGACGTTCCAGCTGAAAGCGCAATTCGGTGCGTGCCGGGGCCTCGTCGTCGACGAGGAGCGCCCTGATCACAGTGAAAGCGGGATGCGGGCCGAGACGGTCGTCCCGTTTCCAGGCCGGGAGCGCAGGCGAAGGCCTGACCCCTCTCCGTAGTGGCCGATGAGGCGTTCGTTCACATTCGTGAGCCCGATGCCGCTCGTGTGCACGGCCCCCGGCACAAGCACCTCGGCCCGCCGCTCGGCCGACATCCCGACACCGTTGTCGGCCACCACCCACCGCAGGAGTCCCGCCCTTCTGCGGATCGTCACACTGAGCCGGCCCGGGCCGTCGAGTGGCCCGATCCCATGCATGACGGCGTTCTCCACAAGGGGTTCGATGGTGAGGACGGGAAGGGCGGCGCCCAGCACGGTGGGGTCGACGCGGAGTTCGGCCGACAGGCGCTCGCCGAGCCTTGCCTTCTCAAGCCTCAGGTACATTCCGACGAAGGCGATCTCCTCGGCCACGGTGGTCACTTCTCCCGTGGCGTCGACGGTGTGGCGCAGGAAGCTTGCGAGCTCCATGAGGAGTTCGCGTCCGAGGTCGGGATCGGTGCGGCTCGTGGCGATGATCGTGGTCAGGGTGTTGAACAGGAAGTGAGGCCGGATCTGGGCTCGCATGGCATCGAGACGGGCCTCTGCGAGGAGCTCCCGCTGCCGCTCCGCCTCGGCCAGCTCGAGCTGCAGCCCGAGGAGTTGCGAGATGCCGAGGGCCAGCCGCTCGACGTGGGCTGGTACCGGCGCCGGACGATGGGAGTAGAGCTTGATCGTCCCGACGATGTCCTCTCGCACCCTGAGCGGTGCGATGACCGCCGCCTGGATCGGGCAGGGGCAGCCCCATACGGCGCATCCGATCTCGGCCTTCTCGTGCAGGAAAGCGATCTCGCCCGTTCTCAGGGCGCGTCGGGTGGCTGCCGTCTGGATGCCGCGACCGGGCAGCATGGTCGGGCAGCCGGAGCCCTCGAAGGCCAGGATGTGCGTGCGATCCGTGATCGCCACGGCGTCGACCCCGGCGATGCGCAGTGTGATCCGGGCGATGCGGGATGCCGTATCGGGGGTGAGCCCCGCCTTCAGGTGAGGCTGGGCCTCCTCGCTGATGCGAAAGGAGACGTCAAGCGGTGACTCGCTCGACAACGATCCGCCCCCCTTCCCTCCCATTGTAGGGAACCGGTGTGCACTTTTGGTGGCCCTTCGTCGCCGTCAGGCGACCATTCATGGACGGTTTCGGGCCCTTCACGGACCAAAGGCGGGCGCCTTCCTCCCGCTCCCCTACGATGGCGACGGAAAGGGGGGTTCCTGTTGGCAGCCATGTCCCTGCCAGATGCCGGCAGGATCGTGATCCGCTCGCACCATGTCATGCGCGAAGAGGAAGTGCTTACCGAGGATGCGCTCGCCTTCGTGGAGGCGCTTGAATGCGCCTTCGGCGAACGCCGGCGCTCGCTGCTCGCAGAGCGCCGGGCGTTTGGGCAAAGGGTGCGTGCCGGCTTCCTCCCGAGCCTTGAGAACGACCGGTTCGATGCGTGGTCCGTGCGGCCTGCCCCCTCTGATCTCCTCGACCGACGCATCGAGATCACGGGGCCTGTCTCCCGCAAGATGATGATCGGCGCCATGAACTCCGGTGCACAGGTGTTCATGGCCGATTTCGAGGATGCCCTCTCACCGACCTGGACCAATGTGGTGGAAGGCCAGGTCAACCTCCGGGATGCCGTGCGACGGACCATCACCTACCGGGACGAAGCCGGTCTGCGCTCTCTCGCCGCGAAGACGGCGACACTCGTCGTGCGCCCCAGGGGCTGGCACCTCAACGAGCGGCATCTTCTCCTCGAGGGCCGGCCCATCTCGGCCTCGCTCGTGGACTTCGGGCTCTATTTCCACCACAACGTGGCGGAGCTTCTCGAGAGCGGGAGCGGCCCGTACTTCTACCTGCCGAAGCTGGAGTCTGCGGCGGAGGCCGTCCTGTGGGACGACGTCTTCGCCTTCGCCGAGGACACCTTCGGGCTCGAACGGGGCACGGTGCGCGCCACGGTCCTCATCGAGACGATCCGCGCCGCCTTCGAGATGGAGGCCATCCTCCACGCCCTGAGGGATCATGTCTGCGGCCTCAACGCCGGACGCTGGGACTACATCTTCAGCATCATCCGCACGTTCGGGGAGGACGCCTCGTTCCTCCTGCCGGATCGCGGCCAGGTGCGGATGACGGCTCCCTTCATGCGCGCCTACACGCGCCGTCTCGTCCACGTCTGCCACCGTCACGGGGCGCACGCCATAGGCGGCATGTCGGCGTACATCCCGCGCCGCGATGTGTCGGCCAATGCCCTCGCCTTCGGGGAGGTGCAGGGGGACAAGGAACGTGAAGCCGGCGAGGGCTTTGACGGCACCTGGATCGCTCACCCGGGCCTCGTCGATGTCGCCCGGGGTCCCTTTGACAGGGTCCTCGGCGAAAGGCCCCACCAGATTGCGGCGTCCATGGACCCGGGGATCCTGGACGACGATCTCCTCGACGTGCGCATTCCTGACGGGCGGATCACGGCCGAGGGCCTCGAGCGCAACGTGAGCGTCGGCATCCGCTACCTCTCCTCATGGCTGAAGGGGATTGGCGCCGCGGCACTCGACGATCTCATGGAGGACGCCGCCACTGCAGAAATCTCCCGGGCCCAGGTCTGGCAGTGGGCGCACCACCACGTGAGGCTCGAGGACGGACGGGAGGTCACCGCCGAACTGGTGAGGAGCCTCGTCGCGTCCCTCAGCCGGGACAAGGGAGACACGACCGACCTTGCCGCCCGCCTCTTCTCCACGGTCTCCCTCGCCGAACCGTTCGTCCCATTCCTCACCGGACCCGCCTACGAGATGCTCACAGAAGGAGGCCCGACATCGTGAAGGACGTGCTGGAGCGTCGGATCGCCCAGGAAGGTGCCGCCCTCGAGGCGCACTGGCGGGACGATGACCGTCAGAGGGACATCGTGCGCCCCTACAGCGGAGCTGATGTGATCCGCCTGAGGGGACCCGTGGTCGAGGAGTCGACCCTCGCCCGCCTCGGAGCACAAAGGCTCTGGACGGACCTCCACGGCGAGGATCCCATCACGGCCCTGGGCGCCCTCACGGGCGGTCAGGCGGTGCAGATGGTGAAGGCCGGTCTGCGGGCCATCTATCTCTCGGGCTGGCAGGTGGCGGCCGACGCCAACCTCGCGGGCGAGACATACCCCGATCAGGGCCTCTATCCATCGAACAGCGCCCCTGCCGCCGTGAGGCGCATTAACAACGCCCTCCTGCGCGCCGCCCAGATCGACTGGTCGGAAGGCGAAGGCGACGCAGCCACCCCGGTGCCGATCGTGGCGGACGCCGAGGCGGGCTTCGGCGGGCCCCTCCACGCCTTCGAGATCATGAAGGCGATGATCCGCTCGGGTGCCGCCGGCGTGCACTTCGAAGACCAGCTCTCTTCCGAGAAGAAGTGCGGGCACATGGGTGGCAAGGTGCTGGTCCCCTCCTCGCAGTTCATCCGCACGCTCACCGCTGCCCGGCTCGCCTCCGACGTGCTGGGGGTCCCCACCGTACTCGTCGCCCGCACGGACGCCCTGTCGGCGACGCTCCTGCAGTCCGACGTCGATCCCGTCGATCGACCCCTTCTCACCGGCTCCCGCACCCCTGAGGGCTACCACCACATAGAGGGCGGCATCCGGGCGGCTGTGGCCCGGGGTCTGGCCTTTGCCCCGTACGCCGACGTCCTGTGGTTCGAGACGTCCAAGCCCGACCTCGCCGAGGCCCAGGAGTTCGCCCATGCCATCCACGTGAGGTTCCCGGGGAAACTCCTCGCCTACAACTGCTCGCCCTCCTTCCACTGGCGCGCTAAGCTCGACGAGGCCTCCATCGGACGCTTTCGCGACGACCTCGGAAGCCTTGGCTATCGATTCCAGTTCGTGACGCTGGCAGGCTTTCACCAGGCTTCGGTCGGCATGTTCGAGCTCGCCCACGACTTCGCCCGGCGGGGAATGGCGGCGTACGTCGACCTCCAGAGCCGGGAGTTTGCTATGGAGCCCTGCGGTTACACTGCCACCCGCCACCAGCGCGAAGCGGGGGCGGGGTACTTCGACGCCGTGTCCGAGGCGATCTCAGGCGGCCACGCCTCGACGCTCGCCCTCGCCGGGTCGACAGAGGAGGCGGACTTTCTCCCCACAACCCGGCAGGAAGCCTCCTGAGCGCCTCCAAAGCCAGAGGGGGACCCACCCGCCGGGTGGGTCCCCCTCCTGCAATTGGGCCGTCACTGGTCCTTGATGCCGAGTCCCGACAGAAGCCGGTCCTTCAGGACGGACAGCTTCTCTTCGACCTCATCGATCCTCTTGGTCAGGGCGTCCCGCTGGCCTGTGAGGGTCTTGTACTCCTGCGAAAGGGACTGGATGACCCGCACGATGTCGGCAGGCTTGGCGTCGGCGGACGGCATCCTCGCAGCGCGGCGCCGGCGCGTGGCGGTGCCCGCCACCTTGCGGGTGAGCCTGCCGAGATAGAGGGCGACCCCCTTCTCAGATCTGCCGAGATGCGCCACCGCTCGATTCACGGCGTCAGCAAATGACAATTGGCTGGCGGTGACCTTCTTGGCGAGATCCTCCAAAAATTCCCGCTCGGCTTGAGCGTACTTGCCTTTTGTCTCCATATGTACCCTCCGCACCTTCGCAACTGGTTCAATCTTATCGAATTACCTTTGGAATGCAAGATGAAACGGGCAACTTTCTGCGGATAGCGGAACAGGATTTCGGGAAGTGCTTTTCCGGACAGGAGAATCGGCTTCGCGGAGATCCGGAACTTCACTTCCTGTTGGGGCCGATGCATAACCTGAGCCGGTACGGGAGGGGTGGATCGTTGATCCTCGTGATAGAAATGATCGAGCAGGCGGCCCTCGAGATCCTGGCCGCCGCCGCATCGGTGCGCCACCTCAATGCCCTGCTGGAGGATGCGGCCGGTGACAACCTGGACATCCGGTCTGCGCAGGCGCTCATCGTCCGCAACCGGACCGTCGTCAATGAGCACCTCCTCAACATCATGCCCCGCCTCACGGTCGTGGGGCGTCTCGGAACGGGCCTTGACAACATCGATGTCGGGGCCCTCCGTGCGCGCGGCATCACCCTCGTGACCGGGCGGGGTGCCAACGCCATATCGGTCGCCGAGTGGGTGATCGGGTATCTGTTCATGGTCATGAAGACCTACCGGGAGGCCGATGCCAGCGTGCGCCAGGGCAGGTGGGACCGCCACCTGGGCGGCCATGAACTCGCCGGCCGCACCATGGGGATCGTCGGGATGGGAGACATCGGTAGGAGGGTCGCCCGGCGGGTCCGCGCCCTCGGCCTCAAGGTCGTCGCCTGCGACCCGCGACTTGGCCCCCATGACGATCTCATCGAGGACGGCACGCTCACCGTCCTTCCACTTCCCGGCCTCCTCGAACAGGCGGACTTCGTAAGCGTGCATGTGCCGCTCACGCCCGCCACACGCGGCCTCATCGGCCGCGAGGAGTTCGCCCGGATGAAGGAAGGGGCTTACCTCATCCAGACGTCAAGGGGCGGCGTGGTGGATGAAGAGGCGCTCGCCCGGGCCCTCGCCTCAGGACATCTGGCCGGGTCCCTGGTCGACGTTCTGGAGTGCGAGCCTCCCGCAAACGGCCATCCCCTCCTCAGCCAGCCCAACTGTGTGCTTACGCCGCACGTGGCGGGTCTCACCGTCGAGGCACGGGAGAGGGTCGACACCAGCGTGGCGAGGTCCGTCGTCGAGGTTCTCGGCCGAGAGGCTCCCGTACCCTCCTAAAGGATCGACTGGCCGAGTGCCGAGGCGATAAGCTCAGCGGCAAGGCTGGCCGTGACGTTGTGCGTGTCGATGATGGGGTTCACCTCGACGACGGACAGTGAGCCGAGCCTGCCCGATTCGTGGAGCATCTCCATCACGAGGTGGGCCTCACGGTATGTGATGCCGCCCGGGTGGGAGGTTCCCACTCCCGGTGCCTCGGTCGGGTCAACCACGTCCATATCGAAGCTGACGTGCAGGTGCTCGACGTCGGCGAGATCGTCGAGGGCCCTCTCGAGGACGGCCCTGACCCCAACCCTGTCGATGTCCGTCATGGTCGCCACGTGCACCCGGGACTGGCGGAGGGCCTCCTGCTCGAGGGAGTCGATCTCGCGCAGGCCGATGAGGTCCACGTGCTGCTCCTCAAGATGCGGTGCGTCCCCCCATGTGCCCTGAAGCGACGCGCTGCCGCGTCCCACCGCCACTGCGACGGGCATGCCGTGGATGTTGCCCGAGGGGGTCGTGGCATCGGTATTGAAGTCGCCATGGGCGTCGAACCAGATCGCCCCGACGGAGGAGAAACTCCGGCTAAGGCCGGCCAGGATGCCGATGGCGATGGAATGGTCGCCGCCCAGAATGAGCGGCCATTTGCCATCCCTGATGATCGTCTCGACCGACTCGGCGAGCTCGAGGTTCACCCGCGTCACTTCGGAAAGGTAGTGCAGCTTGGGGTTCGTCCCGCGAACCGCTCTGCCGGCTTCGACGGCGTGCAGGTCGCCCATGTCCTCGACTGTGTGGCCAAGCGGCACCAGGCGCTCCTCCAGCCCGGCATAACGGATCGCCGACGGGCCCATGTCCACACCGCGCCGGCCTGCTCCCAGGTCCATGGGTACGCCCAGAAGGGCAATGCGAGCCAAAATGTTCCACCTCCAAGGATCACCCTCATTCTAGCAGAGGCCTGGTGCTGGCCTCCCGCCCATCGACGTCCGAAAAGTAGCGGGCGAGACCCATGGTGATCACCCGGGCAAGACGCCTGTGGTACGACGGAGAGGTCAGGTTCGCCCGTTCGTTCCCGTCGGACAGGAAGCCCATCTCGACCGTCACCACCGTGCGGTCCTGGAGGCTCTTCAGGACGAGATGGTTGATCTTCCGGCTGAGCGGACGGGCATGGGGCAGGCCCTCCCGGAAGGCCTCGCTGAGCGAGGCTCCAAGGCGACCGGAGGAGGCCAGGGCGGCTGGATCGACAAATGCCTGGGCACCACGGGCGCCGCCGCCCGCCCAGGCATTGCAGTGCAGGGACAAAAACGCGTCGAAGTGGTAGAGGCGCGCCCTCCTCACCCGCTCGCGCATCTCCTCCCGGGGCCGCACCGCATAGTGCGTGCCAGGCGGAAGCACCCCCGCCGCCCCCTTGCGCGTGAGCACGGCCGAGATGCCGGCTGATTGCAGTTCATCCGCCAGCGCGCGGCCAACGGCGACATTCACGGTGGCCTCCCCGACTCCCCCATACACGGCCCCGGAGTCGCGCCCCCCGTGGCCCGGGTCGATGATGACGATGCGCGGCGAAAGCCCGTAGACCCGGGCCCAGGCGGCCTGAGGCCAGGCGAGGAGCACGGCTGAGACGAAGGCGACGATGACGATAAGGCGCAAGCGGACACCCTCCGGGACCTAGCCTTCCCGATCAGGCCGGATCGACCGGGCACGGGTGCGGACGAATTCCATGAGGTGCTCGCGGTCGTTTCGCCGCGGGTCCTGCCAGATGAGGTCCCAGAGTTCCGTCAGCATCTTCCCGACCCACGGCCCCGCCGGAAGGCCCCCGGCCCGCTCGATGTCCGATCCCGAGATGGCGAGCCGAAAGAGCCCTGGCTCCTGTTGGGCCATGGCTGCGGAGGCCGACCACGTCCCGCCGCCCAGGGCGGCCAGGGCCAGGAGATCCTTGCGGCCGGCCATCGTCGCTGCCCGCCTCAGGGCATACGGTTCGTCGGCAGGCGGATGTGCCAGGCGGCCGAGAAGACGCTCCGCCCGTTTGGCCTCTGCCTTGCCCGCCGCCATTGAGGCGAGGCTACCCGCCACCTGGTCGGGTGGCGCCCCCTCGCACAGGCGGCACAGGCGGATGATCGCATCGCCGGGCAGGTCCGAAAGCGGCCGTACCCTGACACCGGGCAGGATACCGGCAAGGACGGGAAGGCCCCTCGCCACGGCGCGCTCGGCGCAGGGGCCAAGGAGGAGCCGCGCCAATTCCGGCCAGATCCGTTCGGCGTGCACGCGGGAGATGAGTGGACTAGCGGCCACGATCGCCCGCACCAGGGCGGGTTCCGGGACGAAGCACAGTTCGCTCTCGAAGCGCAGGGCCCGCAGCATCCGCAGGGCGTCTTCGGCAAGGCGGCTTTTCGGGTCCCCCACGGCCCGGATGATGCCGCGCTCGATATCGCGGCGCCCGCCGTGCGGGTCCACGATCCGGCCGTCCGGGCAAAGGGCCACGGCGTTCATCGTGAAATCGCGCCGGTCGAGGTCCTCCTCGAGGGACACGCCGAAGGCCATCCGCTCCGGGTGGCGCGCGTCGCGGTAGCCGCCCTCCGAACGGTAGGTCGTGATGTGACAGGTGAACCCCGCTTCCGCCACCGTGACCGTCCCGAAGGCGACGCCCGTGGCCACGGCGTCCGGGAACACGGCGAGAAGGGCCTCCGGGAGGAGTGAGGTGCCCACGTCGATATCGGCTCCCAGGCGCCCGAGGAAGGTGTCGCGCACCGCCCCCCCCACGGCGGCCGCACTGCCCCCGGCGGCGGCAATGGTCTGAAACACGCGCTCAAGGCGCGCGAGAAGAAGCTGCCTTTGCGCTGCTCCCCCGTCACCGCCCAGAACCGACACTCCCCCTGAAGGGACAGATGAGGGGCCGCCACTGCGGCCCCTCCACCCTAGCGCTTCGAGAACTGGGGCGCCTTGCGCGCCTTCTTGAGTCCGTACTTCCGGCGCTCCTTCATGCGGGGATCCCGGGTGAGGAACCCGGCCTTCTTGAGAGCCACCCGATAGTCCCTGTCGACGCTCAGGAGGGCCCGCGCCAGGGCGTGGCGAACGGCGCCGGCCTGGCCGGAGATGCCGCCGCCGGCGACCCGTGCGAGCACGTCAAAGCGGCCCTGGGTGCCTGAAAGGACGAGCGGTACCTGGGCGTTGGCCCGCATCGTCGGCACCGGGAAGTATTCCTCGATCGGACGGTCGTTCACGAGAAAGCGTCCGTCGCCGGGCTTCAGATAGACGCGTGCGACCGCATTCTTGCGCCGTCCCGTGGCATGGATCGGTGCCTCCGTCATCGCGTGACCTCCAGTGGCTCCGGCGACTGGGCGGCGTGCGGATGCTCGGCGCCGCCGTACACCTTGAGCTTCATAAACATCTGCCGTCCCAGCGGCGTCTTGGGAAGCATGCCGCGCACGGCCTCTTCCACGATCCGCTCGGGATGAAGCCGCTTCATGGCGAGGTAGGGCGTCTCCCTGAGACCGCCCGGATAGCCGCTGTGGCGGTAGTAGACCTTCTGCGTCTCCTTGTTGCCGGTGAGACGCACCTTTTCAGCATTCACGACGATCACGAAGTCACCCGTGTCGACGGATGGCGTGTACGTCGGTTTGTCCTTGCCCCGCAGGACGGTCGCCACCTTGGCGGCAAGCCGCCCGAGCACCACGCCGTCGGCGTCGACGACGTACCACTTGCGCGTGACGGTCTCCTTCCTGGCCATGGTCGTTCCCTGCGTCAACTGCGGTCCTCCTCGCATCCCGATGGGACGCCAACCTTGATCTTCATAAATCCGTCGGAGCCTGTCAAGGAGCGGTCCGGATACTCGACCCCGACCAGCACCAGCCCCTTGGATGGAGCCGTCGGGCCCGCCATCCGCCTGTCCCTGGCCTCCAGGACGAGGGGGATCTCGTCCGGCCGGCGCCTCCCACGACCAACCTCCATCAGGAGGCCGACCATGTTGCGTACCATGTGGTAGAGGAACCCGTCGCCCCGGACCACCACCATGGCGAGCCCCATCGGACGGGCTATGGACACCTCGTGGACGGTGCGCACGGTGTTCGTGCGCCGGCTGTCCCCCGACACGCTCCTGAAGTCGTGCCGTCCCACGAAATGAGATGCCGCCTCCACCATGCCTCCGAGATCGCTCAGGGTTGGGCACCAGACGGCGTGCTGACGGAAGACGGGCTGCGGCGAGGGAGCGCGGTCGATCAGGTAGGCGTAGGTCTTTGCGCTAGCCTGGCGCTGGGGGTCGAAGGCGTCGGGGACGGCCGTGGCCCCCATGATGCGCACGTCCTCGGGAAGCCTCGCGTTGAGGGCTCCCATCCAGCGCTCGGGGCGGAGGTCCATCGCCGAGCTGAAGGCGGCGACCTGCCCCATGGCGTGCACACCGGCGTCGGTGCGGGAGGCTCCCTTCACCCGAACCGGCTCCCCCGTCAGGTCGAGAAGCGCCCGTTCGAGCTCCGCCTGGACCGTGCGAGCATTCCTCTGCAGCTGGAAGCCACCGAAGAACGTGCCGTCGTAGGCGACGGTCAGCGCCCAGGAGGGCATCAGACCAGTTCGAGAAGCACCATCGGGGCGGAGTCGCCGCGCCTTGGGCCGATCTTCATGATCCGGGTGTAGCCGCCCGGACGATCGGTGTACTGCGGGGCGATCTGGTCGAAGAGCTTCTTCGTGATCTCGTCCTTCAGGACGTAGGAGGCCACCTTCCGGCGATGTGCAAGCGTGGGCGTCTTGGCCACGGTGATCAGCTTCTCGGCGATCGCCGAAACCTCTTCGGCTCGGGCAGCGGTGGTCTGGATCCGCCCATGCTCGAACAGCGCCGTCACCTGGTTGCGGAAAAGCGCCCTCTGGGCCTGCCAGTTTCGGGCCAGTCGTCTCTCAGGCATCGGTTACTCCTCCGAGGGTTTCAGGCTGAGGCCAAGGGAGGTGAGCTTCTCCTTGACCTCTTCAAGCGATTTCTTGCCGAGGTTCCTGACTTTCATCATGTCCTCGTCGCTCTTCTGTGTGAGCTCGTGCACCGTGTTGATGCCCGCCCGCTTCAGGCAGTTGTAAGACCGTACGGAGAGATCGAGCTCCTCGATCGGGGTCTCCTTCAGCCGATCCTCGCGCGATGGCTCGTGCGTCGGCTCCGGAGTCTGGGCCGAGTCGGCGCCTGAGAGGTCCATGAACAGGCGCAGGTGGTCGTGCAGGATCCGGGCCGAGGAGGCCACGGCATCCTGCGGACGCACTCCGCCGTTCGTCCACAGCTCGAGCGTCAGCCGGTCGTAGTCCGTCATCTGGCCGACGCGGGTGTCCTCGATGGTGTAGTTCACGCGGCGGATCGGCGAGAACATGGCGTCGACCGGGATCACGCCGATCGCCTGCTCGGGCCGCTTGTTGCGGTCCGCTGGCACATAGCCCTTGCCGCGCTCGATGGTGAGCTCCATCTCAATCTTGCCCCCCTTGGCCAGGGTGGCAATGACGAGGTCGGGGTTCAGCACGTCCACGTCCGGGTCGTCGATCACGTCGCCGGCGCGCACGGGCCCTTCACCCTTGGCCTCGATCCGGATGGTCTTCGGCTCCTCAGAGTGCAGGCGCACGTTCAGCGACTTCAGGTTGAGCACGATGTCCGTCGTGTCTTCCACCACGCCGGGCACGGTCGAGAACTCGTGCAGGATGCCTTCGATGCGCACCGAGGTGACGGCGGCACCCGGGATCGACGAGAGAAGCACGCGGCGCAGCGAGTTGCCCAGCGTGATGCCGTAGCCTCGCTCCAGTGGCTCGATGACAAAGCGTCCGTAGTTGGCGCTCTCGTCCAGGTTGGCGAGTTCGATGCGGGGCATGGTCTCGACGTCCTCCACTTCGGTCCGCCTCCTTTAGCGGGAGTAGAGCTCGACGATGAGGTGCTCCTCGACCGGGACATCGATGTCCTGGCGCTCAGGAAGCCTCACCACCAAGCCTTCCAGCTTCTCGTAGTCGACGTCCAGCCACTCCGGCAGGGTGCGGCCCTTGGCAAGTTCCCTGAGGTCGCCGAAGCGGCTCAGAGAGCGGCTCGACTCCTTGACCGCCACCCGGTCCCCGGCCTTCACGCGGTAGGACGGGATGTCCACCTTCCTGCCGTTCACGGTGAAGTGGCCATGGCGGACCAGTTGGCGAGCCTCGGGGCGGGAACCGCCGAGTCCCATGCGGTACACGACGTTGTCGAGACGGCACTCGAGGAGTTGAAGAAACCGTTCGCCGGTGACGCCCCTTTGGGTCTGGGCCTTGTCGAAGGTGTTGCGAAACGGGGTTTCGGTCAGGCCGTAGAACCGCTTGGCCTTCTGCTTCTCCCTGAGCTGCAGGCCGTATTCCGAGGCCTTGTGGCGGCCCTGGCCGTGCTGGCCCGGTGGGAAGTTGCGCTTCTTGACGGGGCATTTGTCCGTATAGCACTTCTCGGCCTTCAGAAAGAGCTTGGTGCCCTCCCTGCGGCACAGACGGCATACGGGTCCGGTCTCACGCGCCATGGTGGGCCTCCTTTCCTTCTCTACTAGACGCGCCGGCGCTTCGGCGGCCGGCAGCCGTTATGCGGGACGGGGGTCACATCCTTGATCGTGGTGACCTCAAGGCCGGCCGTCTGGAGCGACCGGATGGCCGCCTCACGACCGGATCCCGGCCCCTTCACGTAGACCTCGACCTCTTTCAGGCCGTAGTCCATGGCGGCCCGGGCTGCCGTCTCCGCAGCCGTCTGGGCGGCGAAGGGGGTCGACTTCCTCGAGCCCCGGAATCCCTGACCCCCCGAGGACGCCCAGGAAAGGGCGTTCCCCTGCGGATCGGTGATGGTCACGATGGTGTTGTTGAAGGAACTCTTGATGTGGGCGACTCCTCGCTCCACATGGCGGCGGTCCCGCCGCTTCGTCGTGCGGCTTCCTCTCCTGGGCGGCATCGGCCGGCCTCCTTACTTCTTCCTGCGGACGCCGACGGTGCGGCGGGGACCCTTACGGGTGCGGGCGTTCGTCTGGGTCCTCTGCCCCCTGACGGGGAGCCCCCGACGATGGCGGACCCCGCGGTAGGACGAGATCTCGGCGAGGCGCTTCACATTCATGGCGATCTCGCGCTGCAGGTCGCCCTCGACCTCGTAGTTCTTCTCGATGGTCTCACGCAGGCGTGTGACCTCCTCCTCGGTCAGGTCGCGCACCCGCGTGTCCGGGTTCACCTTCGTCTCGGTGAGAATCCGCCGGGAGAGCGAGGGGCCGATGCCGAAGATGTAGGGCAGGGCCGCTTCCACGCGCTTCTCCCGGGGCAGGTCGATGCCCGCAATTCGTGCCAACGCTTACCCTCCTATCCTTGGGCCTGCTTGTGCTTGGGGTTCGTGCACAGGACCATCACTCGCCCGTGACGCCGGATGATCTTGCACTTCTCGCACATCCGCTTGACCGACGGTCTGACTTTCACAGCGTCACGCTCCTCATCTCAGCCTGTAGGTGATGCGCCCACGGGTCAGGTCGTAGGGCGAGAGTTCCACGGTCACGCGGTCCCCCGGCAGGATGCGGATGAAGTGCATCCGGAGCTTGCCTGAGACGTGGGCGAGGACCTTGTGGCCATTGGGAAGCTCCACCCGGAACATGGCATTGGGCAGAGGCTCGATCACCCGTCCCTCAACCTCGATCGTCTCCTCCTTGGACATCCTCCGCACCCCCCTTGGGTCGCTCTGCGATCATGGACTCGAGTTCACGCCTGAGTTCGTGGTCTTGGGGCTGATGCCCCGACTCGACCCACCGTCGCATCCTGTCCGTCAACGCCACAATCTTCCGGACATGGCGCACGTTCTTCTTCTTGGGCCGCTCCATCGGATGCAGCCTGCCGTCCGCCAGGAGCAGGCGCCCCGCCTCGTGGCCGACGACCAGGAAGAGATGGCCCTTGTCCCGGCCCATCAGCGACTCGACGACGGTAAAGGCCCTGACTTCCTCGTCCATCATACGACCGTCAGGATCTCGGGCTTGCGCCCGACCGCCACCGTGTGCTCAAAGTGGGCCGCGGGCCTACCGTCCTTCGTCCGCACGGTCCAGCCGTCATCGTCGATGAAGACGTCCTCCCGGCCCATGGTCACCATGGGTTCGATGGCGAGCGTCATGCCCTCCCGAAGCGGCGGCCCCTTCCCCGGGGCGCCGTAGTTCGGGACCTGCGGGTCCTCCCACACGGTGCGCCCGATGCCGTGCCCCACGAGCTCCTTGACGATGCCGTACCCGTGCGGCCCAACGAACGCCTCGACGGCGTGCGAGATGTCGGAGAGGTGGTGCTCCGGGGTGGAAAACGTGATGGCGTGGTAGAGCGCCTCTTCGGTGATGCGCAGGAGCGAGGCGACCTCCGGGGTGATCGCCCCGACCGGCACGGTGGTGGCGGTGTCCCCGTGGAAGCCTCCGATGTATGCCCCGACGTCGATCGAGATGACGTCGCCTTCCTCAAGGCGCAGGTCCCGAGGCATGCCGTGGACGACCTCGTCGTTCACGGAAAGGCACAGGGATGCTGGAAAGCCGCCGTTCCCCTTGAACGAGGGCGTGGCTCCCGCCTCCCTGATGGCGTCCTCTGCGGCCCGTGCCACGTCGAGGAGGTTCGCGCCGGGCCGCACGGCCGCCTTCGCCCTCTCGCGGGCGACGGCGGTCACATGCCCGGCGCGCCGCATGGCGGCGAGATCTGCAGGGCGCTTCAGGACGATCATGTGATCGCCCCCAGGAGAAGGGTCGTGACCGATTCGGGAGATCCCTCTCCGTTCACGCTCAGAAGCCGACCCTGTAAGCGGTAGTAGCCTATAAGTGGGGTGGTCTGCTCCTCGTACACCGTCAGGCGGCGTTCGACCGTCTCGGGGGAATCGTCGCTGCGCTGCACGAGTTGGCCGCCGCAGGCATCACACACACCCGCCACCCTGGGCGGGCGCGTCTTCACGTGAAAGACTTCCTGACACCGTTCGCACGTCAGGCGACCGGTCAGCCGCGTCAGGATCTCTTCACGCGAAACCTCGATCAACACCGTGATGGGGAGCGGGCGACCGACACGTTGCATGAGGCCGTCGAGCAGCTCGGCCTGCACAGTGGTGCGGGGAAAGCCGTCGAGCACGACGCCCTCCGTCGTGTCGGGAGCCGCCAGGCGCTCCTCGATGAGACCGACGATCACATCATCGGGCACCAGGTCGCCCCTGTCCATGTAGCCCCTGGCTTTCTCGCCGAGCGGCGTGCCTGCCTGGCGGGCCGCCCTCAGCATGTCGCCGGTCGACACGTGGGGCCAGCCCATCTGGAGGGCGATCTTCGACGCCTGGGTCCCCTTGCCCGCTCCGGGCGGCCCCAGAAGGATGAGGCTCTGTCCCCTTGTCATCGCAAGAACCCCTGGTAGTTGCGCATGATCATCTGGGCCTGGATCTGCTTCATCGTCTCGATGGCGACCCCGACCACGATGAGCACCGCCGTGCCGCCCAGGTACGCCTGGGGGATGTTCACGGCATAGTTGGTGATGAGTGTCGGCAGGACGGCGATGAGCCCCAGGAATACCGAGCCGACCACGGTGATGCGGGTGGCCACCCTGGCCAGATAGTCAGCTGTCGGGCGACCCGGGCGGATGCCCGGAATGAAGCCGCCGTACTTCTTGAGATTGTCGGCCACATCGTCGGGCTTGAAGATGATGAAGGTGTAGAAGAACGTGAACGCCACCACCAGGACGAACTGGAGCGCCAGGTTGAGCGGCTGGCCGAAGCCGACCAGGGCGGCGATGTTCTTCACCGTCGTGTTGGACCAGAACGAGGCCACCGTCTGCGGCAGGATCAGGAGTGAGACGGCGAAGATCACGGGGATCACGCCTGCGGTGTTGACCTTGATCGGCAGGTGCGTCGAGGTGCCTTGGTACATGCGCCGTCCGACCAGCCGTTTGGCGTACTGGACTGGTATGCGCCGTTCCGCCTCGTTGAACCAGACGACGAAGCCGAGGATGGCGATCATCACGAGGGCAAGGCCGATCACGGTGAGGATCGAGATGGTGCCGGCCTGGAAGTAGGTCCACACCGAGGAGATGGCGGTCGGGATGCGGGCGACGATGCCGGCGAAGATGATGAGCGAGATGCCGTTGCCCACGCCGTACTCGGTGATCATCTCACCGATCCACATGAGGAAGATGCTGCCCGCCGTGAGCGTGAGGGCCACGAGGACGATCGGTCCAAGCCCCGGCGTCTTCATCACGCCAGCCAGCCGGGCCAGGGAAGCCGTCGTGCCGAACGCCTGCAGGAGGGCGAGGCCCACGGTGAGATAGCGGGTGTACTGGGTGATCCGCTTCTGACCCTCGGCCCCCTCCTTCTGGAGCTCCTCGAGGGAGGGGAACACCGTGGTGAGCAGTTGCATGATGATCGAGGCATTGATGTAGGGGAAGATGGACATCGCGAAAATGGAGAAGGTGAAAAAGGCCCCGCCTGAAAACAGGTTCAGGAGGCCGAAAAGGTTCACCTGATTGTGATTGATATAGCTCTGCAGCGATGCCACGTCCACACCCGGGACGGGCACCCAGACGCCCAGACGGAACACGAGGAACATGAGCAGGGTGAAGAGCAGCCTGCGCCTCAGGTCCCCCGTGACGTGGACCGCCTGGTTCATACCCTGGAGCAACTAAATCACCTCGGCCGTGCCACCGGCCGCCTCGATCTTCTCGCGGGCCGACTTCGAGAAGGCCTGGGCGCGCACGACGAGCTTGCGCCCCGGATCACCATCGCCAAGGATCTTGACCGGGCCGGGACGACGCACCAGATTCACCTGCCGCAAGACGTCCGGGGTGATCTCATCCCCGCTCAGGGCTGCGATGGCAGACAGGTTCACGACATTGTAGGTCACCTTGGATGCGTGGGTGAAGCCGCGTATCGGCATCCGACGCTGCAGGGGCATCTGCCCGCCTTCGAAGCCTGGACGCACGCCGCCGCCGGAGCGGGCCTTCTGGCCCTTGTGACCGCGACCCGAAGTCTTGCCGTGGCCGGACCCGGTGCCACGACCGATCCGCTTCTTACGGTGGCGGGCGCCCGGGGCGGGCGCGAGGTCGCCGAGATTCATCAGGACTGGGCCTCCTTGGCGGATTTCTTCGCGGGAGCCTTCTTGGCTGTCGCTTTGGCAGGCGCCTTGGCAAGAGTCTTGGTTCCCGGCTTTTTGGCGGCAGGCCTCTTCGCAGCAGGCGTCCTGGCGGCAGTCTTCTTGGCCGGCGCCTTGGCGGCAGCCTCGGCGATGGGAGCGCTCTTGCCGGCGGGGACGGCCTTGGCAACACGCCCGGCGTCGGCCGTCGCCTGCGTCTTCGGCGCCTGATGCCTCTCTTTGGCGCGGGTCGGCAGGTTCGTCTCCTCGACGCGCACCAGGTGGCTGATCTTGCGGATCATGCCACGGATCGGCGGCGTATCGGCGTGGACGGCAGAGCGCCCGATCCTGCCGATGCCAAGGGCCTTGGCTGTGGCGAGTTGGCTCCTGTCGTAGCCGATGGGTGACCTGACGAGGGTGATCTTGAGGTTCACACGCACACTCCTAAACAGCTGTGACTTCGTCGGAAGGTGACTCATCCGCCCCGGCTTGCGCCTCGTCTTCAGCGTGGGTTTCGGCCTCCCCCTCGGGGCTCGCCTGGCTACGACGACCGCGCAGACGCTTCACATACTCGGGGTCACGGAGCTCGGAGAGGCCGGCCATCGTCGCAGCGAGGACGTTGTTCGGATTGGAGGAGCCGATCGACTTGGCGACCACGTCGTGGATCCCGACCATCTCCATCACGGCGCGCACGGCGCCGCCGGCGATGATTCCGGTTCCTTCACGGGCGGGCTTCAGAAGCACCCGTCCGGCACCGAAGGTCCCCGTCACCTGGTGCGGAATCGTGGAGCCCTTGAGCGGCACATTCATGAGGTGCTTCTTGCCCCGCTCGATCCCCTTGCGGATCGCCTCCGGGATCTCCTGGGCCTTGCCCAGGCCCACCCCGACTCGGCCCTTCTGGTCGCCGACCACAACCAACACGGAGAAGGAGAATCGACGGCCCCCCTGGACGACCTTCGACACCCGGTTGATGGAGACGACCTTCTCCTGGAACTCCTGGTCCCGGTCCTGTCCACGGGGCCGTGCATCCCTGTCACGCCTGGCCATCCATTTTCACCTCCCCGTGCATCAGAATTGGAGCCCGCCCGCACGGGCGGCGTCGGCGAGTGCCTCGACCCGACCGTGGTAGAGATACCCGCCACGGTCGAAGACGACTTCCTTGATGCCCTTCTTGATCGCCCGCTCCGCCAGGAGCCTGCCCACGGCGCGAGCGGCCTCGACGTTCGAACCGGCCACATCTTTGAGCGAAGGGTCGAGCGATGTGGCGGAAACCACCGTGGTGCCGTTCGTGTCGTCCACGATCTGGGCGTAGATGTGCTTGAGGCTTCGGTAGACCGAGACGCGCGGCCGGGCGGATGTGCCCGTGAGGTGGCGCCGCACACGCAGGTGCCGCTTGTGCCGACGCTCATTCCTGTCATCGTGTTTGAGCATTCCGTCTCACCTACTTCTTTCCGGTCTTGCCGACTTTCTTCCGCACGACCTCACCCTGGTAGCGGACGCCCTTGCCCTGATACGGCTCCGGCGGCCGGGCGCTGCGGATCTTGGCAGCGAGCTGCCCCACGTCCTCCCGGTTGGCGCCCCGAACGACGACCTGGGTCGGGTTCGGCACCTCGATGTCGACGCCCTCGGGCGGGTCGATCTCGATCGGATGCGAATAGCCTAGGCTCAGCGTGAGCTTCTGGCCGGCCTTCACCGCCCGGTACCCCACGCCGACGATCTCCAGGCGCTTTTCGAACCCCTTCGAGACGCCCTCCACCATGTTGGCGACCAGCGTGCGGGTGAGGCCGTGCAGCGACCGGTGCCGCGGATCGTCGGAGTGGCGGCGCACGTGGATGGTCGCCTCCTCCTTGACGATCTCGATTTCCCGCGGCAGGGTGCGGGCGAGTTCGCCCTTCGGTCCCCTGACGGCGACATGCGCACCATCGATGGTGACCTGCACCCCCTGGGGGATGGGAATCGGGTTTCTGCCGACGCGTGACATGCTATCTCCACCTCACCAGATGTAGCAGAGGACCTCGCCGCCAAGACCCCGGCGGCGTGCCTCCTTGTCGGTCACGATGCCCTGGGAGGTGGACACCACCGCCACACCGATCCCCCCCAGCACCTTGGGAACCTGGTCCTTTCGGGCATAGACCCGAAGGCCTGGGTGGGAGATCCGCCTGAGGCCCTGGATCACCCGGGTGCGCTCCGGCCCGTACTTCAGGTGGAGCCTGAGGGTGACCTTCGGCCCGTCCGCCAGACGGTCGAAGTCCGTGATGAATCCTTCCTCCAGGAGAATGTGGCAGATGGCCTCCTTGGCCCTTGATGCCGGCACGTCCACGTAGGGATGGCGTGCCCCGCTGGCGTTGCGGATACGGGTGAGCATGTCGGCGATCGGGTCGGTCATCATCGCAGATCCCCCCTCACCAGCTGGCCTTCGTGACGCCCGGAATCTGGCCCCGGTGCGCCAGTTGGCGGAAGCAGTGCCGGCACAGGCCGAAATCCCGCATATAGGCCCGCGACCGGCCGCAGATGCGGCAGCGGTGGTATTCCCGAACCTTGAACTTGTTGGGTCGGGAGGCCCTCACCTTGAGCGATGTCTTGGCCACGCTTTGCAGGCTCCTTTCCTAGGCCCGGAACGGCATGCCGAGTCCGGCAAGCAGTTCCCGGGCCTCTTCATCGGTGCGGGCCGACGTCACGACGGTCACGTCCATGCCCCGAATCTTTTCGACCTTGTCGTACTCGATCTCCGGGAAGATCAGCTGTTCCTTGAGTCCCAGCGAGTAGTTCCCCCGGCCATCGAAGCCCTTGCCCGGGAGCCCCCGGAAGTCGCGCACCCTGGGGAGCGCCACCGACATGAGGCGGTCGAGGAAGTCGTACATGCGATCTCCCCTGAGTGTCACCATGCAGCCGATGGCCATGCCCTCGCGGATGTGGAAGGTGGAGATCGAACGCCGCGCCTTCGTCACCACGGGCTTCTGTCCCGTGATGATACCGAGGTCCTGGACGGCGGCGTCCAGAAGCTTCGAGTTCTGGACGGCGTCGCCCACACCCATGTTCACCACGATCTTTTCGAGGCGGGGAACCTCGAAGGGGTTCCTGTAGCCGAAGCGCTTGGTGAGCTCCGGCGCCACTTCCTTCGCCCACTTCTCCTTGAGTCTCGTCACGTCGGTCCTCCTCAGTCGAGGGATGCGCCGCAGCTGGCGCACACCCGGATACGGTCGCCGTCGGCGTTCTCTTCGCGGCGCACTCGGGTCGGCTGGTGACACGCCTGGCAGTAGACCATCACGTTGGAGACGTGGATGGGGCCCTCCTTGGTGATGATGCCGGCCTGCATGACCTTGGCGTTTGCCTTCTGGTGGCGCTTGTGGCGGTGCACGCCTTCCACCACGACCTGCGACTTGTCGGGAATCGACCGGAGGACCTTGCCCCGCAGTCCCTTGTCCTTACCGGCGATCACAAGGACGGTGTCGCCCTTCTTGACATCCACGTCCTAGAGCACCTCCGGAGCGAGAGAGACGATCTTCATGAACTCCTTCTCACGCAGTTCCCGGGCCACCGGCCCGAAGATGCGCGTCCCACGGGGCTCCCTGTCGTCCCGCAGCACGACGGCGGCATTGTCGTCGAACCGGATGTGGGAGCCGTCGCGCCTGCGCAGGCCGCGCCTCGTGCGCACGACGACCGCATGGATCACATCGCCCTTCTTGACGACGCCACCCGGGGACGCCTCCTTGACCGAGGCCACGATGATGTCTCCGATGCCGGCGTACCTGCGCGTCGAGCCGCCGAGCACGCGAATGCACATGATCTCTTTGGCTCCCGTATTGTCGGCCACCTGAAGACGTGACTGCGCCTGAATCAAGGGATGGTCCTCCTATTCCTCGCCGCGCTCGACAATCTCAACGACCCGCCAGCGCTTGTCCTTCGAAAGCGGTCTTGTCTCCATGAGGCGCACGGTGTCGCCCGACTTGCAGGCGTTGTCCTGGTCGTGCGCCTTCACCCGCTCGGTGCGGCGCAGCCTGCGGCCATAGACCGGGTGCACCACCAAGCGCTCGATGGCCACGACAACCGTCTTGTCCATCTTGTCGGAGACGACGACGCCGGTCCGCTGCTTGCGCATGCCTCTCGCCTGCGACATGGGTCTACGCCTCCTCCTCGAGTTCGCGTTCGCGCTGGATCGTCTTCAGGCGGGCGATGGACTTCTTGACCTCACGGATGCGCATCGGGTTTTCGATCTGCCCTGTGGCCGCCTGGAAGCGCAGGTTGAAGAGCTCGGTCTTCAGGTCCTTGACCTTGGTCGTGATCTCGGCGTCTGAGAGGTTCCGGACTTCAGACCCCTTCATGGGCGACCTCCTCCCGCCGGACGAAGCGGCAGTCGATCGGGAGCTTGTGGGAGGCCAGCCGCATCGCCTCGCGTGCCGTGTCGACGTCCACGCCCGCCAGCTCGAACAGCATGCGCCCCGGCTTCACGACGGCCACCCAATGGTCGGGCGATCCTTTGCCGGAGCCCATGCGGGTCTCGGCGGGCTTCCTGGTGTAGGGCTTGTCGGGGAAGATGCGGATCCACACCTTGCCGCCCCGCTTGATGTGCCGGGTGAGCGCCACACGGGCGGCTTCGATCTGGCGGTCCGTCACCCAGGCCGCCCCGAGGGCCTGCAACCCGTAGTCCCCGAAGTGGACGGTGTTGCCGCGCGAGGCGATCCCCTTCAGGCGACCCCTCTGCTGCTTGCGGTACTTCGTCCGCTTGGGCGCGAGCATTACGACCCGCCCCCTTCGCGCAGCTGCACGGTGGGCTTCACCTGGGTGTCCTCACGCTTTCCGGAGACCTCGCCCCGATTGATCCAGACCTTGACGCCGATCTGCCCGGTCGTGGTCCTGGCTTCGGCAAACCCGTAGTCGACGTCGGCCTTCAGCGTGTGCAGGGGGACGGAGCCCTCCCAGTACCACTCCCGGCGGTGCATCTCAGCGCCACCGAGGCGGCCGGCGACCGCCACCTTGATACCTTTCACGTTCGCCCGAATGGAGCGCTGGACGGCCTGACGCATCGCCCGCCGGAAGGCGACACGGCGCTCCAGCGCCTGCGCCACCGACTCGGCGACGAGTTGGGCGGACGTCTCAGGGGACTTGACCTCGACGATGTTGATGAAGGTCTGCTTGCCGGTGTGCGCCTCGAGGCGGCGACGGAGGGCCTCGACGCCCTGCCCGCCCTTGCCGATCACGACACCGGGTTTGGCGGTGTGGATGAAGATCTTCACCCGCGAGGCGGCACGCTCGATCTCAATGCGGGCGATGCCCGCCTGGGAGAGCGTCGACTTGATGAAGCGGCGGATCCACTGATCCTCGAGCAGGTTGTCGACGAAGTGCTCGCGGTCATACCAGCGCGAGTCCCAGTCGCGGTTGATGCCCACCCGGAATCCGATCGGATGGATCTTCTGACCCATGCCTTACGCCCCCCTTTCCTTCAGGATGATGGTGATGTGCGAGGTCCGCTTGAGGATCTGGAAGAACTGGCCCCGATATCGGGGATGGCCCCGTTTCAGGGTTGGCCCCTCGTCGACAAACGCTTCCGCCACAAAGAGCCGCCCCCGGTCCATCTCGAAGTTCTGCTCGGCGTTGGCGATGGCCGACTTCAGGACCTTGGCGACCTCCGGAGAGGCCGCCTTGGGGGTGAACATCAGAACCGACAGCGCTTCCTCGGCACCCTTTCCCCGGATCTGGTCCACCACGATGCGCACCTTGCGGGGGGCGATCCGCACGTACCTCGCAGTGGCGCGGGCGCTCCCGCCGGCGAACGTCGCCATCACTTGAGCGCCGTGGAGCGCTCGGTGTGCGCTCCGTGCCCGCGAAACGTGCGTGTGGGGGCGAACTCGCCGAGGCGGTGCCCCACCATCTCCTCGCTGATGAAGACGGGCACGTGCTTGCGCCCGTCGTGCACGGCCAAGGTGTGGCCAACCATCTCGGGGGTGATGTGCGACGCCCGGGCCCACGTGCGGATGATGCGCTTGTCACCCGACGCGTTCATGGCGTCGATCTTCTTCCTCAGGGAGTCGGGCACGAACGGCCCCTTCTTGAGTGAGCGTCCCATGGCTGCCTCCTACTTCTTCCGCCGCTTGACGATGAGCTGGTCAGATTTCTTATTCTTCTTGCGGGTGCGGTACCCGAGCGTCGGAACACCCCAAGGGGTCAATGGCGACGGGTGTCCGATAGGGCTCTTCCCCTCACCGCCTCCATGAGGATGGTCGACCGGGTTCATGACGACACCCCGGACATGCGGTCTGAAGCCCTTCCAGCGGGTGCGCCCGGCCTTGCCGATCGACTCGTTCTCGTGCTCCAGGTTCCCGACCTGGCCGACCGTCGCCCGACAGGTCTCGGAGACGTAGCGCTGCTCGCCCGAGGGCAGCCGCAGGAGCACGCGGCCCTTTTCACGGGCCATGATCTGGGCCGAGGAGCCGGCTGAGCGGGCGAGCTGGGCGCCCCTCAGGGGCTGCAGTTCGATGGCGTGGACCTGGGTGCCGAGCGGCATGTCCTTCAGGTCAAGTGCCGCCCCGGGCCGGATCTCGGCTCCAGGTCCGGAGGAGATGGTGTCCCCCACCGACAGGCCGATGGGTGCCAGGATATAGCGCTTCTCGCCGTCGGCGTACTGCAGGAGGGCGATCCGGGCCGTGCGGTTGGGATCGTAGGCGATGGCGCGCACGCGGGCCGGCACGCCGTCCTTCCTGCGCAGGAAGTCGATGTTGCGGTAGCGACGCTTGTGGCCGCCACCCTGGTGGCGCACGGTCATGCGCCCCTGGTTGTTCCGCCCCCCCGTGCGCCTGATCTTGCCCAGGAGGCTCTTCTCCGGCTTCTCCTTCGTCACGCCAGCGAAGTCCGAGATGGACATCTGGCGCCTGCCGTTGGATGTGGGCCGGAAGGTCTTCACCGGCATCGTCAGGCCCCCTCGAAGAATTCGATCGTCTTGCCGGGTTCGATGGTGACGATGGCCTTCTTCCAGTCCGGAAGCTGGCCCTGAGTGCGGCCCTGGCGCCGTACCTTGCCGTGCACGTGCTCGGTGTGGACGCTCACCACGCCCACCTTGAACAGGCTCTCGACCGCTCGCCGGATCTGGGGCTTGGTGGCCGTGAGGGGCACCCGAAAGGTGTACTTGCCGAGCGCCATCAGGTTCGATGACTTCTCGGTCACGATCGGGCGCACCAGGATGTCCTCGTTGGTCATGACAGCGCCTCCTCGATGAGGCCGAGAGCGTCCTTCGTGACAACGAGCGTGCCGTGCGCGAGGACGTCCCGGGCGTTCAGGTCCCGGGAGGCCATGACGCACGCGCCCTGGATGTTGCGCACCGAGAGATACGTGAGCGGGGCGTGCTCAGCCGTGATGAGGAGGGTCTTCGCCGCCCCGATCTTCCCGAAGAGTTCCACCATGGGACGCGTCTTCGGCTTCTCGGGCTCGTGGAGCCCCTCCACGACAACGACGTTCCCGTCCAGGGCCTTCTGTGCGAGTGCCGAGACGAGGGCGGCGCGGCGGGCCTTCGCCGGCAGGTCCTGCCGGAAGTCCCGCGGGTGCGGCCCGAAGACGATCCCGCCCTTGCGCCACTGCGGTGCCCGGATTGATCCCTGCCGCGCCCGTCCGGTGCCCTTCTGCCGCCACGGCTTGCGTCCGCCGCCGCGCACGTGCGCCCGATTCTTGGTATTGGATGTGCCCTGGCGGGCGTTCGCCAGATACATCACGACAGCCTGATGCAAAAGCGCCCTGTTCACCGGGCGGTCGAAGATGGCCGGGAGCGCCATCTCGCCCTTGGCCGTGCCGTCGGCGGCAAAAACTCGTGCGTTCATGCCCTGTTCCTCTCCTTGACCGCGCTCATGAGACGGACGAGCGCTCCGCGCGGCCCGGGCAGCGCACCCTTGACGAGGATCAGCCGGCGCTCGGCGTCGACTTCGACGACGGTGAGGTTCTGTACGGTGATCTGTTCATGGCCGTAGTGGCCGGGCAGCCGGCGGCCCTTGAAGACCTTGCCGCCGCCGCCCGACATGCGGGCTCCGAGCGATCCCGGTGCCCGGTGGAACTTCGACCCGTGTGACATGGGCCCGCGGTGCAGGCCCCACCGCTTGATGCCGCCGGCGAAGCCGTGTCCCTTGGAGATCGCCGTGGCGTCCACAGCCTCGCCGGCCTGAAAGACATCGAGAGGGAGCTCGGCACCCGGCTCCAGTTCGATCTCCAGGTCCCTGAGCTCCCTGATCTGTCCGGCGATGACGCCAATGGAGGCGGACTGCCCACGCACCGGCTTCGAGGCCCGCTTCTTCTCGCCGATGGCAATGACGTGTGCGTCATAGCCATCGGTCTCACGGCTCTTTCTCCTCAGCACGCGACAGACCGGGACTTCAAGGACGGTGACGCCAAGCGCCCTGCCGTCTTCGGTGAAGACCTGGGTCATGCCGAGTTTTCTGCCAAAGATGCCTCGTGCCATGGGTGCCTCCTTGACTCCTAGCGCTAGAGCTTGATCTCGATGTCCACGCCTGCGGGCAGGTCAAGCCGCATCAGGGCGTCGACGGTCTTCGGGGTCGGTTCGAGGATGTCGATGAGCCGCTTGTGCGTGCGCATCTCGAACTGTTCGCGGATGTCTTTCTCGCCGTTGGGGGCTGTAAGGACGGTGTAGAGACTCCTCTCCGTCGGCAGCGGTACGGGTCCCACCACGATCGAGCCGTTGCGGCGCACCGTGTCGACGATGCGCTCGGCCGACTGGTCCAGGGAGCGGTGGTCGAAACCCCTGAGGCGAATCCTGATCTTCTGAGAGGCCACGGCTTTACCCCTAGTCCTTGATCTGGCTGACGACGCCCGCCCCGACGGTGTGGCCGCCCTCGCGGATGGCGAAGCGCAGGCCCTCCTCCATGGCGATGGTCGAGATGAGCTCGACGTCCATCTGCACGTTGTCGCCGGGCACCACCATCTCGACGCCTTCCGGCAGGTTGACGGTGCCGGTCACGTCTGTGGTCCGGAAATAGAACTGCGGACGATAGCCGTTGAAGAACGGGCTGTGGCGACCACCCTCCTCCTTGGTGAGGACGTAGACCTCAGCCTTGAAGGACTTGTGGGGCTTGATCGAACCGGGCTTGGCGAGCACCTGGCCCCGCTCCACCTCGTCCTTGTCGATGCCCCGCAGGAGGCAGCCGATGTTGTCGCCGGCGACGCCCTCGTCGAGGAGCTTGCGGAACATCTCGACGCCCGTCACGACGGTCTTCCTCTGCTTGTCTTCCAGACCGACGATCTCGACCTCGTCGCCGACCTTCACGCGCCCGCGCTCGACACGGCCAGTGGCGACGGTGCCGCGACCGGTGATCGAGAAGACGTCCTCGACCGGCATCAGGAAGGGCTTGTCGACGTCGCGCTCCGGGGTCGGGATGTAGCGGTCCACCTCGTCGAGGAGCTTCAGGATCGGGCCGCAGTAAGGGCAGTCCTCCTTGCCGCAGCCACACTCCAGCGCCTTCAGCGCCGAACCGGTCACCACCGGGATGTCGTCGCCGGGGTACTCGTACTGGGAGAGGAGCTCCCGCACCTCAAGCTCGACCAGATCGAGGAGTTCGGGGTCGTCGACCACGTCAGCCTTGTTGAGGAAGACGACGATATAGGGCACGCCGACCTGGCGGGCGAGGAGAATGTGCTCCCGGGTCTGCGGCATCGGCCCGTCGGCGGCCGACACGACCAGAATCGCCCCGTCCATCTGGGCGGCGCCGGTGATCATGTTCTTCACGTAGTCGGCGTGTCCGGGGCAGTCGACGTGGGCATAGTGGCGATTGGCCGTCTCGTACTCGACGTGCTGGGTGGCGATGGTGATGCCCCGCGCACGCTCCTCGGGGGCGTTGTCGATCTGGTCGTAGGACCGGAACTCAGCCATGCCTTTCACCGACAGGACCTTGGTGATGGCGGCAGTGAGCGTCGTCTTGCCGTGGTCGATGTGACCGATGGTGCCGATGTTGGCGTGGGGCTTGGTCCTCTCGAACTTCTTCTTGGCCACTCCCGGAGCCCTCCCTTACTTACCTTCGCCGCGGGCCTTGGTGACCGCTTCGGCGACGTGCTTCGGAACCTCGTCGTACCGGGCGAACTGCATGGTGTACACGCCCCGGCCCTGGGTGCGGGAGCGGAGGTCGGTCGCGTAACCGAACATCTCCGCGAGCGGAACGAAACCACGGATCACCTGCGCACCCTGGCGCGCCTCCATGCCCTCGATCTGTCCCCGGCGGCTGTTCAGGTCACCGATCACATCCCCCATGTACTCCTCGGGGACGATGACCTCGACCGACATGACCGGCTCGAGGAGAACGGGATCGGCCTTCGCGACGGCTGACTTGAGCGCCATGGAGCCGGCAATCTTGAAGGCCATTTCGGATGAGTCGACGTCGTGGTACGAGCCGTCGACCAACCGGACCTGGACGTCGATCGTCGGGTAGCCGGCGACCACCCCGGTGAGGAGCGCCTCGCGCACGCCCGACTCGACGGCGGCCCAGTACTCGCGGGGGACCACGCCGCCGATGATCTTCGACTCGAAGACCTCCCCCGTCCCGCGCGGCAACGGCTCGATGTCCAAGTAGACGTGGCCGTACTGGCCTCGGCCACCGGTCTGCCGAACGTACTTGCCCTCGACACCCTTGACCTGCCTCCGGATGGTCTCCTTGTAGGCGACCTGGGGCCGGCCGACGTTCGCCGCCACCTTGAACTCCCTAAGGAGCCTGTCGACCAGGATCTCGAGGTGGAGTTCCCCCATTCCCGAGATGATGGTCTGGCCGGTCTCCTGGTCGGTGGTCATGCGGAAGGTGGGGTCCTCCTCGGCGAGGCGCCCAAGCGAGATGCCGAGCTTCTCCTGGTCGGCCTTGGTCTTGGGCTCGATCGCCTGAGAGATCACGGGCTCGGGGAAGTGCATCGATTCGAGGATGATCGGGTTGGACTCGTCGCTCAGGGTGTCCCCGGTCGTCGTGTCCTTGAGGCCGACGGCGGCGACGATGTCACCGGTCATGACCTGGGTGACTTCCTCGCGGTGGTTGGCGTGCATGCGCAGGAGCCTCCCGATCCGCTCCCGGCGGTCCTTGGTGCTGTTGTAGATGTACGAGCCGGCGTTGAGCCTCCCGGAGTACACCCGGAAGAAGCAGAGCTTGCCGACGTACGGGTCGCTCATGATCTTGAAGGCCAATGCCGAGAAGGGCTCGTCGTCAGACGGACGCCTTTCGGCGGCCTCCTCGCTGCGCGGCAGCACGCCCGCCACCGGCGGGATGTCGAGCGGCGACGGCAGGTAGTCGACGACGGCGTCGAGCAGGAGCTGCACACCCTTGTTCTTGTACGAGGCGCCGCAGAGCACGAGGGATGCCGAACCGCCGAGGGCGGCCTTCCGGAGGCCGCGCCGAAGCGCATCGGCCGAAATCTCCCGGCCCTCCAGATAGGCCTCCATGACGTCTTCGTCGGCTTCCGCCGCAGTCTCGAGGAGCTTCTCCCGGTAAGGGGCGATCTTGTCCATGAGCCCCGCAGGGATCTCCCGCTCCTCGCTGTTCTGGCCGAGTTCGTCGAGGTAGAAGCGGGCCCTCATCGTGACGAGGTCGGCGATCCCCTCGAAGGTGTCCTCCTGCCCGATCGGATACTGGATCGGGACCGGATTGGTGCCGAGCCGGTCGATCATCATCTGGATCACGTGCTCGAAGTCGGCGCCCGTCGTGTCCATCTTGTTGACATAGGTGAGGCGCGGCACATGGTAGCGGTCGGCCTGGCGCCAGACCGTCTCGGTCTGGGGCTCGACCCCGCCCTTGGCGCACAGGACGGCGATGGCGCCGTCCAGCACGCGCAGGCTCCGCTCGACCTCAACAGTGAAGTCCACGTGCCCGGGCGTGTCTATGATGTTGATCCTGTGATCGCGCCAGTAGCACGTCGTGGCGGCCGACGTGATTGTGATGCCGCGCTCCTGCTCCTGCACCATCCAGTCCATCGTGGCGGTGCCCTCGTGGACTTCGCCCAGACGGTGCACACGCCCGGTGTAGAACAGGATGCGCTCCGTCGTCGTCGTCTTGCCGGCGTCGATGTGCGCCATGATCCCAATGTTGCGAAGCGCCTGGATCTCCTTTTCGCGGGCGGCGGTCGTCGCCTTGGAATCCATCACCTGACTCACGTTCTCACCACCTGAAATGGGCGAAGGGTCTGTTGGCTTCCGCCATGCGGTGGACTTCGTCACGGCGCCGGACGGCAGCCCCCTGATTCTGCGAGGCGTCGACCAGTTCTCCGGCCAGCCGCTCCACCATGGTCCGCTCCGGACGCTGACGGGCGTACTCCACGAGCCAGCGGACGGCAAGCGACAGGCGCCGCTCGGGACGGACCTCGACCGGCACCTGGTAGGTCGATCCGCCCACCCGCCGGGGCTTCACCTCGAGCACCGGCGTGGCGTTCTTGAGCGCCACCTCCAGCACGTCGAGCGGCTTCTGCCCCGTCTTCTGGGACACGATCTCGAAGGCGCCGTAGACAATCTTCTGGGCGAGGGCCTTGTCGCCCGAAAGCATCACCTTGTTGGTGAGCTTGGCGACCATTTCGGAGCCGTAGACCGGGTCAGGGACGACCTCCCGCGCTGGTACGTAGCCTCGTCTCGGCAAGTTGTCCCCTCCCTACTTCTTGGCCTGCGGCTTCTTGGCACCGTACTTGGAGCGGCCCTGAAACCGGTCCGCCACGCCGGCGGCATCGAGGGTTCCCCGGATGATGTGGTAGCGGACCCCAGGGAGGTCCGGCACGCGGCCGCCCCTGACGAGGACGACCGAGTGCTCCTGCAGGTTGTGTCCGATGCCCGGGATGTACGCTGTGATCTCTTCTCCGTTCGTCAGCCGGACACGCGCAATCTTGCGGAGTGCCGAGTTCGGCTTTCTGGGGGTGGTGGTGCGCACCTGGAGGCAGACGCCTCGCCGTTGGGGGGAGCCCTTGAGTGCCGGAGAGGCTGACTTGACGCGCACGCTCCTGCGCCCGTGGCGCACGAGCTGACTAATGGTCGGCACGACTCTCTCCCTCCTTCAGGACGGCGGCTACTGCCGCTCCGACTTCGATACCGGACGCCCGGCCGAGTTCCTTCATGCTCGGCACCCGGACGACCTCGATGCCCTGTTCCCTGGCCGCCTCGACCATCGGGTCGGTCAGGGCCCGGTCGGCGTCGTCGGCCACGTAGAGAATCTCGACGAGTCCGCTCTCGAGACGCTTCCCGGTCTCCTTGAGTCCCGTCACCCGGCCTTCACGCCGTCGCTTCAGGCGGTCCATGCCGGCGTCCTCCACAGACAGACACTCGATGATTTTATAGTCCCGGCTAGGCCCATGTCAATGCGCTTCTGCGCCACCGAGGGCAAAGGAGAACGCTTCGTCCGTGACCTCGCCGCGGGCTATGACCTGCAGGTTGCGGTAGCGTGACATGCCCGTTCCTGCCGGGACGAGCTTGCCGATGATCACGTTCTCCTTCAGTCCGAGGAGCGGATCCCGCTTGCCCTTGATGGCCGCCTCGGTCAGCACGCGGGTCGTCTCCTGGAAGGAGGCTGCGGACAGGAACGAATCGGTGGCAAGCGACGCCTTGGTGATGCCGAGCAGGACGGGCACCCCGGTGGCCGGCTCGCCACCGGCCTCGAGCGCCCTGACGTTGGCGTCCTCGAAGTCGAAGAGGTCGACGAGGCCGCCGGGGAGGAGTCCGGAGTCACCCGGCTCCTCGACCTTCACCTTGCGCAGCATCTGGCGCACCATGACCTCGATGTGCTTGTCGTTGATGTCGACGCCCTGCAGGCGGTACACCTTCTGGACCTCCTGCAGGAGGTAGAGCTGCACACCGCGGATGCCGCGGATGCGCAGGAGGTCGTGCGGGTTGGCCGAACCTTCGGTGAGCTCGTCCCCTGCCTGCACCTCTCCGCCGTCCTCGACCCTGAGGCGGGCACCGTAGGGGATCGGGTAGGTCTGGGTCTCGCCGTCGGCGGAGACGATGTCGATCTCCCGCCGCCCCTCTTCGGAGCGGATCGTCACCTTGCCCGCACCCTCGATGACCACGGACTGGCCTTTCGGCTTCCTCGCCTCGAAAAGCTCCTCGACCCGGGGGAGGCCCTGAGTGATGTCGTCGCCGGCCACGCCGCCGGTGTGGAATGTCCGCATCGTGAGCTGGGTACCCGGCTCCCCGATCGACTGGGCGGCGACGATGCCGACGGCCTCACCCACATCGACCAGCAGCCCGGTGGCGAGGTTCTTGCCGTAGCACGCACGGCACACGCCGAAGCGTGAGCGGCAGGTCAGGACGGAGCGGATCCTCACGGCCGAGACGCCCGACTCCACGGCGCGCTGCGCCTCGTCGTCGGTCATGACCGCACCGGCGGCCGTGATCACTTCCCGTGTGCCCGGGACGACGACGTCCTCCAGCATGGTCCGGCCGGCGATCCGGTCGGTGAGGCCCTCGATGACCTGGTTGCCGTCCATGATCGCCTCGACCGTGATGCCCTGTGTGGTGCCGCAGTCGTCCTCCCGCACGATCACGTCCTGGCTCACGTCGACGAGCCGGCGTGTGAGGTAGCCGGAGTCGGCCGTGCGCAGGGCCGTGTCGGCAAGGCCCTTTCTCGCCCCGTGGGTGGAAGTGAAGTATTCGAGGACGGTGAGCCCTTCGCGGAAGGAGGCCCGGATCGGCAACTCGATGATCCGTCCGGACGGGTCGGCCATCAGGCCGCGCATGCCGGCAAGCTGGCTGATCTGCGGGAAGTCGCCCCTGGCGCCCGAGACCACCATCATGTACACCGGGTTGAACGGCGAGAAGCCCTCCCTAAGGGCCTGGCTCACCTCGCGCTTGGCCCAGTCCCAGATCTCGATGACCCGTTCGTAGCGCTCGTCGTTGGTGATGAGGCCGCGCCGGAACTGGCGCTCCACCCCGTCGACCTTCTCTTCGGCCTCCTTGAGGATGGCCGTCTTCTCGGCCGGCACCTCGATGTCGGCGATGGCGATCGTCGTGCCGGCCAGCGTGGCGTAGCGGAAGCCCATCTCCTTGATCGAGTCGAGGACGGCTGCGGTGGCGGCGGTGCCGAGGACGTTGTAGCACTTGGCGACGATGCGCCCGAGGATCTTCTTGTCGACGACGTGGTTGTAGAAGCCGAGTTCGGGAGGCAGCCCCTCGTTGAAGATCACCCGACCCACCGTCGTGTCCAGCCGCTCGCCGCGAAAGCGCACCGTGACCTTGGCGTGGAGTTCCACGGCACCCTTCTCGAGGGCGAGAAGGGCCTCCTCGACGGAGGTGAATGCGGAGCCCTCACCCTTCGCCCCGGGACGCTCCAGCGTCAGGTAGTAGCAGCCGAGCACCATGTCCTGGGTCGGCGCCACGACCGGCCGCCCGTCCTTGGGGTTCAGGATGTTGTTGGCGGAGAGCATGAGGATGCGCGCCTCGGTCTGGGCCTCGGGTGAGAGCGGCACGTGGACAGCCATCTGGTCACCGTCGAAGTCGGCGTTGTACGCCGTGCACACGAGCGGGTGGATCTGGATGGCCCGGCCCTCGACGAGAACCGGCTCGAAGGACTGGATCCCAAGCCGGTGGAGGGTCGGCGCCCGGTTCAGGAGCACCGGGTGTTCCTTGATGACTTCCTCGAGGACGTCCCACACCTCGTCGCGGGCACGCTCGACCATGCGCTTCGCCGACTTGATGTTGTGGGCGAAGCCGCCCTTGACGAGCTTCTTCATCACGAACGGCTTGAAGAGCTCGAGCCCCATCTCCTTGGGCAGGCCGCACTGGTGGAGCTTCAGCTTGGGCCCGACCACGATGACGGAGCGCCCGGAGTAGTCGACGCGCTTGCCGAGCAGGTTCTGGCGGAAGCGACCCTGCTTGCCCTTCAGCATGTCTGAGAGAGACTTCAGTGGGCGGTTGCCGGGTCCGGTCACCGGACGGCCGCGCCGGCCGTTGTCGATGAGGGCGTCAACCGCCTCCTGCAGCATGCGCTTCTCGTTGCGCACGATGATGTCCGGCGCCCCCAGGTCGAGCAGGCGCTTCAGGCGGTTGTTGCGGTTGATCACCCGGCGGTAGAGGTCGTTGAGGTCGGAGGTGGCGAACCGGCCGCCGTCGAGCTGCACCATGGGCCGCAGGTCTGGGGGGATGACCGGGATGACCTCGAGGATCATCCAGTCCGGCCGGTTGCCAGACTGGCGGAACGACTCGACCACCTCGAGGCGGCGGATCGCCCGGAGCCGACGCTGCCCTGATGAGGACTTGAGGTCGCCCCTCAGTTCCTCGGCCAGGCCGTCGAGGTCGATCGCCTCCAGGAGTTCCTTGATCGCCTCGGCGCCCATGCCGGCACGGAACTCGTTGCCGAAGCGCTCGCGGTATTCGCGGTACTCGTTCTCGGTGAGGAGCTGCTTCTCGAGGAGGGTCGTGGTGCCTGGTGCGATCACCACATAGCTGGCGAAGTACAGGACTTTCTCGAGCGAACGGGGTGGCATGTCGAGTAGGAGCCCCATGCGGGAGGGGATCCCCTTGAAGTACCAGATGTGGGACACCGGGGCGGCGAGCTCAATGTGCCCCATGCGCTCCCGCCGGACCTTGGAGCGGGTCACCTCAACGCCGCAGCGATCGCACACGATGCCCTTGTAGCGCACGCGGCGGTACTTTCCGCAGTGACATTCCCAGTCGCGGGTCGGCCCGAAGATCTTCTCGCAGAAAAGACCTTCGCGCTCAGGCCGGAGCGTGCGGTAGTTGATCGTCTCCGGCTTCTTCACCTCGCCCCTGGACCACTCCCGGATCTGCTCGGGCGAGGCGAGGCCGATCTGCATCGAGTCGAAGTTGTTCACATCAAGCATGCGTCTTCTCCCAACCTCTCCTACAGATCGTCCTCGTCGGTCTCTGGCATGGTGACGACTTCCAGGTCGCCATCGTCCTCGTATGAGTCGGCGAGCACCTGCGCCCGCCGTTCGCGGGGCTCCGGTGCGACGACGTCGAGTTCGAAGTCGCGGGCCGTCTCGGCGATGTCGTCGTCGGACTCCTTGAGCTCGATCTCCCGGTCGTCCTCGGCGAGGACCCGGACGTTCAGCCCGAGGCTCTGCAGTTCCTTCAGGAGGACCTTGAACGACTCCGGCACGCCGGGTTCGGGGACGTTCTCGCCCTTCACGATCGCCTCGTAGGTGCGCACGCGGCCCACGACATCGTCCGATTTGACGGTGAGAAGCTCCTGCAGTGTATAGGAGGCACCGTACGCCTCGAGGGCCCATACCTCCATCTCGCCGAAGCGCTGTCCGCCGAACTGGGCCTTGCCACCCAGAGGCTGCTGGGTGACCAGGGAGTAGGGGCCGGTGGAGCGGGCGTGGATCTTGTCGTCCACGAGGTGGGCCAGCTTCAGCATGTAGATGTAGCCAACCGTGACCTGGTTGTCGAAGGGCCTGCCTGTGCGGCCGTCGTAGAGGGCGGTCTTCCCGTTCACCGGCAGTCCGGCCTTCGACAGTTCGGCCTCGACGTTCTGCTCGGTGGCGCCGTCGAAGACCGGGGTGGCCACGTGCATGCCAAGCGCCTTCGCCGCCCAGCCGAGGTGCGTCTCCAGCACCTGGCCGATGTTCATCCGGGACGGCACGCCGAGCGGGTTCAGGAGGATCTCGACGGGCGTGCCGTCCGGCAGGAAGGGCATGTCCTCTTCGCGCAGGATCTTCGAGATGACGCCCTTGTTGCCGTGACGTCCGGCCATCTTGTCGCCCTCGGAGATCTTCCGCTTCTGGGCGATGTAGACGCGCACCATCTGGTTGAGTCCGGGCGAGAGTTCGTCACCGCTCTCCCGGGTGAACACCTTGATGTCGACGACGATGCCGGACTCACCGTTCGGCACCCGGAGCGACGTGTCGCGGACCTCGCGGGCCTTCTCGCCGAAGATCGCACGCAGGAGCCGTTCCTCGGCGGTGAGCTCGGTCTCGCCCTTCGGCGTGACCTTCCCGACCAGGATGTCGCCGGGGCCGACCTCGGCGCCGATCCGCACGATGCCCCGGTCGTCAAGGTCCCTCAGGACGTCCTCACCGACGTTCGGAATGTCCCGGGTGATCTCCTCGGGTCCGAGCTTCGTGTCCCGGGCCTCGCATTCGTGCTCCTCGATGTGGATGGAGGTGAAGACGTCCTCCTTCACGAGCTTCTCGGAGATCAGGATGGCGTCCTCGTAGTTGTAGCCCTCCCAGGGCATGAAGGCGACGAGCACGTTGCGCCCGAGGGCCAGCTCGCCCTGGTCGGTCGAGGGCCCGTCGGCGATGATGTCACCGGCGGCGACCCGCTGGCCGTCGTCGACGATCGGCTTCTGGTTGAAGCACGTTCCCTGGTTGGAGCGCAGGAACTTGAGGAGGGTGTACCGGTCCTCGCCGCCCTCATCGGCCTTCACCACGATGTGGTCCGCCGTGACCTCGGTCACGGTGCCGGGGCGCCTCGCCAGCACCACGACGCCAGAGTCCTTGGCGCACTTGTACTCCATGCCGGTGCCGACGAGCGGCGCCTGAGCGGTGAGCAACGGAACTGCCTGGCGCTGCATGTTGGCGCCCATGAGCGCCCGGTTGGCGTCGTCGTTCTCGAGGAACGGAATGAGCGCCGTAGCTATGGAGACGACCTGCTTCGGCGAGACGTCCATGTAGTCGATGTCCTTCGGCTCGACCTGCAGGACGTCGTGACGGTAGCGGACCGTGACCTTGGGGTTCACGAAATGACCGTCCGGGGCGAGAGGGGCGTTGGCCTGAGCGATCACGCACTCGTCTTCCTCGTCGGCGGTGAGGTAGTGGATGTCGTTGGTCACGAGCTGCTTCTTCTTGTCCACCCTGCGGTAAGGTGTCTCGATGAAGCCGTACTCGTTGATCCGGGCGTAGGTCGACAGCGCCCCGATGAGGCCGATGTTCGGGCCTTCGGGCGTCTCGATCGGGCACATCCGGCCGTAGTGGCTGTTGTGCACGTCGCGCACCTCGAAGCCGGCCCGCTCGCGTGAGAGGCCGCCCGGCCCGAGCGCCGAGAGGCGGCGCTTGTTCGTGAGCTCGGCCAGGGGGTTCGTCTGGTCCATGAACTGCGAGAGCTGGGAGGATCCGAAGAACTCCTTCACGGCTGCCACGACCGGGCGGATGTTGATGAGCGCCTGCGGCGTCACGGCCTCGATGTCCTGGATCGACATGCGCTCCCGGACCACCCGCTCCATGCGGGCCAGCCCGATCCGGAACTGGTTCTGCAAGAGCTCGCCCACCGAGCGCACGCGGCGGTTCCCGAGGTGGTCGATGTCATCGGTGTGGCCGATGCCGTGGAAGAGCCCCACCAGGTAGTTCACGAAGGAGAGGATGTCGTTGATGGTGATCGTCTTGCCGGTCTCGGTCGGGTAGCCGTTCGAGAAGATCTTGAAGGGGAGGCCCTCCCGGTCGTAGATCACGGCCTCCGTCACGCCGGCCGCCTCGAGTTCCTCGGCCATCTCCCGCGTGAGGTCCGTGTCCTCCTTGACCTTGACCTTGCGCGTCTTGGGATCGAGGATCGGCGCGGCAAGGCGGGCGCCGGACAGGCGGCGCCTGAGGCTCAGCTTCTTGTTCACCTTGTAGCGGCCGACGGACGCCATGTCGTAGCGCTTGGGCTCGAAGAAGAGCGTCTCGATCAGCGTGCGGGCCGAGTCCACCGTCGGCGGCTCGCCAGGGCGAATGCGCTTGTAGATCTCGACGAGGGCTTCCTCGGCGTTTGTGGAGGTGTCCTTCTCGAGTGTGGCGCGGATCTTCTCGTCGCCGCCAAACCTCTCCAGGATCTCGTCCGACGTTCCGACGCCGAGAGCCCTGAAAAGCGTCGTCACCGGCAGCTTCCTGGTCCGGTCGACGCGCACGTAGACGGCGCCCTGGGCATCGGATTCGAGCTCCAGCCAGGCGCCGCGGTTGGGAATCAGCGTGGCGCTGTAGAGGCGGGCGCCGTTGGCGTCCACGGTTTCATTGTAGTAGGCCCCCGGTGAGCGCACGAGCTGGGAGACGATCACGCGCTCCGCGCCGTTGATGACAAACGTGCCTTTCTCGGTCATAAGCGGGAAATCTCCCATGAAGACTTCCTGCTCCTTGATCTCGCCGGTCTGCTTGTTGGTCAGGCGGACCTTGGCCCGGAGCGGCGCCGCGTACGTGGCGTCACGCTCCTTCGACTCCTCCACCGGGTACTTCGGCTCGCCGAGCTCATACTCCGAGAACTCGAGCGAGAGGTTGCCGGTGAAATCCTGGATGGGGGAGATGTCGTGGAGCATCTCCTTCAGGCCGTCTCTCAGGAACCACTCATAGGACTGTTGCTGGATTTCAATGAGGTTCGGCATCTCGAGAATTTCGTCGATGCGCGCGAAACTGACACGCTCCCGCTTCCCGACCTTCAGCACGGTTGCCAAGGACAGGACCACCCTCCTTATGCATGAACACCGGGGCGCGCGATGACAAGTTTGCAGTATAACAAACAAGCCAAGGGCTGGTCAACGCCGTGACCGGCCCTCGAGGCCTGCATCTGGTCGTCGGAGCTACTTGATCGACGCCGTCGCTCCGGCTTCCTCGAGTTTCGCCTTGGCGGTGTCGGCCTCCTCCTTGGACACGTGCTCCTTCACAGTGCCGGGAGCGCCGTCCACCAGGTCCTTGGCCTCCTTCAGGCCGAGGCTCGTGAGCTCGCGCACCACCTTGATGACCTGAACCTTCCTGTCGCCGACCGTCTCGAGCACGACGTCAAAGTCCGTCTTCTCCTCGGCGGCAGGTGCAGCGGCGGCGGCGGCACCGCCGGCAGCCGGAGCGGCGGCGACGGCGACAGGGGCGGCGGAGACCCCGAAGGTATCCTCGAAGGACTTCACGAGTTCGGAGAGTTCGAGCACCGAGAGTTCCTTGATGGCGTCGAGAATCGACTGGACCTTGTCTTCCGTGGCGGCCTTGGCCATGGGGTGAACCTCCCTCTTTCTGTGGAACGGGTCAGGCGGCAGAGCGGGACTCAGCCAGGGCCGCGAGGCCGTAGGCAAGGTTCTGGAGCGGAGCGGAGAGCAGGGACGCCATGGTCCTGAGCGGTGCGGCAATGCCCGCAGCCGTCTGGGCCAGGAGGACCTCACGCGGCGGCAGCGTGGCGAGGCGCATCACGCCGGCGCCATCAACGACCTTGCCCTCGATGAGGCCGGCCTTCACCATGATGGTGTCCCTGTGCTCGCGCGAGAAGGCGGCGAACACCCGGGCCGGGGCAACGGCGTCGTCGTGACCGAAGAGCACCGCCGTCGGACCTGAAAGGTACGGTTCGAGACCGTCGATGCCGGCCTCCCTGGCGGCCAGCGCCAGGAGCGTGTTCTTCACGACGTGGAACTCGACGCCATCGGCGTCCATGCTGCGGCGAAAGCTGGTGATATCCGCCACAGTAAGCCCCGTGAACTGCGTGAGGACCAGTGAGACGGCGCCCTCCAGCTTGGTCTTAAGGTCGGCGACGGCCTGGATCTTCGCGGCGTTCGGCACCTTGTCACCTCCTGACAAAAAAGCCTTGGCACCCCTGCCAAGGCCAAAAGGACGCATCCTCTCGCCTCGGCGGGTCGCTTCGGGACCACCATGGTCCGCCCGCTGTCTTGGGCCAGTGCGACGTCAATGAATGAAACACAGGGCGCCATGCTGTGTCAAGGATCAGCGGGCTGGTGATGTGCTGTCGCCAGGTGAAAGCGTCCCGGCTCAGTGCAACGGCCGCCGCTCGCGGTGGCCGTGGTTCCTGAGACCAATCTCCGCTCGGGACTTCCACACATTGGCGCTCGCCCGTGCCGGGCGCACCGCGGCGGCGCTGGGGCGGAGTCGCCCCAGCGCCGGCCTGCGGTCACCGGGTCGTCTTGATGTGCAGGAGACTGTAAAGGCCGCAGCGACCGCTCACACCGGTGAGAAAGGCGATGGCTGCGAGTACCCAGACGACCACGGCCCACCCGCCTGCCAGGCGGGTGGCCCAGACAGACAGAAGGATGGCGACGAGGACGCGCACGACCCTGTCGACGGTGCCTTCGTTGATGCGCATAGGGGCGAACCTCCCTTCTCACCACCAGTATCGCCCCCGACGAAGCTGAGGTCTGTGCGGTTTCGCACAGTCCGCTCTCCCCGGGCATGACCTGATGGACACGAGAGCGTCATGTCCCACTCCTGCGCCTCACCGGCGGCAGTCCTCTCACCGTGCACCTTGGGGCGGGGCCCCGAGCTTGTTCCGGTCGACACGGATCGGTGACCTGCGGTCATAGAGGATCGCCCCATCCCGCCTGAGTCCCTCGAGCAGGAGCGACACCTGCTCGCGGGTGGTGCCGACGTGGCGGGCGATCTCTTCGTGCGAAACCGGCCGGTCCATGGCGGCGAGCCCGCTCTCATCGGTGTGGCTGGCGTTGCGCAGGAGGTAAGCGACGAGTCTCTCACGCACGCTGGTGCGTGCTTCCGCGAGGCGCGACTCGGCTTGCGCCAGGCGGTGCACGAACATCCCGAGCAGTTCGATGAGCGCCCCGTCGCTGCTCTTGGCAAAGGCGATGAGGTCGGCAGGCCCCAGCGGGACGACCGTTGCGTCCTCCAGGGCGACGGCCGTCTCCTGGCGGGCCCGCACTTCGCAGAAGCAGACCTCGCCCACCGCCTCCCCCGGTCCGAATTCCCCCGTCACGAGCTCGCGGCCGGCCGGTGAGAGCGTCAGCGTCCGTATCCTGCCGCTCTCAATCATAAAGAGTTCGTCGGTGGGCTCGCCCTGCTGATAGAGCGTCTCACCCTTCGCAAGATGCCTCGCCACCCGCGAGGGCACGCCCGGATAGGCCTCCCTCAGCAGGTGCGTGAGCGCTCCGCAGTGCGCGTGGTCGGGAAAGCGGATGTCCACCTCACAAGCCTCCTTGCGAAGGGGGGGCCTTACGACGCCCCCCTGCCTGCGTCAGACGGCGTTTGGAGCCAGGATGCGGGCAGTTTCGTCGTCAAACAGGTCGATCTTGCGCTGAGCTTCATTGCGCTCCGGCACTGGAAGTTCCTGCGCCCGCTTGTGAAGCGTCGCCATCGCGCGTTCGAGCGTGGCGACCTGGTGTCCACGTGGAGGCGACATGGTCGACCGATCTCGTGCTGGCAACATGATAGGCGGCAGCGCGCGGCACGGCAAGGCGCCGCAATGACGAGCTCACAGGTGGTCGGAGTTGATCCACCTCATAGCGGTGCTGCCTGCCGAGCGTATGCTCGGGGAACAGCTTGCCCGTGGCCTCTCCACCTCCGAAGTGTGGAGACGGACACCCCGAGGATCCTGGCTGCTACCGGACCCAATCTGTCCATGTCACATAATGGCCGGGAATCAAACTGTCTGAACCCCGACCTCTCACCATCAGATCCTGCGGTAGCGCACCCGACGCCTACCTCGCCTGAGGCTAGCGTTGGAGGACACGACGGAAATCGTGCCGTCCGTCTCGAGGACGGCGAGACGGACCTCCCTCACATCGGCGACCCCATGCTCGCGAAGGGCCATCTCACACTCCGCCTCGTCGAGTCCTTCACGGGCGAGTGCATCCCTGTCCCAGGCACCGTCGCGCCCGATGATCGTAGCCTGTCCCTCAGCCAGGCGGCGCAGGGCGGCGCTGCGCGGGACGAGCCAGGCGATCATCCGGTTCGCCGCAAAAAGCGTCGCCATGATGATGAGCCCGCCCAGCAGCGACGAGTCGGGACCGGTCATCGCCGGCTGCACGGCATTGGCCACCAGCAGCACCATCGCCAGGTCGAAGAGTGTGAACTGCCCGACCTCGCGCTTGCCGAACAGCCTCAGCCCGAGAATCAGGGCCAGGTATATGGCGATGGAACGAACGACGAGCGAAAGCGCCGGGACAGCGAGGTGCCAGATGGGTCTGTCGCCTCCTTCGCCAGGAGATCAGAGCGTCTTCTGGATGAAGAGGTGCGTGGGGCAGACCGTGTTCGGCGCCGCCCCGGATGCCACGGCGGGACTTGCGATGAAGATCGTCGCCGCCACCGCCAAGGCCCCGAAGACACCACCCACCACGACCCACCACGCCCATGACCGGATGCGCATGCGCCTTCACCCTCCCGGAAACCCGTCAGCCGGTGAATTCTCTCCCCAATGCCCGCTCCCTACTGCACAGTGGCGCGAAAAAGGCCCACCCGCGGGTGGGCCCACGCCTGCAGAGCGTCCTTCAGACGGCCGATTCCTGCCTTGCCATGAGCTTCGCCGGGTTCACCCGCACACCGATGCCCATGGTTGAGGAGACCGAGCACCCGCGCAGGTAGGTGCCCTTGGCGACAGAAGGCTTCGCCTTCACCAGGGCGTCGATCACGGTGTGGATGTTCTCTTCCAGCGCCTCGGCGGCGAAGCTCGCCTTGCCTACAGGGGCGTGCACGATGCCCGCCTTGTCGGTGCGGAACTCGATCTTGCCTGCCTTGATCTCCCGCACGGCGTCGGCGACGTCGAAGGTCACCGTGCCTGACTTCGGGTTCGGCATGAGTCCCCGCGGCCCAAGCACGCGGCCCAGCCGGCCGACGAGTCCCATCGTGTCCGGCGTCGCCACAGCCACATCAAAATCCAGGAACCCCTCGGACACCTTGGCCACAAGGTCCTCGGCCCCGACGATGTCTGCGCCGGCCTCCTCGGCCTCCTTGGCCCTGTCTCCCTTGGCGAAGACGGCGACGCGCATCGCCTTGCCCGTCCCGTGCGGCAGCGCCACAGCTCCCCGCACCATCTGGTCGGCGTGCTTGGGATCGACGCCGAGCCTCACGGCGATGTCGATCGTCTCGTCGAACCTGGCCTTCGCCCCGTCCTTGACGAGGCGGACGGCCTCGCCGAGATCGTAGGTCTTGTCCGGATCGAACGTCTTACGCGCATCCTCAAGTCGCTTGCCAACAGCCATGATGCTCGACCTCCCTGTGGTGCTGACGGCCCTGCGAGCCTCCCACGCCATCGCATCCCCTTAGGGTGCGACTTCGATCCCCATGCTCCTTGCGGTGCCCTCGACAATTCTCATGGCCGCCTCTATCGAGGTGGCATTGAGGTCGGGCATCTTGGTCTCGGCGATCTCGCGGACCTTCTCATGGCTTACCCTGCCGACCTTTTCGGTGTTCGGGCGGCCGGACGCCCTCTCGATGCCGACGGCCTTCTTGAGGAGGTCGGCGGCAGGAGGGGTCTTGGTGACGAACGTGAAGGAACGGTCGTCGAAGATCGTGATCTCGACGGGCACGACCGACCCCGCCTGAGGGGCGGTGCGTTCGTTGTACTCCTTGCAGAATCCCATGATGTTGACGCCGTGCTGGCCCAGGGCCGGGCCCACGGGCGGGGCCGGTGTCGCCTTTCCGGCGGGAATCTGCAACTTCACGATGGCGAGAATCTTCTTGGCCACGGGTGCTCCTCCTAGCGGGACCTTGGGATCAGACTTCCTCGAGCTGGTCGAAGTCGAGTTCGACGGGTGTCTCCCGACCGAACATCGACACCAGCACCCGCACCTTGGCGTGCGTCTCGTCGATGTACTCGACGTTGCCGACAAACCCGGCGAACGGGCCGACCGTCACCCGCACGGGCTGCCCGACGCTGAGGTCGATGCGGTGGCGCACCGGGATCTCATCCTCGGCCTGTTCGGCGGCCTCCTCGGCCCGTCCCAGGATCTGCTCGATCTCCCAGTCCTGGAGCGGAATCGGCCGGCTGCCGGAACCGACGAAGCCGGTGACGCCGGGGGTGTTGCGGACCACGTACCAGGACTCGTCGGTCAGCACCATCTCAACCAGAACATAACCGGGAAAAACCTTGTGGCGGACGAGCTTCTTCTTCCCGTCCTTCACTTCCATCTCTTCCTCGGTCGGTACGAGGATCTGGAAGATCCAGTCTTCCATGCTCATGGAGGCGACCCTCTTCTCAAGGTTCGCCTTGACCTTGTTCTCATAACCGGAATAGGTGTGGATCACGAACCACTCCCGGGAGTGCTTCTCCAGCGTGCCAGGCGTTCTCGACAACCCCCCTTCGGGCGACGACATCATATGCCCAGTGCCAGGCGGAACAGGGTGTCCGCCACAAAAATCAGGACGCCGACGATGATGACGATGCCGATGACGGCGAGCGTCAGGTAGCCCGTCCGCTGCCAGTCGGGCCACACGACCTTCTTGACCTCCGCCCGGACCTCCCTGGCAAAGCGGGTTGTCCGCTCGCCCAGGCTCTCGTCAGTCACCGCGTCCATCCTTTGCCATAAAATTGGCAGGGCCGGAGGGATTCGAACCCCCAACACGCGGATTTGGAGTCCGCTGCTCTACCTATTGGAGCTACGGCCCTGAAATGCCCTATCCGTCAGCGCGTCTCCCGGTGGATGGTCTGCCGGCGGCAACGCGGGCAGTACTTGCGGAGTTCAAGCCTGCCTGCATCGTTCTTCTTGTTCTTGGTGGTCGTGTAGTTCCGCTCGCGGCAATCCGCGCACTGGAGCGTCACAAACACACGGGCGAGCGCCTTCGCCACGGCCACACCTCCTCCGGAGCGCAAAACTGCCCAACGAATGTACCATCGGCCGCGAAACTGTGTCAAGGAAGGCTCGCCCGTCGAAAACCCCGTCGCCGTGAGGTTTGCGCCGCATCGAGATCTGTGCAGGCGCCATCGGCGAAGGGTGCCTGCCGGCGAGGGGGGGCGCTGACCGGGAGGCGGGTCGCCGTGGCTGGCGCAGGCTTCGTCCGGAGGCGCCACGAAGACCCCCACCAAACTGCATGGCCGAATCGGAGGCGCTGCGCACGATGCCGGTCCTTCTCCTCGCCACGGGTGGCACCATTGCCTGCACGAAGGATGATCGCACCCTCGGCACGGCGACACTCACCGCCGGGGATCTTGTCGCGAGCGCCGGTCTCGCGGAGAGCCTTCTCGGCGAAGACATCCTCCAGATGCCGTCATCGGACTTCGCGTTCCCTGATGTGAAGAAGCTCAGGGAGCGCGCGCGGGAGGCGATCGAAGGCCAGGGGTACGACGGCGTCATCGTCTCCCAGGGCACGGACACCATCGAAGAGGTCGCTTACGCCCTTCACGTCTGGCACGCCTGGAAGCGACCGGTCGTGGTGACGGGCGCCATGCGCCACGCCGATGCCTACGGGGCCGACGGTCCCGCCAACCTGCGGGCGGCGCACGCCGTGGCGGCCTCAGACGAGGCGCGCGGCATGGGCGTCCTCGTCGTCCTGAACGATGCGGTCCACGGTGCGGCCGATGTCACCAAGTCGCACACCCAGAACCCGGCCACGTTCATCTCCCCTAACTTCGGCCCCCTGGGACTCGTCCACGAGGACACCGTCACGATCGCCCGCCGGGTGAGGCAGGAGATCGTGCTGCCGGCCCCTTCGGTCACGGCCCGGGTGAACCTCCTCCCCGCCACGATGGACCCGTCCCTCGACCTCGTGCGTGCGGCGGCCGATGCCGACGGGCTCGTTTACGAGGGCACGGGCGGCGGTCATGTTCCGTCGCGGGTGGCGGATGTGCTGGCGGAGGCGGTCGGGGCGGGCTGCGTCGTGGCAGTCACCAGCCGGACCGGGTCAGGCCCGTCGCTGAGGCACTCGTACGGGGCCAAGGGTGCGGAGGTCGACCTCCAGGAGCGCGGCATCCTCATGGCAGATGGTCCCGGTCGCAAGGTCAGGATCCGCCTCGCCCTCGCCCTCTCGCTGCCCGAGCGCCCGGATCTCAGGGCGTGCCTTTCGGCTTGGACGTGAGGCGTTCCATGCGCTCGAGATCTTCTTCCGTATCGACGTCCTCCATCCAGAGCCCCCTCTCCCGGTGGACCACGAAGAGTCCCGCCCCTGCCTCGAGGGCCACGGCCTTCGCCCCGGTGTCCCCGCGCAGGGCGAGGAGGTGGTGGCGCAGCGAGGCGTCAAAGACCGCAGGCGGCTGGGGTCCCTCCCCACCGTCCATGAGCACCGCCGTAGCCCCGTCTCGCCAGGCCCCGAGGACGCTCTCGACCGATGCCCGGTCGACGAACGGCTGGTCGGCGAGGAGGATCAGGTACGAGGGCGCCTCGCCCGCCGCCTCAACCCCGGCGACGATCGACGCCGACTGCGGCCCAGCCGGGACGAAGGCGACCTCGGCACCTGACACCTCACGCTCGAGGATGCGGTCTCCTTCCCGGATCACGACCACCACCCTGAGTTCCCCGACCGTGCAGAGGGTGTCGAGCAGGAATCTGATGAGCGGACGGCCGTGAAAGGGCGCGAGCAGCTTGCTCCCGCCAAACCGCTCCCCCCGGCCGGCCGCAAGCACGATGGCGACCGGCCTCACACCTGGCGACGTTCCCACTCGCGCCGCAGGATGCCCATGATGATCCGGTCATAGCGCCTGCCGTCACGCTGGATCCCCTGGCGCATCCTGCCCTCCCTCCGGAACCCTGCCGCCTCATAGAGACGGATGGCGTCCTCGTTGTAGGCGTTCACGTCGAGGCCGACCCGGTGCAGGTTCAGTTCATGAAAGGCGTAGCGCAGGAGCAGGAAGAGCATCTCGCGCCCATAGCCCTGGCCCCGATCCGCCGCGTCGCCGATGCCTATCGCCAGCATGCCCGCCTGGTTGTTCCATTCGATGCGGAAGAGGGCCCCGAATCCCACCACCCTGTCCTCGGCGATGGTCCGGAACGAAAAGGGGAAGTGGGTATCGGTCCGCGCCCCCGGCGTCATGTTCCGTTCCGGCCAGGCGATGCCCGAATCGACGAGCCGGAGGTAGGATCCGTCCTCGTAGGCGGCATTCCAGTAGGGGATCTCCTCGGGACGAGGTGCCGTCATGCGCAGCCTCTCGCCGCGAAAGATGTCCGTTACCATCTTCACTCTCCCCCGTCGAAGCGCCGCGGGTCCAGCGGAGGCACAATGCCCCGTACGCCCAGGACCATCTGGGCCACATATTCGCCGAGGATCGGGGCGAGCGCCACGCCGTGCCCGGAGAAGCCACCGACGAGGAAGAGACCGTCTCCCATGGGCCCGACGACGGGCAGGGCATCCGGCGTCATGCCCATGATGCCGCACCAGCGGTGGCGGGGACGGGCCTCGGGATGGATCCGGCGCGCCTCCTCGTCGAGGAGGGCCTGGATCCGCTCGTTCAGCACGAGCTCCGTCCCCACCTCCTCGTCGATGGCGGCGTTGCGGTACCCCCCGACCACGAGCGTGCCATCCGGGAGCTGCCGGTTGTAGCGGTAGCCCCACTCGGCGTAGACCGGCGCCCGCAGCACCTCAGGCAGCGGCTGGGTGGCCAGCACCTGGCCGCGAACCGGCTGGACAAAAGCCCTTGCCGAGGGCACGAGTGAACCCAGGTAGGCGTTCAGGGCGAGGACGACGGCGGCAGCGCGAACCCTCCCGCGCGGGGAGACGATCAGGAAGCTACCGTCGTGCTCGTGCCGCAGCTCCTCGACGCTCACCCCCTCAAGGATGCGGGCACCGGCATGGCAGGCTGTCTCGGCGAGGACATAGAGCAGTTCGAGCGGATGGAGCTGGCCGTCCTCCGGGAAGAAGAGTCCCGGCCCGTAGCCGGCTGCGGGAAGCGAGGCCCCCGCCTCGGCGGCGTCGACGTTCACGACGTGATAGCCCCCGGCACGCATGGCTTCGCCCACCTCGACGAGGTGAGAGGCCTCAGCGGCGTCGACGGAGAGGAAGAAAGAGCCGGTGGCCTCGTAGGAGAGATCGCGTCCTGAACTCTCGGTGAGCGCCATGACCTTGCGTCGGTTCTCCTCGGCAAGCGCCATCATGAGCCGTGCCGTCGGCAGGCCTTGGGCCCGGCTCACCTCGAGGAAGTCCCGTGCCGCCCCGCCCAGCAGGAACCCGGCGTTGCGACCGCTGGCACCTGCGCCCAGACGCTCCCGCTCGAGCAGCACGACGTCCGCTCCCGAGCGGGCCAGTTCGAGGGCCGCCGAGATGCCGGCCAGTCCCCCTCCGACCACGGCGACATCGCATCGACCGGGAAGGTCGGGCGTGTCAAAGGACAGCGGGCGATGGGTGTGCCAGATGCTATCCATGAAAGCTCCCCTGAGGGTGATGCAAGAAGGGCCGGGAGGAGTCGGCACCATGTCGGCGGCAGCGGAGAAGCCCCGGGGCCTCGCTCCCCTCTTTCAGAGCGTACCACGACCGCCAGGGCGGGCGGGACTCCCGAAGAGCCGCCTCAAATGGACGTGGTGGGGCACCCTTGCCGGGCATGGGGGCGCCACGGGTCCATGCTGGAGGTCCCTTCCGGGGAGAGACGGGCTCACCTCCCCGAGCGGCCGCACCTCAGCCGACGGCCTTTCTCACCAGCTCCGCAATCCGCTTCTCGTCATCGACGGTCAGTGCTGTGAGGGCGAATTCCGTGGGCCACATCGTGCCCTCGTCGAGCCTCGCCTCGTCACTGAACCCCAATGTGGCGTAGCGCGTCCTGAACTTCCCGGCATCCTTGAAGTGGCAGATGACCTTTCCGTCCCTGGCGTAGGCGGGCATTCCGTACCACAGCCTCGGCGTGAGACCGGGGGCGGCTGCCATGATGATGGCGTGCACCCGCTCGCCGAGCCGGCGGTCCTCTTCGCTCATCCCCGCGATCTTGGCCAGCACGGCAGCCTCCCCGTCCTCCTTGTCGGAGCGAGTGCCGCGGCTTGAGCGTCGCTCCCTCTTCACCTCCTCCACGCGCTCCCGCATGGCGGCGCGCTCCTCGCTGGTGAATACCCCGGAAGCCGCACCATAGCTGGCGCTCCGGCCCGGGCCCGTCTTTCCCTTCACTTCCGCGTTCCTCCCCATCAGGGCGGCATCGCCCCAAATCCGGCGGGACCTGAGTGGATCCCCCCTCCTCTGCGAGGTCCTTCAGACGACCGGACGCCTCTTCCAAAGGCGTCCTGGGAGCATCACCCGGCCCTGGACCTCCCTGGGGCGCCCAGGCGGCAAAGTCACGTCCGATTGTCGTCGAGGGCTGCAAGAAGGGCATCCGTCATGATGGCGCTGGCACCCCAGAGCCTTCCCTCCGGCAGGGGGAAGACCGGCCACGAGCCGGCTCTGGCGCCGCGCACATAACTTTCCATCACCCGGACCTGGCGGAGCGTGCCGAGTTGGGCGAAGAAGACCGCGTCCACCTCGGATGACACCCTGTCGATCCGGGGGCGGCAGGGGAAATGCACCACGTAGGGGACGACGAAGAATCCCGAGACGGGGATAGTGACGGCGGGGATGCGCCCCAGGAGACAACCGTCCTCACCGGCCAGATCGATCTCCTCACGCGCCTCCCGGAGGGCGGCCTGCCAGAATGTCTCCCCCTCCTCCCGGGCACCGCCGGGGAAGCTGATCTGTCCTCTGTGCGCACCGAGGTGCGGGCTCCGGCGCGTGAAGAGGAGCTCCGTCCCCTCGCCCTCGCCGATGAGCGGCACGAGGACCGCCGAGGGCAGGAGCCCCGGCGGCAGCTCCGGCTCCGGCCCGGTGAGGAAGGCGCTATGCGGACCCCGCCCTTCAGACATGATGCTTGAGGAAGCTCACCGTGCGTGTGAGCGCATGGCGGGCAGCGTTCCCGCGGCTCGAGTGACGCCCCGGAAGGAGGAGGATCTCGGGCTCGACCCCCGCTTCCTCGCACACGGCGAGGAAGCGGGCCGTGTGACGGAAATGCACGTTCTCGTCGGTGAGGCCGTGAATCACAAGGAGGTCCCCCCTGATATTCCCGGCCACCGCCAGCACCGAGGCCACGTCGTAACCCTCGCTGTTCTCACCGGGCATCCCCATGTAGCGCTCGGTGTACGCCGTGTCGTACATCCGGAAGTCGGTGACCGGCGCTCCGGCCACCCCGGCCTTGAACACCTCGGGCGCTTTGGCCAGGCACATGAGCGTCATGTAGCCGCCGTAACTCCAGCCATAGATCCCGACCCTTCGCGGGTCGACCCCCTCCTTCTCGACGAGGTGACGGACACCCGCCACCTGGTCTCTCACCTCGATGGTGCCAAAGCGGTGGCGGATCGGCGCCTCGAAGGCAAGACCGCGGTTGGCGCTGCCGCGGTTGTCAAGCTTCCAGACCACATAGCCGTCCTGGCGGAGGAGCTGCGCACGCATATCGATCGTCAGCCACCAGCTGTCCACGACCATCTGGGCGTGGGGGCCACCGTACACGCTCACAATCGCCGGGAACGGCCCTTCTTCTTCCTTTGGCCGGTAGATCGCCGCCCAAAGCGGTGTCCCGTCGTCGCCGGGAACTTCCAGGATGTCCGGCACAACGAGGCCGAGCGCCTCGGCCGTGACCCCTTCGTTGGCGTGGATCACCGCAATTTCGGACCCGTCCTCCCGGCAAAGCGCTGTGATGGGCGCCTGGGTGAGGGAGTCATACTGGTGGACGAATGAGCGGTGGTCTGGCGAGAAGACCCCGCCATGCATGCCTCCTTCGGGTGTGAGTCGGCGCGCCCGGCCGCCATACAGGGACACCTCGGACACGCCTCGCCCGGTGCCGCCCCTCGTGGTCGCCACGAAGCGCACGATGCCGCGCTCCTCGTCCAGGTCGACGATGTCCGTCACAACGTCGGCGCCGCGGGTGATTTCGATGCGCTCCCCAGCCTGTGTGATGCGCACGATCTGCCGGCGGCCGGACGTCTCGTCGGTCGTGAGGAGCGACCCGTCGGCCAGGGGGCGCGATGTCCGCGGCACATTCACCCACACGTCGGACGAAAGGCGATGCACGACACGGGCCGTCGCACTGCCGGCAGGGACGATGTTCCAGGCGGCGTGCATCTGGTCGCGCGCAAGCGTCATCACCCACAGATCCCCCGTCGGGGCCCAGTGGACACGCACGATGTACTCCCACGCCTCGGGAAAGTCCACCCATGTGACGTCGCCCCCTGCCGAAGGCACCATGCCGAGCCGGACGCGGGCGTTCTCCTGGCCCGTGAAGGGGTAGCGGTGTTCCTCGACTGTCGCCTCGGGGTCGGCCTGGTGGACGATGTAATACGGCGGGATGTGGCGCTCATCCACTTCCTTGAAGGCGATCGTGGTGCCGTCCGGGCTCACCCAGTAGCCCTCATGGGCGTCGAACTCCTCCTCGGAGGCGTACTCGGCGAGACCATGTGTGAGGTGGGAAAGGGCTCCCGTCGTCACCTGCCTGGGGGATCCACCCTCGAGACCGGTGACGAAGATCTCGCCCTCTCGCACGAAGGACACCGCGCTGCCGTCGGGGAAGAGGCGCGCCTCGACGGCGCCGGACGTGCCTTCCAGAAGAACCGGCTCTGCGCCCTTGCGGGACAGCAGGAGGCCCTCTGGACGCGGCACGAGAAGCGACCATGCCTCGGCCGTGCCCCTGATGTCGAAGTTGGTGACGCCCTCCCACATGAGGCGCAGCCGCTCGCGTTTCAGCTGTTCGGCGAGCGACCTTCCCCCGTCCTCGCCGGGGCCCAGAACGGACGTCGCCCTGCCTGAGCCAGGGTCCCAGCGCATGAGGGAAAGGGCGAGGGCGCCGTCAGGAGAGTGGAGGTAATAGAGGGAGCCGTCAGGGGCGAAGGTCAGGTGTACGGGAATGGACACGCCGGGAAGCGGCTGGCGGAGTGCTTCCTCCAGGGTGACGCGACGCAATGGCATGAGCGATCCGCCTCCACCAAGGTGGGAGAGAACTTCTTGCCCGGCGGAGCGAAGTCCTTGGCCCAGAGGGAAGGTCGAGCGGGCTGTCGAAACGGCTCATCGCCAAGGATCAGGCGGGGAGGATCAGCCCCATGAATGTCGGCCATGTGATTGCCACCTCCGAGATCCTTAGGGTTTCACCCTCCGCCACGCTGGAAGAGGCCTATGGGCGCATGCGTGAGGCTGACTCCCTGGGGCTTGCCGTCATGGACGGATCCTCGCTTCTGGGCGTGCTCTCCCGTCGCGATATCGGGATACGCGCCCTCACGAAAGAGGGCACGACCGGACTCACGGCCCGCGACGCCATGCGCGACCTCACACCGCTTGACTACAACGAGCCGATCGAAACGGCGCTCGACCGGCTGGTGGACGACACCGGCCTCGTGCTGCCGGTCAACCACTTCGGTGCATTCGCCGGACTCGTGACGTGGGCCGAGGTCGGCCATTTCGTGCGGGAGGTCATGCAGCTCGACGCCCGATCGCCCAGGGTGCATCTCGCTCTCGTCAATGCTCCGGGTCAGCTGGCGAGGGTGCTGAACGTGCTCGCCCGCGAGCGGGTGAACGTCCTCTCGGTGCTGCTCTCGGAGCCGAAGGTGGCCGATCTCACGCACGTCGTCCTGAAGGTCGAGGAAGGCGCCGGCGACAGGGCGGCCAAGGCCCTCAGGGCGGCTGGCCTCACTCTTCTGGACTAGCCTCATCCCCGATTTTCCGGAGGTGCTTTCATTGGCCGACTTCTGGCCGATCGCCGAACCGTACCGGATCAAGATGGTCGAGCCGATCCGCCTCCCCTCGCCCGGCGAGAGGGAGGCGGCTCTTTCCTCCGCCGGTCTCAACCCGTTTGGCATTCCCTCGAGCCTCGTCTACATCGACCTCCTCACCGACTCCGGCACCTCGGCCATGAGCGACGCCCAGTGGGGGGCGCTCATGGTGGGAGACGAGGCGTACGCCATGTCGAAGAGCTACGACCTCCTGAGGTCTGCCGTCTCGGATGTGCTGGGCTTTCCGCTCGTGCTGCCGACGCATCAGGGGCGCGCCGCCGAGCACCTCCTCATGAGGGCCCTCGTGAAGCCGGGAGATGTGATCCCGAACAACCTCCACTTCGACACCACAAAAGCGCATGTGCTGGCGGCGGGAGCCGTGCCCGTCAACACGGTGGTCGCCTCGGGGGAGGATCCCACCGTCCCCGACCCCTTCAAGGGCAACGTCGACCTTGCGAAGCTCGAGGCGGCGTTCGCGCGGGGCCACGTGCCCTTCGTCATGGTCACCGTCACCTCCAACCAGAACGGCGGCCAGCCGGTATCCTTGGAGAACCTCGCAGCCGTGCACGACCTCGCCCGCCAGAAGGGGGTGCCACTCTTTCTCGACGGGGCGCGCTTCGCCGAGAACGCCTGTCTCATCTCCCGGCGCGAACCGTCTCAGGAGGGCCGGAGCGCCGCGGCCATCGCCCGGGCGATGATGGACCTCGCCGACGGCGTTCTGGTGAGCGCCAAGAAGGACGTCCTCGTCAACATCGGCGGCTTCATCGCCGTCAGGGACGAGGCTCTGTTCACCGAGCTCTCCCGTCTCGGCATCCTCTACGAGGGCTACACGACCTACGGCGGACTGGCAGGACGGGACGTGGGCGCCATGGCGCAGGGACTCAGGGAGGCGGTGGACGACGCCTACCTGGACTTCCGGGTGGGCCAGGTGGCGTGGCTGCACGACCGGCTCAAGGAGGAGGGGGTCCCGGTCATGTCGCCGCCTGGGGGGCATGGGGTCTACCTCGACGCCGTGCGCGTGCTCCCCCACCTCCCCCGCCTCGCCTTCCCGGCCTGGTCGCTCTCACTCGAACTCTACCGGGAGCGCGCCATCCGCAGCGTCGAAATCGGCACGGTGCTGGGCGGTCGTCGACCCGATGGCGAGCACGATATGCCGAGCCTCGACCTCGTCCGGCTGGCCATTCCGAGGCGCGCCTACACCATGAGCCACCTCGAGCAGGTGGCGCTCGCCGCCCGTCGCGTCATGGAGCGCGCAGGCTCCGTGCGCGGTGTGCGGATGGTCGAGGAGCCGCCCGTCCTTCGGCACTTCACGGCCCGCTTCGAGCCGCTGTAGGGCCCCGACGCCACCACCTTGAGGGAGCGGTGAAGGCGCCGAGGCTATCCGGCCGCTCTTGATCTCTTCCCGCTGATCGCAAGGGCTCTGGCCCCGCCGGATGAATCATCCGGCCGGAAGAGGAACCCGCCCGATGAGGGGGAATCCCTAGGGGCTTTCGTCATTTTGTGAGGCGAGGTGGCGATTTGGCCGAGCGGGTCCGCGTCGCCCTCGACGCGTACGGCGGCGACCACGGGATCGCCTCGACGGGCGAAGGCGCCCTTCTGGCGCTCTCTGCCGATCCGGATCTGGAGGTCCTCTTCGTCGGTTCGGGCCAGGGACCGTCCCACCCACGGCTCGTACCCCTTGCCTCGGCGGGGGCCCTGCCAGACGGAGGCCATCCCGCCCAGCTTTTGCGCTCGCACCCTGACCTCTCGATAGGGCTTGCCACCCGGCTCGTGGCCGAGGGCGAAGCCGATGCCATCGTCAGCATGGGACACACCGGCGCCACCATGATCACGGCCAGGTGGTTCCTGAAGATGGTGGAGGGCGTCTCCCGCGGGCCGGCGGTCGGCACGTTGCCGCTTCCCATCCCGCGTCCTCCAGTCTTCCTCGACCTCGGCGCCAACGCCGTGTGCGATGCGGGTGACCTGGCGGCCTTCGCCGCCCTTGGGGCCGCCTACGCCGAGGTCGTCACGGGCCTCGGTCGGCCCAGGGTGGCCCTTCTCGCCAACGGCACCGAGGAGGGCAAGGGAACGCCCGTCCTTAGGGAGGCTTACGGCATCCTCAAGGCGTCCGGCCTCAACTTCGTCGGCTACATCGAGCCCGTAGCCATCGGCGACATGCTGGCGGATGTCATCGTCACCGACGGCTTCAGCGGCAACCTCGTCATCAAGACGATCGAGGGTATCGCAAAGCTCATGCTCTCACGCCACGGCGAAGCCCTCGACAAGGAGCACAGAGGCCTTGTGGGCGAACTCTCCCGGATGACAGACGTGACCCGGTCCGACGACCCGGTCGTGCTGCTCGGTGCGCGGGGGGTCGTGGTGCCGGGGCACGGCCGGTCTGGCCCTGAGGACGTGAAGAGGGCCGTCCTAAAGGCTGCCGTGGCCGTCAGGGGTGACCTTGTGGGCCACGTCACCCGTTCGCTCGCCATGATCACGGTGAAGGAGTGATCCTGTGCCGGACAGGAAGGTAGCGATCGTATCGGACTCGACGCTCGACCTCCCCGACGACCTGGTCGCCGACCTCTCGATTTCTCTCTCCCCCGTCCACGTGCTGGCAGGCGAACGGAGCTGGAAGGACCGGATCGAGATCTCGATCGAAGAGGCCAACCGGATGATGCTCGAGGGCAAGGAGCGGCTCACCACCTCGGGCGCCACCCCCGCCGACTGGCTCGCCGCCTACGAGGAGGCCGTGAAGCTCGCACCGGAGATCGTGGCGTTCTCCATCGCGCCCACCCTGTCGGCCACCTACCAGGGCGCCATCACGGCCTCCGAGCTCCTTGAGGACGGGCACGTGACGGTCATCGACGTCAAGACCATCCTTGCCTCGATGGGACTCGTCGTGCAGGAGTGTGCCCGCAGGGCAAAGGACGGGGCCACGAAGGATGAGGTGGTGGCGCTCGCCTCGAGGCTTCTTCCCAAGGTGCGGATGGTGGTCACCTCGAATTCCCGCTCGTTCGCCAAGGGCGGCGGACGCTATCTGGGAGAGGGGGTTGCAGAGACCGACGAGGGGGTCCCCATTTTCCGGATCTGGGAGCGGGGCTGGAAGGAGATCGATCGGGCGGCCACACGGGAGGAGGCCCTTGACCGGCTCTTCATATGGATGAAGCGTGACCTCCAGGACGTCGGCTACCGGAAGGGAGACCCGCTGAAGGTCGTCGTCGACCACATCGTGTGCCCGGAGGAGGCCGGGGCGCTCAGCGACCGCCTCGAGCGCGAGTACCATCCGGACGAGCTCTCCATCTGGCAGATCGGGCCCACCGCCGGCGCCCATCTGGGTCCCGGCACGATCGGCTTCGCCTACCTCACCGATCCGTCCCTCTAGTCCCGAAAGGAGGTTTTTCATGTCGTACGACGGCGCCGTCTACGCGACCATGCTGCGGGCAGGGGCGAAAAGCCTCCTGCGCGAGCGTGACCATATCAACGAGGTCAACATGTTCCCTGTCCCCGACGGCGACTCCGGCACCAACATGCTCTATACCCTCACCGCCGCCTCTGAGGCGGCTCCCGAGGGCGAGAGGTCGGTCGGCCTCGTCGCCCAGAAGGCTGCCCGTGCGGCTCTCCTTTCCGCCCGCGGCAACTCCGGCATCATTCTGTCCCAGATCATCTCCGGCCTTGGCCGGGGGCTCAAGGAGAAGGATACCTTCACAGCCCGCGACCTGGCGGAGGGACTGGACCACGCCGTCGAGCTCGCCTACCACTCGATGGCCCAGCCGGTGGAAGGCACCATTCTGACCGTCGTGAAGGCCGTCTCCCAGGTCGCCTCCAAGGTGGCCGAGGAGACGGACGACCTCGTGGACTTCCTCGACCGTCTCGCCAAGGAGGGTCGGCGCGCCCTCGCCGCAACGCCCGGCCTGCTCGACAAGCTGCAGGGGGCCGTCGACGCCGGGGGGCTCGGGTTCTGCGTGATCCTGGAGGGAATGCGCGACGCCGCCCGCCAGGGCTCTCCGGAAGGGGCCCACAACACGGCGGCCGGAGCCCGCGGCGTTAAGGTGGCCAGAGGCCGGAAGATCACGGCACCCGTCCCGGCCGCAGGAGCCCGTTGGGGCTACGAGGTGGTCTACATCGTCTCGCATCCGTCCATGAGCCTCGACAAGATCAGGGAGCACCTTTCGCACATGGGTGACTCCGTCCTCGTCGTCGGCGATGAGGAGACGGCCAAGGTGCACATCCACACCCTCGACCCCCAGGCGGTCGTCGACTGGTCGGTCGGGCTCGGAGACCTCGAACAGCTCGCCTTCGAGAACATGGACGAACAGGTCGACCGGCGCGAGGGCCGCTGAGGTCCGAAACCACGTGGATCACAGGGCCGGGCCGGGTCGCTGACCTGGCCCGGCCTGCGCCTGTGCGGTCGACGACGGGGGTCCGTCGCGACGCCCCGCTGCAGGCACATCCTCCGCCTCACCATCCCGGCCGCCTTCCTCCTTTCAGAAGGGCGCGGCCAGATGCCGGAGCCTCGGGTCTATCTTATGAAAGAGCGCCCACAGCTTGTTGGCATAGGCCACCGGGCGCAGCTGGAAGGACTGGACGTGGTCCGCCTGTGGCACGATCCACAGGCGCGTGTTCGGGTCTGTCCTCGCTGCGGCCCTGTAGAGGGCCCTGGCGTTGGCCATGGGGATCGTCTTGTCTTTCGTGCCGGCCACGAGGAGGAGGGGGCGCTTGCCGAGGGCGGCGACGCGCGAGATCGGGTCGGCGGCGCCGATGTCGGCCCCCGTGAGTTCCGGCATGATGGTGAGGATGATCCAGTTGAACGGGATCGCCGGCAGCCCGGTCCATTCGGGGAGGTTCTTCCACAGGTACGGGCCCAGATTGGCGTAGGGGCTGTCGGCGACGACCGCCCGGATCGAGGGGTCATCCTCGGCGGCGAGGATGGCGGCGGAGGCTCCCATGGAGAATCCCCACACCGCCACCGGCAGGCCGGGAGCCTCGAGGGACGCCTTTCTGGCGGCGCCGACCACGTCCCACTGCTCCTTCGCCCCGATGGTGACCAGGTGGCCCTTCGACGCCCCCTCGCCCCGGAAGTCGAAGAGCAGCACGTTCGTCCCCATCTCGTGCAGGAGGTCGGTGACGGCGAAGCCGGGTATCCAGTCCTCCTCGCGGTTGGCGGTATAGCCGTGGGCGAGGACGACCGTCATCGTGGCGCCGCTCGCCGGCACCCACCAGCCGGCCAGCTTCACCCCGCCCGAGGCCGAGGGGAAGGAGATGCTGGTGTAGGGAAGGCCCCAGTAAGAGGGGTTTGTGCGGATTGGAGCGCGCTCCGGGTAGACCGCCTGAAAGCTCACGAAGAGCGACCAGGCGATGAGGAGCACGACGAAGGCGGCGACGGCAACGACGATCCAGCGTCTGTTCCTGGTGGCGGAGATGGGCGGAACCTCCCGGTATCAGATCAGAAAGAGCGCCATGACGAACATGATGGCCACCTGCAGGATGGCCTGCATGCTGACGAAGTAAATGAACCTGCGCAGGAGGCGCTGCACCTTCCCGAGGTCAGGATCCTCCTTCTCGACCTCGAGGTACACCCGGAGGTTCGTCGGCAGGATGAATCCGACGCCCTGGATGAAGAGGGCGATGCCGAAGACGGCCGCCGCCACAAAGACGCCGTGCAGAGGCGAGAGCCCCGATGTGACGCCCAGCCTCTGGGCGAGGTAGTAGCCGGCCGTGGTGCAGGTCACTGACATCAGGAACATGTACACGAGGCTGCGGGGAAGGAAGTAGCCGGTCACCCTCTTGCGAAGGGGCGGCTCCAGCCTGTTCAGGACGGGCCCGAAGAGCACCGCCATGAAGATGTCGGCGCCCGTCCAGAGCACGCCCGAGAGGGCGTGGATGTAGACGAGCCCTGTGAGGGACCCGCTGGCGAGGATGACGATGAGGGCCGCCGGCATGGTGAACACCCACCACATGAGGCGGACCGAGCGGCCGATGAGGGCACCGAGGCCCTTTCCCTGCGGGATGGCGACGGCAGTCGACATGAAGAGTCCCCTCCCTGTGCGAGGGATTACGGGGAAGCCGGGGGCGTCACCTCCCAGCCCGGGGGCCTCGAGAGCCTCGGATCCCGGGTGAGGGTCAGGAGGTACGTGAGAAGGGCGAGGGCATTGGCCCCCGCCATCAGAAGGAAGAGCGGCAATCGCCCGAACCCCAGCGCCACTCCCCCGACGAGCGGTCCGACGAAGCTGGCGAGGCTCCACGACACGCTGAGCAGCGTGAAGTAGGTGGCCCTCCTGTCCGCCGGCGCCACGGCGGCGATGATGGCCTGCTGGCTGGGCGAGAGCAGCACCTCGCCGACGGTGAAGCCCACCATGGTGGCGATCCACGACAGCCAGGCCCGATCGAGGGAGAAGACGGCAGACATCACGGCGTAGATGCCGGTGCCGGCGAGAAGGCTCCACAGAAGCGGCCGCCTCTCCTGCCAGCGGGAGAGGAACGGCTGCAGGACGAGCACAGTGGCGGCGTTCGTGGCGATCACGACGGCGTAGAGCCGGGGCCCGTCCGCATACGCGGTGCCGAGAAACTCGGCGAGGTTGGTGCTCACCTGGGAGTAGGCGGTCGAAGCGAAGAAAACGCCGACGAGAAATCCCGCCAGGATGGGCATCCTGATTCCCTCCAGGAGATGCCCAAAGCTCGCCCGGGTGCTTCCATGCGCACTTGGCGCCTGCCCGACCGACCTCGGCAGGAGGACGTAGAAGAGGGCTGCCAGGACCAGCGAGGCAGCCCCGGCGATGAGAAAGGGCGTGACGGTGCGGCCCGCCCCGGCCAGTGTGCCGAGGAGCGGTCCGATCGCCGCCCCCACGTTGGCCGTCCAATAGGAGTAGCCGAAGACCCGGGCCCGGCCCTCCTCCGGGGTCAGGTCGGTGATAAGTGCCTGATAGGACGTTCCCTCGAGTCCGAACGCCGCCCCCATGACGACGTTCAGGAGGGCGAAGGCGACGAGGGAGTGCACGACCGCCAGCGCCGCGATCGCAAGGGAGGTCGTGATGGTGCCGGCGAGCAACATCGGCTTGCGCCCGCGCCGATCCGACAGCGGTCCGAGGATGGGCGCCGAGGCGAGGCCCGCCAGGGCTCCCAGACCCACCACCATGCCGATGGTGGCGGGAGACGCTCCGAGATCGAGGCGCAGGAAAAGGGCGAAAAATGGCAGGACCATGAATCGGAGGGCGCTCAGAAGGCCGCTTCCTGCGAGAAGGAGGAGGACGAGCGGCGGAAGACGGCGCGACAAGGGTGATGTCTCCTGACTGAGCATCCTGGAGCCTCTTGAGTCTACACGCCGAAACGCGGCGGGCAAGCCCGTCCCGTGAGGAAATGGAAGGGGGGGTCTTATCTGCTGCCGGCCATGCGCCTTTTGAGGTCGCCCTCCGGCCAGATCGCCTGGAAAACCTCGCCCTCGGCAAGACGACGTCCCCCGGAGGTGGCCGAGACCTCGGTCACAAGGCGCCCCGGCCCGGTGCGTCCGAAGCGCGCCCGCACCTCGACCGTGGCGCCGACGGGTGCCGGGGCGATGTGGCGGATATTGACGCCCGCTCCGGCCCCTTCCTCGCCGGGATCGAGGTGGGGTTCGAGGAGGAGGCGCGAGGCCCACTCCAGGTAGTGCACCATGGTCCACGTCGAGAGCACCTCGTGGATGGTGCGCTCCCCGAACGTGGCCGTCATCTCCGGCGTGACCGTGAAGCTGAGGGAGGTCTCCTCGTCGTCGCGAAAGGGCCTCATGGCACCCTCGGCTGGAGAACGACGGGCTTCATCAGTTCGAACGGGTTGTGGCAGTGCTCGCAGTAATACACCGAGCGGCAGAGCGTGGGCCCGAACGAGCTCTCGCGGTGGGTGTCAGCGGACCCGCAGTAGGGGCAGGAGACGGCGCCGGCCGTGGGGGGCGCTATGCCGAAGCCCTTCAGGGCTTCCCGCCCGGCCTCGCTCACCCGCTCCGTGCTCCAGGCCGGTGAGGTACGAAACGTCACCTTCACTTCGGCCGCTCCCGCCTCGGCGAGAGCGCCCTCCACCGACTTGCGGATGATCCCGAGCGCCGGACAGCCGGCGAACGTGAGAAGGAGGTCGACCTCCACGCCGTCCCCCTCCACCCGCACCTCTTCGACGATGCCGAGGTCGGTGATGGGAAGCACCGGGATCTCCGGGTCCGTGACCTTGGAAAGGACCCTCATCACATCGTCCTTTGTCATCGTCTGCACCTACCAGGTCGCTTCCGGGTCGAGGCGGTACACTTCCTGCCATGTGGCCGCAGCCGTGACAAGATCCTCGCTGTGGTGGCCGGACCTACCGCCGAGCCCGCCCTCAGGGGAAAGCGGCGGCGTCATCATCCCGAAAAGGGTCATGATCTCCCCCATGGCCTTCACAAAGGGATCCAGAAGTTCTTCGGGCAGCTGCGGCAGAAGGCCTTCCGCCTTCGCCTCGCGGTGCCACTCCAGCGTCTCGAAGAGCCCTGCCGCCTCGGCGAGGGTGCGGGCGAGGCCGACCTGGATGCGGGCGCGCGACTCGTCGGTGCCAAAGGCGAGTTCCCGCGCCCAGATCCGCTGGTGCTCGAGGTGGTAGCGCTCCTCCCGCCGGACGAGGGCGGCGATGTCCGCAAGAGGATGCAGGGACGAGTCGAGGAGGCTGCCGGTGAGGAGGTCATCGTAGGTGTCGTAGGCGAGGTGCCTGGCCACGGTGTAGCCCCAGTCGGCGTTTTGCCTCTCGACGAGGACGGCGTTGCGAAAGGCGTCCGGAGCGCGGGAGAAGGCAAGCTCGTCCGCCGACGGGCCGCCCAGGGAGGCGGCGAGCTCATAGTAGAGCCGGGCGTGCCCCATCTCATCCTGGGCGATGGAGGCGAACGCCACGTCCTCCTCGATCATCGGGGCGAAGGCGCACCACTCCGAATCGCGGTGCCCGATGACGAACTCGTCGTCACCGAGCGCCGTGAGAAGCGTGAGGACGAAGGGATGCGCACTCACGAAGCGTGAGCCTCCTTCAGGCGCCGTCTCTTCTCCACGGTCACGCGGTACCCTTCACCGAGGCGGTAGGTCCGCTCGGAGGCCCCCAACAGCTCGTCGTCGGTGAGCGAGGTCGACGAGACCGAGCCCCGTGGCACGACCCACAGGCTCACCGCCTCGCCCCTGCGGCAGAAGAGCTCCTTGGCGAGGCACAGGGCGAAATCTGCATCCCTGGCGAGGAGCGACCCCACGTGGGCATGGGGTTCGCCCCGGTCGGACTGGGCGAAGACCTCGTAGATCTCCTCGCGCGCCTCCCTCATGCGACGTCCCTCTTCCCGAGCACCGCCCGGCGCACCCAGGCCTGCTCCTCCTGCGAGAGGCGCCTCAGGGCGAGACGCTCCTTCGTCTTGGGGCCATCGCCCTTCACCACCTGCCAGAACACGTCCCAGTCGGGCTGGGTGTAATGCCACGTCCGGCTCACCTCGTCGTAGGAGAGGTCGGGGTCGGGGGGCACGAGGCCGATCTCCAGGATCTTTGGGGCGTAGTGCTGGAGGAACTCCTGACGCATCGCCTCGTTCGACTTGAGGCGGATGCCCCAGCGGATCATCTGCTCGGTGTTGGGCGAGACCTCATCGGGCGGGCCGAAGAAGTGGAGGATCGGCTCCCACCACCTCTCAAGCGCCTCCTGCAGCATCTGCCTCTGCCCGGCCGTGCCGCCCATGAGCGTCAGCACGATGTCCTCGCCGTGCTTCAGGTGGATCGCCTCCTCGGCGCAGATGCGCCTCAGGATGCGCGCATAGGGACCGTAGCTCGTCTTCAGGAGGGCACCCTGCGTCACGAGGGCGGCGCCGTCCACGAGCCAGGCGATGATGCCGACGTCGGCCCAGGTGGGGGCAGGATAGGAGAACACGTTGTGAAACTTGGCGCGTCCGGCCGCGAGGTCCTCGATCATGGTCTCGCGGCTCATGCCAAGGGGCCTCGCCAGGTCTTCCGCCACGCGGTAGATGAGCTGGGCGTGCCCGATCTCATCCTGGACCTTGGCGAGGACGGCGAGCTTGCGGTGGAAGCCCGGTGCTCTCGGCACCCACTCTCTCTCCGGCAGGGCTCCCATGAGCTCCGAGTTGGCGTGCGTGAGGATGAGCCTCAGGCACTGCCTGCGGTAGGTCTCGGGCATCCAGTCGTCGGCTTCGATGCGCTCCCCTCGGGCAAGTCGTCCTTCAAAGGCTGCAAGCCGCTGCTCTTCCGTCATGCCGCGCCTTCCCTTCCCCTGCTGATCCCCTCGAGGATGAAGTTCGAAAACCGGTCGGCGATCTCATCTGCCGTAAGACGGCCCTTCGGGTCGTACCACTGGTAGAGCCAGTTCCCGGCCGACAGGGCGAGCGTCGCCGAAAGGCGGGTGTCATGGGGACGGAGGGTCCCCTCCCGGATGCCATCGTCGAGGATGCTGCGAAAGACGCCCTCGTACCTGTCCCGGTCCTTCAGCACATCCTGGCGGGCCGTCTCGGGCAGGAAGCGCCACTCGTGGAAGAAGACCGTGGCCGCCTCGAGGTTTCTTGCGACCACGCCGATGTGTCGCCGCATCGCCTCGCGCAGCCTCTCCGGGGCAGGCGCCTCCATGTCCTCGACCGGAAGGAGAGCCTTCAAAAACTCCTCCGCCCCCCGCTTCACGATGGCAAGGAGGAGCTCCTCCTTGCTCCTGATGTGGGTATAGAGGCTCCCCCTCTGGAGCCCGAGCGCCTCGCCGAGGTCCTGCATGGACGTATCATGGTACCCCTTCTTCGAAAAGAGCCCGAGGGCCGCCTCCAGGATCTCGGTCCGGCGTTCGGTCACCCTGCGCCTCCTAACGAACGTTTGGTAATAGTTTACGAAGATGCTTCCGTACGGTCAACGGGTACGTTTGAACGCGGATCAGCCCCTCCTTCCAGAGGGCGGGGCCCTGGCGGCGTCGAATGGTGGTCGGAGCCTACCATCTCAAAGGGGGTCTTCTGTCTGCCATCGATCGAGGAGATCACCATCGAGCCAGTTCCGGCCCACAAGCGGCACGGGAAGGTCCGGGATCTCTTCACGCTGTGGTTCTCGGCCAACATGCAGCTCACCACGGTGGCGACCGGCGCCGTTCTCGCCACGTTCGGGCTCAGCCTGCCGTGGATCATCGTCGCCATCGTTCTCGGGAACTGCATCGGCGCCATCTTCATGGCCTACCACTCAGCGCAGGGCCCGATCATCGGCATCCCCCAGATGATCCAGTCCCGGGCGCAGTTCGGGTTCTTCGGCGCACTCCTGCCGATCTTCATCATGATCCTCATGTACATGGGCTTCTGGGCTTCGAGCGCCGTTCTGGGCGGCGAGGCCGTGTCGGGGCTCTTCAGTTCCGGCACCACGATCGGCATCCTGGCCGTCTTCGTCGTCGTGACGGTGCTCGCCATCTTCGGTTACGACGCCATCCACAGGTTCCAGCGCTACCTCTCGATCATCTTCCTGGCGGCCTTCGTGCTCCTCACGGCTTCCCTCCTTGCGGGAGGCCACCTGACCCCCAAAGCGCTCTCGCAAGGCTCCTTCAGCTGGCCGCTCTTCGTGCTGGCGCTCTCCATCCCGCTCTCCTGGCAGATCACCTACGCTCCCTATGTCTCCGACTACTCCCGCTACCTGCCCGCCGACGCCGGCGTCGGGCCGACGTTTTGGGCCACGTTCGGCGGCACGGTCATCGCCAGCGTCTGGATGATGATCCTGGGCGCCCTGCTCGTGCTCTTCTCATCGAAGCTGACGCAGGTCGCCGCCCTAGGCACCCTCTCCGGGGTCCTCGCCCCCGTCACCTACCTCGTCATCCTCTGCGGCATCCTCGCCGCCAACGTCCTCAACAGTTACGGCGGCATGCTCTCCATCGACACCTTCGTCCGCACCTTCGCCGTCCTGAAGTCCTCCCAGGCTCGCAGGATGATCCTCACCCTCTTCATCGGCGTGGTGGGTACGGCGGTGGCGCTCTTTGCCCAGTCCAACTTCCTCGCCCTCCTCGGGGAGTTCATCCTGCTGCTCCTCTATCTCGCCATCCCCTGGACGGCCATCAACCTCTCGGACTTCTACATCCTGCGCCACGGCAGGTACGACCAGGAGGCCTTCTTCCGGCCAGCGGGGTACGGCACCGTCAACTGGGCTGCCCTCACCGCCTACGTGGTCGGGGCGCTTGTCGAAGTGCCCTTCATCAACCCCGGCGCCATCTACGAGGGGCCGATCGCCAAGGCGATGGGCGGCGCCGACATCGCCTGGATCCCCGGCATCATCATCTCGGGTGGCCTGTACCTCCTCCTCATGCGGGGGAAAGGCGCCAAGACGGGTGAGGCCGCCTAGGACGAAGGGTCGGGAGGATGGGGCCGGCCAAACCGTCCGGCCCCATCCTTCGCGGCTGGACCCCGTGAGGTGTTTCCATGGATCACGGGGACGGACATCCGAAGGGGGATCAGGATGATCCGCCTGACCCGGGGCATCATCACCGCCGCACTGGCACTCGGAATCACCGGGTGTGCCTCCGTCGCCGAGGGGCCGCCCAGGGCCGCACACAAGCCCCCCGCGACCGTGTGGCATGTGGGCCGCTTCACGGTGCGCGAAGTGAGCCTGCCTGCCGTGGCCACGGCAGATGAGTTCCCCAACCTTGGTCCCTACGCCCTGAGTGGGGGCTTCACGCTGGCCCGGGTGAGCACGTCGCCCCCATACACCGTGTCTCGCACAGACCTCACCACCCACAGCGTGACCTCGCTCGGAACGGTTCCCTGCGCCCAGCAGCCCTACTTCGCCCAGACCGTTGGACGGGGAACAGTGCTCTTTTGCCCCGGAGGGGTGGGCTCGGCTTTAAACAGCCTTCTCCTCATCGGCCAAACGGGGCCCATGACGGCGCTCGGCCTGCCGGTGCGCATACCCGTTCCTGCCAACCGCCTGCAGGTGATCGCCCAGGAGTTCAACGGCTACGTGGAGTGGACGGTGCTCCTCAACTCCGAGCCGCCCGTCCTTTACGGCCGGGGGATGATCGACATCGCCACCGGAAGGAACGAGCCCATTCCAAGATCGGTCAAGTACCCGCCGGGAACGGCGCAGGTCAAGCCCGGCACCGCCATGGGCCCGGGATCGTCTTCAAGCGACGTGTTCGTCGGCCCCGGGGACCTCCTGTACGACGCCGTGATGACAGAGGGTTCGAGCCAGGAGAAGATCTACACCTGGTCCGCCACACAAGGCGCCTGGACCGACCTCGGCACGCTCTTTCCCGGAACGTTCCCGTTCGGGTCCCCCGCCCTCGCCCCGGATGGCAGCGCCTGGTGGATACGGCCCAAGCCGACCGCAGGCATTCCCTACGACTGGCACGTCGTGCGGACCGTCATCGGCACCTCCAAGGTCCGAACCTGGCGCGTCCACGGCGACATGCTGGGCGTCGGCCCAGGCTTTTTCGCCTACCTGCCGTTCCAGAACCCGGGGGAACTCGTCATCGACTTTCCGCTTCTCGGGAAGCTTCTCACGTTTTCGGATCTTGGCGCCCTGCCGGGTCCGCCGTATTTTCTCGACCAGGCCGCCCAGATGGGCACCGAATGGTCCACCCTCACCGACACCCAGGTCATCTACATGGGGGTGGGCTCGAAGGAGAAGGTGCTTCTCATCACGCCTTAGGCGGCCGTTGCACGGCCGTCCTCCATCCGCACCGGGCCTCTCAGCCGCCGGGTGACGCACCGTCGTGGGTTACGAGGTTCAGGGACTTCCCGCCTTCCTGCCGGCGATCTCGGTCAAAGGGTCCACCGCCACGTCGCCATCCGGGCGGTCGGAGTTGCCCGTGGGACTGCCGCGCAGCATTGTGGCAGGCCGAAGTCCCAAGGCCGCCGCTCTCACGCGGATATCCCCCTGAGGACGGCGCGCACCCGTCGGGCGGCCTCCGCGACCGCTGCGGGGTCGGCCGGGCGCCCTGCGTACCAGACTCCTTCGAGAATGTCCACGGCGGGAAGCACTGCTGGCCGCTCCTCCCGAGGGCACAGGTTAGCCACCGCACGGGGCGTGAGGCCGTCCGTCGCACCCCGCCGTGCCGCGACCCTGGTGAGAAGATCCCAGAGCTCAACATCCGGCCGGCGGCGTCTCCACTTCAGGAGATAGGGGGCGACGAGGGCAAGGACGACCGCCGCCGCCACCAGAGGCAACCAGACCGACGCGGGCGAGGCCGTCTTCCTGAGGGCGGTTCTCCTCGCGGCGACCGGCCTCATCCCCGACAGGGTGAGGAAGGAGTACCCCGGCGTCGGGTCGACGGGCGCCCAGCCCGCCTCGCCAAAGTCAACCTCCGCCCAGCTGTGCTCGTCCACCGCCCGCAGCATCTCCGTCCGCGTCGCCGGGTCGTAGACGCCTGGGGCGAACCCCACCACCCAGTCTGCCGGCACGCCCAGCGAGCGCATCATCAGCACGAAGGCCGTGGAGAACTGGTCACAGTCACCCACGTGCGTCTTGAAGAGGAAATTGGAGATGGCTTGCGCCGAAGGCTGGGCGGCGAAGGAGGTCGAGTACGTCTCGTGGGCGTCGAGGTAGGCGGCAATGTCCTGAGCCGCCTGCCAGGGCGTCTTGGCGCCCCTCGTGACGGCCCGGGCGAGCCGTGCGATGCGGGGGCGGATGGAGGCAGGGACGGCCACGTCGTTACCGGTGGCCCCGTTCGGGAATGGAGCCGCGGTGAGGGCTCCCACATCGAGCGTCGGCATGGCGAGCGTGAGGTCGTAGCTGCGCGTCCCGGGGGCCAGGATCTCGGCCGCCCCCCTCGCCACCCGGATGAGCGCCGGGCCGTCTGTGACGGAGAGTGCAGTCGGTCGGCCAGCGTAGACCAGGGGCAGCGACACTCCGGTGAGGTAGGTAACGCGCACCTGCCAGGTCGTCGTCGACGCCGGCTTTACCTCGCCGTCCATCTGTGGCAGGACGGCCTCCCCCGAGGAGATGGTCTCGGTCGGCCCGAGAGATGTCCTCCAGATCCCGTTGGCGTACGAGGCGTAGATGGCCTCCTGCCAGTAGGCGGACGATGGCGCCCCATCGATGCGGACGATGGGCTTCGTCGAGGGGGAGATCGGCCGTCCGACCGGGACCGGGGGCGCTGATGTCCCTCCTGATGGAGACGGGGAAAGACCGCCGGGACCTGCGGCGACCGGCGCCCCGAGGCCCGAGGCGATCACCGCCCCGCCGACAAGAAAGGCCAAGGCGCCAAGGGCCGCCGTGCCGATCCAGGATCTGGTCGACGCCCAGGCGATGCCGATGGGCACCATCTCGTCGACGAGGAGAACGGCACCTCCCAACGCCACGTAGGCGGCAAGCCAGACGGGGTCGGACCCCGCCAGCCGTGCGTTGAGCCCGATGATCGCCCCTCCCAGGAGAAGGAGCCAGAATAGCCGCTCCCGCTCTTCGGCCGTGCGGAAAGCCAAATAGCCCAAAAGCGCCGATACGACGACTGCCGCCTGGCCGTAAGGGTCCGCGGGCAGGTGCCGAAGGGGCCACTCCCCCGCTGCCGCCAGGGCGAGGGGGAAGACGACCAGGGCCACGCCCCGCGTGGTTCGTCCCATCACCCCCTCGGCGAGGGCGAGGGCCGTCGGTATGATCGCCAGGAGGTACGGCTGGGGAAAGTGCACGGCGATCGAGAAGGGCGCGATCAGGACGCCGAGCCACAGAGCCCGGGAGATCCGCCTGGGCGTCGTCATGTGGCGACCCTCGCAGGCGCCGGGTCCTCGCCGTCAATCGCCACGAAGCCTGGAGCCGGGACTGCGGATGGGTCGTGGCGGGCGATGTCGACTTCCGACAGTGCCCGCATCACCTTCTCGAAATGAAGACGCCCGACTCCCGGCCCGATCATGGCACAGCCGAGGTCCAGAGACATGGGCCTGCCCACGGCGTAGGCATAGCGCACAAGGGATGACGCCTGTTCGAGCGCCCGCTCGAAAGCAGGGCCATGGGCACGCACGGCCACAGCCACCACCTGCGATCGCTCGGCTTCGAGCTCCCTGGCGTACAGGCTGCCGCGCTTGGCCGACTGGCCCCAGTGGATCGCCCGCAGCGGATCCTCCGGGGTCGCCGGGCGGATGCTTCGGAGGGCGGCCTCATCACAGGACCTCGCCTGGCGGGACACGAGGAGGTCGTGCAGGCGCCTGCCCTCGGCGGCACTTCCCCGCGGCCACACCGTGACCGTCTCGTGCAGATCGGCGCCGACGCTTCGGGAAAGGAGACCGAACGGGTCCCGGGTCTCGATGGTAACGGGTGCGAAATCGTAGACGCCGCGTGAGAGCACCAGGGGGTAGCCGACGTCCACCGCTCGCCCCACGCAAAGCGACCTCACGCGTCTTGGCGTCCGCCCCTTGATCCCATCGGCCACGTCGACCACGGCGGGAACTCCGAAGGGGAGGCGGACGACTGTCCTTACGCGAAAGGGCTCACCTGCCTCGATGGGCCCGGAAGGGAGCGTCCGGCTCACCTCGGAGCTCCCGATCGGGAGAATGAGGGCGGACAGCACAAGGAGAATGACGACCAGAGACAGGGCGGCCAGGGCCGACGCAAAGCTGGGCGCCGTCACGGCCGCCCCGACGGTGACCGCCGCCACCCCAAAAAGGACGAAGAGGGAGCGGATCATCACCGGGTCGTCCTGCCGACGGGCGCCGGGTGGCTCTTCATGAGGTCGGCGACCACCATCTCTCCCTCCTTGACCCCGAGGCGGCCGCCGAGGCGATGGGCCAGGGTCGGCCGGGAGAGGGCGACGAGGTCGTCGGGGATGACGAAGGCCCGGCCGCAGAGGTGGGCGCGTGCCTTCGCCGCCCGCACCCACAGGGCCACCGCCCTGGGACTCAGGCCGGTGCCACCGACCGGGCGCGTGGCGTCGGCCACCTCCGCCACCCAGCGCAGGATGCCGGGCGCCACCTCGACACGCCCGGCGCGCTCCTTCTCGCCCCGCACCGATGCGCCGTCGAGTTCGGCGAAAAGCGTGGTCTCGGGATGGTCTGCCGGCAGTTCGGCGAGCATCTCGACCTGCTCGTCCACGCTCGGGTAGCCCAGGGTAAGGCGGAAGAGGAAGCGGTCCCACTGGGACATGGGAAGCGGGAACGTCCCCTCACCCTCGAGCGGGTTCTCGGTGGCGATGATGAAGAACGGGTCGGGAAGGCGATGCGTGCGGCCGTCAACCGTAACCTGTCCCTCCTCCATGGCCTCGAGGAAGGCGGACTGTGTGCGCGGTGGGCACCGGTTGATCTCATCGACCAGGAGCAGTTCGTGGAAGATGGGGCCGGGGCGGAACGTGAACTCGCCGCCGGCCGGGTTGAAGACGGACGCTCCGAGGACGTCCGACGGCAGGAGGTCGGGCGTCGACTGCAGGCGTGCCGACGAGAGCCCGAGCACGACGGCGAGGGAGCGCGCAAGGAGCGTCTTGCCGACGCCGGGGGCATCGTCCAGGAGGACGTGTCCTCCGGCAAACAGAGCGATGAGGGCGAGCTCCACCGCCTCCCGCTTGCCGGGCAGCACCTTCTCCATCCGATCGACCAGCGGGCCCACGAGCGTGTGGCCGGGGCCATCTCCGAGATGCGACGTCACGGACGACCCTCCAGGGGCGGGGTTGTGACGGGAATCCGCGTCGTCTACAGGATGCGCCGCAGCGGCATGTGGTTCCAGTTCAACCCGCAGGTGCGGCGGACGACTGCAAGACTCTTTCCGTTCACATCCCCGCAATTCCCGCAGTGAATTCCTGCCACAGCCCGCATCGGCCTGCCGGAGGCCACCGACGGCCCCGAAAGGGGATCCGGGATCTCGGCCGTCAGAAGACCTTGTGCCAGGCCCTGCCTCCGTCACTCGTGCCGAGGAGTCCGCTGCCGGAGAGGATCCATCCGTGCACCCTGTCCGTGAACCGGAGGCGGACGCCGTTTGCGCCGGGGAGGTTCTCCAGGGGCACGGCCAGCCTCGAGACGAGGGTGAAGCTCCGGCCACCGTCGTTCGTGGCGTAGAGCTCATCGGTCGGATGGGTGGTGAAGGGATCAACGGCGATGAGGACATAGCCGCGGGTGGCGGTGGTGAAGTCGAGCCCGAGCAGGGCGTCCGACCCGGGCCATGAGTGAAGCTTCGTCCAGGTGGATCCGCCGTCCGTGGTGCCTGACAGGGTGATCGCCCTCGAGGCCCCGCCCATGGTCGTCGACTTCTGCGTCGTGTCGAGGGCGTAGAAGCCATCTGTCTCGCTCGGAAAGGAGAAGAGCGACCAGCTGCCTGGCGGCGTCTTGAGGGAGAAGGCCCTGCTGAGGCCTCTCGACGTTGTCCTCATCACCAGGGCCGAAGGGAACACCTCGGTCTCGGCCAGGACATCGCCGTTTGCAAATGCCTGAAGGAGGGGCATCGTCGCAGGCACGTCGGGCATGATGTTATCCGATCCAACAACCTGCCAGCTGAGCCCTCCATCCGTCGTCCTGGCGACGGCGATCTCGTCGTAGCCCGACACGATGCCGATGGCGTAGCCGTCCCGGGCGCTCACGAACGAGAGGCCGGTGGGGTTTTCGACCGGCACACGCCCGACGATGTCCCACTTGACGCCGCGGTTTCGGGTCGAGAGCACTGCCTGCGGATCAGAAGGCATGCCGAGTCCGTAGCCGTCCCCGCCCGGGAAGAAGGTCACATCGGCGGTCGGCGCCGGGGCGGGGAGCACCTGGGTCCAGGTCTTCCCGCCATCCGTCGAGTGCACGAGGAAGTTGGCCCCGTTCGGCATGTCGCTCACGGCCCATACCCCGCCCGTCGGGTCCACCGACAGGTCCGCGATGCTCCATCCCCGCTTGTCCCCGATCCGGGCCCAGGTGGCACCTCCGTCGTTCGTGACCTTGATCCCGCCGCCTATCGGCCCGGCACCCTGGTCGAGGGCGACCCAACCGGTCGTGGCGTTCTCGAAGGTGAACGCCACCACGTCCGGCCGGACGGCATTGAACGTCTTCTGGACGAGCGTCCAGGTGGCGCCGGCATCCGAGGTCGCGAAGACCTGTCCCTGGAAGGTGGCGAGGTTCCCGACATAAAACCAGCCGTGGCTCGCCTCAGGGAAGCTCACATAGGCCATCTGCGGGGAACCGCTGCTCGGCTGGGAGGTCGTGAAGACCGTGGTCCACGTGGCCCCGCCGTCGTCGGTGTGCAGCACCTCGACGGGGCAGGTCGGGGCGCTTTGCGGGCAGGAGGGGTCGGCGACGACGTACCCGTTCGTCGACGATGTGAAATCCATGGCCAGGGCGCTCAACCCGGCGGGCAGGAACCTCTGCGTCCAGGTGGCCCCGCCGTCGCCCGTCACCATGAGGGTGGACTGACCGAGGGCGAACGCCTGGTCCATGCCGATTCCCTCTATGCCGACGATCCAGTTCCCGCCCGTCCCGGATCCACTTCCCCCGCCTGCGGGGACACCGAAGGCAAGGGACTCGTGCCAGGTCCTGCCGCCGTCCGTGGTGCGAAGGACGATGTCTGGCCGACAGCTCCCGGTGCAGGCCGGTGTGGCCATGGCCCACCCATCCGTCGCGTTCTGGAACGTGATGTGTGTCAGGGCGAACCCCTTCACGGTGACCGAACTCCAGGTGCGCCCGCCATCTGTCGTGTGCAGGACCGTCGATGGCACGAGTTCCTGGTTCCAGCCGGCGACCCACCCGTCGGCCGGGCTCACAAAGTCGACCGAGGTGAAGTGTGCGGGGACGGCGACCGGCCTCGCAAGCACCGGTGGTGTGCCGCCCGACACGGGGGCCGGCGCCGGGGGGGTGGGAGCGTGCCCCGTCGGGCGCAGGAAGGCTGCCGCCGCCAGGAGGGCAGCCACCGCCGCCGTCGTCCCTATCCAGAGCAACGTTCTCGATCGTGTCTTGTGCCTCGGCATACTGGCGAGCTCCCCCTCGAACCGCTGGCGATCAAAGTGCAGACCCGCATCGGGCTCGGGCGGCCCGAACTGGCGCAGGAACTGCCTGAGTTCGTCCTCGCCAATGAAGTCCCTGTCCTCACCCGCCATCGTCCACCCTCCCTTCGGTCATCCATTCCGCTCCGACGCCTCGCGGCTCAGTCATCGCCTTCGCCTTCCCACAGGCGGGCGAACCGATGCCGGGCCCGCATGAGCCGAGCCTTCACGCCTGATGCGGTGAGGTGGAGTTCGGCGGCGATCCCGGCGACTGAGAAGCCGCCGTAGTAGAAGAGCCACAGACACTCCCGGTCGGCGGTCGGCAGGGCGTCCAGGGCATCCCGCACGGCGATCCTGGTCGCAAGGTCTAAGGACCGCTCAGGCCGAGTCTCCCCGGGATCCGGTTCGTCCGTGACCACCTCGCGGCGGTGGCGGAGGAGGTCGATCGTGACGTTACGGGCGGTCGTGAAGAGCCATCCCGCCGTCACGGTCTCGTTAGGATGGGCGGCCCCCCAGCGGAACAGGCGCAAAAAAGTCTCCTGCGCCGCGTCCTGGGCAAGGCCGGCATCGTCTGCGTAGGTGTAGGCGAACTGGGTGATGCGATCGCCCCAGTCCCTCACCCACGCCTCGATCCACGCCGCATCATCGACAGTGCGACCTGCGGGGATCGCCACCAACTCCCTCCTTCACCCTTACCAACGGGTGAGATCGGCGTGCGGTTGCACCTTCCCTCTCGGGAACATCGACCCGACCCGCACCATCAAGGCCGAATAAGCCCTCACGCCCGGGTGGGAAATCTGGCGCAGCCGGCCGTGGTCGGCAGGGACTCATCTGGCACTGTGCCGTAAGATTCCAGGACCTCTTGACGGCGTGGAACGAGGGATCCAAGGTTGTGCCTTCGACCTGACGATGTCCCTCGATGCCCTTGTCTCATGGTTTGGGCGGGAGGACCCCTCCGCCAACGTATCGCTTGTCGCCCTCGACCACGAGCGACCCGTTGGCCTCGTGCTGAACGGCTTGCGGACGATCATGGCCATCGGTGGTCTCCGTGGGGCGTTCGGCCACCGGACGGTGGGCCGTCTCCTTCTCATGGCCGCCTCAAGCCCGGGACCGGATGCCTTCGGCGGGTATGCTGCCGAGAGATCCCTCGACCCATCGGCGGCAGTGGATGCCCTGAAGGAGGCGGGCTTTGCCGTGCTCGCCGAAAAGGTCTACGTAACTATGGCTGCCGACGTCGGGCAGGGTCATCCGGCCAAGACAAACCCGATCGACCGCTGCCACGGGCAGCGGTCCATCGGGTGGCCAGGGCTACTTCTTGCGGAAGATCGCCCGGATCGGGTCGAAGTAGCGGTCCGCCACCCTCTCCTTCATCGGGATGATGGCGTTGTCCGTGATGTGGATCTCCTCGGGGCAGACCTCCTGACAGCACTTCGTGATGTTGCAGAAGCCGACGCCCGCATCCTCGCGGGCGTAGGGCACCCTGTCAGCGTCGTCCATCGGGTGCATCTCCAGCTCGGCAATCTTGATCATGAAGCGCGGCCCGGAGTAGGCGTGCTTCAGGTCGTGGTTGCGGAGCACATGGCAGACGTCCTGGCACAGGAAGCACTCGATGCACTTCCGGAACTCCTGCGGACGATTCACATCGCGCTGGTACATCGTGAACGGTGCCGGGGTCCTCGGATGGAAGGGCGGGATCTCCCGAGCCTTCTCAAAGTTCCACGACACGTCCGTCACGAGGTCCTTGATGATCGGAAAAGTCCGCATCGGCCGCACGTGCACGGGCTCCTCACCGTAGTAGGCGTCGAGCCGCGTCTTGCACATGAGGGCGGGACGCCCGTTGATCTCGGCGGAGCAGGAGCCGCACCTTGCGGCCTTGCAGTTCCAGCGGGCGGCGAGGTCTGGGGCGAGGTTCGCCTGGATCCAGTGGATGGCGTCCAGGACCACCATGCCCGGGGTCACAGGGACATCGTAGGGAACCTCTTCGCCCCTCGCCGCATCACCCCGGTAGACTGAGAGCGTGATCGTCCTCGCCGGCAGGTCGGTCATGGTCTTCTCAGGCGCCAGCGTGGCCATGGTCGGTCCCTCCATCCTTCTTGCCGCCGAAGGGCCAGCCGGCATCCGACGGGCTGAACATCGAGAGCAGGTCGTCCGGCATCTTCGGCACGGCCCGGCGGGAGAGGGTCATCTCGCCGTCCTTGCCGATCTGGGTGATGAAGTTGGTCCGGCCGAGCTCGTCGTCGTAGTCCGGGAAGTCCGTGCGCCAGTGCGCCCCGCGGCTCTCCTTGCGCTCGATGGCGCTGCGGAAGATCGCCTCTGAGAGCGTCAGCATGGCGTTGACCTCGTTGACGGCGTGCCAGCCCGGGTTGAACTCCCGGCCACCCTTGACCCCCATGGCCTTTGCCCGCTCCTGGAGTTCCTTGATCTTGCCGAGGCCCTCCTTGAGGCCCTCGCCCGAGCGGGCGATGCCGGCGTAGGTCCCCATCACGTCCTGCAGCGTCGCGTGCAGCTCGTAGGGGTTCTCGCCGCCTTCCGGCTTCAGGTAGGAGAGGGTCTTCTCCTCGACCCGGGCCACTTCCGCCTCGTCGACATCGCCAGGCCTCTCGACGCCGGCCACGTACTGCCGGGCCGCCTCCCCCGCCCGCCGTCCGAACACGAGAAGGTCGGTGAGGGAATTGCCGCCGAGCCTGTTCGCCCCGTGCAGCCCGCAGGCGGACTCGCCGGCGACGAAGAGTCCGGGGACGTTCGTGGCGGCCGTCTCGGGCTCCGCCCTGACGCCACCCATGGTGTAATGGATGGTCGGCGCCACCTCGAACTTCTCCTTCGTGATGTCGATGTCGGCGAGGTTCTTGTACTGGTCGTACATGTTGGGGAGCTTGCGGCGGATGAACCCTGCGTCCTTGTGGGAGATGTCGAGCCAGGCGCCGCCGTGTGGCGTGCCCCGCCCCGCCTGGACTTCCTTGTAGATCGAGCGGGCGACGATGTCCCGGGAGGAGAGCTCCTTGCGCACCGGGTCGTAGCGGAGCATGAACCGCTCGCCCTCGGAGTTGTAGAGGAAGCCGCCCTCGCCGCGCACGCTCTCGGTGACCAAGAGTCCGCGCACGCCCGGCGGCCAGACCATGCCGGTCGGGTGGAACTGGACCATCTCCATGTCCATGAGCTCCGCCCCGGCGCGATAAGCCATGGCTGCTCCCTCACCGGTGCATTCCCAGGAGTTCGAGGTCACCTTGAAGACCTTGCCCCATCCTCCCGAGGCGAGGATGATCGCCTTCGCCTCGAAAAGGGCGAAGGCGCCGGTGTTCCGGTGGTAGCCGAGAATGCCCGTGACCCTCTCGCCATGGGAATCCTTCAGCAGGGTGACACCGGTGAACTCCATGAAGACATCGATACCGGTGTGGATGCCCTTGTACTGGAGCGTCCGGATGATCTCAAGGCCGGTGCGGTCGCCCACGTGGGCGAGCCGGCGGTAGGAGTGGGCGCCGAAGGCCCGCTGGTTGATCTTCCCGGCCGGTGTGCGGTCGAAGACCGCTCCCCACTGCTCGAGCTCGATGATGCGCTCGGGGGCCTCCTGGGCGAAGATCTGCGCCGTGCGCCAGTTGTTCATGAACTTGGCGGCCCGCACCGTGTCGGTGAAATGCACGCGCCAGGAGTCCTCGGGGTCCACGTTGCCAAGCGACGCTGCGGCGCCGCCCTCGGCCATCACGGTATGGGCCTTGCCGAGCAGGGACTTGGAGAGGACCGCGACCTTGAGCCCGTCCTGGGCGGCCGCAATGGCGGCCCTGAGGCCGGCGCCGCCGGCGCCGATCACAACGATGTCGTAGGTGTGCTTCTCTTCGGCCATCAGAAGAACCTCACAGGGTGCAGGACGCCCATGATGAGCAGGCGGATGTAAAGATCCGTCCCCCATACCGTGAACATGGAGATCCACGCCCACATGGCGTGGTCCGCGTTCCAGTTGGAGACGAGCTGCCACAGATTGTACCGAAGTCGCGGGTTGACCCCGCAGGAGAAGCAGTCCAGGTTGCCTCCGACGAGGTGGCGGAAGGCGTGGCACGAGAAGGTGTAGATCGAGAGGAACACCACGTTCACCAGCATGATGATGGAGCCGAGGCCGACCCCGAAGCCGTTCTTGAAGAAGAAGGCGTCGATGGCGTCCTTCCAGAGGAAGACCAGCACCACCACCGCCAGATAGAAGAAGAAGCGGTGCAGGTTGTTCAGGATGAGGGGGAGCTTCGTCTCCCCGCGGTAATGGGTGCGCCCCTTGGGTTCAGGCAGGGCGCAGGACGGCGGGTCGAAGAAGAACGATCGGTAGTAGGCCTTGCGGTAGTAATAGCAGGTGGCCCGGAAGAGAAGCGGTGCCCACACCACATAGAGAGCCGGCAGGAAGTGGAACCACGAGTGCATGTCCGGGGAGAAGAACGGTGAAAGATAGTTCTCGAACCGCCCGGTATTGTGGGTGAACACCTCCCAGATGGAGTAAAGGCCGAACAGTCCGAGGGCCGTCACGGTATAGGCGGGCTGGATCCACCAGGCAGCTTCCTTCGGCTTCCCCGGCCGCCGGTCCATGACCTGGCTCGCTTGGGCCAACGCCACGTCTCCTTTCCATGTGCGAAGAGTGCGGCCCGGCCGCCATCCGCTATCTTGTCACCACCGGCCCCGGACGACAAGGCCGCACGGGACCGGGGCTTCCGGCGACGAGGCCAAAAACCTCCCCACCCGGTGCCCGACCACCCTCAGGTGGCGGCGGAAGCGCTGAGGGCGGCCTCAAGACGCCGGCGCCGCCACAGGAGCACGAGCGCGCCGACGACGACGACCGCCGCCGCCACGCCGAACGGGGCGCGCGCACCGAGGCTCAGGGCGATGGCCCCTGAGAGCACAGGGGATAGGGCCGCCCCTGCCCAGCGCAGGAAGTTGTAGGCGCCCGAAGAGATGGAGCGGCTGAAGGGTGACACCTCGATGGCGAGCGTCGTGAAGAGGGCATTGGCGACCCCGCAGAGGAGTCCCGAGCCGATGATGAGCACGGTGTCGCCGAGGTGGGACCGGATGAGTGCGAGGGCCGCGAAGAGGAGAATGAGTGCGGCGAGGTCTGCTAGGAGGAGCCGGGTCGCCCCGATCCGGTCGCGCAGGATGTTCACGAGCCAGACCGAGCTCACGGCGACAAGGACGCCCCAGCTGAAATAGATGATGCCGAGCGTGATCGCTGAGAAGCCGAGGGCGAGCGGCGAGTAGGCAAGGATGGCAAAGAAGCCGTAGGAGTAGGCGAGGCCGACGAGGGCGTTGGTCAGGACGTCCCTGTGGCCGAGCGCCCCGACGATGTCCCTCATCGTGCGGGGCTTTTCCCGGGCACCTGTGTCCCTGACGAAGATGACGGTGGCGAGAAAGGCGATCAGCATGAGCGTGGCCGTTCCGAAAAAGGGATAGCGCCACAGGATCGCCCCCAAAAACCCGCCGAGGAGCGGTCCGGAGGCGATCCCGAGCCCGAGCGCCGCCTCGTAGAGGGTGATGGCCTCGGCCACCGTGCCGGACGAGGCGCCGACGATGATGGAGAGCGCCGTCGAGGTGAACATGGAGTTTCCGAATCCCCAGAAGCCCCGTACGACGGCGAGCATGGGGATGCCGTCGGACAGGCCGGAGAGGGTGGCGAAGACCACCACCGTCCCCAGCCCGAGGAGCATGGTGCGCTTGCCGCCAAGGCGTGTGGCGAGGACGCCGGAGACGAGCATCGTGAGCGACATCACGGCGATGTACGAGGTGAAGAGCAGTTCGACCTGGGGCGGCGTGGCGCCCATGGCCTTCCCGATGACGGGAAGGATGGGATCGACGACGCCGATGCCCATGAAGGCGATCATGGTGGCGAAGGCCGTGGCGAGCACGGCCGGGGGGAAACGACGCCACAGGCCCGTCGCCCGGGAGCCTTGGCTGGCGGGCATCAGGCGTCGCACCTGACACGGACGGGATGAGGGGATTCCACGGCACGAGACCCTCCCACAGGGGGAGAGTCTCGCGCACTTCCCGACCCATCACAATCGGGCACAAGCAGGCGGTCCGAGGCGCTCCTCCCGCCCGGAAGCGCGTGACGCACTTCCTTGAGCACCGATGGCAGGGCGACCGGCCGTTCAACCCATCACGAGCCCACCGTTGACGGAGAGCACCTGGCCCGTGATGTAGCGCGCCTCGTCGGAGGCGAGGAACACGATCGCCGCGGCGATCTCCTCCGGTTCCCCGATGCGCCGCATCGGGATGCGTGATGTCATTTTCTCGATCGCCCGCCGCGCCCTCTCGTCCTGGGCGTTCTCGGTCAGGATGCGGGTGTTGGTGAGCCCCGGAGAGATGGCGTTCAACCGGATGTGGTAACGGGCCATCTCCTGGGCGAGCGACCTGGTGAGGGACGCAAGGCCGCCTTTCGCCGCCGAGTAGACGGCCTCCCCGGCGGTTCCGGCCCGGCCGGCATCGGAGACGACGTTCACGATGGCCCCCTTCTCCCTGGGCACCATGGCCTCAAGGGCCCGGCGCGTGAGGTGGATGGGTGCCCAGAGGTTTACGGCGAGCACACGCTCCCAGTAGGCGGGCTCCTCCTCAAGGAATGACGTGGTGAGGGTCCAGCCCGCATTGTTCACGAGCACGTCGATACCGCCGAGATCGTCGATCGCCGCCTCGAGCACGTCCAGTGCGCCCGCCCGGGATCCGAGATCCCCAAAGCGGGCGACGGCCTCCCCGCCGTCCTGGCGGATGAGGTCGGCCGTCTGGGCGGCCGTCTCCTCATGCAGGGCAAGACAGGCGACGCGAGCCCCCCGTTTCGCGAAGAGACGGGCCGTCGCCCTCCCGATCCCCTGGCCGGCCCCCGTCACGACGATCCTGGCACCGGTGAAGTCCGTCATCGGGCGTGATGCCTCTGCTGTTCCTGGGCGACGTGAAAGGCCTGCCGCTCCCTTTCGTAGAGGGCGACGAGGCGCTCTGCGGCCTCGCTCGGAGGGGCAAACTCCACCTTGCGCATCTCAAGCGGATCGGCCTCGCGGATGATGGCGAGTTCCTCCTCGGTCGGCACAGGGGTGGTGGCAACCTCCGCCGGAATCTCCACCACGAATCCGGTGCGTTCGCCCACCGTCTCGGGCGATACCCCGGGGTGCAGGCTTCGCACCTCGAAATCGCCCCTCTCGTTCCAGCCGAAGACCCCGAGATCGGTGACGAGGGTGGACGGACGTCCGTGGGCCCCGAGGTCCGCCTGCCGCTCCTCGCCGTAGCCGGCACCCGAGCGGAAGTCCACCTTCTCCACAAGCGAGCGCCTGTTGTGCGAGCTGAGGTAGTAGAGCACCTCGGAGAGGTGGCTCGTGTCCTCCGGAATGCCTCGGGAGCCGACAAGGGCGACCCTCGGCCTCTCCCAGGGACCGATATTCGAAATGTTGGCGTTTCCCAGCCGGTCGACCTGGGCGGGATTGATCCAGATGCGGAAATGGTCCGTGAAGATGGCGTCAAAGACGTCTTCCATGCTGAGGGCGATCCCCTGCTGGTTGGTGGTGAGAAACTCCCCGAGCGTGAGCGTCGGCATGGGCACCACCTCCATACCGCTCTCCGGGGTGGCGAGGAGCGCCAAATCCGGGGCGTGCGTGCGCTTCGCCAGATGGGCGGCAAGTGCCCCCATCGCCGTCACCGAGCAGACCAGCACCTCGCCGGAAAGACCCCTGGCCATCGCCGAGATCATGAGTTCATCCGTCGTGTACGTCACCTGGCACGCCTCCTTTCAGACCCGGAGCCGCTCGACGAGGTCCTCGACGCCGCCCAGGTTCCTCAGCCGTTCGCCCTCGTCCACCGCCACGAAGCGCTCCATATAGGAGGTGAACGCCGCCTCGTCGGTCGCCGCCTCGAGGTAGCGCCGGACATGGGCGAGGTCGGCGCGGTAGTACGGGGCGCAACCCGTGAAGTGGGCCCCCCACGGCGCCTCGATGACACCCGCCACGTAGACCCTGAGGATCCGCACGTTGCGGCCGAACCCCTGCAGTTCAGCGCCATCGGCGATCCATTCGGCCGACATGAAGGTCCTTTTCGCCGCCTTGGCGAGGAGTTCGTCCACATGGCCGTCGCCCAGGATGACGCCGTTTCCCTGCCGGTCGGCCACATTCACATGGATGAGGGCCACGTCCGGCTCGATCGCCGGTACGGCGACCAGTGCACCGCCGCCAAAAGGGTCGTCGATCCGCCGGAAGGAATGGTTCACGCCCAGCACGTCGGTGGCGAGGCCAGCGTGTGTCGGCAGGAACGGTACCCGCTTCACGCTCGCATCGAGCCCCGCCATCACCGTGTACTCGGTCCACTCCTCGAAGGCGATGGATCCGGTCTGCCGGGCGCGCCGGAAGTGCGGGGCGAGCCCCATCAGCTCGAACCCCACATAAGCGTAGATGACCTCTCTCACCTTGTGCGCCCCGATCAGGAGGTCCACGTCCGGGCCCCCCACGTCGACGACGAGCCGCAGGTCCCGGACGGACGAGCGGGCGATGGCCCGCACAAGGGCCATCGGCTTCCTCGATAGGCTGGAGCCGCCGATGGCAACCGTCGCCCCGCTGGGAATGCTGTCTACCGCCTCCTCGAGCGTGAGCCTTTTGTCCATGTCCCACTCCCCCTTCGGGCTGTCACTCCTCTGGCAGAAACGGCGGCGACACGAGAGAGAGTCCGCCGTCCACGGTGATGACCTGGCCGGTGATGAACCGGCTGGCGGGCGACACCAGGAATCCTATGACGGCCGCCACGTCCTGAGGCGTACCCATGCGCCCCATCGGGGTGGCCCCGGCGACCCGCTCCTTGAAGCGATCATAGCCCTCGCCCATGTAGAACCGTGCCGAATCTGTGTCGATGACACCCGGGCTCACACAGTTGGCCGTGACGCCCGCAGGGGCGCATTCGGCCGCCACATAGCGGGTGAAGGTCTCGACGGCTCCCTTGGCCGTGCCGAGCGCAGCGTAGTGCGGGAGCGTGAAGGGAGTCCCGTGGCCGGACACCGTCACGATGCGACCGTCCCGCCCCTCCATGAGAGGAAGGGCCAGCTGCACCATCCGCACGAGGGCTTTCACCACGAGGGCGAAGGTGCGCTCGAGGTGGTGGGGCCTGAGGTCGGTGACCCGCTTGAAGGCAGTGGCCGCGGCGTTGGCCACGAGGCCGTCGAGGTGACCCACCTCATCCCGGATGTCCGCAAAGAGGCCCTCGATCGCCTCGGCACTCTCAAGGTCAGCCTGCACGACGAAGGCCCGCCGGCCGGCCCCGCGCACCTCTGAGGCCGTCTCCTCGGCGAGATCCCTCATCCTGTTGAAATGCACCACCACGTCGGCGCCCTCCTGGGCCAGGTGGACGGCCGTGGCGCGGCCGATGCCCCGCGAGGCGCCGGTGACGAGGACCGTCCGCCCGCCAAGCGGTGCGCCCCCTCCCATCACGTGAGTCCCTTCCCCAGCCACTCGCCGCCGTCGATCACAAAGACCTCGCCGTTCACGAAGTCGGCGTAGGGTGAAAGGAGGTAGGAGGCTGCGTTGGCGATCTCCTCCACGGTGCCGAACCGCCCGACCGGGATCTTGGCCCGCAGGCGCCGCTCGGCCTCCGGATCCGCCCATAGCGGCCGGGCCCCCTCGGTGTCCGTGGGCCCCGGGCACAGTGCGTTCACGCGGATGCCGTACTTCGCCCACTCCACGGCGAGTGTCCGGGTAAGCGCCACCACGCCGGCCTTCGCCGCCACGGAGTGGATTGTCCCCGGGCCGCCCGTCCAGGCGTAGGAGGCGACGATGGAGAGGATCTGGCCGCCCCTGCCGGAGCCGATCATCTCGAGCCCGGCCGCCCGCGAGCAGTAGAAGGTGCCGTTCAGCACGGACCCCACGACGGCGTTCCATCCGTTCACGGAAAGTTTCTCGCTGTCGACGACGAAATTGCCGGCGGCGGCGTTGACGAGGATGTCGAGCCCACCAAAGGCCTCCTTGGCGCCGGCCACGAGAGCCTCCACCTGGTCCGGCTGCCGGACGTCCGTGGGGATGCCGACGGCCTGGCCGCCACTCCCCGTGATCGCATCGACGCCGGCGTCGAGATGCTCCTTCTTGCGGCTGGCCAGCACCACCTTGGCCCCAAGGCGCGACAGTTCGCTGGCGATGCCGAGCCCGATGCCCGTGCCACCACCCGTGATGAGGGCGACTTTGTCCGAAAACGTTCCTCCCGGGAGCATGGCTGTCTCCTCCTCAGATCCTAGCGGCCTTCGAAGTTCGGGGGGCGTTTGGCGAGGAAGGCGTCAAGCGCCTCGTGGTGGTCGCGGGTCCGCCCGAGCTGGTCCTGGGCGTCCGTCTCGAGCGCCACGACCTCTTCGAAGGACACCGTCGCCGCCTGTCTCAGGATCCGCCTGATGTGCGGATAGGCGGCGCGGGGCCCTGCGGCGAGCCTCTCGGCCAGGCGAATGGCTTCGCTGGCGACGTCCGCCCCTTCTTCGACCACCTCTCGCACAAAGCCAAGTCGCCTCGCCTCCTCGGCGGGGATGGGATCCCCGGTGAGGGCGACCTCGAGAGCCTTGGCAAGCCCCAGCATGCGCACGAGGTGGAAGCTGGCTCCCGAGTCGGGCACCAGGCCGACCTTGACGAAAGCCGGGATGAAGGTGGCCCCGGGAGCGGCAAGGCGAATGTCGGCAGCGAGCGCCAGCGCCATGCCGCCACCCGCCGCTGGTCCGTTCACAGCCGCCACCGTCGGCATGGGGAATTCTTCGAGAAGACCCAGGAGCGGCGCGTACTCCTCCTCGACGAGTCGCCCGAGCACCGCTCCCTCCTCTTCGTAGAGACGCGTCAGCTCCGAGACGTCCTGCCCGACAGAAAACGCCCGGCCCGCGCCGGTCAACACGAGCGCCTGGGCGGCGTCGTCCGACTGCGCTTCCATCAAGGCCGCCTCGAGATCCTCCCTCAGCTGGCGATCGAGGGCGTTCAGCGCCTTTGGTCGGTTGAGGGTGATGATGGCCACGTCTCCACGGCGCTGGTAGAGCACAGTATCCAAAATGGCATCCTCCTCGGTTGTGAACCGGCGCCGGGGTGTCTTGGTCTCGACTTATCGCCTGCGCCACAAAATTCCTTCCTCTCCCCATGCCTGGGTATGGCGCGTCTCCCAGGCATGAAGGGGTGGAGCCTTCTCGGGCGAATTGAGTGTCATGGGCCCCTCGCCCTAGCGGAGAATTGCGAAAGAGCCGAGGGACGTCTTCAACCGCCTTCGAACTTCGTCTGCCGCCAAGTGGGAAGGCGTCCTATGGGAAGGACGACGCCCCCATGCCAGACGCTCCATCGACACCCGCCGCCTTCGATAACTGGCTGAAGGAACTCCTTCCGTTGCCGGCCCACGTGCTGGCCCAGATGGAGGAGAGCGCTGCGCGCCATCAACTGGACCTGCCGGGGCCTCACGTCGGCCGCCTTGTTCACCAGTTGACGCAGGTGGTCGGCGCACGCCGCATATTCGACTACGGTCCCCGGTACGGTTACTGCGCCCTGTGGACGGCCTTCGCCATGGGCAGCGAAGGGCACGTGACCTGCATGGTGCGCGAGGATGGAGCCCGCCGGCGGATCCAGGACAACGTCGATCGGGCGCACTTCCAGGAACGCATCAGCGTCATCGTCGGCGACCCGGCGGAGACTCTGGTTGAAGATCCAAGGCCGTGGGACATGGTCTTCCTCCAGTTTTACGAGCCCTCACAGTTGCGCCTCCTTGAGGAGGCCGCCGCCCATGTCCGGGAAGGGGGCTATGTCGTGATCTTCGACGTCCTGCCGATGCTGGGCGCCCCCGGCTACGCTTCCGAGGAGGCATTCGACCCGGCGATCGCCAAGGACCTGAAAAGACTTCTCCTCGGACGACGCGACCTGTTCACGGCGATCGTTCCGCTCGGAAAGGGACTTGGCCTTTGCCTCAAGGTGGCGACCTGACGAGGGAGCCCACCCTCGTTCTCATCGACGTCAATGCCATGTTCGCCTCCTGCGCCGCGGCAAAGGACCCTTCCCTCGCGGGAAGGCCGCTCGTGGTGGCGGGAAACCCGGACGACCGACGCTCGATCGTGCTCACCGCCAGCTATGAGGCGCGCTCTTTCGGCGTCCGCACGGCGATGATGCTGCACCAGGCCCTGGCGCTTTGTCCGAAGGCCGTCATCGTTCCCCCGGACCATGATCTCTACCGCGTCTACCACGAGCGCCTGAGAAAGGTGCTGCTCGGCTTCACGCCGGTGGTCGAGGACATCTCGATCGACGAGTGCTATCTCGACCTGGCAGGGTGTCCCGGCATCGGCAGGGGACCGCTCGAGATGGCCCGGACCATCAGGGAAGCTCTGCGCCTTGAGACCGGCCTCGTCGCCTCGCTCGGCGTCGCTCCCACCCGCTTCCTCGCCAAGATGGCAGCCTCGCTCGCCAAGAAGGAGCCTGACGGAATCCGGCTCCTCCACATCGACGATGTCCCGGGATCCCTCTACGGCCTTCCCGTGGGCGCGTTCCACGGGATCGGGCCGAAGACGGAGGAGCGACTCAGATCGCGGGGCGTGCACACGATCGGCGACCTCGCCGCCATGGACGAGCTCGCCCTGCGCCAGGCCCTGGGCGAGGCTGGGCCAGCCTTGGCAGGTGAGCTGAGAGGTCTCGGCAGCGCCAGGGTCGCCCCCTCGCCAGGCCGGGCCAAGTCGATCTCGCACGAACTGACCTTCGCCTCGGACATCGTGAACAGGGAAGACCTCCGGCCGGTGATCCTCGCCCTCTCGGACCAGGTCGCCGCCCGGCTTCGCCGGGAGGCGCTGGCGGCGCGGACGGTGACCCTTCGCCTGAAGGACGCCTCATTCAGGGAGCATTCCCGCGCTCAGACGGTGCGGGAGGGGCTCCGCCTCACCGCTGACCTCTACCGGACCGCCCTGGGGCTCCTCTCCCGCATGCCCAAGGACGCCCTCCCGTGCCGCCTTGCCGGCGTGGCTGCGACGTCGCTCGACGAGGCGTGGGGCGAGCCAAACACCCTCTTCTCATCCGGACCGAGGCGGGAGGAGGATCTCGCCAGAACCGTCGACGCCATCCGCGAGCGTTTCGGTGAAGGCGCCGTGCTTCCGGCGGGAATCCTCGGCTCCGCTGGCGAGGATCTCTATGACAAGGCACTCTTCGGCTCTTCGTTCCGGACCCGCGGCCTCGGCGTTGCCCGGCAGGGGAAAGGGGCACGGCGCGGCGAATAGCGCCCGCCATGGCCCGCCTCACACCTCAGTCCGTCGCCATCGCTGCCGTCGTGACGGCCGCCACGCTTTGGGGCCTCTCCGGCACGGCGGCCCAGGCCCTCTTCCACAGCTATGGGGTGCCCCCGATCTGGCTGGTCGGGGTCCGGATGACCGCCTCCGGAGCGATCCTGCTCGCCGTCTGGCGGCCGAGGATCCCCCGTCAGGACTGGGGATCCCTCGTGCTCTTCGGCCTCATCGGACTCGCCGTGGTGCAGGGGACCTACTACGGCGCCATCGCCGACTCCAACGCCGCCACTGCGACCTTCCTTCAATACCTGGGGCCGGCTTTCCTGGCCGTCTTCATTCTGGTCACGAAGGGTCGGCTGCCGCGCCTGCGCACGGCGGCGGCCCTCGTCGTGGCGCTATTCGGCACGGTTCTCCTGACGCTTGCCGGCAGGGGATCCGACATGACACCCGGAGCGCTCGCCTTCGGCCTCGCGTCGGCTGCGGCCCTCGCCTTCTACACCGCCTATCCGGAACGACTCATTGCCCGCCACGGCACCTGGCCGGTGACGGCATGGGGACTTGTCATCGGCGGCGCCGCGCTCCAAAGCGTGCACCCCGCATGGGCGCTGCCGGCCACACCGCTCACCTTGACGGCGTGGGTGCTCGTGGCCTTCGTCACGGTCTTCGGCACCCTCATCCCGTTCGGACTCTACCTGCACGGGCTCAAGGCACTGCCGCCGACGGAGCTCATGATCCTGGCAACCGTCGAGCCGGTGGCGGCGGCCGTCGCCATCTGGGCCTTCCTGGGAGAGGCGCTCTCCGCCCAGGCGTATCTCGGCGGGGTGCTTGTGGTCGTGGCGGTCGCCATTCTGGCGACGGGTCCGCTCCTTCGCCGGACGCAGGCGGCAAGCGAGCCTGATCCCTGACCCACAGCCGCCTCTTCCTTGGCGCCTTTACCTGGCGGTCCTGTCTTGCTCCAGCGCCACGAGCGCCTCGATGAAAGCATCGAGGCCCGCCTTCAGGTGCTCCACATCGTCTTTCCCCATGCGGCTCATGACCTGCGCCAGGGCCTCCCCCAGCTGGGAGCGAAAGGCCCTTTGACGCTCAGTCACACCCGGGTTGCGCACGACCACGACCGAACGGCGGTCAGCGGGATCCCGCTGTCTCTCGATCCAACCCTTCTCCTCGAGACGGTCCAAAATGCCGGTCAGGGTGGAGGGGGAGATGCCTCGCTGGGCGGCAATCTCGGAAGGGGTGATGCCTCCCTCGTCGGGAAGCGCGAAAAGGATGAAGGCGTCCTTCAGGGAGAGGTCGCCCATGGCCTCGGAATGCATAGGCTCAAGCCGCGCCCGGATGAGGTCCTTGGCCATGCCGATCTTTTCGAGGAGCACGACGACGTCGTCCATCACAGGCCCTCCCGACGCCGATAGTTCGATATCGAACTATCCACAGTGTAACCGAGCCTCCATGCCCGTCAAGAAACGCTCACACGACGCGGAGGAACGCCCGGTCGCCTTCAGGTATGCTTGGACACGAGCCATCCCACGATGGGGTGGGCCCCTCCGGCCCATGAGGCTTGACCGTTTTGGAAGGATCGATCGCCCGTTGCGCCAGATTGCCCGCACGCTTCTTGTGCTGTTCGCCGTTGCCGTCCTGCTTTCCCTCACCGTGGGACGGGCTGCCCGCAAGGCGATGGTCGTCACACCGGGGCTGCCCACACACCTGGCGGGGAGCACGCCATCCGCCCCCCCCACGGGCCTGCCTCCTCACCTCTTCGTGAGCGTGGGCGGCACACCGGTCCTCTCCCATGACGCCAACCAGCCGGTCCCTCTCGCCTCGCTCACCAAGATCATGACGGCGTACGTCGTGCTCACATCGCCCCGGATCTACCCGCTCACAAAGACGATCCGCTTCACGGCCAATGATCTCTACACAGGCCAGGCCATGCGCGTCGACCAGGGGGACTCGGTCGTCCTCTTCCAGGCCGGACAGGACGTCTCGATCAAGGACATGCTCTACGCCCTCCTGCTCCCCTCCGGAGACAACATCGCGACCCTTCTTGCCGAGGCCTATCCGGGCGGCCTGAATGCCTTCGTCGCTAGGATGAACGCCGACGCCACCAGGCTCGGCCTCACCGGCGCCCGTTTCGCCGAGCCATCGGGCCTCGACCCCGGAGACGTCGCGTCGGCGAAGGACGTCGCCCTGCTCTCGCAGGCGGCGATGGACATCCCGACGTTCGCCAGCGTCGTGGCGACCCGTTCCTACACCGTGGCCGGGGCCTCGCCGAACCCCATGCTGAATCTCAACCAGCTCCTGGGCCAGCTCCCCGGCGCCATCGGCATCAAGACCGGCTGGACGCCTCAGGCAGGCCACAACCTCGCCTGGGCGGTGCGCACAACGTTGCCGGGACATCCCGTCCTCATCGCCGTGGAGCTCGGAACCCCGGGACCGGTGGGCGCCTTCGGCCCTGTCTTTCAGTCGGCTGCGTCAATCACGGGGTACGGAGAGGGGGCGGTGGCGGTAAAGAAGATCGCCCGTGGCACCACCGTCGCCACAGCGAAGCTTGGCCTCGGTCTCACGGTGCCGCTCAAGGCGGCCTCCACGGTCTACCTCGTCGGCCCGAAAGGCGCGGCGGTGCATTTTGCCGTCGCCACCGGGAGCGCCGGCCCCATGCCCACATACGTCACGGCGATCATCGCCGGCCGGGCGACCCCCATCCCGGTGACGGGGGTGTCGCTTCCGCTCTGGTTCAGGGTGGCCCGGGCGCTCTGAGCGCCGCCTGAGACCGGCCAGATCCCCGAGCTCTGGACGTGCGCCCGGACGCCTCGCAGCCACAGGACCGTTATGCGACCGCCGGATGTCCGTCAGGGACAGAGGAACCCCTATGCGGGAACGGACAGGAGAAGCCCCTTCACCACGTCCCCACGGCTGATGACGCCCACAAGGCGGTCCCCGTCCATCACCGGCAGTCTCTTCACGTGCCGACCGGTGAGAAGCCCTGCAACTTCGGCGAGGTCCATCGTCGGATCGGCGACGACCACCTTCCTCGTCATCACGGTCGAGACAGGCTGGCCCATGAGGTGCCTCGCCCGCTCCGCCCAGGTTTCGAGCGGGAAGTCGGGAAGCGCCATGGTTTCCATCGGGGACGTGACGTAGGCGTACCAGGGAAGCTCCTGACGTGCCCTTTTCACGATGTCGCCCTCGGTGACGATGCCGACGAGCCTGCCCTCCCGCACCACGGGCAGGCCGCTCACGCGGTTGCGCTGCAAGAGCGCCATCGCCTCCCGCAGGCTGGTGGACGGGGTCACGGTCACGAGTTCCTTGGTCATGACATCCCTGACCTGCATGGGAGCCCTCCTCACGGGACAGTCGCGGCCTTCGGCCAACTGGCATGGATCGTCGCGCCGCCTCCTGGATCTGCCTATCGGGCCTGGACCTGAGGCGCGTAGGGATGCTCCCCGAACGTTCAGAAGAAAGAAGACGACGCCCTTCGGGTCTGGAGGTCTCCAGTATGAAGCTCCTCGTCACCGATCCCATGCCAGGGCGCGTGGTGGAGGCTTTCAGCCGCCTCGTGCCGGCGGAACTCACACTGGATGTCGTGGAGGATGCAAGCTGGGCGACGCTCGCCTCGAAGGTGGCCGACGCCGACGTGATCCTCTCAAGCCGGGCGCCTCTGACACCGGTCCTTTTGAACCATGCGAAAAAGCTCTCCTTTATCCAGGTCCTGGGGGCAGGCACGGACCAGGTTGACCTCGCTTGGGCGCGCGCCCACGGCATCCCCGTCTCGCACACTCCGGCGGCGAACGCTGAAGCGGTGGCGGAGTGGACCGTACTGGCGCTCCTCTCCCTCACCCGACGGTTTATCGCCGCCGAAAGACGTGTTCGAGAGGGTGAGTGGCCGTTTCTCGAATTCGTGACAACGCCGCCGCCCGGGCTCTCGTCCCTCGCCGTCGGACTCGTCGGCCTCGGCGCCATCGGCCGCGCCGTCGCCCTTCGCCTCTCTCCCTTCGGCGCCCGCCTCTTCTACCACGCCCGGCATCCCGTCAGCGAGCCGCCTGGTGGGGCCGCATACCTTCCCCTTCCCGACCTCCTCGAGAAGTGTGACGTGATCTCGCTCCATGTGCCCCTCACCGACGCCACGCGGGGCCTCATAGGCAGGGAGGAGCTCGCCCGCATGCGCCAGGGAAGCTTCCTCGTCAACGCCGCCCGCGGCGACGTGGTCGACGAGACCGCCCTCCGGGCGGCCATTCTCTCCGGGCATCTGGCCGGGGCGGCGCTCGACGTCCTGCAGCACGAGGAGAGCGGGGCGAACCCCTTCCGGGACCTGCCGGAGGTGGTCGTCACTCCGCACATGGCAGGGGCCACCACCGACTCCTTGCGGCGGATGATGGCCATGGCGCTCGAAAACCTGGGTCTGGTGGCCGCGGGCCGGGAGCCGCGGCACCGGGTGGTCTAAGGTGGTCTTCCTCGACGCCACGACCGACCCGGGCCTCCTCGACGCCTCCCCCGGACTCGCCGAATGGGCCGGACATCAGGCAGCGATGAGCGGCGAGCCCCACTTCGTCCTCCGGCGCCAACGGCCGTACTTCCTCCTGGGACCGGGAGACCGCCGCCTCCCCGACCTGCCGTCAGCCACACGCTGGGCCACGGCAGAGGGGATCCCGGTGTTCCGACGGATCGGCGGCGGCTCCCTCGTCTACCTCGACGAGGGCTGCCTGTCCTTCGCGCATGCCATCCCCTGCCGGGACATGGCGATGTCTGCAGGGAACTTCCGGCAGCTCACCCGCCCCGTCCTCGAGGGCCTTCGCGCCCTGGGTGTAGAGGCCAGCTTCGGGCGCGTGGCGGGTTCCTACTGCGAGGGTCCATGGGACCTCGTCGCCGGCAAGCGCAAGATCGCCGGCACGGCGCAGGCCATCCGAGACGGATTCGCCCTCGTGAGCGGGATGCTGCTGGTCACGCAGGACGGGGCCGACGCCACGCGGCGGGTGAACGATTTCTACGAGCGCGCCAAAGGCGGTCGCCCCTTCGATCCCGGAGCCGTGACTTCGCTTCATGCCCTGTCGAGAGGCACCGTCACCATGGAGGCGCTCGCTCTTGCGATTCAGGCCTGCCTCGGGTCGACGAAGCGCTCTTCCTTCGACGAGGAGGACAGGAGCTTCGTCCGGCGGACGCTCCTCGAACGGCGCCTTGTCTGATGGTGCAGGGTTCGGCCGGGATGCGTCACGAAGTGCCCGCACGAACGGGGTGAGGACGTGCCGAGCTACGGGATGGAACGGGCCCTGACGCTTTACGGGATCAAGGAAAATGGGCGGCGTGTCACCTACGACGAGTGGCGCGAGGCCGCCCGGTCGCTCTCGCCCGAGAAATTCGGATACCTGGACGGCGCTGCCGGGCGCAGCCGCACGGCTGCGGCCAACGAGGAGGCCTTCGCACGCTGGCGCGTCGTCCCGCGCATGCTGAGGGCCGTCGCCGAGACGGACCTTTCCGTCACGCTCTTCGGCCACCGTTATCCCTTCCCCGTGCTTCTCGGACCGATCGGGGTGCAGACCGAGTGCCACCCCGAGGCGGAAAGGGCCACCGCCCGGGCGGCCAGAAGGGTGGGCATGCCGATGGTCCTCAGCACGGTGAGCTCTGTGCCCATGGAGGACGTGGCCGGCGAGCTCGGCCCGACGCCGCGCTGGTTCCAGCTCTATCCCGGCCGCGACCCGGCCGTGAACAGGAGCTTCATCGAGAGGGCGGAGGCCGCCGGCTACGAGGTCTTGGTCGTCACCCTCGACACGACCCGGGTCGGTTTCAGGCCCGTGGACCTCGCCCACGCGCACCTGCCCTTCCTGTCCGGCGAGGGGATCGCCAACTACCTCACGGACGCGGCGTTTGCGAGTGGTCTCGGGCATGCGCCCGAGGCCACGGATGCCGCCACGATCCAGCACTTCCTTCGGGTCTACGTGAACCCGACGCTGTCCTGGCAGGACATCGACGCCATCATCCAGATGACGAAGCTGCCCGTGGTCCTGAAGGGCGTCCTGCACCCTGAGGATGCCCGCGAAGCCCTTGAGCACGGCGTCGCCGGCGTGATCGTGTCGAACCACGGGGGACGACAGGTGGACGGCGCCGTCGCCAGCCTCGACGCCCTTCCGGGCGTGAGAGAGGCCGTGGGAGACCGGATGGCCGTGCTCCTCGACAGCGGTGTCCGCTCGGCGGCCGACGTGGTGAAGGCCCTGTCCCTCGGAGCTGACGCCGTCCTCATCGCGAGACTCTATGCCTATGCGCTCGCCGCCGACGGTGCGCGCGGCGTCGAGGCCTGCCTCCTGAACCTCATCGCCGAACTCGACACCACCATGCTCCTGGCCGGGTTCCCCTCCGTCGCCGGACTCGGTCCCGATGCCCTGACACTGTGTCCCTGATTGCGGAGGGATGGCTGACGTGGCCTACTGGCTCCTCAAGACCGAACCGGATGTTTTCAGCTACGACGATCTCGTGCGGGTGGGGCACGAGATGTGGGATGGCGTGCGCAACTGGGCGGCACTCCGGCACATGGCTGCCATGCGGCCGGGCGATCTGGCGCTCTTCTATCACACCGGGAACGAGAGGAGGGCGGTCGCCGTCTGCCGGGTCGCGAGCGAGCCGTACCAGGAACCGGGTCAGGACAACCCAAAGATCCGGCTCGTCGATGTAGAGCCGGCCTATCGTCTCGAGAAGCCGGTGACGCTCGCCGCCATCAAGGCGGACCCGTCCTTTTCCGATTGGGAACTGGTGCGCCAGTCGCGTCTTTCCGTGATGCCGGTGCCGGCAGATCTCTGGCGAAGGATTCATGCGATGGCCGATACGCCACCCGACAGCCGCTGACAGACTGTTTCAGGCCCAGCCTCCAATCTTCGTGCCGACGCCCCAGGTTGGAGCGTGATCGAGGCAGGGGTGCCACCCGCGACGGGGCCGGTTCGCCTCCTGGTGAAGGGGTGTCTGGCGGTTTCGCGGGCAGACCCCGCCTGGCAGGACGCGAGGTTTACGTGAAGAAGGTGGGCCAGGCGGTCGTCCTTCTGCCGATCTCTGGGGCATGGGACAGCCTCACGGAGAGTCTGACGCGCTTCACGCCGGACTTCATGACTGAGCGTCGCCAACCCGCCCTTCAGATCCGAGAGCCCCTTGACTGATGCATTACCTGCTGGACACAGACACCTGCATCTCCCTCATCCGGCACCGGGACGATGTTTTGGTGCACCGGCTCCTCGCAGAGCGCCCGGGAGACGTCGGGGTCTCTACGGTGACCTCCGCTGAACTGACCCATGGCGTGTACCGTAGCCGCGATCGCGACCAAAGCGCCCAGGCGCTGGAATCGTTTTTGCTGCCCTTCTTCGTCGCCCCGTTCGACGCAGACGCCGCCGTCTGCTATGGCCGCCTTCGCGCCGAACTCGAAGCGACAGGTCAATCCATGGGAGCGATGGACCTCTTGATCGCCGCCCACAGGCTTGCGCTGGGGGCCGTCCTCGTCACCGGCAACACTCGAGAATTCTCTAAAGTCCACGGGCTCTCCGTGGGGAGCTGGAACTCCGGGGCCAGTTGACCGGCAGGGACCTCCGGCCGGGCTCCACCCGTCGCATCGGGTCCGCCCTGTGGCCGAAGCCAATGGAAGGGACGGGCTTGCCCTTCGTATCCCTCCCCGACGTCATGGCCTGGCGAGATGCGGGTTCCAAAGGAAAGCCCGCTATCCCAGGCGGGAAGCGGGTTTCAAGTGGAGCTGACGGGCGGGATTGAACCGCCGACCTCCTGCTTACCATGCAGGTGCTCTACCAACTGAGCTACGTCAGCGAAAACTGGTGGAGGGGGTTGGATTCGAACCAACGTAGGCGTTAGCCAGCAGTTTTACAGACTGCCCCGTTTAGCCACTTCGGTACCCCTCCGATGGCCCGCGGGCGCCTTTCACAAGGCGCTTTCAGAGCATACCAGCCGTGTTCCGGAAGGGTCAAGCGACTCTTCCGTCAAGCAGCCACAGCATGTCTCCATTGGGGATCGGGGCAAAAAACGCACGGCCCCGGGGGGATCGAAGCCCCGGGGTCGCGCGTGCCGTCATGGCGGCTCCATCATACTGCGGATGTGTACCAGATTTCTACACATTATGGGTAAATCCGCCATGACTCACTGCTCATCTCACAGTCTGCCGGAAGCGCAGTGGGGTGCGTGCTCATGGAGCACGACGACTGGCAGACCGCCGATCGCCGTTACTCCAGCCTCGCCTCGATGCAGAAGTCTCAGCGCGTCAATGGACGACCGCCTTTAGACCGCGCACTGGAGTTCCCCCGCTATTTCGGACAGATGGAACGCTTGGGTCATGAGGCATTGGGTAGGGATAGCATGACCTCTTCTTCCCACCTCCTCTCGAACTCGTCCGGGCTCAGATCGCCGAGGCTGGAGTGACGTCGCCTGCGGTTGTAAAACCCCTCGACGTAGGAGAAGAACTCGCGCTTCAGGGCGGCTCTCGTGGGCCAGCTCTGGCGATCGAAGAGTTCGGTCTGGATGGTCGCCCAAAGGCTCTCGGCCAGCGCGTTGTCGAGGGCGCTGCCCACC